>Ga0070741_10003941_pt1 | contig 35587 bp, 25 predicted proteins | sample Coa_R1_4_FD_66440 | JGI IMG/M metagenome (GOLD analysis project Ga0070741, IMG submission 66440) | Surface soil microbial communities from Centralia Pennsylvania, which are recovering from an underground coalmine fire - Coalmine... | ecosystem: Environmental > Terrestrial > Soil > Unclassified ... | reverse complement strand
GTGGCTTACTGCCTTTGCTGCATAGCCGTGAAGACCCGTTCAGGGGTCATAGGAATATCGGTCATACGCACGCCGACAGCATCGTGAATGGCATTCGCGACAGCAGCGGCAACGGGTACGACTGGAGGCTCGCCCACGCCTTTGGCGCCAAAGGGGCCGAGCGCGGACGGTATCTGCACCAGCACAGTAGCAATATTCGGCACATCCTGGCTATGCGGCAGCGCGTAATCCATCAGCGTGGAGGTGAGCAACTGCCCGTTCTCGTCGTACTCAAAGCCTTCGAAGAGCGCCCAGCCAAGCCCCTGAGCGACGCCACCGTGAATCTGGCCCTCAACCTCGGCAGGATTGATGGCAGTGCCCACATCCTGTACCGCGATGTAATTGAGCACGCGCACCTCGCCAGTGTCAGGATCGACGGCGACCCGGGCAAGATGAGCCGTAAACATGGGAGAACTGAATTTGTTGGCGGCCCGACCACGTCCATAGATCGGCTCAAACTGTCCGGCGAAGCGCATAGAGGCGGCGGCAATCCCCTTCAACGTGATGCTTTTGCCCGGTACGCCCTTGACCACTACGCTGCCATCGCTGATATCCAGGTCGTCAATGGAGGCTTCAAGCATTTCGCTGGCAGCGGCTAATATCTGCTGACGTGCGTCGTTCGCGGCTGCCAGAACGGCGGACCCCATAGCGTAAGTAGTTTTGCTGCCACCGGTACCACCACTATAAGGCATGGTGTCGGTGCTATCATGCGCCACGTTCACGCTCTCAACAGAGGCCCCCAGCACTTCGGCGGCGATCAGCGCCATTGAGGTATCGGAGCCGGTCAGATCAACCGTGCCAACGACGACGGTAAAGGTGCCATCGCTCTCAAGGCGACAGGCGGCAGCCGCCGGTTCGGTGCCGCCAGGCCAGCCACCGGCAGCAACGCCAATGCCGATTTTCCAGCCCTTCAACTCCTCCGGCACTGTCTGTCGAGCCGTTCTATTGCTCCACAGCGGCTGCTTTTGTAGTTCTTCTATACATTCTATCAGCCCGATACGCCGCCATGTACGGCGGTCGATCATGGTATCGCCCTCTTTGACGGCATTCTTTTTACGAAACTCGATGGGATCAAACTGCATCTGTTCGCAAAGCTCATCGACGGTACTCTCCAGGGCGAATGTGGCCTGGGGAGCGTTAGGGGCGCGGTATGCGCCAACGCTCACTTTGTTCGTCAGCACCTCATAGCAATGGATATCGACATTGGGGCAGTTATAAGTGCTGGCCATAAGGAAGCCGCCCAGGCTGGCAGCAGCTCCAGGATACGCGCCCGCGTCAAAGATGGCCTTGCCCTGTAGCGCGACCAGCGTGCCATCGCGCTTTGCTCCCAGTTTGAGCGTAATCACAGATTGGGGAGCAGGATTGCCTGCCAGCAGGTCTTCCTGGCGCGTATAGACAAGGCGTACAGGACGGCGACAGGCGGCGGCAGCGGCGGCGGCAAGCGGCTCTGAGAGGCCAAATTTGCCGCCGAAGGCCCCACCGATGGGGGTTGACTCTATGCGGATCTGGCGCTCAGGCATGTCGAGAGCTTCGGAGATATCCTTACGAACGCCAAACATTCCCTGCGAGCTGGGCCAGACGGTTAAATGATGCCCGGACCCGTCCGGCACGACGGTAATCGATTGAGGTTCCATATAGGACTGGTGTACGGGCCGCGTCCGATAGGTGCGCTCAACGACTACTTCGGCTTCGCGCCAGCCCGCCTCGATATCACCGGTCTTGAGATGCGCTTTATCGCTGACATTCTGCGACAGGGCTTCTTTCTCGGCCTCCTCCTCAACGCCCTCTTCGGGTACGGCTGCATGCGCGCCGCCGCCTGCAATCTCGGAGACCTCTGCTTCGCTGCGTATGCGCGCGAGTGGGGCATCCGGCTGCAGCGAAACCAGCGGATCGATTACGACGGGCAGCGGCTCGTACTCGACATCAACGGCGGCAGCCCCATCTTCGGCGGCCTCCTCCGTCTCGCCCAGCACTATCGCGACCGGGTGGCCGCACCAGTTTACCTCACCGTGCGCCAGAGGAGCCTGGGAGCGCGAGGTGCTTTGAGCGTTAGCCATACCAAGCGTCTCGCTCGTGTAAACGGCCACAACGCCCGGTATCGCCTGGGCCGCTGCCGTATCAATCGAGACGATACGGGCATGCGCGTAAGGGCTGAGCACCAGCCGGGCATGCACCAGCCGGGGAAACGCCAGGTCGCCTGCGTAACGCGTACGCCCGGTCAATTTATCGGGCGCGTCCTTACGACGCGCCGACTGACCAACCGTGGCATGCGTTGTCTGGTTAATTGTTTGTGTCATCAGGAAAGCATCTCCATATAGTGCTACAATAAATATCAGACTCCGATGGGTATGAGAGCAAAGAAAAAACGCTCTATGCTCTCAGGTATCTTACACATTTTAACGCTCGCCAGTCTGTTTTCACCAACTCCTCCCGCAGACTATTTTATGCATTAGCGCGTGTAACAAGGCTGATAGGTCGAGAAAACCCAGAGAGATGATGGAACCTAAACGCGAGAGCGCCGGAGTACACTGGTAAACTCGCTTCTAAAGTGTACCACATATTTATGTTTTCCGTGAACAGAAAGGGAGGACAACGCTGGCCGGTTGTCCTCCCTGTCATAACTAGAATTGGATGCAGGTTCTTAGGGTCTCCCTCCGAACATGCCGCCGGCGCGTTGTTGGACTTGCTGCGCGATGTTATCGATGACATTACCGACGGCATCTTTAGCCTGCTGAGAATATTGCTGGCCGCCCGGAACTCTGCCCGCGAACTGATCAATCACCTGACCAATTTGCTGCTTCGCCATCTGCGCCGCCTGTGAAACCTGATCCTGGCCCGGCTGTTGACCTTGCCCCACCGGCTGTCCGGGCTGTTGACCGTAGCCCTGCTGTCCCGGGTCATACCCCTGCCCCGTTTGCTGCCCGTAACTCTGCTGTCCTTGATCATACCCTTGACCCGGCTGTTGACCATAGCCCTGCTGTCCCGGGTCATACCCCTGCCCCGTCTGCTGACCATAGTCTTGTTGTCCCTGCGTATAGTCCTGCCCCTGATTATAGCCTGACTGATCCGGGTTCTGCTGTGGGTCGTAATAATCCTGTGACATACTCAATTTTCCTCCTGATGGATAACGGCTCTCGGATATCGCGCTCGTGAGCGGCTATGTATCCGCGCCCGATTTCTGTTCATTGTCATCAATACGCTACGATGAACTTTCTACCTGAATAGCACTACCCAACAGCAGGTCTGAGATTCCTGTCCAGAAGAACGCCTACAAATACAATGAGAGCGATTGCGATCACCGCCAGCACGATGAGCTGCCAGATGATCACGCCTATAGCGCGCTCACGTTTGAGCCTGTGTACCCCCATGAGTAAAAGCACATTGAGCACAACGCCATAGGCAAGCAAAAGCAGGTTAATGCCTGTTCTGACGAAAAAGGTGGTGAATATGCCCACTATGGGGAAAAATACCAGCACGACCGCTACAATTTTGCCGATGATGGTCAGCGGCACATAATACAGCAAGTTTGTATAGGTCTGCGCCAGGAATGAGCCTCGACCGCCAAAGGCACGCGAGAAGATATACTGAATGAACATGACAAAGAAGAAGGCGAGCGGGATGAAAATCAACTGGGCGAGTGTGAGCACCAGGGATGTGCTGACCGAAAAAAACGACAGGAATGCCGTTACTACCCTCAAACCAAAGATCGCGCCCAGATACTCGGTCGTTCTGGTGAAGCCAACTATCGCGCCTGCGACAGCAATGACAATCAGCAGGATTAACACTTGAGACCAGACCAGCCCCCAGCGAGCGTAACGCGCCTCCTCGGCAAATCTGTGAGGCGAGGGGGCGAACAGCACCTTTGAATATGCCCAGGGCAATCGCCAGAGGGACATCTTCTCGGGACGGTCCGTTTTCAGCTTCCCCTCGGTATAGCCGCGCGGCGCTTGCCTCTCCATATCCATAATCTCCTCCTTTATTATTTCCAGCGCAATCCTCTTTGAGGAATAGACATTTCAGATATCATTTTCGGGTCTTTTTAGATGGTGAAATTTTGTGCGCATTGAAAATCGTAGGGATTGACAGGGCTTATCAAACGTTGTCTGTTCATAGAGAACGGCTCGCGTGCGAGCCGTTCTGGAGAGGAGGGTGCTGGCGGTGGGCCGCGGCCCACCGCCAGCACCCTCCTCTCCCCGTGAGCGCCGAAGGCGCGAGCAGCCCAAGCCTGTACCGACGTTTGAGGGGCCTTGTCAATCCCTACGATTTCGCGTGTCTGCCCGCGATTGAATGTGGTACCATATATGGCAGGAGAAAAATGCTCAGATTGGAGAGGAATACATCATGCCAGAAATCGATAGTGACCATGTCTTTGGCTTCGACACCCTCTCGGTTCACGCAGGCCAGCGGCCCGATCCGGCGACGGGGGCGCGAGCAGTGCCCATTTACCAGACAACTTCTTTTATTTTCGACGATACCGACCACGCAGCTCACCTTTTCGCGCTGCAACGCTTCGGTAATATTTACACCCGCATTATGAACCCGACAACCGCCGCCTTCGAGGAACGGATTGCCGCTTTAGAGGCGGGCACAGCGGCGGTGGCGACGGCCTCCGGCATGGCGGCACAGATAGCGGTGATGATGACGCTACTGCGCCCCGGCGATGAGATTGTTTCTTCTAGCGGCATCTATGGTGGAACGCACACGCAGTTTGATATCACGTTACGCACCTGGGGCATCAATACCATTTTCGTGGATGGCACTGACCCGGAAAATTTTCGCAAGGCGCTCACACCGCGCACGCGCGCGTTCTACGGAGAAACTATTGGTAATCCGCGCGGAGACGTGCTGGATATTCGCGCTATCGCGGATATCGCGCATGAGGCTGGCGTTCCTCTGGTGATCGATAATACCTTTGCCTCTCCCTATCTCTGCCGCCCATTTGAGCACGGTGCGGATATCGTGGTTCATTCGGCAACCAAGTTTATTGGCGGACATGGCAATTCTATTGCTGGCGTGGTCGTTGAATCCGGCAAATTTCCCTGGGACAATGGGAATTTCGCCCATATCGTCGATCCTTCGCCCGGCTATCATGGCGTTCGCTTTTATGAGACCTTCGGAGATTTCTGCTTCTGCATGAAGCTGCGCTGCGAGACTATGCGCGACACTGGCGCCTGCATCAGCCCGTTTAACTCTTTCCTGCTGTTACAGGGACTGGAAACGCTCTCAGTGCGCATGGAGCGCCACTGCCAGAATGCGATACGCGTGGCTCAGTTCCTTCAAGAGCATCCTGCTGTGAGCTGGGTGCGTTATCCCGGACTGCCCGATGACCCTTCTTACGAACTGGCTAAGCGGTACCTACCTCGTGGCGCGGGATCAATCTTCACCTTTGGCGTGAAGGGAGGCTACGAGCCGAGCAAAGCGGTGATCAATCATGTGAAGCTGTTCTCTCATCTGGCGAACGTTGGCGATACGCGCAGCTTGATTATCCATCCGGCCAGCACAACGCACCAGCAACTCGCGGAGGAGGCTCAGATAGCAAGCGGCGTAACGCCTGATCTGATCCGCCTCTCTATCGGGATCGAGAATATCGAGGATATCCTGTGGGATCTGGACCAGGCCCTGACTAAGGCAAACAAACTTGCAAGGTAGGCGGCGGCTCCAGTTCGCTCATAGCATAGCGAGCCTTGAACCAGGCCAGCGGGTCGCTCAAATTCACCACGTCGCCGATAATGGTGATGGCCGGTGATTTGATGCCCGCTCCCTCGGCTCGCTCGACAATATCGACCAGCGTCCCCTTCACCATGCGCTGCTGAGGTAGCGTCCCCTGCTGAATTACTGCAACCGGCGTATCAGCCGCCATGCCGCCGGTAAGCAGGCGCTGAGCGATCTGCGCGAAACGGCTCACGCCCATCATAATCACCAGCGTCCCCCCCAGTTGCGCCAGCGTTTCCCAGTCTACGCCGTTGCTGCCACGCTGTTCATGTCCGGTCACGAGAGTCACCAGCGAAGTATAGTCGCGATGAGTCACGGGGATGCCTGCGTAAGCTGGAACGGCAATGGCCGAACTCACCCCCGGCACCACTTCGAACGGTATCCCCGCCTCCGCTAAAGCCAGCGCCTCCTCGCCGCCGCGCCCAAAGACGAAGGGATCGCCTCCTTTGAGACGCACAACCACGAGATTCTCCCTGGCATAGCGAATGAGCAGCTCATTAATCTCTTCCTGCTTCACGGAATGCCTGCCCGGCTTTTTGCCAACAAAGATGCGCTGAGCCTGCAAAGGAGCCTCGTCCAGCAGTTCGATATTGACCAGGTTATCGTAAATCACCACGTCGGCGGCTCGCAGGCAGCGCAGGCCCTTGACGGTGATCAGGTCCGCATCGCCCGGGCCGGCTCCCACAAGATAGACTTTTCCCCTATCGCTCTGCTCATACCGCATCGCTAACTCCCTCTATTTCCTTCGCAAGTTCAGCTTCAAGCTCTTCAGCCGGAACAGCCACACCGTAGCGTTGTAATAACGCGCTGGTCAGCGTGGTTGCCTGCTTCACATCATTCTCACCCAACAATGACAGGATAGGCGAAGTGAAGTAATCTTCGAAGAAATCGTCGCGCTTTTCATAGGAGACGCCTTGCTGGCGTAAATGCGTGCGCGCCAGGGCTGCCAGACGCATATACGAGCCATAGGCGGGCGGGAAGTAGTCTTCCAGGCGCTGGCGAATGCGTTTCGCCAGGCTCGGGCTGGCCCCTTCGGTCGAGACGGCGATGGTAAGCTGATCGCGGCGCAGGACCGATGGCATGATAAATGTGCAGCGTTCCGGCACATCGACGATGTTGACCAGTTGCCCACGTTCCTGCGTCTCTGCCCAGATGGCCTCGATCATCTGGGGATCGCTGGTTGCCGCGATGACCACAAAGGCTCCGGCTAAATCGCCCGGCTCGTACGACTTGCACACCAGTTTGACCCTGTGGTGTGCGGCCTGCTGCAAAAGCTCATCGCAGAACTGCTGACCGATAACGCTCACATCAGCGCCACTGGCGGTAAGCGCGGCGGCCTTCTGCGCGGCCACGCGATCACCGCCGATAACAACCGCTTTGCGACCTCGTATATCAAGCATGACAGGATAATATTTAGGCATGCACTCTCTTCTTTCGTTATGTTCCCGTCCGAGCAGGGCAACCGCGAGGGATGGCCCCTAGCCATTCGCCTGCCGCATCCATCATTGTGCCAAGCCTGGACGGTTGCCCTGCGGCGGTGCCCGCGATGATGGGGAACCGGATGGGAAGGGTAGGGGCAATCCCTTGCGGTTGCCCTGCCCGCCTGCGATGACCTTGCCCACACCTCGTAGGGACGCGATTATACACATTACCATCGGGTCCCTACGGCAGTTATCCGGCTCGGGTGAGCGTCGCCAGCCGCGCCTCCACTTGAGCGCGCAATTGCTCGACGCCACTGCGGTGACAGAAATCACCGAGCGTTTCCCCGGGCTTGCGCTCATCTCGCCACAACATCAGGAGCGGGCGCAGGGTCGAGGCCAGATCTCCGAGGTGGACCGAGGAAGCATAGAGCGTATTCATGCGCGTATTGGCCCAGTCGCCGCCGACGTAGATGTTGTATACATCTTTGGTGCGACCGACAAAGCCAATATCGCCCATGTAGGGGCGCGCGCAACCGTTCGGGCAACCAGTCATACGCACGCTGAGCGGCTCCCCTTCCAGACCCAATGAGCGCAGATCCTCCTCTATCTGTAGCATGACCGCAGGCAAAACGCGTTCGGCTTCCGCCAATGCCAGCCCGCAGGTCGGGAGAGATGGACAGGCCATCGCGAAGCGATACGCTCCGGCGGCGTTGGGATCAGTGGAAATACCATATTCGCCTAATAAGGCTTCAAGCGGCTTGCGCTGTTCCTCAGCGATGTCAGTCAACAGAATATTTTGCTGGCCCGTCAAACGAATACCAGGGCGGAATTGCTCTACGACGTGACGCAGCCCTGAGCGCAGGCGGATTGTCGCGCTATCTTTAACACGTCCATTCTCGACATGCAGACCAACAAACCAGCGACCATCGCCCTGCTGATGCCAGCCCAGATGATCTTCCACATCATGCAATACCACAGGTCGAGGATCTGGCAAGCGATAACCCAGCCGCTGCTCAACTGCAGCACGGAACCACTCGATGCCCCGCTCCTCCACCACGTATTTCATGCGCGCGTGCTTGCGATTCTGTCGATCTCCATAGTCGCGCTGAACCGTGACGATTGCCTCTATGACGGAGAGCACTTCATCGACGCCGGCAAAGCACAGCGGGGTCGCCAGGCGCGGATAGGTCTCCTTCTTCCCATGCGTCATGCCCATGCCGCCGCCGATGACAACGGTAAAGCCGACTAGCTCCTCGTCTTCAACGCAGGCAATCAGGCCAACGTCCTGGGTATAGATATCGACGCAGTTATCGCCCGGAAAGGCAACGCCGATCTTGAACTTGCGCGGCAGGTAGGTGTCCCCATAGATAGGCTCACTTTCCTGCGGGTCCGCGACGGTGCTGACCTGCTCGCCATCGATCCAGATTTCATGATACGCCTTGCTGCGTGGCGCAAGATGCATGGCGATGCGGTGCGCGATCTCCTGCACCCTGGCCTGAGCGCGGTTAGCGATGGGAGCAGGACAGGCCATGACGTTACGGTTAACGTCGCCACAGGCTGCCAGCGTCGAGAGCAGAGCTTCGTTAATGCTGTGAATCGTTTTATGAAGATCACCCTTGAGCACGCCATGCAACTGTATGCCCTGGCGCGTGGTGATGCGCAATGAGCCATTAGCATATTTGTCAGCAAGCTCATCTTCGACCAGGTATTGCTCGGCGGTCAATGCACCGCCGGGGATGCGCGAACGCACCATAAACTGGTACGCTTTCTCCTCGCCCGCCTTCTTGCGCAACTGGCGCGCATCTCTGTCCTCCTGTTGATAAATGCCATGAAATTTAATCAATTGCACCTGGTCTTCTGCAAAGTGCGTTGTATCTTGATTCAGCTCTTCAGCCACTTGCCCACGCAGATGATTGCTGGAAACTTTAATGCGTTCAACTTTGCTGCCCTCGCCCGCTCCCAATTGGATCAAGCTACGAGCGGCCTCATTGTGGTCCTGTGTCATCGACATCTCCTGGCGCGTGGGCAGGCACAAGGCCAGCCCCTACAAAATCGTGGACAGGCGCAAAACCAGCCCGACAAAGTATTTTATGATAATGTTGATATAGTAAATCAACAACATAACTTACTTTAATAGTAAGGAGAAGAGTCCCGTCTGTCAACCCTTTTATCGGGGGAAATTAGCAGAATTGGCTGAATACGTGAGAAATGCGGAAGGATTTTGACCGCATTTTCTGGTAAACTTGGGACAAATGAACGAATCCTTGAGATGCGGAAAGGAGTCTGATTAGATGAGTACAGATATAGCTCTGGTAGTCATTGATGTCCAGGTAGGCGTAGTGGGAGAAGCCCATCACCGCGACGAGGTGCTCTCGAACATCAATCTATTGTTGGATCGCGCCCGCAGCAGTGGGACGCCCGTGATTTATGTACAGCACAACGAGCAAGAGGGATATCAATTGGAGCCAGGTACGCCATTGTGGCAGATTCACCCGGCGATTGCACCGCACGAGGGTGAACCTGTCGTCCAGAAAGAATCGCCCGATTCTTTCCATGAGACGTGTTTGCAGACGGAGTTGGAGGCGCGCGGCATCAAACGCCTGGTCATCACGGGAGCCCAGACACAATATTGTGTCGATACAACCGTGCGCAGGGCCGTTGCCCAGGGCTACAATGTGCTGCTGGCCAGCGATGCCCACACCACCGATGATAGCGAGAGCTTGCCTGCGGAAAAAATTATTGCGTTCTATAACGAGACGCTCAATGGCTTCTGGGCCGGTGAGTGCCGCGTGCGATTGCAGCCGGCCAGCGAGATCCATTTTGAGGCTCCGTAGGGACCTCCTACGATGAATCGGGGAGCCATCCCGCTACAGAGCAAGCGCAAGGGCCCCTACCGGTTCTCTTCAACATTGTGGGGAGGGTTGCAGGGCAAGCGCAAGGCATTGCCCTGCCGCTTGCCATCCATCAAAACGCCACAGGGGCGTCACCAGCATCATTTGTTTATCTGTATTAATGCGGCGCTGGCTGCGCGATAAGCTCCCCATCTTTTGGGATCAGCACGCGTGTAGTCAGCCCCTCTTCTGTCATCTTCTCCTTCAGGGCCGAGCGGGTAAGGCGGCAATGGTTGATCGTTTCCATGTGGATGGCAATCACCTGGGCTGTCGGGAGAGCGCGGCAAACCTGGGATACGTCCTCTTCGGACATGGTAATTGGGCCGCCGCCGGTGACATAACTTGCGGCTCCGGTGTAGAGGATGACCACGTCAGGAGAAAACTGCTCAAGAGCCTGCTGCACTTCAGGGCACCAGACGGTATCGCCCGCAATATAGAGCGTTGGCTCGCCCGCTCTCAGGATGACGAAGCCGGAGACGGGACCCATCTTTCGCCCCAGTTCGCCCGTTCCATGCTGGCCACCGGTACGGTCTATCCGCAGCCCGTGCCATTCCAGGTGCTGCGTTACCGGCACGACCTGCGTAAATCCGGCCTGTTCGATGACAGTCTGATCTGGTGGCTGGCACAAAATGGGCAGGTGCTTTGGCAGCAAAGCTTGTGCGCGTGCATCCCAATGATCGCGATGAGTATGCGTCACCATCACCGCGTCAATATGCTGAAGCAACTGTTCAAGCTCAGCCTGCGAGAGTGGCAGTTCAACCATAGGGATACGCCTCTGGTTGCCCGCATTGGCAATGGGGTCCATCGCCTCCGCCTCGCTGAGCATCGGATCAACAAGGATGCGCAAGTTGTTTACGGTAATCACAAAGGTGGCGTGTCGCAGAAAATGGATCTCCATAGCAGACCTCTTTCCGAAGAAAAAATATTTTAGCGGCCAAGATCCCTTGAGCAATAGCCCGAGCCGGCTGAGGGAGTCCTTCATGCTCCTGGGTGAGAGAGCGTGTCAACCCTTCCCGAGCAGGTTCAGCAGTAGCTGTTGTGCTGTCCAAAAATCCTAGTTCCTCGGCGGTTTTCTTGAAGAGTTCACAGAGCTTTTCCTGATAGTACGGGCTGGTCTCGCGTTCACCTCGTTCCCACCGGCTCACCGCATTTTGATCGGCCCCGATGAGTTCCCCTAGCTTGCTTTGTGAGAACCCTCTCAGTTGCCGGTGACGCCTCAGTTGTGCGTTGGGCTTATAGCGAGCATCCATACGACCTCTCTCCTTCCTCTTCTTAATGCCCTCAGGAGCTTATTCAAGAGGAAGTATACCATATTTGCGGAGCTGAATTAAAGGCGGCTCTCTCTTGCTCTCTTGCCTCCTGATGAGTATCGAAATGAGTCTTTGAAAATCTAGCGATTTCTCGCGTTTCATCGCGTTGTATGACAGTATTTTGAGAGGTAGTACATATGATACTACCTCTCTAGAGCTTTTCAAACCGGCAAGCTACCCCACGATTCCGGTGCAGAAGCCAGCGCCGACGGTATGGCCGCCTTCGCGAATGGCAAAGCTGACTCCCTCTTCCATCGCCACCGGCTGCTGCAATTCCACAGTCATTTCAATGGTATCGCCCGGCATGACCATATCTACGCCTTCCGGCAGTTTGATCGCGCCCGTTACGTCGGTGGTACGCACGTAGAACTGTGGCTGATAGCCGCTGAAGAAGGGCTTGTGACGCCCACCCTCCTCTTTGGTGAGCACATAGACCTGAGCTTTGAAGGTGGCATGCGGCTGGATCGAGCCTGGTTTGGCAAGCACCTGACCGCGCTCAATCTCGTCATGCGCCAGACCTCGCAGCAAGCAACCAACGTTATCACCGGCAATGCCTCCCTGTTCCAACGTTTGATGGAACATCTCCAGTCCGGTAACAACGACGGTACGCTTCTTTTCCTTCATCCCCACGATCTCCACAGGCTCACCCGTCTGGATGGTGCCGCGCTCGATCAGTCCAGTGGCAACGGTGCCACGGCCTGGAATGCTGTAGACGTTCTCGACATACATCAGAAACGGCTTGTCGGTCGCTCGGATGGGCGTCGGGATCGCGCTGTCCACCGCGTCCATCAGCGCCCAGATGCATTGTGCATCAGGATCGTTGCGCGAGAGGTCGCCCTTGCTTTCCAGAGCTTTGAGGGCCGAGCCACGAATGACCGGAACCTTATCGCCTGGGAAGTTGTTTTTGGAGAGCAGCTCGCGCACCTCCAGTTCCACCAGTTCGAGTAGCTCCTCGTCGTCCATCATGTCCACTTTGTTGAGGAACACGACCATCGCCGGCACCTCTACCTGCCGAGCGAGCAAGACATGCTCGTGCGTCTGAGGCATGGGACCATCGGGCGCGCTGACCACCAGGATAGCGCCATCCATTTGGGCCGCGCCGGTGATCATGTTCTTGATATAATCGGCGTGACCAGGACAATCGATATGGGCATAGTGGCGCTGCTCGGTCTGGTATTCCAGGTGAGCAATCGCGATGGTGATGCCGCGCTCGCGCTCTTCGGGCGCGTTGTCGATCTGGTCGAAGGCGGTGTACCTGGCAAGTTGAGCTGAGGCCAGAACTTTGGTGATGGCCGCCGTCAAGGTGGTCTTGCCGTGGTCAATATGCCCAATCGTCCCGATGTTCACATGTGGCTTTGTCCGCTCAAACTTCCGCTTTGCCATTGTCTTCTTCAGCTCCTTCCGTCTGAAATGCTATGGTAATACAATAGGGGAGGCTTCACTGGCAGCGACAAAAGGTCGATAGTTGCCCTTTGATACCGTTTATTTGGAGCGCAAAGCGTCGCAACCATTTGCTAGCAGATGGCGGAAAGCATGGAGTGACGAAGGCATAGCTTTTCATGAGATGAGGCAGCCTGGAATAAGCATCCAGTCTGAACTGCATCTCAGAAACCATTGGTACCCGCAATAGGAGTCGAACCTATCACCTCAGTCCATAAAGGACCGCGCGCTTACCGCTGCGCCACACGGGTGTATGGTACCTACCATCTTGCTTTCATGGTTCGGTATCAAAAAAGGGCAGTGGGGGCTTCTTTCCGGCCATATGGAGAACAGCGAGACCTGTATATGCATGCTACGGGCATTCTATTCCCTAAAAAGTGTTATCAACCGCTCCACTGCCATCGTTGACAGAGTAACATCTATTTTGCGTTTTGTCAAGTGTTTACAGAGCAATTTAATTGGGCGAGACGCGTAAACGAATCACGTTATCGGCTGGCGGCGGTCACGCGGGCGAGCAGGGCGCAACATTGGCGGTGAATGTCGGTATAGCCTGCCGCGTCTACGAGCTGGCTGAGCTGTTCGAGCAGGTTGGGGATGCCCTGGATCTGGCCCGTGTGCAGAGCAAGGCGCGCCAGCGTAAATACCGTATAACTGTACGATTGCAGCAGGCTGCGCTGCCCGCAGAAGGCCAGCATGGCCCGCAGGCGTCTGAACGCTTCGTGATAGCGTTTCTGATGCCGGGCAATACGGACGATGCCCTGTTCAGCCAGGATGTAGGCTTCGATGTAGAGGTTGGGCTGGTGATTGAGCGCGCCTTGCAGCAAGGCTTCGGCCTGTGCGAAGTCGGAGCGGCTCAGTGCGATCAGGCCAAAGCCAATCTGGATGCTATAGCGATGCGCCAGAAAATCACGCTGCTGATCTAACTGAGCCTGCAACTGCTTCAGCACCTGCTCTGCCTCGTCGAGCCGATTTAAGCTGATCAGATAGTAGGCATAGTTGAGCAGAGGCCACGTCATGGGCCAGGTCGCCTCGGCTGAGAGCTGGCGACTGCGCTCAAGGCAGCGACCAAACCAGAAACTTCCCTCCTCCGGTTGTCCGTAGAGGTGATAGACGCGGCTGAGATGCATCGCCGCCAGAATCCAGTACGTCACCTGGTCGGTCTCCTCAGCCGCATGCAGAGCAGCCTTGAGACAGCGTTCCGCCTCGATGTTCAACCCTTGTAGCAGCAGTACCCAGCCGTATTCTGCCAGCGTAAGCGCGGCCTGAGATACGCCCAGGGCCTCGACTATCTCCTGCCAATCCTGAATGGTTGGCGAGGAAGCGGGATAGAAAGGGGGGAATGGCGATGCTGCCATCTCATCCCAGGATGCTTGCTCGTGCTGAAGATGAGGCGCATCGACCGTCACCAGTGAGGCCCAGCGTCGCGTCATGTCAAGCATAGTGCGCAGGCTTTTTTGGGTATGATTCTGAATATCGTAGCTGGTTTCTGCGTCGGCCTGCAAATGTTGCACTACGGAGATGCCTATCGTGGCAGCTTCTGGCAGATAGCCCATTAGACCGCGAATGCCTGCCATGCGCCTGGTGCTATTGCTGGCAAAGGCGATATTCTTGTTGGTGGCCGCCCACTCGCTCAAGTTGCGCTGGCTCTCCTGCACACCTTCCCAGTCAAGCAGCGCCTCGCAGACAAGGCCGCGTCCGTGATAAGCTCTGGCGGCCCATTCAGCAATATCGATTGACGACTCGCTCTGCTGGCACTGTAAGCGCGGCAAGAGTTGTAGAGCCGTATCATAATGCACCAGCGCCTGGCGATAGCTAAAGGTGTGGCGGGCGTAATCGCCTGCTTCGACTTCATAGCGCAGGACCTGCGATTCCGCGCCCGGGCCGGAGCGGCGATAGTGAAAAGCTATTTCCGCTGCATGCATCTCCGTATTGGCAGCGTACCGCCTGACCATATTAGCAGCCACCTGCCCATGCAGTTGCGCCAGTTGCGGCGCGGTGCAGGTGGCATAGACGATCTGCCCCACCATCTCATGCGAGAAGGCCAGCCGCACTTCATAATCACGATACTCTTGCTCAGAATTGACCTCGACTAAAAAACGACGCACCAGCAGAATGTTCAGGGCATCGTAATCGTCGGGCGAGAGCTGTGGCCGCAAAAGATCGAGCGTGAAGGGATGAGCGACTGCGGCTGCGATCTTCAATAGTTCAATGGCGCAGGCGGGCAGCCGTTCAACTCGCGCCAGCACGATATCGCGAATCTGCTGCGAATGCAGCAGAAAACTGCCGGGATCGGCTTGCTGTATTTGCGGGGTCTCGCTTTTCTGCTCTAAAAGCGTACGCACGGCCTCAACCAGGAAAAGGGCGTTCCCCTGCGTGGCCCGATACAAGCGTTCAGGTGAAAGAGGAGGAGCGATGTTGTGCAGCGCGAGATACTCTTCGACCTCCTCCGGGCTAAATGGCGGCAAAGGCAACATCTGCACATGCTCATTGCGCCTCAAATAGTGCAACATGGAGTCGAGCGGCCTGTTCTCGCTCAGATCTTCTGGCCGATATGCCAGGACCTGCAAAAGCGCTATCTGCTCCAGACATGCCAGGCGATTGATGACAAGCAGGGTAGATTCATCGGCCCATTGCAGATCGTCCCAGGCGAGTACAAGCGGGCGCAACCGACTCAGGGCCACTAATAGATCAACCAGCCCCCCTATCAACATGCTGTACGCCTGCTCTGGCGCCACAGGCGATAATGGCACGATGCCGGGCAGACGCCTGACCAGTTCGGGAACGAGCGTCGCAACCGGAGACAGCGCCAGAATGGGCAGCGTTTGCAGTTGCTCTTCGCTGGCTTCAAGGAGCCACGCACTCAACATCGCCACCAGAGGAGCGAACGCTACCTGCTGCTCAATCGCCTGGCAACTGGCAGTCATAACGTACACGTTCTCGGAAGAGGCGTGGTGTAAGAAGAGGCGCAGTAGAAAGCTTTTGCCGATCCCTGCTTCGCCGACGAACGCAATAGTGCGCGCGTGTTGCGCCGGCTGCGTCTGCATTTCATCAAGCTGGTGCATCAAACGATCTAGTTCCGTCTTGCGACCCACGAATGGGGAGGCGATGCGAACTGGAGAGCGGTAAGGTGGGAGATGGTGCAGGGGACGCGGCGCTCTGGTCTGGAACTCGCCGCGCAAAATAGCAGTATGCAGGTGGAGGGTCTGGGGAGAAGGATCGGCTCCCAGATATTCATCAAGCAACTGGCGACATTGCTCAAACGTTTGCAGCGCACTGACACTATCCCCCATCTGCGCCTGACATTGCATCATCAAGCGATACAGCGGCTCGCGGCAACTATCAAACTCAAGCGCCTGACGACACAACTCGATAGCGTCTCTATATAGTCCGGCCTCATATTGCCACTCAGCCAGCGCGGCTACGCCCGCAAAATAGCGTTCGCGCAGGCGTACACGTTCAGCTCTAGCCCAGCTCGCCTCTTCATCCTGAGCAAGGTAGTCTCCGCTATAGAGCTGCAATGCGCGTTCCAGCAGCTTTCGTCGTTCCTGGTTATGGACTTCTGGAGCCGCCAGCGCCTGATCGAGCAGGCACTCAAACTCGACCACATCGAGCCAGACGGCGCTACCGACGGGAAAGATCAATGTATAGCCAGCGTGACCTCGGGGAACGAAGCGCGAGGGAGCTTGTGGGGCTCGCTCGGGTTCCAGCACTGATCGTAGCGTACTTACCGCGCTTCTCAGCGTCTTATAGGCGCTATCGGCATAATCAGACCACAGCAGGGCTGTCAGCTTCCTCATGGACACAGTGCGACCGCGCTCCGTGAGAAGCAGCTTGAAGAGTTGGCGAGCCTGCCGCGTATGCCAGTCTTTATGCGTGATCAGGGTACCATCCCTGTATAAACGGAACTCGCCTAGCAGATAAATTTGCAGTTTCTCAGCCATATCGCAAGAGGCGCTATCTACTCTACTCGTACCTGGTCCACGTTATTGATGGCATATTACCATATTTTCTCACTAGAGAATATGCTTCGTGTACCAAATGACGAATATTGTCACCTCTTAACCCGCTGAGCGAGCAACAAGGCAACCGCCAGGATTGCCCCTACAGCTTTTCAGGCAGGCAAGCATACGTACCATACGCACGGGCATAGTAGAGCAGGGGAGACGCAGTATGCTCGTGCGTCCCATGATGACCGTACTCGGCAAGGCCAACGATGATGACATGATCGCCGCCTGGATGAATGGTTTGGACGCTGCATTCCATCTGGGCGAGACAGCCAGGCAAGAGCGGAGACCCTGTCTTGCCTTCCGTATATGGTACTCCTTCAAACTTGGCAATATTCTTGGTGGCGAAACGATCCGATAGCTCGCACTGCCTGGCCGCTAGAATGTTGACGGCAAAATGGCGGCTATTGATAAAGGCGTTGTAGCAGTCGGCGGAGAGCGCCAGGCAGAACAATACCAGCGGCGGATCGAGGGACAGGCTACAGAAAGAAGTAGCCGTAAGCCCCCACGGCTGCCCTTCTGCATCACGAGTGGTAATGATGGTCACGGCACCCGCGAGATGGGCTTGAACTGATTTAAAATCAGATGCTGCAATAGTCATGATTTCAGTATCCTCAAGCGAGTCGAGTTCGCTGGTAGCTCCCGCCTTCCCAGAGGAGGAGTATACTCGTCAAATCCCCTGGGGTCAAGTGACATGCACGAAGGGCAGAGCAGGCAAGAAAGCGAGGGACGCTCTTAAAGGCGTCCCCATAACACCTCATCAGCGCAGTTACTGCCCACTGCTCACTTCAATCGGCCTGGATTCGTTGGTGGTCGGCTTCTCGCGGAAGTGCGGCATGACATACTTCGACATTAACTCTTGATGCTTGAGCACCAGCTCATCAGGGATCTCGCCGACATGGCCGCCGCTGACCATCATTCCGGCGTGCAGCACGTCGGTATAGTAGGAGAGCTTCTCGATGACGGTATCGACGCTGCCCGCGATCACCACGCCGGTATCCATCAGTTCTTTGAACGAGGGTCGCTCAGTGCGCTGCCAGACGCCGCTCTTGAGGATGCCCATGAAGCTGCGCTCGCTGACATATCCTGGCGGGAAGTTAAACTGCGGGCGCACCTTCAACCCTTTGTTGAAGAGCCACATGCCGTACTTCTCGCCCTCTTTGATCGCCTGCTCGTCCGTCTCTGCCACGATACAGGGGGTGCAGAAGGCAAGTTGTTCGGGCGGGGCTTCGTAGCCGTACTTTTCCTCGGCCACGCGGCGATACATCTCATAGGCGGCCTTGCGCTGCTCCATTGGCATGAATACCGTCATGTAGGGATATCTGTGCCTGGCGGCGAAGTCAATCGTCTCCATGCTGGCCGTGCCGGGAAGCCAGATCGGCGGATGGGGCTGCTGAATCGGGCGCGGCCAGATGTTGACATAACGGTAGCGGTAATGATCGCCCTCGAAGGCAAACGGGCCGGGGCGCGTCCACGCCTGGATGATCAGATCGTGAGCCTCGTTCATGCGCTCGCGGCTAATGGTCGGATTCATGTTGTAGCTAAAGTACTCCATGCCGGTGCCGCGCACGAAGCCGCTGATGATGCGTCCGCCGCTGATGACGTCGAGCATCGCGATCTCTTCGGCCACGCGAATAGGATCATCGTGCAGAGGCAGTGCATTGCCAACGATACCAATCTTCGCCCGCTTGATGCGCTGGGTGAGCACAGCAGCCATGATATTGGGCGAAGGCATCGTCCCATAGGCATTCTGATGGTGCTCATTGACGATAACGCTATCCCAGCCCATCTGATCGGCGCGCTCAATCTCGTTGAAATAGCGGTTATAGAGTTCGTGGCCTATGACCGGATCATAGATTGAGTTTGGCAGCGTGACCCAGGTTGAATCGTACTTCTCGTCGAAGTCTGGCGGCAGGTGGGGCCAGGGCATCAGGTGGAAGTAGTGGAACGAGAGCTTTTTCATACGGTGGCCTCCTGACTCGCGGTTAAGAACGCGGCAATGGCGGAACTCCACTCCTGGGGTTTCTCAAACATCGGCATATGGCCGGTACCCTCAAGCTTGACCAGTTGCGAGCCTGCGATCAGCTTATGGAAGGTATCCCCATACACCGATGGGATCAGACGGTCGTTAGCTCCCCAGATCACCAGCGTGGGCGTTTTCACCCCGGCCAGCCGCCGCTCTAGCTTGGGATCGTAGTGAGGATTCCATGCCAGTGATGCCAATGTGGTTGATTGCTTGTACATCGCCATCAGATAGTCCTCATTGATGGCGGCTGGCATCAGGGGCAGGGCGGCGGAGAGATCCTCGAAGCAGATCGCCATGCTCTCCTGTGGATTCATGGCGAAAAGATCGGCGATGGGAGCGCCCTTCACGCGAATGCCTGCTGCGTTAGCCAGCACGAGCTTACCGACTCGTTCGGGGAACCAGACGGCAATCTCCGCCGCCATCCAGCCGCCGAGTGAGTGCCCGACGATAGCCGGCTTCTCCAAGCCCAATGCATCTATCAGATCGCGGAAATACAGGGTATAGTCGTCCATATTGCGCATCCAATCCGGGCGCTCGGTCAGGCCGAAGCCGGGCGTATCGGGCGCGAAAATATGGAAGTGCTGCGACAGGGCCGTGTGATAGTCGAGCCAGAGATTTCCCAGATAGGTACCGTGCAGATAGAGCAACGGAGGAGCGGTGGGCGAACCGGCCTCAAAGAGATGGGTCTGGATGCCCTGGACATCAATCGTACGCTCAATGCGCTCACCAGACATAACATGAGGTGCTTCAGGTGTCGTCATAAGAAATCCTTTCTGGAAACCCACCTGCCTTCAAGCGGTAGGAGGAAAGAATAGTGGCCGTCCGTATGGCAAACCATCATGGAGATACTGTACCATAGGGATGTTCTGAAAACGTTTTGGGGATCGAGCAGCATTTTCTTCTACGGAACCTTTTCAGAACATTTTTATGGTATAGGTTATGTCAGTATATCACAATTTTATCACGGTATTTTCACCTGGGCGAAGCCGAATCGTGACGAACCTTTATTTGTCCATCACCAGGAGGCGCACATGAGTGATATTGCACCTTCCGCCGACCTCGAAGTGAGCAGGCGGAAAGCAGGCAACTACGCAACCTACGTTTTCTTCGTCCTCTTCTTCGTCAACCTCATGAATTACCTGGACCGCTATATTCTGACCGGAGGCGCGAACATCATCGCCAAAGAGCTTCACTTTGGCATTGATGGCATCGGCTACCTCGCCTCGGCTTTCCTGATCTTTTTCACGCTCGGGGTGCTCCCTCTGGGCGCGTGGGCCGACCGCGCGAAACGCAAGGACGTGATTGCAATTTGCGTGGGCATCTGGAGCCTGGCAACGGCCTTTACGGCGCTGGCAGGAAACTTCGCGACCCTCCTGGCCTCGCGTGCAGTACTGGGCATCGGGGAAGCTGGTTACGGGCCATCCAGCGGCGCATTGATGGCCGACTATTTCCATCGCGCCAGGCGCGCCCGCGTCTCAAGCTGGTGGGCGGCTGGCGCATTGATTGGCTTAATGTTCGGCATCATCATCGGCGGCATTGTAGCGGGCCTGTACTTCGGAGCCTGGCGCCTGGCCTTCCTCTTCACCGGCATTCCAGGGTTAATCCTGGCCTTCCTGGCCTGGAGGATGCGCGAGCCACAGCGCAACGAGGCCGACGAAGAGGCTGCGCAACGTGATCCTGACTCCTACGCCGTCAGCGAGGGCGTCAACCCGCTGATTATGCCCAAAAAGATCCTGCCGCAACTGGGCACCCTGCTCAAGATTAAAAGCCTGATCGTGCTGACCGTGATGCAGATTTTCGCCTTCTTCGTCCTGGCTGCCAGCGCAGTCTACCTGCCGACCCTCTTTCAGCAGAAGGATACTTTTGGCCTGACTTCAGCACAGGCGGCGATCTTCTCGGGCTTTGGCATTGCGGTGGCGGGCGTGGCGGGCGTCGTCTTCGGTGGCTATCTCTCGGACTATCTCAATCGCCGTCATCCTGGGGCGCGTATTCTGGTCTGCGGCATTGGTTTCCTGATCGGCGCGCCATTCTATGTGCTCTCGGTCGTGGTGACGCTGGTTTTGCATAACATCTTGCTGTACAGCTTTTTCTTCTTTTCGACGACGCTCCTGCTTAATATGTACGTTGGTCCATCCATCGCGGCCAGCCAGGATATCGTACCTTCGGCGGTACGCGCATCGGCGGTGGGCGTGATCGCCTTCCTGGCGCATATCCTGGGCGATGCTTTCTCGCCTTCGCTGGTGGGCTTCCTGGCTCGCGTCTTCGATCCCACGCACGGCCAGCATTTTATTCAAGGTATAGCGGGCACCGATCTCAGCCTGGCCCTCGTCTACACTTGTCCGCCCGCATTATTGATTGCCGGATTAGTAGGTATTTTTGGCTCCCGCTGGGTCAAGTCCGATATGGAGGCGGCACAACTGGCGGAACAGGCGAGCAAGCAGGAACTGGTCGGTAAAGCATAGCCACTCCGATAGGGTTCCAGGGCAGTGGGTGTATCCGTAAGGGATGTTCTTGCAGGATAGAGCTAGAGGGGGTGCGATGTCTTGTAGGAGCATCCCTCGCGGATATACCCATAAAGCCAGCGAATAGTCCCTCTTCGTTTTTCTCTTCATCGAGCCTCATCTCGTCATTGAGATAGCCTTTTATCCGTCTCTCCCCCTTTTAGCTCTTTCCAATTGCTCTTATGTTATAATGCTGAATAATTGCCTCACGCTTATCCCTTTTGTAACGGTCGTTTATTAGCTCTCAAACTGGAGACAAACATGAGTGAGCTTCCCTCGTCGGCCAACGTAGAGCTGCGAACTGCTCGCCGTCGCAGTATGAACTATCCCATGTACGTTTTCTACGTGCTGTTCGCCATCAGCGTCCTGAACGCGATGGACCGCTATATTCTGACCGGCGCCGCCAACGTTGTCGCCAAAGAACTGCACCTGACCATCGACGATATCGGCTATCTCTCCTCCGCCTTTATTATTTTCTTTACGTTCAGCGTGCTCCCCTTTGGCATCTGGTCTGACCGGACGAAGCGCAAGAATGTGATAGCCATTGCCGTTGCCATATGGAGCATCGCCACGGTATTTACCACCTTCGCCACAAACTTCGCGACGCTTTTTCTCTCGCGCACCGTGCTGGGTGTTGGGGAAGCTGGCTACTCGCCGTCCAGTCCCGCGATCATCAGCGATTACTTCGGGCGCATCAGGCGAGCGCGAATCATGGGCTGGTGGGCCTCCGCCGGTCTGATCGGACTGATGATTGGCACTATTCTTGGTGGCGTTGTGGCGGGCCTGTATACGGGAGCATGGCGACTGGCCTTTCTCTTCACCGGCATCCCCGGCCTGCTGCTGGCATGGCTGGCCTGGCGTCTGCGCGAGCCACGCCGCAACCAGGCCGACGACGAGGAGCGGGGAGTGTTGCCTGATCTCTCCATGACGGGCGAATTCTCAGCGCCGCCACACAGTACTGGTAGTCTGAGCAAAGCCTGGTCGCAGCTCTGGGCTTTACTGCATATCAAAACGCTGCTGGTCCTGATCATGGTGCAAATTTTTACCTTCTTTGTCACCAGCGGCACCGTGACCTACCTCTCAATATACTTGCAGCAGAAGGACACGCTGGGGATGACCTCGGCGCAGGCGGGCCTGTTTACCGGCATCGGCATTGTGCTGGCGGGCGTCATAGGTGTTGTGCTTGGAGGCTACCTCTCGGATCTTCTCAGCCGCCGTTATGCCGGAGCGCGCATCCTGATCTGCGGCCTGAGCTTTTTATTGAGTGCCCCTACTTATGCCGCCTCGGCGCTGATTGCGGTCAACATGCACAATCTGGGGCTCTACACCATCTTCTTCGTTCTCACCACCATCCTGCTCAATCTCAGCGCGGGACCGGCGGGCGCGGCAACGCAGGATGTGGTACCATCGTCGCTGCGTGCATCGGCGGTCGCCGTCTCTGTTTTCGTGGGTCACATCCTGGGAGACGCCTTCGCCCCCGCTTTAATTGGCAGGCTGGCCCGCAGCTTCGATCCTACGGGTGCTCATTTCGCCAACAATCTGGCCGGGCACGATCTCACGATGGCCCTGATCTACACCTACCCCACCTCGCTCTTCATCGCGGGCATCATCGGCATCATTGGTGCCCGCTGGCTCAAAGCCGATCAGGAGGCCGCCCAGCGTGCCGACATGGAAGCCCTGAAAGCCCAATAACACCTTCCTGCTTGCTGGTAATGGTAATGTTACCAGCAAGCCAGGCAAGCGCGAGGCATTGACCCTACCACCCATTGCGCAAGAGATCAGGGACCGCAGCAGGGCAAGCGCGAGGTGTATTGCCCCTACCATCCATTACGCAAAACATCGGGGACCGCAGCAGGGCAAGCGCAAGGCCCCCGCATCCACCCACGCCCCTCCCCTTGCCCCTACCGTTCCTCCTCATGATTGTCTATCCCGTTGCCTTTCTTGCCTACTGGCTCTTCGATGGGATCGACATCTGGTCCCAAAGAAATCTAAACGGGGCCGGTCATGTTGAACCGGAGGCGGTAGGGGCAAGGGGCGGTGGATAGGGCTGGGAGGGGATCTTAGCCAGGATGGCCTCTGGAAAATCAACACCAACGGCAGCGGCCTTACGCGCCTGACAACCACAGACGCCCTGCCATGCCAGTATGGACAGGCGGCTTACCCCTTTACGCAAATCGCCAGTGACAGCCAGTCCTACGCCCTGCTTTACTTTGATAGAGGAGTGCAAAAGCTAGTCACAGGCAGCCTTGCAGGTGGCTCGCCCACAACAATTGAAACGCACAACGCGAATAGCACTATCCATGTATTGCTGCTGGCAGGCATCGGAACGTTTTAAGACGTGGTCGTCTGGCCTTCTCCCCTTGTAGATGATATGCTAAATGCGACAGCGTTCTATAAGCATATCATCCATAAGGAGTTTATTACGCATGGCGACTGATATTACTGCGATGCCGCAGATTGCTTTCTTGCAGCAGCAGCCGGTGAAGATGTTGATTGGCGGTCAATGGGTGGAGGCGGCCAGTGGCAAGACGTTCGAGACGTACAATCCTTCGACCGGCGAGGTGCTCGCAAGGGTTGCGGAGGGGGACGCCGAAGATATTAATCGCGCGGTGGCGGCTGCGCGCAAAGCGTTTGAGAGCGGTCCCTGGCCTAAACTGACGCCTGCCCAGCGGGGACGCCTGCTCTGGAAGCTCTCTGACTTGATTGAGCAGCACGCCGAGGAGCTGGCACAGTTGGAGACGCTGGACAACGGCAAGCCGATTAAGTACTCTAAAGCCGCCGATATTCCTTTGACGGTCGAGCACTTCCGCTATTTCGCCGGATGGGCCACGAAATTGGAAGGCAATACCATTCCGGTCTCGATCCCCAATATGTTCACCTATACGCTGCGTGAGCCTGTGGGAGTTGTGGGGCAGATCATCCCCTGGAACTTCCCGATCCAGATGGCTGCCTGGAAACTGGCTCCCGCGCTGGCCTGCGGCAATACCGTCATCCTCAAGCCAGCCGAGCAGACGCCGCTCTCCGCGCTGCGGCTGGGCGAGCTGATTCTGGAGGCAGGCTTCCCAGAAGGCGTGGTCAACATCGTGCCAGGCTTCGGCGAGACGGCGGGCGCGGCCCTATCAGCTCATCCCGATGTCGATAAAATCGCTTTTACCGGCTCGACCGAGGTGGGCAAGAAAATTTTGCAGGCCAGCGTCGGCAATCTGAAGCGCGTCACGCTGGAACTGGGTGGGAAATCGCCCAATATCATCTTCCCCGATGCCGATTTGAAATATGCCATTCGCGGTGCGATAACGGCCATCTTCTTCAACCAGGGCCAGGTCTGCACAGCGGGGAGCCGCATGTTCGTACATAAGTCAGTCTATGACCAGGTCGTGGATGGTCTATCCAATATGGCAAAGGGTATGAAGATCGGGCATGGCATCGATCCCAGCACCGACCTGGGGCCGCTGGTCTCGCAGGAGCAACTGGAGCGCGTCACCGGCTATATCGAGACCGGCAAGCGTGAAGGGGCCAGGACAGCGACCGGAGGCGCGCGGGCCGAAGGGGAGCATCTGACGGGCTACTTTGTGCAGCCGACCGTTTTTGATGATGTGAAGGACGAGATGACGATTGCGCGCGAAGAGATCTTCGGGCCGGTCGTGGTGGCGCTGCCATTTGAGGATATCGAAGAAGTGGCGGCGCGCGCCAACAAGTCGATCTATGGACTGGCTGCGGGCGTCTGGACCAGCGATGTCAAGAAGGTTCACCGTATGGCTTCTGCGCTCAAGGCGGGCGTCGTCTGGGCCAACACGTATAATCAGTTCGATGCCGCCGCGCCCTTTGGCGGCTATAAACAAAGCGGCTATGGCAGAGAGATGGGCCACGCCGTACTCGACGCGTATACACAGACAAAAACTGTCTGGGTCAATCTGCGCTAGCCTGTTGATGGTAGACGATGGGAGAGCTCTCCTCGCGGAAATGCTGCGCGAGGGTGGCTCTCTCATCGTCTGTTTATTTTTGTCTGGATAGCTCTCAAATAGAGTAGAGCAGAGTCGATAGACAAAATAGGTAGGTCCGCTTGCTCCCTCTAAGAGCGTCATTATTTTTAGCCTTGAAAATAATGGCAATTTTCTAATTCATGATAGAATCTTGAAACTTCTTTCACAATTTTTCGGCTAATCTCTGGTATCATGGAATAAAGATGCCGTAAAGATATTGGCCTATGAGATAAAGAAACCACAAAAATATGGTCTATGAGGAGGGGAAGCGCAGTATGAAACGAAAGCGATCTTTTATTCTTCTCAAAGGTGTGATCGTCGCCTGCACTCTGCTGACGACCGTTGGAGCTGCAACCCTCCTAAGTTCTGACCTCGCTTTCACTAAATTGGTGCAACCGTCGCTCAATACATTCCTGACGAAGGCAACGCTGGCAACAAATGGCGCTGATCGCTGGGCTGATGATAGCGATATTACGCTGCCCACATTTGACTTCTCGGCATCAGAAACTGACGCAGCGAGCATCTCTCCGCTCTTCGAGAGCTACTATCAGAGCCATGATGGAGCGAACAACCTGGGGACGCCTCTCACGGTTGCATTCCCCACAGTATATGGCTGGCTGCAATTCTTTGGCTCAGGGGCGTTGTTATTGCCGATAGTCTCCAATCATAATCCAAATACCGAGGATTTACTGGTTGACATGATTCGCAACGGCATAAAGGATAGCGATACCGGAGTCGTTCGCCTCCCGCTACTACAAACGTTACTGGCAGCAGGGAGCCAGGTGCCGGTGGGAGGAGATGGCAGCACGCTCACATACGTTGATTTACGGCAGGCTACCAATCCCGACCTGATGCCGTTCGCACCAACAACCAGAGCGACGGCGACTCCCACCTCACTCGCGGTCCGGCAGAGTACATTCATTAAAGGGGGTATCCGCTTAGGGAAGGTCGTTGGACATTTCATCCCTGCACCATTCTGGGACTATATCAACCGCACAGATGTCTCGCCCGATGGCTGGCAGGCCGATTTCGGAGCGCCACTGACTGAAGCCCTTTCCTTTACTACAGTGGAAAATGGCGTCACCCATCAAATGCAGGTGCAGGCGTTCTGGCGCGACGCACTGATTCTTGATCAAACCACTGCCGATGCATCAGCTCAACCCACAATCCGCCGCCTGGATACAGGCATAGCCTATCTGCGTACCATCGGGCCGCCTGCCGTCGCGGTTGGCTTCCAGCCGAACGCCTGGACACAGGCAGATACAGCCTTGCTCGATGCGCCAGGGACAGGGCACGCGCTGGCTCACGTTGGGGGAAATTATCCGCTAACGTTACCCGGCGATACATCCTGGAGCGCCGGAACACTCTGGTACCGCGTTCAATGGAGCGCGCCCAAACATAACGCAACAGGCTGGGCGGTAGCAACGTCGCTGACCTTTAGCTCGCCCGGTAACGTTCCCACCTGGGCCTCGCTGGACATACTCTCCCCAGACCTGGGCGCGTACCTTACTAATCTCGGCTCTAACGTCGGGGTATCGGTCTATGACCTGACCCGCCACAGCAATTACACTTACAATGCCAATAACCAGCTCATGATGGCCAGTTCGGCAAAAGTGCCGATTATGCTGACATTTTTTGATATGATTGAGCAGCAGGGGCGCGAACCAAGCGATGACGAGATGAACCTGCTCACCACCATGATCGAGAACTCCAATAACGATTCGGCTTCGGCGCTCTACTATGGGGAGATCGGCGGGGCGCAAGGGGTGGCAAACTATATGCAAAAAATCGGTATTAGCGGCGTAAACCCCAACGGTGACGCCTGGGGATATAGCACGATATCGCCCCAGGCAATGGTCAACCTCCTGACGCTGCTCTATACCGGAAAAATTCTGACTCCCTCTCATCGCAATCTGGCGCTTTCCCTGATGGAGCAGGTCGAGCCTGACCAACAGGTGGGCGTGGGAGATACCGCCCCCAGCGGCGCGACGGTCGCCCTCAAAGATGGCTGGGTGACAGATGACAATAACTTCTGGGTCATGAACTCGTCCGGCATTGTGACGCTGGGGCAGGAAACCTATATCATCGCCGTTTACACACAGGGATTGAACTCGCTGGATGATGGGCAGGCTATTGCCCGCCATGTCGCTGGCACCGTTGCCTCGCAACTGCTCTAACCTGTGCGCTCAACCTCCAAACCATCTCCAGGCGCATGATGCCAAATAGATAGGATATCTGGCTGATGAGTTACCGCCTCTATTTTGATGCGTCCTACTATACTGGTATATGTGTTGATACATCTTCACATAAGCATTGAGCAATATATCTGAATTCTTGAGATAGATAGCGAGTAAAGCAGCATGGAACCAGTAAAGCGAACACCAGTACGGCGACAGTTTGTAGATCCCTCCCCGCTATCCAGGTCAGATGGTTTTTTTACATTCTCTACCTTTCAGGGAAGATCGCCCTATGAGATTAGCAATCAACCCACTCTGGTATCTTTCGGACCTGTGACGGTCGCCGATCCATCTTCTCCGTTACCAGTCACGGAAACGTTCAATTCACGGGGAAAGCCAAAAACACGTCGTAAGAAAAAACTCCCCCGCTGGTTCGCTATCTGTAGCATCATTACCGTGCTTGCCGTCCTCTTTCTCTCTCAGGGCAATGGGGAAGCGGGAGCATGGATGGCCGATACTATGCGCGCCTTACTCGGACCCACGGCAACGGCGCAGATCGAGTCATGGTATCTCAGCCTCACCAATATGGGATCACAGCTACAATATCAACTGAGTGACAAGAAAGTGGCTGCACCCTGGAACGTATCATCCGGCCCAACGCTGCCCCCGCCTCCTCCCAAAGCTGTTTTTATGCCGATGCAGCTCACGTCCATGAACCCGTTGATCTCTCCGGCGCTCCCCGGCGAAGGGAGCTGGACCACCCTGAGCCAGGCTCCCGTGCCATATAGCTACCTCCCGCTAGATGCCAGAGCTTTTATCCGCCCCGATCCAGCTCATCCTTACGCCATCGTCACGCTGCTGCAATTTGATGCCCGTTTTACCCGTTTACATATCATTGGGGGAACCATCGAACCCGGTGGACCGCGCGGCGTGCATGGACCGGGACGCATTCCGGCGGCAGACTTACAGAATAATGCCTTGCTGGCTGCTTTTAATGGCGGCTTCAAGTATGCAGATGGCCAATACGGACTGATGACCAACGGAGTCGTCTACGTTCCGCCACAACGCGGCTCCGCTACTATCGCGATTACGAAAGAGGGGAAAATCGCGCTTGGAGCCTGGGATGTGGACCCGCTGCTCAACAGTCGTAACTCAGACCTGCTGGCCTGGCGACAAAATGCGGCTCTGCTGATTGATAAAGGGGTGATCAATCCCCTGACGCACGATGGCGCGGCCTGGGGCGGCACCATTTTGAATAGCGCCTATACCTGGCGCTCGGCCATTGGCATGATGCCGGACGGATCTCTTGTCTATGCGGCTGGCAACGCGCTCACCGCCGAGACGCTGGGGAAGGCGCTCAAAGCTGCCGGTGCGGTGATGGCGATGCAAACGGATATCAACCCCTTCTGGGTGCGGGCCTTCCTCTACAACCGCAACCAGCATGGCACCCTCGGTATCGAGAAACTGAATCCGCAAATGCAGGGCTTCGGCACCGAATATCTCAACGGCACCCAGCGCGACTTTTTCTATCTCACTCGCGTCACCCTGACCCAAAAAACGGCATAAGCTAAGGCAGTTCTCTAGCATAACAGGCTGAGAGAACTGCCTCATTTTTGCAAGAACCTCTGGCGTTCTAGCCAACCACCTCGACGGTGGTCCCGATGGGCGCCCAGCTATAGAGCCAGCGCGCTGCTCCTAAGGGCATGGTGATACAGCCATGCGTCCCCGTTTCCTGACCATAGACGGGGTCATAGTGCCAGACATTCGTGCCGGGGCCATAGACGGTGCGCCACCAGGAATCGTGCAGGAAAAAGCCTGGCGCCCATTCCAGCGCGTAGTTGATATGCGTGGGCGGATACCAGTTCGGCGACCCGTGAGGCCACGGCGAATAGAAGGTCGTGGGACTCAGTTTCTGGTAAACATGATACGTCCCCAGCGGCGACGGCAGTTCCGGCCTTCCCGTAGTTATTGGCGCGCTATACACCTCGCTCCCATTCTCATAATCATGCATCCACTGCTGCGAAACGCTAATCACGATTAACTTGCCCGGCGATGACGTCGCTGCAAATGCCGGTCGGCTCAATGCTCCCCATAAGAGCAATAGCAGGAGTACGAGCGCCAGTCTGGACATAGTTTTAAGCAGATTTTTCATCAAGAGCTTCCTCCCAGCGCAGCTATTATCACTTTTTATCCTTATACGTCTTCTCCCATAACCATATATAAAGCAAACAAACCTCAGCTACAAATTCCTTTAGCATCTATTTATAATGCTTCGGAGTATAGTATAAAGGAAACTATCCGCCGATACATCATCCGCAAGTTGGATTTTGGGGTACACCTTACAGATCAGACAAAGTTCGCTCTAAAGGAGGAAAAGGCCGCACTCTATGAACTTCAAAGACGCCATTGAAGGAATCGTTATGATTTTTGAGATAAGCGGCGTGGTTGCTCTCATCATCGGCGCCCTTTTCGCACTTATTAAGTACATCGGGGACCTGCCCAGACGAAGAGAAGATGCATCCGCAGCCTATCGTCAACTGCGGCAAGGACTAGGGCGAGCAATTTTGCTCGGGCTGGAGTTTCTGGTTGCCGCCGATATTATCCGCAGCATTGCTGTTGATCCCACCTTTATCAGTGTGGGCGTGCTTGGCCTGATCGTGGCTGTCCGAACCTTCTTGAGTTGGTCACTGGAAGTTGAGATCAATGGCAAATGGCCCTGGCAGCCTTCCAGCGGCCCGCAACAGGAGGCAAATGAGTTTTAAGGTATCCCCGACCGCCCCGGCAGCGACATTGACGCGCGCATTGCCATAGGGCTACAATGTGCCATAGAAGATAAAATCAAGCCAGTGAAGGAGCCGCATGCTATGCCTGATATGTATGAACGCCTGGACCTCTTGCAGCAGTACCGGCACGTCGCTATCGTGGGAGTATCCGCCGATCAGTACCGCCCCAGCCACTTTGTCGCCATCTACCTCCAGGCCGAAGGCTATGATATTGTCCTCATCAATCCGCGCTACGCGGGTCAGACCATTCTGGGCAAGCGCGTCTACTCTACTCTTACAGAGGCCAAAGAGGCGGGGGAACAGATCGAGGTGGTAGATGTGTTTCGCAAGTCGGAGGATACGCCTCCTATCGCAGACGAGGCGATCAAGATCGGGGCAAAGGTGCTGTGGCTGCAACTGGGCATCACTAACGCGGAGGCTGCCAGGAAAGCGCAGCAGGCGGGGCTGACTTTCGTTGAGAACCGCTGCATTAAGATGGAGCACGCCAGATTTTTCGGCGGCCTGCACACCGTCGGCCTGAATACCGGCGTGGTGATAGCGCGCAAATTCTAGCTATCAGGAGCGCCTTACACGGGCAATATGCCCGGGACGTGCGAGTCGAAGGAATTGCCGGGCTACGATGTCTATATGGCACAGGTCAAATACCGCCTCATCCCGTACGTCTGGTAATGGAGCCCTGATCGCGTAGAAGGGGCCTTCCCGCAGGAGCATGGGAGCCACGTTCCCGCAAAAATGTGACGACGCCTCCACTGCCGTAAGGAGCTGCATTTTGCGCTCAGACATGCTATACTACTATATAGTACAGGCGTTCTTTTTAGCTGAGCATAAATGAGGATCGCACTATGCTCGTCGCTTACGGGCCGGATAGCAGGCCAGTGGTTGCGGAAAATGCGCACCTGGAGCAGCTCCAGCACTGGTCGCGCGAACGGGCGTTGTATTGTCCCAATTGTCGTGGCGTGGTGCATATACGCGGAGGAGCGGAGAAGCGCACGCAGCTCCACTTCGCGCACCAGAAGGGGGAATGCGCGTGGAGCACCGAGTCCGAGACGGTGCGGCACGCACAAGGCAAAATAGTGCTCTCACAATGGTTGCGCGAGCAATTCCCACAGGCCACCGTCACGCTGGAAGAGCGGCTACCCGAACCCAACCGCATCGCGGATATCTTTGTCGCACACGCCGATGGGCAGCGCTGGGCTATCGAATTCCAGTGCGCTCCCCTTGATATAGGCGAGTGGAAACACCGCCACGAAGCATATCGTAAAGCAGGCATCATCGATACCTGGATCATCGGCACCAACCGACGAGAGAAACAGGAAGCCTTTATTGAGGCCGTACTGGCAACCGCGCACGAAGTTATGTTCCTCGATCCACAGGTGCAGCCCTGCCGCGTATGGTTGCGCTGGCCCATTTCGCGCCATCTCGCCCTGGAATGGCAGAACAAAAGTCCGGTCAACGCGCATCGCGCTTACACGCCTGCGCTCGATGGCTGGGTAGGACGCCTGGGCTATGGCGCAACCGTGATCGGCACATTGCACGAGGTCCACTTTGACGAGCAGGCCCGACTCATTCACCCCGTTCGGGCCACGATGGAATTGCGCACCCAACTGCTGCATACAATGGAAACGGCAGCGTCGCCCAACGAAGAGATGCTCGCCGCCTATCTGCGCCAGAGCGTCGGCGAGGAGGCCCTGCGGACCGCGCTCATTCCACTGCTACGAGCCTATCTGCTCGATCCAGACCTGCTACGACGCTACAACTATGGACGCGGCCTGCCAGATCAGCCGCTCAGCGACGCCGATCAGACACGCATTCAGAAAGCGCGCGTCTGGCTGGCGAATATAGCCAGGCGCGGCTATACAACACAACGCCTGCAAGAACTGATTAAAGAAGTTCCTTTTGTCGGCTCTTACGCAGCGTTTGTGCGCTATGCCGAGATGCTAATCGCAATCACCTCGTAATTGTATCTCTCTCAAGCAGAGTTTCCCTGAGCGGCTGCGAGTTTGCGACAGACAAATGTTGCTGTGCGCTGGTGAAAATAGAGGGCTCCATCGCGCCTGAATGGCTGTGTTCCGCTAAGGTCGTGGAGTTCGTCCTGGGCAATCAACGTGCGAACTTGCTCAGCGGGTTCGGCTGGCGTGTGGGTATTGGCAAGCCACTGTTCAACCGACTGCACGAGATAATCGGTGTAGAGCTGCCCGACTTCCAGATTGCAGGCGGTAAAGAGGGTCAGGAACTCGCTGATGGGGAGCGCGCGCGTATGGGACGGGTCGCGGAGCTGCTCGAAGCGGTTTTGATAGGCGGCGCGCGCGGGATACTCGCTTGTTACCAGATCTTCAATCACCACCATTCCCTGAGGGCGGCATACGCGCGTCATCTCAGTGAGGACGCGTTGTGGGACTTCACAATGATGCAGCGCCAGGCGGCAGACCACAATATCAAACTCTTGCTCGGCGAAGGGAAGCTGCTCCGCGTCTCCAAGCTGAAAACGCACATTGGTAAGCCCGCGCGTTCGACTCACCTCCTCGGCGATTTTTAGTGGCGCCTCGGTGAGATCGAGGCCCACCACCGCGCAGCCGGCCTCCGCAAAGGCCATAGCGACATAGCCCGGGCCGGTCGCCACATCCAGCACGCGCGCCCTGGGCTGCGGATGCACTGCCTGCACCAGCCGGTTGAGGCGTGCAGGATCGACAATCGAGGGATTGGCAGCATAGGTCTGCGCCTGCTGCGTGAACTCTTGCCGGATGAGCGATTTATGGTCCGGTGAAGATGATGACATGCTCCATAATCCTTCCATGCTGTATCTCTTCAGGCGTAGCTCCTGATATATCCTGAACAGATTATACAATCATCCTGAGGATGATTACGGGCCGCGCGGCGCCGGCTCTCGGCTAGGAGGCTGAGAGGGGCGAGGACCAGCCTGAACAGGTGGAATGGATCGACTGACAGCTTCATCCTTTGAGAGCGTTATCTCGTCGCCGTGGTGCCATGTTTTGAGCGGAGAGCCATCCAGCAGGCGATAGATTGCCCGCTCCGCCGTAATCTCGACGTGCAGATGACGGTCACGGAACATAATATGGAACGCGAGCCGCCGTATGCCCTTCGGCAACCGTGGCGCAAAGGAGATCGTGCTATCGTGCGAACGCAGGCCGCCAAAGCCGGCCACCAGCGCCGTCCAGGCTCCCGCCAGCGAGGCGATATGCAACCCATCGCGCGTATTGTGCTCCAGATCGTCAAGATCCATCAGCACCGCCTCCCCCAGATAGTCATAGGCAAGCTGGAGCTGGCCCACCTCGGCAGCAATCACCGCCTGCGTTGACGCGGATAGCGAGGAATCGCGCACGGTGAGCGGTTCATAATACGCGAAGTTGCGCGCCTTCTGCTCTGCCGTGAATGCATCGCTACATAGCTGCATCGCCAGGACCAGATCGGCCTGTTTGACCACCTGCTTGCGATAGAGGTTGAAGTAATGGAAGTGGAGGAACAGGGGATACTGATCGGGTGCAGTGTTGGCGAAATCCCATACCTCGTGCTCGGTAAAGGTCTCATCCTGTGGGGTCACGCCTAGACGCTCGTCATAGGGGATGAGCATCTTTTCGGCTGCCTTTAGCCAGGCTGCCACTTCGTCTGCACTCACGCCGAGTTGCTCTGCCTCCTGGGGATGGCGCTTCACCGCGTCGGCTGCCGAGCGCAGGTTGTGCTGGGCCATAAGGTTGGTGTAGACGTTATTATCAGCAATGGCGCTATACTCGTCGGGTCCGGTCACGCCATCGATACGGAAGCGGCCAGCAGCATCGTGATAGCCGAGCGAGTGCCACAAGCGGGCGGTCTCGACGAGCAGGCTGAGGCCGGTCCCCTCCTCGAACTCAGTATCGTTCGTGCTGCCAACGTAGCGCGTGACGGCGTGCGCGATATCTGCATTAATGTGGAAGGCCGCCGTGCTCGCGGGCCAGTACCCCGAACATTCTTCGCCCGCGATGGTGCGCCAGGGGAAAGCGGCGCCGCGCAATCCAAGCTGTTGCGCCCGCTCTTTCGCATGGGGCAGCGTGGCATAGCGCCAGCGCAGCGCATCGGCGGCGGCATGAGGGAGCGTCAATGTGAGCACCGGCAAGACGAAGATCTCCGTATCCCAGAAGGTATGTCCGTCATAGCCTGGCCCGGTCAGCCCTTTGGCCGGAATGGGCCGATGCTCGCCACGAGCGCCAGCCTGAAGGACGTGGAAGAGGGCAAAACGGACCGCCTGCTGAATTTCGGGATCACCCTCAATCTCGACATCGGCATGCTGCCAGAAATCGTCCATGTAAGCTCGTTGCTCGGCCAGCAACCCCTCCCAACCGGTCAGGCGCGCAGCTCCCAACGCCGCCATCACCTGATCGTGAATCGCGGGCCGCGAGCGCTGGCTCGACCAGCCGTAAGCAATGAGCTTGATGATCCGCAGCCGCTCGCCCGGCTTTAATTGCGCGGTGATAGAAATGCGAGCAACATCGGGGGAGCTTTCGGCCTCAATGATGGTCTTCTCCGGCCCATCGACGTAATGATCCATCGCCGCCCCAATACGCAGACCGCTGGCTTTAGTATGATGGATCATCAGCCCGATAGTGTCATGCGTCAGGTGTTCTTCTGGCACAAGGGGAGCTTCGAGGACGGCGCTTGTCCGAGGATCTTTCCCCCGGTCCGGCAACGCCTCGTTCGCGACCAGTTCCGACTGCACAACGACGCGCAGCGCCTCATCAACAGGCTCGACCTCATAGCAGATCCCGGCAATACCTCGCTGCGTGAACGACACCATGCGCACCGAAGACACCTTGATTGTGCGACCCGCCGGCGAAGTCCAGCGGACATTGCGCCGCAGCACGCCATCACGGAAATCAAGCACCCGCTCGTGGCTCTCCAGCTCGCCATAGCGCACGTCAAAAGGCTCATCATCAACGAGGAGACGCAGCAGTTTGCCATTGGTAACGTCGATTACCGTCTGTCCCGATTCGGGATAGCCATATCCTGCCTCTGCGTATGGCAGGGGTAGCAGCTCATAGACTGAGTTCAAGTAAGTGCCGGGGATACCATACGGCTCGCCCTCATCAAGATTCCCCCGCAGCCCGATATGTCCATTTGAGAGCGCGAAAATAGACTCTGTCTGCGCCAGAATATTCAGGTGGAGGGCCGTCTCGCGGATTTCCCACGCCTCAACGGGGAACGCTGGATGTTTAATCATAGATGATTTTTCTGCCATACTATCACTTGCTATCCTTTAATACACTGCAAAATGAGAACGCGTTACTGTAGCAAAACCGTTTTTCATTCCTCTT
>Ga0070741_10003940_pt1 | contig 35592 bp, 26 predicted proteins | sample Coa_R1_4_FD_66440 | JGI IMG/M metagenome (GOLD analysis project Ga0070741, IMG submission 66440) | Surface soil microbial communities from Centralia Pennsylvania, which are recovering from an underground coalmine fire - Coalmine... | ecosystem: Environmental > Terrestrial > Soil > Unclassified ... | reverse complement strand
TGCGTGGACTGCGGCTGGCTCGCGAAGCCGGTGCGGTGAAGCGAGGCGAAGAGCCAGTCGCCCGAGCGATCGCCGGTGAAGATCCGGCCGGTCCGGTTGCCGCCGTGGGCGGCCGGCGCCAAGCCGACGACCACGATCCGGGCGCCGGGGTCTCCGAAGCCCGGCACGGGGCGGGCCCAGTACGGCTCGCCCCGGTAGCGGCGCGGTGGATCGGCCGCGACGCGCTCGCGCCAGGCGACGAGGCGCGGGCAGCGCCGGCAGCGGATGATCTCGCCAGCCAGTGTCTCGAGCGATTTCGCCATGCGGGCCTCCTGCGGTAGTTTCGCCCGGCGATGGAACCGAGGCCGGTCTCCGCATCGCGGTCCGTGCTGGCCCGCTGGATGGGCGTGGGCGACGCCAACTCGGCGGGCTTCGTCCACGGCGGCGTGATCATGAAGCTCTGCGACGAGGCCGCGGGGCTGGCGGCGGTGCGCCACTCGCGCTGCCGGGTCGTGACGGCCGGGATGGACCGCATGACCTTCGTCGTGCCGATCAACATCGGCGACCTGGTGACCTGCACGGCCAGCGTGAACGCCGTCTGGCGCACGTCCATGGAGGTCGGGGTCCGCGTCGAGGCCGAGGACCCGCGCACCGGCGAGCGCCGGCACGCCTCGACGGCCTACCTGACGATGGTCGCCCTGGACGCCGAGGGGCGGCCGACGCCGGCGCCGCCGCTCTTGCCCGAGACCGAGGAGGAGCGGCGTCGCCAGCGCGAGGCGGAGGTGCGGCGCCAGAACCGCCTCGCCGAGCGCGAGCAGATTCTCGCTCACCGGCGGGGCGCCTGACCTGAATACCCCTATGGGGTATATACTCCGTGCCCGATGGCCGACGCCCTGTCCACGATTTTCGACGGCCTCGCCAACGCCGGGCTCATGGCGTACGCGGTCTGGTGGGCCCTCGTGCTCGGGTTCGCGATCTCGGCGATCGTCCAGGCCTGGGTTCCCCGCCGCCGGATCGAGGCGACGCTCGCCGGCGCCGGGCCGCGCCCGGTAGCCAAGGCAACCGCGCTCGGAGCGGCCTCCTCGTCGTGCTCCTACGCGGCGATCGCGATCGCCAAGTCGCTGTTCCAGAAGGGGGCCTCGGCCGCCACCGCGCTCGCCTTCCAGTTCGCCTCCACCAACCTCGTCTGGGAGCTCGGGCTCGTGCTGTGGGTGCTCGTCGGCTGGCAGTTCACGCTCGCCGAGTACGTGGGCGGGATCCTGATGATCGGCCTCATGGCCGCTGCCCTGCGCCTCTTCGTCTCGCCGCGCCTCGAGGAGCGCGCCCGAGCCCACGCCCAAGCGGCCCAGGCCGGCCACGTCCACCACACAGCCGGGTCCGAGCACATGAGCTGGCGCGAGCGCCTCACCTCGCCCGTCGCCTGGTCCGACGTGGCCCACAACTTCCGCGGCGACTGGCAGATGCTCTGGAAGGAGATCTCGATCGGCTTCCTGCTCGCGGGCTTCATCGGGCTCGCCGGCGACGACTTCTTCAACGGGCTCTTCCTCGAGGGCAGCGGCGGGGCGCTGCAGACGATCGAGAACGTGCTCGTCGGCCCGCTGATCGCGATCCTCAGCTTCGTCTGCTCGGTCGGGAACGTCCCGCTCGCGGCCGTGCTCTGGTCCGGGGGCATCTCCTTCGCCGGCGTGGTCGCGTTCCTCTTCGCCGACCTCATCGTGCTGCCGATCGTCGCCGCCTACCGCAAGTACTACGGCTGGACCTTCGCCTGGCGGATCACGGCGCTGATGCTCGCGGCGATGGTCGTCGCCGCGCTGATCGTGGACGGAATCTTCGGCGCCCTCGGGCTGATCCCGGCCGGCCGCCCCAGCCGCGACGAGATCTTCAGCTCGGTGAGCTTCGACTACAAGCTCTGGCTCAACCTCGCAGCGGCCGCCGTCTTCGCCGCGCTCATGTACCTGACGGTACGCCGCGGCGCCACCGACCCGGTCTGCGGCATGAAGGTCGACAGAAGCAAGGCCCTCACGCTGGAGGCGGGCGGGCGCACCCTGTACTTCTGCAGCGAGGGCTGCCGGGATGCGTACGTCGCCCAACGCCGAGAGGCCGCTGGCTCTACGCTGAGCGCAGCGGCACATGGCTGAGCGCCACGAACTGCGAAAGCTCGCGATCGTCCCCGCCTACAACGAGGAAGGGATGGTCGGCCGCGTCGTGCGCGAGATCAAGCGCGAGGCGCCCGACTTCGACGTCCTCGTGGTGGATGACGGCTCGACCGACCGCACCGCCGCCGAGGCCGAGGCGGCGGGCGCGACCGTGCTCCGGCACCCCTTCAACATCGGCATCGGCGGCGCCGTCCAGTCCGGCTTCAAGTACGCGCTCCGCCGCGGCTACGACGTCGCGGCCCAGGTGGACGGCGACGGCCAGCACAAGCCCGCCTACCTGCCCGACCTGCTGGCGGCCCTGCACACGGAGGGCGACGAGGCCGACATGGTCTGCGGCAGCCGCTTCCGCGGCGACCCCGGCTACAAGGTCCCCTGGGGCAGGCGGCTGGGGAACCTGATCTTCTCCGTCGTGCTGACCGCGATCACGCGCCAGCGCATCACGGACCCAACCTCGGGCTTCCGGATGACGAACCGGCGCGGGATCGAGCTCTTCGCCCGCGACTACCCGCACGACTACCCGGAGGTCGAGGCGCTGCTCATGCTGCACGCCCACCGGCTGCGCCTCCACGAGGTGCCGGTGCGTATGAACGCCCGCGGGTTCGGGTCGAGCTCGATCGACTACCCGCGCAGCGCCTACTACATGGCCAAGGTGCTGCTGGCGATCTTCGTCGGCGTCTTCCGCCGCCCGGCGGCGCCGGATGGCGAGCCGGAGGCGCCCGTGGGGGGCGCCGCAACCGTCACGCCCGGGCCCGGGGCCGGCGCCGCCGGAGGCTCGGCGCGATGAGCGTCGCCCTGTTGCCGCTCCTCGGCGCCGAGACGCTCGACATCCGGGTGCGCGTCGCGGCGGTCATCGCGACGGCGCTCATGCTCGCGTTCGTGCTCGAGCTCGTGCGCCGCCGCCGGCTCGCCGAGCGCTACGCGCTCGTCTGGATGATCGTCGCGACCACGCTTCTGGTTCTGGCGATCTGGACCCGCCTGCTCGGCCTCGCCGCCAGCGCCCTCGGGATCGCCGTGCCGGCGAACGCCCTCTTCATCGCCGCCTTCGGGGTCACCTTCCTGCTCCTGCTCCACTTCTCGGTGATAACCACGCGGCTCTCGGAGGAGACGAAGATCCTCGCCCAGGAGGTGGCGCGGCTCGACAGCGAGCTTCGCGCCGCCCGCGGCCAGGGCGCCAACGGCGCTCAGCCGGCCGAGCCCGAGCGCGAGCCCAGCAGCCCGGCCACCGCGGACCAGTAGGCGCGGAGCAGCGCGTTCAGGAGCCGCGAGCGGGCGGCCCGGCCGAGGTACGGCGAGTCCAGGGTCGCGACCAGCGGGCGCGCGAACTCGCCCGCGCCCACGCTCCGCCGGCGCTGGATCTCGCGGCGCTCGCGCAGCAGCCGGGGCAGCGCTCGCGCGGTGTCGGCCCAGGCCAGCAGCTTCTGGTCGAGCCAGCCGCCGGCGGCGGCGACGGCGAGCAGCGCGAGCTCGGTCGCGAGGAGCGCCGGCGCGATCGCGGCCAGCAGCGGCGCGGGAAAGGTCCGCACGAGCGTCGCCCAGCGGTTGCGCTCCAGGTAGCGCCACTTGGCGCGCCCCTTGTCGAAGCGGTAGTCGTGGTCCACGCGGGCCTCCGGCTCGACCCCGATCCGGCCGCCCGCGAGCCGCAGCCGCAGCGAGAGATCCACGTCCTCGTGGTAGAGGAAGAACGGCTCTGGCAGCCCTCCGGCGCCCACGTAGGCGCCGCGCGGGATCGCCAGGCAGGCGCCGGAGGCGAAGCCGGGCTCGGCGGCCCGCATCGCCTGGGCGTCGACGGCGCCGGCTGGCTCGCCGGCCCCGCCCGCCCAGGCGATGCCCGTGAAGTGGAGCACCCCGCCGCGCGTGTTCACGATCCGCCCCGCGTCGGCCGTCACCAGGCCCTGCCAGGCGGCCCAGCCGCGCCCCTCGGCCAGCGGGCGCGCGATCGCGTCGCGAAAGCCGGGCGCCGGCTCCGCGTCCGGGTTGAGCAGCACGAGCAGGTCCGCGCTCGCGGCCGCCGCGCCGCGGTTGCAGGCCGCCGCGAAGCCCAGGTTCGCGCCCGTCTCGACCACGGTCGCCGCGGGCGCGAGCTCGCGCGTGGCCGCCGCGGTTCCGTCGGCCGAGGCGTTGTCCACGACGATCAGCTCGTCGCCCTCGGCGAGCTGGCCGGCCAGCGCCGGCAGGCTGCGCGCGATCGCGGCGCGCGAGTTGTGGGTCACGACGATGAAGGCGACGCACGGGGCCGGCATGCGGCGGCTTATAGACGGTCGGGCGGATCGGGCGCGCGGCGGCTCTACCATTGGCCAGGCGATGCGCCAGCTGCTGCGACCGATCTTCGATCGCGTGGTCATCAAGGAGCTCGAGCCCGACCGGGTCCGGCGCTCCGGCCTCGTCGTGCCCCCCGGGACGCGCGAGCCGCCCCCGCAGGAGGGGATCGTCCTCGCGGTCGGGCCCGGCCTCGACTGGTGGGAGAGCGCCGGCGTCCCGATGCCGGTCAAGCCCGGCGATCACGTCGTCTTCCCGGCCAGCGCCGGCACCTGGGTCGAGGTGGACGAGGAGCGCCTGCTCGTCTGCCGGGTCGGCGAGCTGCTCGGGATCCTCGAGCAGATCGACTCCTGCCCCTACTGCGGCGACCGCGACCTCCCCGGCGCCGACACCTGCCCGGTCTGCGGCCGGGAGCCCAGCGAGTCGAGAAGGTAGGCCGCCCGCCGCGCCGGGACGGCCGCGCGCCGCCGCTTGCGACCCTGGCGCGGCGAAGAGCCGGCGCCCGGATTCGAACCGGGGACCCCTTCATACGAGGAGAGTTCTCGAAATGGGGTTTTAGGCTTGCTGATGCGGTGGATGCTGTCTCAATTATATAGCAGATGGAGCAGGATAACGCCTTCCGGAGCGGCATGTGTTCCATAGAATGTTCCGCGGCGCCGGGGTAGCTCAGCGGGTAGAGCACCGCTCTCGTAAAGCGGTGGCCGCGGGTTCGAGTCCCGCCCCCGGCTCTCGTAGGCCACAGCCGCCCGGCTTTCGGGAAGGTCGAGCGCATCATTGACCGCGCGGATGCGCGCGGCGACCGGGCGCGCACGCGCCGCGGCCGCAGGGCCTCAACTCGGAGACTACGGTCGCGTTCGGCGCGTCATCGCCCCCTCAACCTCGGCCTGCGTCAGGCAAAAGAGGTCATTGCTCCCGCGGGCTATCTGCAGGCCAGAAGGCGGCCAGGCTAGTGATAGGGGAGTGAAGCTGATCGAAATCGTCGGCAGGCCCGGCTAATGGCCACCAGATCGAAGACCTGCGCGAGCGCTCCGTCGGCCGCTCCGACGACCCGTCGCCCACGGTCTGGGATAGGACAGAGAGCTGTGCGGCAGGGCCGTGAGGAGAGCGCCAGCCGCTGTCGGGTACGTAAGCGCAATGCCGCCGGGCGCGCCGCTACGTTAGCTTCCTGTCCGGTGGCACCCCTAGCATTTGCGAACGGGTGTTCGTGTAGCTGGAGTCTAGATGCGACGTAGCGAGAGGGAGCTTCATCTGCTTGCCCTCTGCGCGATCCCACGCGTCGCATGGCATGCCGTCGCCCGGGAGGCACAGCGTCCCAATGGGCTTGAGCGGCGGCGCTTCGCGTGGTCGCCGATCCTGCCAACCCGGCGCGGATCCAACTCGCGGCCCATGCGCTGCGCGAGCTCCTAAACGAGCTCGAGCACGCGGCGGGCTTAGCGCCAAAAAAGCCGAGCCTGAAGGAGCGCGTGCACAAGCTCTATCAGCAATGGGAGGCGGCTCAACCATCGTTGGAGATCAACCCGGATCGCAGCGGCTTCGTGCAGACCTTGAGCGAGTTCTTCAAGGAGTTCCACGACGATTATCCGACGCGGCGGGATCAGGGGGGCATCACGATTGACTCGCTCGATCCCGCGCGGCGTGTGGCGCCGCCCGCCGTTCGTGAGGCGCGGGCTGATTTGTGGATGGATTTCAGGGACAACTTGAATCGCATCGCCCACGGCAAGGAATGCTCCGATGCCGAATTCCGTGAGCAATTGCAGCGCCTCGAGGGCTTCCTCTTTGACTTGCTCCGTCCGCGCACCCTCGCTGACTTCCGGGAGATCGATGAGCTGCTCGAAAAGACGTCCCCCGATGCTGAGCCCGCGCGCAGGCGGATGCTAGAACTCGTGCGCAAGAGCCCGGCGAACCACGAGTACTTCTTCAACAAGCTCGACGACGTCGTGTGGCTCAACGTTCTCGAGAGCGAGGGGTTTTTTCGCAAGCCGCCGGAGCCCGAACGGGGTGAGGACTGGATCCGTTTTCCTCCGTGGCCGGAGTCTCGCTACCTCGCCCGCGTGGCGCCGCAGGCCCCGCGTAAGGTGCTGGACCTCGTCGCTGGAATCTCGGCAACCGAAAACATCCGTGTGCACGAGGACGTGCTTCGGATCGCCGCGCAGCTCCCTGGCAAGATGGCGACTCGCCTTGCGCGCAAGGAGGCTTGCTGGTTGCGCGACTACCGGGGCGATCTCTGGTCGCTGCCCGAGGCGGGCGGCGAGCTGCTGGCCCATCTCGCCCGCGAGCGCGAGATTGGGGCGGCGTTCAAACTCGCCTGCACCCTCCTTGAGATCCGTCCCGCCCAGGAGCCAGCGAGCACCCGTCGGCGGGCGGTGGCGCGCATGAGCGAGTACAGCTACGGGCGCGTCATCGAGCGCGCCTGGTCAGCGCTGATGGATGGCGAGCCCGCGCGCGCGCTCGGCTTTCTTTGCGACCGGCTAGCAGACGTCGTGCGCATTGGCTTCACCGAGCCGGACGGCGACCGAGACCTGACCTGCTTCTGGCGCCCGGCGATCGAGGATCACGCTCAGAACCTTGGCCACAGCCTGCTCGACACGCTCGTAGACGCCGTCCGCGACCTCGCGCTGCGGGCAGCGCAGACGCCGGCGGGGCTTGAGCTCGTGCTCGCAGAGCTGGAGAGGCGGCCGGGACCGCTCTTCAGGCGCCTCGAGCTGCATCTCTTGCGCCGGTGTGGCCCCGCCGAGATCGTCGCCTCCGCGCTCACGAACACCAAGCTCGCCCGCGACATCGAGGTATGGCACGAGTATTCCGAGCTCCTTCGCGACCGCTTCGCGGACTTGACGCCCGAGCAGCAAAAGTCCATGCTGGAGGTGATCGCACGCGGGCCAGGCTTGGAGCTCACGCCCGCGCATCAGGCACACGGGATGACAGCGGCCGACCTCGCTCGCCAGGAGGACGCCTGGCGGCTGCAGCGTTACGCGCTGATCGCCGAGCATCTCGACGGCGAGCTTCGGCGCCGCTATGAAGAGTTGCGCGCAGAGCACGGCGAGCCCCACGAGCCCACCTTCCTCATCCACTCGCAGTCGTGGACTGGCCCTACATCGCCCTGGAACTCCGACGAGTTGCGTGCGATGGGGCCTCGTGGGGTAGTACACGCGCTGCGCGAATGGAACCCGCCCGGCGGTTTCGAGGATCCTTCGCCTGAGGGCCTGGGGTGGGCACTTGAGCAGGCCGTGGCTGCGGATGCCGGCGATTTCGCCGCGGCAGCAGTGGAGTTCAGGGGGCTCGATCCGATCTATGTCCGGGCGCTGCTGGCGGGGCTTGCCGGGGCGGCTAAGAGGGGGGTGCCGTTCCCGTGGAGTCCCGTGCTCGAGCTCTGCGCGTGGATCCTGAAAGCGGGGCGCTCCAACCTCGATGCTGCCCAGGACGCCGAGGCAGAGCAGCAATGGGGGCGGGCGCGGCGTCAGGTGGCTGGCCTGCTCTCGCGCGGATTGGCCCAGGGCGCCGCGCAGATCCCCCACGGCGAGCGCCGACGCGTCTGGCGCGTGCTCACGGTACTCGCCGAGGATCCCGACCCTACGCCCGAGCACGAAGAGCGCTGCCGCGAGGGCAACATGGACCCCGTGACACTGTCGATCAACACCACGCGCGGCGAGGCCATACACGCCGTCGTTCGCTACGCGCTGTGGGTCGAGGGCGCGCACGCGGGGAGCGGTCGCTTCGCGGCGATGACCTCCGTGCCCGAGGTCAAGCGCCTGCTCGAGCGCCATCTCGACCCGACAGCCGACCCCTCGCTCGCGATTCGCTCCGTCTACGGCCAGTGGTTCCCGCAATTCGTGCGGCTCGATAAGGACTGGGCGCGGCGGATCGCGCCGCGCATCTTCCCGCACGAGCCCGAGCTAGGCGCCTACTTCGATGCCGCCTGGAGCGCCTACATCGTCTTCAACCGCGCCTCCACCGATGTGTTCGAGGTGCTGCGCGATGCCTACGCGCTCGCCGTCAAGCGGCTCCACACCGGAAGCGTCCGCACTCCCTTCGCCGGCGACCCCGGCGAGCGCCTCGGTGCTCACCTCCTAGCTTACCGAGCCTGGGGTGCGACGAGCGGGGGCGACGACCTGTTTGCGGCCTTCTGGCGGCAAGCCGGGCCGGACCTACAGAGGGAGACCCTGGCTCACGTCGGCGAGTCGCTCAGAGAGACGCAGCGGCTCGATCCCGACGTTCATGATCGCCTCACCGCCACATGGGAGTGGATCCTCAAGGACGCAAACGGCGGCGAGGCGGCGTCGCTCGCCAGGTTCGGCGCCTGGCTGGCGACATCCGCGCTTGAGGGCCGTTGGCTGCTCAGGCAAGCCCTGGCGGTGCTTAACCGCGGCATTCATCTCGAGCCGGACTTCGTTGTTTACGAGGCGCTCCCCCGGCTCGCGCTTGAGCATCCGCGTGAAGTCGTGGAGGTGCTTCGACTCATGGTCCAGACCGATGCCCAGGGCTGGTCGTTGGAAGGTTCGATCGGCGAGGTTCGCGAAGCACTCCGCATCGTCTTGGCGGCCAAAGACCGCGAGGCGCAAGAGCGTGCCGAAGAGCTGATCCATCTGCTCGCGGCGCGCGGCATGGCTATTCTCGACGACCTGCTATCAGATGCATAGCCAAGGCCCGCTTCAGGTTTGGTCCACGCGGCTCCTCGCGGTGCGGTACAGCCTCAGGGCGTCTGCTCACGCGACCGGCGCCGTTCCGCGCACTCGGTCGACTCCACCGATTAGGCTGGACGGGCTCCACGTTCCGCCGACGCTCGCAACTCATCTCGCTCCCCCTCCCGAGCACCACAGGCGGCGAGCACACAGCCGCGATCGAGCTCATGGACGCCTGGTGGCCGCCGCTCGTGCGGGTCGAGTTCGCGTCGGCGCCCGGCAAGGCCGCGCTCGCGAGGCTCGAGGCGACGATCGATATCGGCACGTCGGCAGCGACTCGTGCTTCGGCCGCTTCTGGGGCTCCGTGCCCCTAGAGGAGCTGGTCTTGACGCGCAAACGCCGGCGCCTCGCGCATCGGATGATCATCGGCAAGCTCGGGAAGGTCCGCCTCCTCGAAGAGCGGGCCCTTGACGATCGTCTCCAGGAGCGCCTTCTGCGCCGGTTCGAGAGCGATGATGCCCTCCAACGCCCACAGTAGCTCGAGTAGCTGGTCGGTCAGCTCGGCCGTCCAGCGCTCCGGCTGGAGCCGGTCGAGCTCTGAGCTGGACTTGCCGGCGCGCTCACGCATTCGGTAGCCGAGCCAGCTCTTGATGACTACAAGGCCTGATACCTCGTATTCGTACATCTGGCGGGTCACGGGCGCAAACACTCCATCGCCGACGCGCAGCTCCTGGGCATCGGCGTCGTAGTGATACTCGCGCGGGTATCGCTCGGGGTCCTGCGAGACCGGGTGCGTGTTGCGGGCCTGCCCGGCGGGGATGCGGGCTGGCCGGCCAGCCGCCAAATCGGCGAAACGCTGACCGAAGGTCTGCAGCCAGATCACCCGGCGCCCGAGGTCGGCTGCCTGATCGAAGAGCGCCGGATCACGCGTGACCGGAACCCGGGGCCCCGGCGTTTCCAGCTCCGGCTCAAGCGTCGCGGTGTACGCGGGATGGGCTACGACGCCGGCGACGTACGCGAAGAGGTCCTCCGCGGAGACGGGCTTGCCGTACTCGGCCCCCAGGCGGTCGAGCAGCCCGGGGCGGATGTTGGGCTGGCTGGCCCGCGCATCGCGGTACAGCGGGATGGTGTCCTTGCCTCCCCGCCCACTGAAGTGATGGCGATCGGGGATGCTGGCGGCGAAGGTGACCCCGGGGCCGGCTCCGAGAGGGTCGGTTAGCAGCGTCGTCAGGTAGATCTGCCGGTCCGAGTGAGAGCGCCATAGCGCGGGACGGGGAAAGTCGATCAGCCGGTAGTCGGCGAGTATGAGGTGCCGGTCGAAGGACCGGTAGGCGTAGGGCACCGCCTTGGGAGCTGGCGCCTCGGCGTCGAGCTCGTCGATCGACTCGCCTCCGCCCAGCTGCGGAACGTCGCTTCTGTAGCGCTTCTTCACCTTCCGATCCCTGGTCTCTCGGAACAGAGACGCTCGGGGGCCGCTCAGCAGATGCTGCCATCGCCGCCTAAGCGTCGCGGCGTCGGCGCCGATCGGCCAGGTGCGCTTTACCTCCACACCGCTGTGCTGCCAGGGAAAGAGCTCGGTCAATCGCGGCCACCTGAAATAGACGCCAGCGCCGGCAGGGCGAAACGGGTCCTGCCATCCGCTCGGGCAATCCTCCCAGTTGAGATCCGCAAGCTGGTTGACTTGATCAAGGGTCGCGAGCTTTGTCGCCCTGTTTCCGTGGATGCGCGTGTAGTGGACCGCGGCGGGCGCGTCGGTCTGGGCAGCTCCATACCGAGCGGCAATCGCAATCGCTACCGGGCTTTGGATCGCAAAGACGTTCTCCTCCTTGCGTGTGCCGCGTCGGTCACCGCCGAGGTCGATGATCCAGATCTCATCGCACTCGGACCGCATCAACTGGCGCATCCCGGTGAATGCGTTGCCGTGCAGATACGAGGAGGCGGTGATGAACGAGACGATGCCCGGCCCCCGCGCGGTCCCGTGCTCGAAGACCTTCCACAGCGCCCAGCGCCAGAAGTAGACGTAGAGGTTGTAGACGTTCTTCAGATCAACGCCGCGTCCGGCGCTGACGGCCGGTGCCAGAAAGTCCTCCAGCAACGGGTCCTGTCCTTTCGCGCCGTAGCGCACCCAGCCTCCCAGCTTCGAGCTGGCGTCGTGGCGGTCGTAGGGAGGGTTCCCGATGCAGACGAGGATCGGGATGTTGTCTTTGACCTGCTGTGCGCGGCGATGCTGATCGGCGATCGGCTTGACGAACAGCGGTGGTTGCGGGGCCGCTGCGCTGGGGTTCTCGAGCGTATCGGTTAGGAAGACTTTGATGCCGTCCTTCGGGAGGGTTGCCTTCCGCGCTTTGAGCTCACGCGTCAGGCGAAGCTGAGCGACGGCGTAGGGGCCGACCATGATCTCGAACCCGTACAGGTTCTCGGCCAGCACCGTTGCCCGTCCCGGGACCGCCCCTGCGCCGGAGCTCCGTTCGACGCGCGAGAGGGCATAGTCGACGATGCCGAGCAGGTAGGTCCCGGTGCCCACAGCGGGGTCTAGGGTGAGCACATCGTCTTCGGCGAACCCCCGTGACCGTCCGAGCTTGGTCCGCAGAAGCTCATCCGATAGACGCACCTGCGCGCGAACAACCTCTACCGGCGTGTAGTAGACACCCGTATCCCGGCGGAGCTTGGGGTCATACGCGGACAGGAAGTCTTCGTAGAAGTAGAGCCACGGGTCGGGTTGGCCGCCGGTCAGAGTTGCCGGATCCAGCGCCCCGGCCGTCCGTTCGAGCAGCTCGAGGACCGAGCCCAAGGCCTTGCGCACCGGCGCATCGGTCAGCACCTGAAGTGCGCGGGCGAGCAGCGCGTGGTCGCCTTCGAGCTGGACCACAGCCGTAGTCGCCTTGCCATCCGGCGCCCCCTCGGCGCGGGCCAAGAGGAGGGCGTAGACGACCGTTTGTGCGTAGGCGTCGGCGAACTGGCGGTCGTCAGCGTCCGGGAACAAGAGCGATTGCCAGTCCTTCTTGAGCTCTGCGAGCGGCGAGGCAGTGTCCTCGAGCGCGTCGATGACGGCATCGCGCAACAGGCGGCAGAGCGGCGCCATGACCTCGGCTAGCTTGGGTGGTGACGAGGGAACGACGGGTTCCCAGGAGAGGAAGTTCGCGAAGAGAGAGCGGACCTTCACCGCGTCCTTGGGCCCAATCGCAGCGCTCCCCTCGCTGACAGGGTCACCGGCGAGTTCGACGATCGGGCCGACACGCTCGCCGGTCCGATACAGCGCGAAGCTGATGCCGTCCGAGTAGAGGATGTTAGGCAGCGACTTGAACCGCCCCCACTGCTCCTTATCGCGGCCTCTCAGGCGACTGACCGTGGCGCCCGTTCCAGGGGCCTTCAGCTCCAGGTAGCCCGAAAGCGCCTGATCCACGACCACCGCGTAGTCAGGCTTGCCGACCTTGTCGTCCAGCAACGACTCCCCCTTGGCTACAACCTCGTGACCGAGAGCAGCGCCGATCGCCGTCAATAGCCGCTCCATCGGCGCGCGCAACTGCTCCTCGGGTTCGCCTTTGGCGGGAGCCTCGAACTTGGTCCTTACGGCATCGGCGAAGGTCTTGAGCTCGGTCTCAACAGAATCGCCAGCGGCCACGGATCGGAAATCTAGGGAACCAGTCGGAGGCTCCTTCCGATGTGCGGCGTGATCACGCTGGGCTGTCCGCGACTCTAGTCACGTGCCGCGGCGGGTGCTCGGGTCGTCTTGGTCGGCGCCTGCCCTACACAAGATTGGTCTTGCTTGCGGCTACGAGCCACGAACTGGGGCCGCATCGGATCAGCAGGCTGGGCACCGAGCAGCGATGCGGGAGCCAGCCCGCAGAACCCCCACGCCCGCTCGCCCTAAAGGTCCGGGTCCGCGTTGCATGATTGTTTGGCTCCGGTGCGGTATCGGAACGCCCGGCGTCAGTAGGGGATGCTATGAGGAGGCGGTGGAGGCGTACGCGGATCCACTTGCGGCTGCTGCCCGTCCGTGGATAAAGCCAACGACACGCGGGCTGGAAGGCGTATGAGTTTCGTCCGGGGTCCGTGGCTAAGTTGGTCATTGAAGTTGCTATGTGCGGCGAGTGGGCCGACATCCGACCTCCGAGTAGGAAGCTCCCACTTGTTTAACGGCGCCGGCCCATGAGCTGTTTGCGCCGCTGCGCCGTTTGACCCGCGCATCGCAGCGGAGCCTCTGGCCTCCAGGGCACCGAGGGACGCGGCCGACCGAATGAGAAAGACACCCACCACCTCGCCACCGCCGACCCGGCGCAGGCGCCGTGGCTTCAGCCGCGGTCCTGTGCTCGCGGTGCTCTGGACTGACCTCGGATTCGACGCCGACGAACGGCGTGATGTCGCTCGCGGGCTCGTCGCTGTGCTACGTGGCCTACCTGCGGCTGCCGTGGTCGCGCCCAGAGCGCTCAAGACTGGCCCCGAGCAGCGTCCCTCGTTGGCGCAGTCGACGGCGCCGCTGAGCTATCGCGAACTGGATGAGCGCTTCGTATTCACCGACATGGCCGGCCTCGACCGGGAGATGGGTGAAGCGGAAGCCGGAGCCCAGATCAGGCCCCTTACGGCGTACTCGACAGCAAGGCGAATAATGCGCGGCGCGGCCGTGCCCGTGGCACACCCTAGGGCAATGATCAAGCCACGGGGAGGATCACGACCCGGCCCGCGTCCCTGGCGAGCTCGCCCCGGCCGCGGCGGCCAGCGCCCACGCGTCAGCGCCTACGACGCCTCGACGGCGACCGCTGAGCTACGGCGCGAACTGGGCGAACCCGAAGAGCACCTGATCGCCGGCTCCAAGCTCTACGTCTGGCGTCACGAAGGCTCGGGCAACGGGCTAAACCTGGTTCGCCTCTCGGGACAGGAAATACACCAGGGTGAAACGATCATGGGCCAGGTCCACGCAATCAGGAGGCTCGCCAAGCAGTGCAAGCTCCGCCCCCTCTACACGGTCGCCAGCCTCTACAACTCCGCTGGCCGCGAGTACCATGACCGGCCCGATCTGCTGTTTCTCGAGGATTCCATTCGGCAGGGCGATGTCGAGTGGGTAGCGATCCGTGATCTCGATCGCCTGATCCGGCACGACGAGACGCGCGCCCACCTCTACAACATCCTCCGGCGCACCAGGACCGCGCTTTACATCGCCAGCTATGGGCGCGCCGTCGATCTCGAGCGCGAGAAGTTCTCATTGCAGGTGCTGGGCGCGGCTACCGAGCACGAGCTAGACATGATCCGCAGCCGCACGCAGAGCGCGGTCCTGCGCCGCTACGTTGGTCAGGGGAAGGGACGCACCGGTGCCCCGCGCTTCGGCTTCTACCGCGATCCGCAATCTGGGCTCTGGGTCAAGGACCCCGAGCAGTATCCCGTCCGACGCTGGATCCATATGCGCTTCCACGAGCTGGGTCCCGAAGCGAGCCTGGAGCGACTGGCGAAGGAGCTGGTCGAGACGTGGGGGCCCGAGTGGGAGTTCAGCCCGAGCTATCTATCGCGCATCCTGCGCGATCCGATCGACGTAACCGGCGAGCGAACGACACGGGTCGGTCGCCTCCGGGTGACGACCATCCCCGTCGAGCTCGGGGATGACGCCGTTCCCGCCGATGTCTTCCAGGCGAACAACGAGCGGCTGGATCAACATCGAGGCCCGAACAGCCGCCTCCCCATCGGCTTTTACTGCCTAAACGGGATTCCCGTGATTCACGCCGCGTGCGCCGATCAGGAGGTTCGCGAATCGGGCTCGGGGCGAATGGTCCAACCCCGCTTGCGCGGCCGCAGCTACGGCGATCAGGAATTCGTCCCCCGCTACAAGCACCTGCCCGGCGTCCCCCCAGGCTGCCACCGCTACGCAATCGATGCCGACGTGATCGAGCCGGCCGTGATCCGCGAGGTGCTGCGCCTGGCCGGATCCCGAACGCTCCAGGAGGAGTGGCGACGGGCGCCGCGCGTAGAGGTTGCTCCGGACCGCCCGCTCATCAACCGCGAGGGGCGCCAGCGCATCGAGGCCAACATCCGCATCCTGGAGACCCGGAAAGAGGCGCTCGAGCGGGAACTCGTGCAGAGGACGCTCGACGGCGAGGATGTAACGATCGAGGATGCCAAGCTCCTGATCGGGCCTATCCAGCGCGAAATCCAGCGCTTACAACGGCGGCTCGCGGTCGCCACCGAACTGCCGCCACGCCCGGAGGCCGCAGGGCTTGTGCGCGACCCGATCCTCAGGTCTCTGGCTCATGCGAGCGAGACAAAGGCTGAGGATGAAGCGGAGCTGCTGGCGGTCCTCAAGCAGCTGCTTACCGAGCAGAGGCCCGATGATCCCGAGCACCTCCGCCGGCGCGCGGCCGTCCTCGAGGCCAGCCTGAGCGCGATCATCGTCCACGACGTTGAAGGTGGTATCGCCCTGGAGCTGCAAGGGCCGCTCGTGCCCCCGGGCGCGCAACTGGTGCGCCCCATCGGGCCCCTCGAATCGGCGCGCACGATCCTGGAAGCGCACCTGCGGCAAGGCGAAAACCATGTTGGCGCCGACGATGCAGGCGGCGCGAACTCGACGAGTGCAGCTAGTGACATTCCCTTGACCGCGGCAAGCCATAGTCAAGGGAATGACATTTTCGATTGGCTTACGCCTCCGCCGGCCGAGCAGGTGCTCGACTATCAGGAGGTCGAGGCCCTCTTCTTCTCGCCCGAGCAGCGGATCTTCTCCTCTGAACGAAAGCGGGTGACGATGGAGAGGCTTCGGATCGAACGGCGGGCGGCGATCGCTGCTGGCTGGGAGCCAGCCTGGGTCTCGCCGCCGATCGAGGTTCGGGCCATGACCCGCGCCCGGAGGCGCGACGCGATCGGCTTGGAGCCTTGCCTCGACGCCCTGCGCCGAGTCGCAGGTGAGCTTGGCGAAGGGGAGCCGCTTACCATACCCACCTACATCGCGCGCTCGACTGGGCGGAAGGACCTGCCTTCGCATCCCGTCTTGCAGCGCTGGTGTCGCCGGTTGGGGCTGAGCTGGCCGGAGCTGACCAACCTCGCACTGCATGGGAGCGCAGCCGGGATCGTAGACAATGATCCCGACGCCGAGCGGCCGCTGTCGACGGTTGCCCGCGACTTCGGTAAAGATCGCCTCGTCCTAGCCAAGGCTGCTCGCGAGGGACGGCTCAGGGCGCGGAAACTCAGGGACCGCTGGTATGCGCGGCCCGAGGCGATTCGGGACTATCTCAAGCGCCGTGGGCGAGGGACCCCAGGCAGTGACGTCACTTGAGAGCGCCTGACGTTCGCGGATGGCTCAAAGACATCCGGCTCTTCACCGCGCGACGACGGCGCTGAGGCTACCGAGGCTGGCGGTCCGGCCGGCCGATCGCGGCCGCGAGCGAGCCTCGCGCCGTCGGGCAGGCGGATCGGGGGGCCGCTCGCAGGCCGCTTCGGGCTACGGCGAGGAGGCGCCGGTCGGAGGAGCTGCCCACGCTCGCTTGGGCGTAGCCGAGCGCGCAACGCGCCGGATCGTCACAACGGCCGCACCGAAAGCATCGGGCGGCACACCCTCGGGCACCATCGAAGCATTCCGCTAAGGCAGATCACAGCATCCTAAGCGACTTCCTCCGAGTCGGTGCTCAGTGGTTGAAACCTCGGCGCGCGTCGCTCAAGGAAGCTCTCAACGCCCTCGCGGAAATCGTGGCCGCGAAGCGACTGGTCCATATATCGCTTCGCAGCCGCCTCCGCCTCCGCGAGCCGTTGGTCGAGGTCATCATAAACCTGGCGCTTGATCGTGGCCATCGCTGCCGGCGAGCTGTACCTGATCAGCTCCGCGGCGTAGTCCCGGGCATCATCGAGCACCTTTCCCGGTTCCGAAAGCTGGTCAACCACCCCAATTCGCTCCGCCTCCTCGGCCAGAAACGTCCTCCCTGATAGGAGTAGGTCGAGCGCACGCGAGGGCCCAGCGAGTCGCGGAAGTATCCAGGCAAGTCCGTACTCGGCGATCAACCCACGGCGGGCGAATGCAGTCGTCAGCTTTGCGCCGGCAGCGGCAAAGCGAATGTCACACATCAGCGCCATGATGAGCCCAAGCCCGGCGCAAGCGCCGTTGATCGCGGCGATCACCGGCTTTCGCAGCGTACGCGGCAGGCTTTGCGGCCGTGGGTCATGGCCGGATGTCGTCCTGCCCTCGTAAACGTCGCGCAGATAGTCGAGATCGGCCCCCGCACAGAAGCCTCGCCCAGCCCCCGTCACGACGATCGCCCTGACGGTTGGATCCCGCTCGGCCTCCTCGAGACAATCGAAATAGCGCTTGCCAAGGTCCGGCGTCCAGGCGTTGAGCGCGTGGGGGCGGTTCAGAGTGATGTCGGCGATCCCATCAAGGACCCCGTAGAGAACGATGTCGCTATCACTCACGAAGCGCACCACCCTTTGCCGGTGACCGCGCCGCGCCCTGCGCCACGCTGATCGCTTTGCGTCCCCTGCGATCCACTAGTCCTTCAAGCAGGCGCTCTGCGTTTCCTCCCAAGTATGCGGCACGACTGGCGGGGCGGAGCCCGAGCAGATCCAGTTCTTCGAGGACGCGCTCGTACCGCAGCATGGGCCAGTCCGTCCCGAAGAGGACCCGCTCACGCAGCACCGTGTCCATGAGGTGGGCAATGTCGCCCCAGCCTCCACCCGCACCTGGCGCCTGGTAGCGGGGCGCGATCGCCCCGAACTCGAGGTAGACGTTCTTGTGCTTCCACGCTACTGCTGCTGCCTCGTGCGGCCATGGCCAGCCGCCGTGGTGACAGATCAGGGTCAACTCTGGGAAATCGCAGGCGATCCGATCGACTAGGACTGGCCGCTCGTACTCGAGCGGGCCGTGTGAGGAGAAATTGATGCCTGTGTGGAGACCGACCGGAACTCCGAGCTCCAAGCACTTAGCGTATACCGGATAACAACGGCGATCGACCGGCGAGATACCGAGAAAGCCCGGCTCGAAGACGATCCCTCGCAGACCGAGCTCTCGGACAGCGCGCTCGACCTCTCGGACCGCAGCCATCGGCTGGCGTGGATCGACGCAACCGAATCCGCACAGGATCTCGGTCGGGTGCCGTCGGACCACCTCCGCCAGCCGATCGTTGAGCTCTTGACAGTCGAGCCACTCGATCTCCGCCTGCATCACGCTCGGACCCACGCCGTGCGCCTTGGCGTCGGCGATCCAGTCGTCGACCGTCAGATCGAGGTGCTCGAGGAAGTCATCGTAGACCTCCGCGTACCGCATGTACTCGGCGGGCACCGGCGGCTGTCGGTCGTCGCGTGAGTTTCGGGTCGGCAGCTTGACGCGAAAATCGATAATTAACTCACTCAAGCTCGCCTACCGATCCTTGGCTCGAACACTCCTCGCCCTAAAGGTCCCGGTTCGCCTCACCTGTTCCTCGGAGCCCTCAAGCCGAGCCATGAGCTCGTGATAGAGGCGCATGTTCTGATCGAGCGATCCGTCCACTCCACGCAGCGCCAGCTCCTTCGTCATCTGAACTGCGTCCCTGGCCTTCGTTGCGATGGTTTCGGCCAGGGTACGGGCTTCGCTCATCAGCGCCGTCGGCTCGACGATTTTGTTGATGAGGCCAATCCGGTATGCCTCGGCAGCGTCGATGAACTCTCCCGTGAGGAGCAGCATCATCGCATTCGTCAAGCCCACGACAGCTGGTAGTCGCAACGCACCGTAACCGTGAAGAAGGTTCCACTTGATCTCCGGAGCGCCGAACTGCGAGCGCGGGGTCGCCAGCCTCAGGTCGCAGACCAGCGCCAATTCCAAGCCTCCGGCCAGAGCGTATCCGTCGACCGCCGCGATCAGCGGCTTCGACACGCCTAGACCGAGATCCCATCGGTCGGCCCGCCAAGGCCTCCAACTTGTGTCGTTGGTGGCCTCTTGGTGCATCTCCTTGAGGTCGGCTCCAGCCGAAAACGCACGCCCGCCAGCGCCGGTGATGATGCCGACCAGGATCTCGGGGTTCCGATCTATCTCGCGAAGTGCCTCGGTTATTTCGCCGTACATGGCGCTGCTCAGGGCATTCAGCGCCTCTGGGCGGTCAATCGTGATCGTCGCGACCGGCCCTTCCAGGTCCGTCACTATCGGCATCCAGCAGCTCCTTTCCCGACGCTGACTGCGCGCCTGAGCGCGTTGCTGCCCCGGATCAAGTCTGCCCCGCTCCCGCTGTTCGCCCTCCTCCGAAAGCCAGCGAGCCCTGAGAGGAACCGGGGCTCGAATCCTCGCCCTCCGCAGTCGACTGGGCAAACAACTTGCCCGCCTCGAGCAGGATCCGTGGGTTCCGTCGTTCCAGGTAGACCGAGACCACGCTGGCGACCAGGATCGCAGCGATCGTTGCCCAGATGAACCAGCGCAGCGGAGACGGCGGCGTCGGATGCACATTCCCATAAGTGACGATGCCGACGCCGACCAGCCCAGCGATCGGGATGACCACATGTCGCCACGGGTGAAACTCCGTTCGATGGTGATCCCAGTAATACTTGACTACCCCCAGACAGAGCAGCGCGTACGCCGCAATGAAGAAGAGGGTGGCAATATATGCCGCCCAAGAAGCGAGATCGCCAGGGGTATAGATCGATCCAAGGATCAGAGTAATCGCCAAGAACGTCGCTGTGATTGCGATGATCGCGCGATCCGGCGCACCCTGGCCGTTCACGTGGTCGAACCAGCCCGGAAGCAGCCTATCTCGCCCCATCGCGTAGAACATCCTGGATCCGGCAGTCACCGTAACGATGTTGAGTGCGATAAAGCTTGACATGACTGCGATCACGGACAGCGTGCCCAGCGTCGCTCCCGAAAATGCCCGTCCGAGCGTGTCGAACGGAGTACTATCGGTTTGCATCTGGTGCAGGCCGTGCCTGGTGAGCCCGAAACCGACCACGCCGCTGTAGATGAGCAACGTGTAAAACACGCCGATCACCAGCGTGGTCACTAGCACGGCCCTGGGGATGGTTCGCCTCGGCTCGAAGGCTTCTTCAGCGAGGGTGGTCGCCGATTCGAACCCAACAAACGCAAAGATCGCGAAGACGAGCCCATAGACGATTCCGGAGAACCCCAGGGCGCTCTCTGAAGGGTCGAATGGTTTGAGGGTTAGCCCGTTCGCCCCGCCGTTAGCGAGGATGATGACCGCGATGACGCCAAAGATCGTCATCTCGAAAGCCAAAAAGAAGAGACCGGCCCGCAACGATGGCGTAAGACCCGCCACCGTCAAGACGGCCGTAAACACGATAAGCGCGGCCGCGAGCCATTGCCACGCGATATGCACTCCGTGGCCCGCGAGGTAATCACTAACGAACGTGCTAAAGAACGACAGCTGGAATGGCAAAAGGAGGATGTACGCTCCGAACAGCATCACCCCCGTGACGAAGCCCACCTTCGGCCCGAACGCGTGCGCGAGGTAGTTGTAGAAGGAGCCGGCTGCCGGCAGCTTACGAGCGAACTCACCGATGACTGCGGCAAGGCAGAGGGAAAAGAGCATTCCGATGACCATCGCAAACGGAGAGGCAAAGCCGCTCTCGCTGGCAATGAACACGAAGCCCGCTGTCGCTCCGGCGGCTGGACCAATTAGCGCCGCGGACTGCACCACGGCTCCACCTAGTCCCGTCGAGCCGCCTCGCAGTGCAGAGATCCGCTCGACCTCAGGGACGCCTTCCGTTGCTGCTTCCATTTGTCATCTCACCTCCCGTTGTTATTGGCGACAGCTGCCGCGCATCGGACGGGTGCTCACTCCTTCCTCGCCCAATCCGGCATTTCGCGATCCCGATCCCATGCATCGGTGATGAGATCGTCGGTTTCCGCCAGAAGCTCGCTCTTCTTCACCCGCATCGATGGGGTGCGCGGAAAGTCGGATCGGTACGTGATGTAGCGTGGGACCTTGTGCTTAGCCAGCCGCTCGCGGCAGTAGCGAACGAGGTCAGGCGGACTGACCTCGTCGGGACTCGCTCCTTCGACCAACCCTACATACGCCTTCACCTCCTCGCCGCGGAGCTCGTCCGGCACCGGCACGACTGCGGCCTCAAGGACCTTTGGATGCGAGCGCAGAACATCCTCGACCTCCGCCGCAGCCACGTTCTCGCCTGCACGACGAATGATGTCCTTTTTGCGCCCGAGGAAATAAAGAAAGCCGCGTTCGTCGCGCCGAGCCAGATCGCCAGTGTGAAGCCATCCGCCGCGCATCGCATCATTCGTCGCGTCAGGACGATTCAGGTAACCACGCATCAGGCCAGGCGCCCGTATCAGGACCTCGCCGGGTTCGTCGGTGGCGACGGTCGACCCGCTGTCGTCAACAAGGCGAATCTCGACCCCCGGGCACGGCAATCCGATCGACCCCGAGCCAGTCATCTCATCTGCGTACTCGAGCGGCATGGCGACGACGAGACCGGACTCCGTCAATCCATAGCCTTCGATCCAGGGAAAGCCCCAGCGCTCCACGAAGTCCCTGTGAAGTTGTGCCGGAATACCCACGTGTAGAGCGAACTGGACTCGGTGGGCCCGCTCGGAAGGACCCGGAGGGGCTTTGAGTAGAAGGCTCGGTATCGCAGCGAGCCCGAACAGGCGCGTCACCTCGTTATCGACTACAACTGACCAAAACCGGGACACGCTGAACCGACGCATTACCACCAGTGATGTGCCCGCATGGAGCGACGTCAGGAACAGCCACGGCGGATCGTTGTAGAAGAACTGCAAGCAACACAGAAGGCGGTCCTCCGGCGAAAGCCCGTACAGGCCTAGGTAGAGCTCGATGAATCGGAGCCAGTAGCAGTGGTCGACCATGCAGCCCTTCGGCGGTCCCGTCGTGCCCGACGTGTAGTAGACGTTGGTAATAGCGGCGGGATCGACGTCCACGGTCGCCAACGACAGAGGCTCGGCCTGTTTGGAGTAACGATCCAGGCCATGCGGTTCGGCGCCTTCTACTACCACTACATCTCTCAGCGCCGGCCCCGCAACACGGCGCACAAGGTCGGCGTGGTTGGCGCTGACGATCGCCAGCTTAGCCCCCGAATCCCTCAGGATGTGGCCGGCGTCATGCTCGCCCGATGATGTGTTAAGAGAGACGGCGACGGCACCGCAGGCGTTGAGCGCGATCCAGGCCGTCATAAACTCCGTACGGTTTTCAAGCATGAGGACCACGCGATCCCCAGCCGTGACTCGACTAGACAGATAGCCGGCGAACGCCTCGACTTCGCGAAGAAACTCTTCTCTACCGACCGTGAGTCCGTCTTCGAAGATGAGGGCCGGTTTCTCCGGCTCGCTTACGCACGCCCTCCGGACAAGCGCGACGATGTCGCGTGGCAGGTCGCTGACCTGCTCGCCAAGTGCGGGCCAGGCCGCCTCGGCCTTCGTGACGGGCTCGTTCCTCATTCGTACCACGCCTCAGGCGCCACCTTCGTCTTTTTCTGCCACTCGAGATCGTGAGTGAAGATCAGTTCGGCGTTGTAGCGACGCCGCAGGCTCCGAATCCGCTGCCAGCTGTCGACCATGGCATCGGGGCTCCAGACAATGGCGGGGAGTGCATTCATCTCGATATTCCGCGGCAGATAGGCAGCGTCGGCGACCAGAATCAGAGCGCGCTTGTCGTCGAGCCGCACTAACAGCGATTGATGGCCGGCCGTATGGCCCGGCGTTGGGAACAACACAACTCTGCCATCGTCAAACAGATCGAACTCGCCATCGAGTTCAGTCCAGGCTACCTCGTGGTCGAAGTCCGCGGGCACGTAGATATCGCGCTGGTAGACGGGTGGCCAGTGGGCGAACTCGAGCTCGCGGCGCTGCGCATAGAATTGGGCGTCGGGGAAGAACTCGATCCCACCGGCATGGTCATAGTGAAGATGGGAGAGCGCCACATGATCCACCTCGGCCGGCTCGATCCCGGTGCGCGCTAGCTGAGCAACGGCGTCGTCACCGTCCTGCATCGTCACTTCGAAGGCGTCGGCCGCGTCACCGAGGCGCCCTCGCGGATCGGTCACGAGTGCGGGATGACCGCCTGTGTCGAACAGAACGTTCCCCTGAGGGTGGCGGACAAGATAGAAGAAGTAGGGGATGTCGACCTTTTTGCCGACATCAGGATGAAACGGATCGAAGACTGACATGTCGGCAATCTCACCGCCACCATGGAAAGCGTAGACCCGAATGTCAGCCATCTTTTCTCCTTTACTGGTGCTAGCTGCTTCGTGTTTCCTCCGCAGCCACGGCCCGCTCGATGCCAGGAGCCCGGGCCATGGCAAGCGCGAATTCAGCGAACTCATCGGCGATTGCAGAGAGCGACCGGTCCCCGGTGGGCCGGTACCAGTACGCAACGCCGTTGACCATTTGAATCACCGCTAGGCGGAACAGCTTTTGGTCTCTGATCTCGAACGCACCAGACTCAACTCCACGACGGATCACGTCAGCCCAAAGCGCCTCGTACTCGTCGCGCAGCCTGATGATCCGTGCGCGGTTGGCATCGTCGAGCGAGCGGATCTCGGTGTCCCCGACGTAAGCGTCGAGAAGATTCCGGCCGTTGAACATGATGTGTGCGCGGGCAAGGGCGGCCAGCTCATCGGGAGGATTGCTTTCATGCGCGAGAGCCTCGCGCGCCATCGCAAGGAGCTCATGCATTCCGTCGCGCATGATCATCAGCAGCAGGTCCTGCTTACCTCCCATGTAGTGGTAGAGGGTCGCAGTCGTCACGCCAGCGTCTCTAGCGACATCGCGTATCCCGGTGGCGGCATAGCCGTGTGCTGCGAACAGCCTCAGCGCAGCATCGCGGATGCGAGCAGCCGTATCAGGTGCTGGCCCAGTTGGCGTGTCTATCGATCGGTCGATTAGCGGAATCTATCAACCGATCGATCGGCTGTCAAGTCCCGTCGCCGAGCTCTCCGCGACGGGCCCAGAAGCCGCCGAAGAACGAGTCGCCGCCGACATGGGTGCCGAGATCGATCATCGCCTCGAGCCTCGCGAGGGCGACCTTGCCGAGCGCCGGCGCGAACTCGGCCCGCACGAGCCGCGGCCACCAGGCGTCCATGAGCTCGATCGCGGGCGTGTCCTCGTCGTCTGTGGCGCTCGACGGTTGGAGGCGAGGTGAGTCGCGCGTCGGCAGATCCTCGACGGATGATCTCGCTCGAGCTCGACGGCGCCCCCTTGATCCCCGCAAACCTCTGGCCCGAGCCCTACCCCATCGACTCGGGGCACCCAAGACAAGGACGCGGTCGAGAACCGCTTCCACGACGAGGTCTGCTCGGGGCAGATCACCTCGTCCAGGTCCAGCGCCAGATCCTTTCAACTGGACCGCGGCGCGCTGAGCGAAGGCATCCCCGGGGAGGGCAGCGCATCCGGGGCCGGGGGCGGCAGGTCCGTCGGCGCATCCAGGGCGCTTGGCGCCTCCGGGGCCGCCAGCGCGCGGGCGGCGGCCTCCCTGCTGCCAAAGACCTGGACGCGGGCGGCGTAGATCTCGGCCACGGGGTCGATCGGCTCGGCGCCGGTGAACTCGTCGAGGACCTGGGCGTAGGTACTGAGGAGGATCGCCACACTGTGGCCCATGATCCGCGCCAGCCCGGTCGGGTTGTTGCCCCAGCCGCCGCGGATCATCAGCGAGGCGAAGGAGTGGCGGGCGGCGTAGGGGCGCTCGCCGGCCAGCTCGGGGACGCGCTTGGTCGCCGGGCGCCAGATGCGGGCCCGCCAGTTGCGGTAGGCCGTATCGTCCCAGGGCCCGCCCCTCGCCCTGGGGATGAGCGGCTCGTGAGGGTCGCGGCGCGACCAGGCCGCCAGGTCATCGGCCAGCGGCGCCAGCAGGGGGACGGTGCGCCCGCCGGTCTTGCCACCGGTGACGATCAGGGTGCGCTCGCGGATGTCGCCGCAGCGCAGGGCCAGGGCCTCTGAGGGCCGCAGGCCGGCGTAGGCCATCAGCGAGACGATCAGCGCGTCGCGCTGGCTCAGCTGGCGCCGCAGCGCCTCCCAGACGGCCGGCGGGTAGGCGGCCACGATGCGCAGCCGCCGCCGGCGCGGCAGGCCGATGCGGGCCGCCGAGACGGGGTTGGAGCGTACGCCGGAGCTGCGCGGGCGGGCGGCGGCGTGCGTGAAGGCGCCGCTCAGGATGATGCGCGCCAACCGCAGCGTGGCCGCGCCGACGCCCCTGTCCCGCGCCCACTGCTGCCAGTCGAGGATGTCCTCGGCATCGATGGCGGCGATCGGCAGGTCGGTCAGCGGCGCCGGGCGGATCCAGCGCTCCCAGACGCTCTGGTTTCGCTTGCGGGTCGCCGGCGCCCACTGCGCCTCGGGCATCCAGATCTCCTCCGCGTACTGCCCGAGCGTCCGCAGCAGGCGGGGCGCGCGCAGCTCCCGCCGCTGCTGGCGGGCCAGGGCTACCTCGGCGCGGAAGGCGCGCGCGTCCTGAAGGCGGCTAAACGAGCGCCCGCGCTGGCGGACGCCGTCGCGGTAGCGGACCTGGTAGCGCCGCTCGCCGGCGCCCGTCTCGTAGGCCCATATCCCCGCCTCGATCCGCTTCACCAGCGTCGCAGCGCGGGCAGACGGGGCTCGATCCGGCAGTGGCGCTCCAGCCACTCCTCGGCGTCGCGGGCCGTGATGCGGATGCGCGTGCCGCGTCCCTCGCCGCGCCCGATCCGGTAGCCGACTAGCTCCCCCAGGGCGATGGCGTTGAGGATCGTGCGGTAGGAGACGCCGAGCTCGGCGGCTAGGTCCTGTGGCGTATACCAGTCTTGTGAGAGCATGACCTCAACCTAGGGCCATTCGGCCGCCGCCAAGAGGCCCCGGAAAAAGCGCCCGGGGCGCGATCGGCGCGCTCAATCGCCCCTCCGCTGGCCGCCGGCCCGCGAGCGGGCCCGATCTTGACTGTTCCATGGCTGTTCCATGGCCGTCGTCTCAGTAGCGAGAAAGCCCTGCAAATCTCGGGTATTGGCACTTCATTACGAGTGAAGTGCTCTGGCCAACTGAGCTACGCCGGCAGCACGGCTGAGGTTATCGTGGCCGGCGCGATGGCTGGCGGCGGCAAGCCCCGCGCCGTGACGCTTCGCGACGGCGCGCGCATCATGATCCGGCCGGTTCGGCCCTCCGACAAGCGGGCGATCGCGAGCGCCTTCGACCGCCTGAGCCCCGAATCGCGCTACCGGCGCTTCTTCGCGCCCCTGACCCGCCTCAGCGAGCGCGACCTCGCCTACCTGACCGAGGTCGACCACCACGATCACGAGGCCCTGGTGGCCTACGACGCCCGAAGCGGCGAGCCGATCGGCGTCGCCAGGTTCGTGCGCTGGGCCGAGCCCGCGGAGGCCGAGGTCGCGCTCACCGTCGTCGACCACTGGCAGGGCCGCGGCGTCGGGACGGCGCTCTTGGAGCGGCTCGTCGAGCGGGCCCGGGAGGAGGGGATCCAGCGCTTCCTCGCCTTGATCGTGGGCGAGAACCGGCGCGCCCTCGACCTCGCCCGCAGCCTCGCGCCGGATGGCGGGCCGCCGCGCCGCAGCGCCTCCGGCCACCTCGAGCTCGTCGTCGACCTCCCCGGGCCCGGGGAGGGCATCGGGCGGCGCCTCCGCCGGCTCCTGCGCGAGGCCGCCCGCGGCCTCACGATCAACCCGTGGCGGGTCCTGCGGCGTTAGTCGCTCCACCCGCGGGCGTCCCGAACGCGGCCGGTCGCCGGCCGCGGCCGGCGATGGCCGACTTGATCCAAATATTTCGCGTCAACTCGGCCATCGGCGCGGGCGGCAGGTCAGCCAGCGCCCGCGGCCGGCGAGGGGCTCTCCGCGAGCCGGTAGCCGATCCCGCGAACCGTGAGGACCAGCTCCGGGTCCTGCGGGTCCTGCTCGATCTTCTGGCGCAGGTTCGAGATGTGGACGTCGCAGGCGCGCACGTCGCCCGAGAACTCCGACTGCCAGAGCTCCTCCATGATCTCCAGGCGGCTGAAGACCTGGCCCGGGTGCTCGGCCAAGAGCCGCAGCACCTGGAACTCCGAGCGGGTGAGGTTCACGGGCTCGCCCCTCACGGTCACGAGGTGGCGCGCGAGATCTATCCGCACGGGGCCCGCCTCGATCGTCTTGCCCTCGCGCGCCGACGAGGTGCGGTCCAGCTCGCGGCGGCGGAGCTGCGCGCGCACGCGCCCGAGAAGCTCGCGCACCGAGAACGGCTTGGTCACGTAGTCGTCGGCGCCCACCTCGAGCCCCACGACCTTGTCCACCTCCGCGTCCTTCGCCGTCAGCAGGATGATCGGCACGGCGCTCCGCGCGCGCACGTCACGGCAGATGTCGAGGCCGCTGCGCCCCGGCATCATGATGTCCAGCACCAGGAGCTCGAACGGCGGCTCGCCGTCGCCGAGCTTGGCCTCGGCGTCGTCGCCGTCCTTGGCGAGGGTGACGTCGAAGCCCTCCTGCCGCAGCGCGTAGCCCACCGCGTCGCGGACCGAGGGCTCGTCGTCGGCGACCAGGATCCTCCCGCTGCTCACGCCCTCGCTCCCCTCATGCCACCGGGGTCGCCGCCGGCTTCGCGGCCGGCAGCCTGACCCAGAAGGTGCTGCCGGCGCCCAGCTTGGACTCGACGCCGATTTCGCCGCCCATCACGTCCACCATCCGCTTCGCGATCGAGAGCCCGAGGCCGAAGCCCTCCTTCTCGAGCGATCCGGAACCCCGGTAGAAGCGCTCGAACACGCGGTCGCGCTCCTCCTCCGGGATGCCCTTGCCGGTGTCGGTGACCTCGATCAGCACCTCGTCGCCCGCCGTCCTCCGGGCGCGAAGCGTAACGTCGCCCGGCGGCGGCGTGTTCTTGAACGCGTTCGTCAGGAGGCCGATCAGCACCTGGCGCAGGAGCACCGGGTCGCCCTGCGCCGCCAGGTCCGCCTCGACCTCGATGCGCACGTCTATCCCGTCGGGCGGGGCGACGGCGTTGGCCGCGTCCTCGACGACGATCTGGACGTCGAGGGCCTCGCTTCCGCCCTCGCCCACCGCCTCCATGCGGGCCAGGGTGAGCAGCGACTCCGTGAGGCGGGCGACGCGCTCGGCGTCGTCGGCGAGGCGGGCGAGGAAGTGCTCGCGCGCCTCCGGGTCGTCCTTGGCCCCGGCGCGCAGGACCTCGATCGCGCCCGAGATCCCGGCGATCGGGTTGCGCAGCTCGTGGGCGGCGTTGGAGACGAACTCGCGCTCCGCGATCTCGCGCCGCAGCTCGTCGGTCCTGTCGCGCACGACCGCGAGCACGGCGCCCTCCGTGGGCAGCTTGCGCGCGCTGAGCGCGTAGACGCGGTCGCGCACGCGCAGCGAGTCGTGCTCGGCCGTGCCGCGATGCTCGGCCCGCACGAGCCAGCCCGCCAGCTCCTCGATCACCTTGCCATCGGGCCCGATGAGCTCCGCCGCCGCCGGGTTCGAGTAGCGCACGTCGCCGTCCGAGCCCACGACCATCAGCGCCTCGCCGAGCGACTCGAAGATCGCCGACAGCCGGTCGCGCTCGGAGCGAAGCGCGGTGAACGTCTCGCGAAGCGCGACCCGCATCGTCTCGAGGGCGCTCGCGAGGTCGGCGATCTCGTCGCGCCCTCGGGTGCCCGCCAGCGGCTCGTCGAGCCGCCCCTCGGTCATGCGAGCCGCGCTCTCGGCGAGCCGCTTGATCCGCCTCGTGATGACGGCCGCCATCAGGAACCCGATGACCACGGCCGCGCCGACCGCGATCAGCGCCGCCGTGAGCCGGTCGCCGCGCAGCGACGAGAGCACCCGCTGGATCTCCTCGGGGCGCTCCGCGCGGGCCAGAACGACCCCCGCGAGCCGGCCGTGGCGGAACACCGGCTCCGAAACCACGGTCACGGCGTTCGGAAGCGGCTCCACCGACCGCGTCCCGTTCAGGGCGGCCGTGAGCGCCTGGTGGCGCCCGGGGACGTCCTTCAGGTCCACCCCGCGGGAGATCCGGCCGGTGAGGAGCTTCCGGTGCGCGTTGAAGACCCAGGCGGAGTAGCCGGGGTCCCCGATCGTCGCCAGCGCCTCGCCCGACCGCGACGGCGGCCGCGACCCGACGCGGTCGGCGAGCCCGACCGTGCGCCCGATGGTCACGTCCACCGAGCGCTGGTTCGCCGCCTCGTTGCTCGAGCCGCTGGCGAGGAGGTAGGAGAGGCCCGCCGTGATCAGGACCACCGCGGCGAACGCGAGCGCCAGGTACAGCCTCACGCCCAGGGGACGCCGCGGTCGTGGAGCCGATCGCCGGGCCATCGTTGGCACGGCCGGAGGTTAGTGGGCGGCCAGCGCCGCTTCCAGCGAGAAGGCCAGCGCCTCGAGCGCCAGCTCCTCGCTCACGTTCACGCGCAGGCGCCGGCGCGTCTCCATGACCGCCTCGGCGGCACGCCGGGCGGCGGCCGGAGGAACCGCCCGCGCCGCCTCGGCGAGCCGACCGGTCCGGTCCGCGTTCAGGGCGAGCTCCGGCGCGCCCTCGCCGGCCGCGGCGAGGTCCCGCAGCCACGCGGCGACGAGCGCCAGCCCGGCATCGAGCGCGCGCGTGCGCGCCTGGCGCGCGGCCCGCTTCACCGCCTCCTCGTCCCGCGCGCGGGCCCGCCTTGCCTCCCCGGCCGCGGCCTCGGCGGCCGCGATCCGCTGGCGGGCCTCGGCCGCCGCCCGCTCGGCGAGCTGCTCCGCCGTGCCGAGGAGCGCCCGCCAGGCCGCCATGTCCGCCTTCCCGGCGGCCGCGGCCGCCGCGCAGCGCTCGGCGATGCCGCGCAGCTCGCGCCCGGCCTCCGAGACCAGGAGCTCGGCGAGGGCCGCGTCGCCGCCGGCCAGCCGCGCCGCCGCGGCCCGCTCGGCGGCGCTCGCGCCGAGCCCGCGGTCGGCGAGGCGCTCCTCCACGGCCGCGGGCGAGAGCGGGGCGAAGCGGATCTCCTGGCAGCGCGAGCGGACGGTCGCCAGCAGCATCGCGGGCTCCGAGGTCACCAGCAGCAGGTGGGCGTAGGGCGGCGGCTCCTCGAGCGTCTTCAAAAGCGCGTTCTGGCTCTCGTCCGCCATCGCCTCCGCCGCCTCGATCACGAATACGCGGCGCTCGCCCTCGAACGGGCGGTAGGCGGCGGCGGCCACCACGCGCTCGCGGACTTCGTCCACCAGATGCTGCGGCCCGGGGGGGACGAGCCAGGTCAGGTCCGGGTGGGGCGACGGCACGGCGAGCGCGCGGCGGCGCGCATCGCCGGGGTCGGGGGCCCCGAACGCGAGCAGCTCGGCCGCGAACGCCCGCGCGGCGGCCGCCTTGCCGGCTCCGCGCGCGCCCGCGAACAGGTAGGCGTGGGCGGGCGCCCCGAGCGCGGCCGCGAGCGCGGCGCGGGCAGCGGGCTGGTGGCGCGTCGCCGCGGCCAGCGCGGGCGGGAGCTCGCCGGTCAACGCCGCGCGCGCACGACCGCCATCACCCGGTCGTGCACCTCCTCCACCGGGCCGGTGCCGTCGATCGCCACGATGCGCTCTGGATGGCGGGCGGCGAGGTCGTCGTACGCGGCGGCGACTCGGCGCTGCAGGTCGGACCCCTCGGCCTCGAAGCGGTCCGACCCGTCGGCCTCGCCGGCCGCGAGGCGCTGCTGCCCGCGCCGCTCAGCCTCCTCGGGGTCGATGCGAAGGAGCAGCGTCAGGTCGGGGATGCAGGGGCCCACGACCGCCTCGTTCAGGCGCTCGACGAGCTCGACGCCGAGCCCGCGCGCGGCGCCCTGGTAGGCGACCGTGGAGTCGATGAAGCGATCGCAGACGATGTCGCGGCCCGCCTCCCGGGCGGGGCCGATGACCTGGTCCGCGAGCGCGGCGCGCGCGGCCCCGAAGAGGAGCAGCTCGGCGCCCGGGCCGAGCTCCAGGGCCGGGTCCATCAAGAGCTCGCGGATCCGCTCGCCGAGCGGCGTCCCCCCGGGCTCGCGAAGCAGCAGCGTGTCCGGCCCCAGGGCGCGCGCGAGCAGCGCCGCCTGCGTGGTCTTGCCCGAGCGATCGATGCCCTCGAGGGTGATGAACACCGGGCCCGCTCAGCCCGCGGCGCGCCCGCGAGCGCCCGCCCGCCTCTTGCGGCCGGTGCGCTGTGAGGGCTTGCGCCGCCGGGCGCCGTTGGCCGCCTGGCCGGCGGGGGCGGCGCCGTCGGCGCTCGCGGCCTCGGCCGCAGCCTTGCGCGCCGCTGCCGCCGCCTGGCGCTCCGCCCGCTGCCTGCGCATCTCGACCATCGAGGGGCAGTCGTCGTTCAGGCAGAGCTTCCAGGGGCGGCCCCGGAAGCCCTTGACCGTGAGCCGCGGCATCTGGCCGCAGACCGAGCAGCGCTCCTCGAGGCGCCAGAGCTCGTAGCCGCGCCCGGGGAGCGGCCCGCTGACGTCGCAGGAGCCCGGCGAGTCCGGGTTGTCGCGGTCCCAGCCCTCGCAGCCGTACATGCGCTTGCCGCCCTTGAGCTCGATGATCCGCAGGCGGTTGGGCGAGCCGTCCTCGCGGGTGCGCCCGGCCTCCTCGCAGGCCTTGCAGGGGCCCAGGAACTTGTCCTCGTCCATCCCCGCCCAGACCGTCCGCGCCAGCTCCTCGCGGTGCTCCTCGACGTGGTCGGTGGTCGCGTGGAGCAGGCGGCGGCTGTCGCCGAGCACCTCGTCCTTGGTCGCCTGGCCGGAGGCGATCTGGTCCATCTCGGCCTCGAGCTTGGCGGTCATCTCCGGCGTCGCCATCTCGGGCACGTAGCTGTGGAACGCCTTCCACATCGCGATCCCGGTCTCGGACGGCTCGGGGGGATTGCCGAACACGTAGCCGCGGTCGTAGAGCTTCTGGATGATCTCGGCCCGGGTTGCCTTGGTGCCGAGGCCGCGCTCCTCCATCAGCTCGACCAGCTTGCCCTGGCTGATCCGGGGCGGGGGCTGCGTCTCCCTGTCCACGAGCCACGGCTCGCCGTCGAGCTCAAGCTCCTGGCCCTGCTCGAGCTTCGGGATCTCCTCGTCGGCCGAGCGGGCGTAGGTGTAGATGGCGGCGTAGCCCGGGTCCACGACCACGGAGCCGCGCACGAAGTAGGTCTCGTCGCCGGCCTTGATGTCGGCGCGGGTCGACTCCGTGACCATGGGGGCCGAGAAGGTGGCGAGGAAGCGGCGGACGACGAGCTCGTAGACGCGCCGCTTCGGGCCCTCGAGCGCGTTCGGGTAGACGGCCTGCGTGGGGTGGATCGGAGGGTGGTCGGTGGTCTCCTTCTTGCCGCGCGTGGCGACGAGGTCCCCCTGCTCGAGGAGCGGGGCCGCGGCGCTGAACTCGGGGATGCGGACGAGCGAGGCGATCAGCTCGCGCGCGTTCAGCGAGCGCGGGTAGACCGTGTTGTCGGTGCGCGGGTAGGAGATGAAGCCGTCCATGTACAGGTCCTCGGCGATCTGCATCGCCCGCGCCGGCGTGATCCCGAGGCGGCTCGAGGCGTCGGTGGTGAAGGCGGTCGTGTTGTAGGGCGCCGGGGGCTTGCGCGAGCTGCGCCGCGAGGAGACCTCGGTCACGATCCCCGGGCTGCGGGTGCGGGCGAGCGCGGCCTCGGCCTCGGCGCGGTCCCAGAACCTGTCGGTCGCGTGGTGGGCCTCGAAGGCGCCGTCGGGGTGCTGGAAGCGGGCGAAGAGCTCCCAGTAGGGCTTCGGCACGTGCGCCCGCCGCTCCAGCTCGCGCTCGACGATCAGCCCCAGGGTGGGGCTCTGGACGCGGCCCACGGACAGGAAGTTGGAGCCGAAGCGCCGCGTCGCCAGGGAGACCGCGCGGGTCAGCGTCGCGCCCCAGATCAGGTCTATGTCCTGGCGCGCGGCGCCGGCGTCGGCGAGGTCGTACGAGAGCTCGTCGAGGTTCGCGAAGGCGCGCTCGATCTCGTCCTTGGTCAGCGCCGAGTAGCGGGCCCGCTTGACCGGCGGGCGATCGGCGAGGCTCGCACCCTCGCCGTCCCCGAGCGCGGCGGGGTTCACCTCCGCCACCTGCTCCAGCGCCTCGACCCCGATCAGCTCGCCCTCGCGGTCGTAGTCGGTCGCGATCACGATCTCGTCGGCATCCTTGGCCAGCTTGCGGACCGCCCGCACGACGTTCTTGTCGGTCGGCTCCTTGACGATCTCGGCGTCGATCAGCTCGTGGAGGTCGGTCTCCTGCCAGTTCGAGTAGCTCTCCGGGAAGGCCGGGTTGACGACGTGGCCCTTCAGGCCGACGGCCGTGTGCTCGCCGTCGCCGTCCGACCAGGTGTAGAAGGGGACCTTGTAGGCCGAGTCGGCCTTCGCCTTGCCTCCGCTCAGGATGTCGGCGATCCGCTTCGCGGAGTTGTTCTTCTCGGTGATGATCAGTCGCATCGGCTCTGCCTCGATCGGCACGGCCAAGCCCGCCCCTTAGCGGGACAAGACACGATGGCCCGCCGATCGGACGGCGAGGGTAGCAGGGGCCTGCGGGGGCGCCTGCAAGGGGGCCGCGCCTCCCCCCGATCCCGGATCGCCGGGCGACCAGGGCCGCGCGGGTCTGTATAGAGAGGGGGATGGCCCCGTCGATCGTGCTGCTCCTGGACCACGACCCCGACCTGGCGGAGGATCTCCCGCCGGGCGAGCGCCAGGAGGCGCGCCGGCGCGCGGTCGCCCGGGTGGCCCGCTTCCCGCGCGGGCCCTGGTCCATCGCCCCGGGCGAGTTCGACAGCGCCGGGAGCCTCGGCCTGCTGATCATCGAGGGGCTTCTCGTGCGCAAGGTCACCGTCGGCCGGCGCACGTGCGCCGAGCTGCTCGGCCCCGGCGACGTCGCGCAGCCGTGGCTTCGGATCGGCCCCGACTGGTCGGTCGGAGCGGAGGTGAACTGGCAGGTCGCCGAGCCGGTCGCGGCGGCGGTCCTCGACCGCGAGTTCACCGCGCGCGTGGCCCGCTGGCCCGAGCTCACCGCCGCGGTGGCGCGCCGGGTGATGTGGAAGGTCCACTGGCTCTCCTTCCACCTCGCGGTCTCCCGCATGCGGCGCGTGGACGACCGCCTGCTCCTCGTGCTCTGGCACTTCGCCGACCGCTGGGGCCGCGGCACCCCCGCCGGCGTGGAGCTGCGCGTGCCCCTCACCCACAGCCTGCTCGCGCTGGTCGTGGGCGCCCACCGGCCGTCGGTGACGACGGCGCTCAGGAACCTGGCCGAGGAGGGGCGCATCGAGGCCCTTCCTCGCTCGCGATGGCTCCTGCACGGCGGCCCCCCGGACGAGCTGCGGCGGATGCACGAGCACGCCGCCCGCCGCGAGGGCCCGCGGTCGGCCGGCGTGGCCCCGGCCTGAGCGTCAGCCGAGCGCCCGGACGCGAACCGGCAGGCCGCCCCGCGGCGAGAGCGTCGGCATCTGCCGCACCCGCATCCTGTAGCCGGGCTCCAGCTCGAGCCGGAAGCGCCGCAGGATCGCGGACGCGATCGCGCGCACCTCGAACTCGCCGAACCGCATCCCGATGCAGATGCGCGGCCCGCCGCCGAAGGGGACGTAGGCGCCCTTGGGGAGCTTGGCGCGCGCCTCGGGGGCGAAGCGCTCGGGCCGGAACGAGTGCGGGTCCTCGAAGACGTCGGCGAGGCGATGGCTGGCCCACGAGGAGTAGTTCACCGGCAGGCCGGCCGGCACGCGGTAGCCGCCGAACTCGAAGTCCTCCACCGCGCGCCGCGGGCCGATCCAGGCGGGCGGGTAGAGGCGGAGCGTCTCGTCCACCGCCATGCCCAGCAGCGGCATCTCGCCGAAGAGCTGGGCGGCGGTGGGCTCGCCTTCCCCGACCACCGCGTCACGCTCGCCGGCGATCCGCTCCGCCCACTCGGGCGAGCGCGCGAGCTCGTAGAAGAGGAAGGCGACGGTCGAGGTGGTGGTGTCGTGGCCCGCGAAGAGCAGCGTGAGCACCTGGTCGCGGAGCTGCTCGTCGGTAAAGCCCTCACCGTCCTCGTCGGTGGCGGCCATGAGCAGGCTGAGGATGTCCTCGCCCCCGGCCCCCGCCGCGCGGCGGCGGGCGATCTCGGCGAGGATGATCCCGTCGAGGACTTGGCGCGCCCGGCGCAGGCGCGCGAACGGGCTGCCCGGCCCGCGGACGACCTGGAGCCAGTACTCGCGCTCGAAGAAGGAGAGCCCGCGCTCGAAGGTCGCGGCCACGTCGACCCCGCTGCCGTCGGGGTCGAGCCCGAAGAGGGCGCGCATCGCCACCCGCATCGCGACGTGGCGCGTCCAGTCGTAGAGGTCCACGCGCTGGCCGTCGCGCCACGAGGCGAGCGCCCGCTCCGCCTCCTCGTTCATGACCGCCGCGGCCGCCGCGATGCGCTCGCGGTGGAAGACGGGCACCATGATCCGGCGGGCCACGTCGTGGTACTCGCCGTCGGTGGTCAGGAGCCCGTCGCCGATCAGCGGGATCAGGTCGCCGAAGCTGCCGTCGCGCCAGCGGAACCGGTCGCGGTGGCTGACGAGGATGAAGTGGTTCGCCTCCGGCCCCAGCATGAAGACCTGGATCGAGTGGAAGATCCGCAGGGCGAAGATCGGGCCGAGCTCCTCGTACGCGGGCAGCAGCACGGAGAGCGGGTCGCGCCGCATGCGCTCGGTCCGGGCGATGCTGGGAAGCGTGGACCCGGGCGGGAGCTCGCCGCGCCGGAGGGCCCGCCGCTCGGCGCGCAGGTCCTCCCTGATCCGCACGAGCGGGTTGGTGGAGCGGGCCGTGGGGGACGCGAGCGCCACG
>Ga0070741_10003939_pt1 | contig 35596 bp, 29 predicted proteins | sample Coa_R1_4_FD_66440 | JGI IMG/M metagenome (GOLD analysis project Ga0070741, IMG submission 66440) | Surface soil microbial communities from Centralia Pennsylvania, which are recovering from an underground coalmine fire - Coalmine... | ecosystem: Environmental > Terrestrial > Soil > Unclassified ... | reverse complement strand
GGCCCATTGATCTGCAGGGTGGTGCCCGTCACCGCCACGTTGATCGAATCGGACGTGCCGCTCGCGGATGCCGTCACGGTGAGATTGCGGTTGGTCGGGTTGCCGCCGGTCGTCAGGATTGCCGTGGCAGTGCCGCTGGCGTCAGTGGTTCCCTGCGTGACCTGGATTCCCGCGCCCGGCGCCGAGAAGGTAACCGGGACACCGCTCACCAGATTGCCGTTGCTGTCCGTGACCAGCGCCGTCAACGTGACGCCTTGCGCGACGGTCGAGGCTGCCGACGGCAGTTGCGGCGCCGAAGCGAGCAACGTGAGAGTGCCGACGGGGCTCACCACGGAAACGTTGGTCGAGCCGGTGATCGATCCCACCTTCGCCGTCACCGTAATCGACGGCGGCAAGCTGTTGGAGCCACCGGTGGTCAGCACCGCGGTGGCCTGACCGTTCGCATCCGTCGTCGCGCTGATGTTGGCGAGTGCACCTGCGCTGGTGCTGAACTGCACGGTCACGCCAGGAACCGGATTCAGGTTCGAGTCGAGCACGGTCGCCGTGATCGGATCGCCGAGCGCCGGCGTGTTCGCCGACGACGACAGCGTCGGCGATGCAGCGATGACGTTGATCGACGACGCATTGACCGACGTGCCGTTGACCACCGTGATCGGAAGCGAAGCGGTATGTCCGCTCGCGGTCGCGGAGACGGTGATGGTCGGCGGCAACGCGTTGTCACCACCGGTCGACAGGACCGCAGTGGCCTGCCCGTTTGCGTCGGACGTCGTCTGCACCTGGCTCAGCTGGCCGGCGGTGGACGAGAACGCGATCGCGGCGCCCGGCACTGCATTGTTGTTCGAATCGCGCACGAAGGCGGTCAGCGTGATCGCTCCCGCCGAGCCCGAGGTCGTCGCGCTCGCTGGGAGCGTGGTGCTGCTGGCCGTGAGGCTGATCGTGTTGACCGTCGGCCCGGAGCCGGCACCGATCACTGCAATGCCGATGGTGCGGGAGATCGAGCCGGTCGACGCGGTGACGTTGATCGTCCGCGGCGATGGATTGCCGCCGGTGGTGAGCACGGCGGTCGCGATGCCATTCGCATCTGTGATGGCCTGCGTCACCGAGATCGCGCCACCCGGCGCGGAGAACGTGACCGGGATGCCGGGCACCGTGACGCCATTGGCATCGGTCACCACTGCGCTGACGGTAACTCCGTTCGCGGGCGCGCTCGCCGTCGACGGAAGGCTCGCGGCACTCGCGAAGACATTGAGCGCGGCGGGCACGGGACCGATCGATCCGACAACCTGGATCGCGGGCGACAGCGTGCGCGTCAGCGTGCCGACGGTCGCCGTGACGTTGATCGTGCGCGGCGCCGGATTGCCGCCGGTCGTCAGGATCGCGATGGCCTGCCCATTCTCGTCCGTCGTCCCTTGCGTGACGATCAGCGCGCCGGAGCTCGGCGGCGGGATCGCGAAGGACACCGGCACGCCGGAAACGACGTTGCCGTGCGAGTCGGTCGCGATCGCGCGGATGGTGATGCCCTCCGCAACCTGGTCCGCATCGGCTGCGAGCTGCGTGCCGCTGGCAACGAGGTTCAGCGCGGAGACGCCGACACCACCGCCGGCGACGGTATACGTCCGCGACTGGCTGTGACCGCCGGCGGTCGCCGTCACGGTGATCGAAGTGAGCGTCGGGTCGCCGCCGGTGGTCAGCGTGGCGTGCGCGTTCCCGGTCGAGTCGCTCACCGACGTGTGATCCGGCAGCGTGAGGCCGGTCAGCAAGCCAGCACTGGTCGCCCAGGTGACCGGGACACCGGCCAAGCCGTTCGGGCTTCCGGAGTTGGCAACGAACGCCGAAAGGTCGAGGCTGCCGCTCGGCGTCAGCGATCCTGTGGCTGGAAGGAGCGCGAGCGAATCGACCGGCGGACCCGACGCGGTGCTCGACACTACTTGTACTGCAGCCGTGCGGCTCACCGAGCCGGAAGCCGCGCCGACGATGATCTGCCGGATCGACGGATCGCCGCCCGTGGTCAGGATCGCGGTGGCGACGCCTGAGGCATCCGTCACCGCCTGCGTAACCTGGAGAGCACCCGAGGTCGCCGCAAACGCGACGGGCGCGCCCTGGATGGTGTTATTGGCGGCGTCCGTGACGATCGCCGTGATGGTGACGCCACCGAGGGCATCGCTCGCCGAGGACAGCAGCGTCGCGCTGGAAAGGACGATGTTGATGTTGGCCGGCGGGGCGGTCGTGCCGCCCGGATTGTCGGGGTTCGGCAAGCCGTCGCCGAACTGGACGTCGCCACTGCAACCGGCGAGACCAACCATCAAGAGTACAGACGAAAAAATCCCCCGCATCCCCATTCGCATCTCAATCCTCGCGTGCCGCGGCAAGTGCGGCTCGTATGTACTCCGAATGAAAGGATGCTAGCGCCAAAGAGTCGCTAAAAACAAGCAACATGGGCTCGGAATTTGCCTACCGTCGCGCGCGGGCGACCGTCGGTCGGGCGCGGAGCGATGCCGCTACACTACGCACCCTTTTCCAGCCGACGCCCATGAGCCAGAGCGAAGCCACTTCGCCGGTCGCGCAGTTCGAATCCGCCCTGAAGGAGCTCGAGGAGATCGTCGCGGCGATGGAGCGCGGGGATCTCACGCTGGAGAAGTCGCTACAGCTGTTCGAGCGCGGCACCCAGCTCAGCCGCCAATGCCAGCAGGCGCTGACCGCCGCCGAGCTCCGGATCAAGACGCTGCTCGAATCGGGCAGCGCGTCGGGCAACGGGGACGATCGTCCTTGAGCGACGGCGCTTTCGCGAGCCGCGTTCCCGCTTATCTCGATCGACTGCAGCACAGCCTCGACCGCTGGCTGCCGCCAGCGCATCAGCATCCCGCCCGCCTGCACGAAGCGATGCGCTACGCGTGCGACGGCGGCAAGCGTCTGCGCGCGCTGTTGATCTATGCAGCCGGCGAGGTGCTCGACGTCCCCGCGGAAGCGCTCGACGCGCCCGCCTGTGCCGTCGAGCTGCTGCACGCTTATTCGTTGGTGCACGACGATCTGCCCTGCATGGACGATGACGACCTGCGGCGTGGCAAGCCGACCGTGCACAAGGCGTTCGACGAAGCGCACGCCGTCCTCGTCGGTGACGCGCTGCAAGCACTGGCGTTCTATGTCCTTGCGCACGACGCCGACGCCGGACTCGATCCGCGTCAGCGCTTGAAGATGATCGACCTGCTCGCCGAGGCTGCCGGATCGCGCGGCATGGTCGGCGGCCAGGTGATCGATCTGGAAGCCGAGGCGCGAGCGCTGACCCTCGCGGAGCTCGAAGCGCTGCACATCCATAAAACGGGCGCCCTGATTCGCGCGTGCCTGCTGATCGCGTGCTACGCGAAGTCGCCGCTCAACGTGAGTCATCTCGAAGCGCTCGATCGCTACGGCAAGTGCATCGGCCTCGCGTTCCAGATCCAGGACGACGTGCTCGACGAGACCGGCCACACCGCGTCGCTCGGCAAGACCGCAGGCAAGGACAAGGCGCACCACAAGTCGACCTATCCGCTGGTGATGGGCCTGCCCGCGGCGCAGCAACGGGCGGCGAACCTGTTCGAAGAAGCCCGTGGCGCCCTCGCCACGTTCGGTGAGCGCGCCACGCCGTTGATCTGGTTGTCGGAGCACATCCAGGGGCGCAAGCGGTGAGCTTTGGCACTCTGGCGATTGCTGGCGGTGGCGCGTAATATCGCGCCGCAACAAAAAGAGCCTTCATGACCGACATCCCCGGATATTCCCTGCTTGGGCGCGTGAACTCGCCCGAGGACCTGCGCAAGCTGCCGGCCTCGGAGCTCCCGCACCTCGCCGTGGAGCTGCGGCGCTGCCTGATCGAGACGCTCGGCCGCGTCGGCGGGCATTTCGCGGCCAATCTGGGCACGGTGGAGCTGACGCTCGCCCTGCACCGCTGCTTCAACACGCCGCAGGATCGGCTCGTGTGGGACGTCGGCCATCAGGCGTATCCGCACAAGATCCTGACCGGACGCCGCGCGCAGCTCGAGACGATCCGCCGCCTCGACGGCTTGCATCCGTTCTGCCATCGCAAGGAAAGCGAGTACGACACGTTCGGCGTCGGCCACTCGAGCACGGCGATCTCGGCCGCGACCGGAATGTGCGCCGCGCTGCGTGCCAAAGGCGACTCCCGTCGCGTCGTCGCGGTGATCGGCGATGGCGGCATGACGGCCGGCATGGCCTACGAGGCGCTCAACCACGCGGGCCATCTCGGTCTCGACCTGCTCGTCATCTACAACGACAACGACATGTCGATCTCCGAGAACGTCGGCGCGCTGCGCGACTACTCGGCGCGATTGGTGAAGAAGCTCGGCCTCGCGCAGGCGCCGCATCACGCGCGGCCTCCGCGCGTCTGCGACGACGAAGAGCACAACGAAGCGCACCTCGACGATCCGGGCGCGCTGTTCCAGACGCTGGGCTTCGCGTATCACGGACCGATCGACGGCCACGATCTCAACGCGCTCACCGGCGCGCTCGAGCGCTTGAAGGATCAGCCTGGCCCTCGCCTGCTGCACGTGATCACGATGAAGGGCAAGGGCTTCGAGCCGGCCGAAGCCGATCCGATCAAGTACCACGGCGTCACGCAGTTCGATCCTGTCACGGGTGAATTCCCGCCGAAGAAGGCTGGCGCGATCCCGAGCTACACGCAGGTGTTCGGCGATTGGCTGTGCGAAGCCGCGAGCCGCGATTCCCGCGTCGTCGGCATCACGCCTGCGATGCGCGAAGGCTCCGGGCTCGTCGAGTTCTCGCGGAAATTCCCGGAGCGGTACTACGACGTCGGCATCGCCGAGCAGCATTCGGTGACGCTCGCGGCTGGCATGGCGTGCGAAGGTGCGCGGCCGATCGTGGCGATCTACTCGACGTTCCTGCAGCGCGCCTACGACCAGCTGATCCACGACGTGGCCGTGCAGAACCTGCCGGTGGTGTTCGCGCTCGATCGCGGTGGCCTCGTCGGCCAGGACGGCGCCACGCATCATGGCGCGTTCGATCTGTCTTATCTCCGCTGCGTTCCGAACATGGTGGTAATGGCCCCGTCGGACGAAGCCGATTGCTGGCGCATGCTGTCGACCGGACTGTCTCTGAATCAGCCGAGCGCGATCCGTTATCCGCGCGGCCTCGCGACCGGTGCGAAGATCCAGCGCGACCTCGAGCCCTTGCCGATCGGCAAAGGCCGCATGCTGCGCGAAGCGCGCGGACGTCGGCGTCCGCGCGTCGCCATCCTCGCTTTCGGGGCGATGGTGCAGCCGGCGCTGGAAGCCGCAGAGATCCTCGACGCCGCCGTCGCCGACATGCGCTTCGTGAAGCCGATCGATCACGAGCTCGTGCTCGAGCTCTCGCAATCGAGCGATCTGCTCGTGACCGTCGAGGACAACGCCCGCCTGGGTGGCGCGGGTAGCGCCGTCAATGAAGTGCTGGCGATGCAGCACCACCTGGTGCCCGTGCTCAATCTCGGATTGCCGGATCACTTCGTCGAGCACGGCGCGCGCGAGGAGTTGCTGGTGCAGTGCGGTCTCGACGCGACGGGCATTCTCCGCGCGATCCAGAAGCGCATCCGCGCCAAGGATCTCGACGAGCGCGCGCAGCAGCGCGCCAATTAACTACTCATCGCGGTCGCGGAAGTTCTCGGCGTAACGCGGCGGCGCATCGGCGAAGCGCGGGATCAGCCAGTACGCCGGCGCCGCCACGCTCTCGATCCGATCCTGCTCGTCGCTGGGAAGCTCGGGAAAGAAATCGAGTCCGGACTTTTCTTCCACGTCGCGCACGGTGACGACGAACTTCGTCAACGTCTCGTCGCCATGGACGCTCTGCGGCGCGAGAAACGCGATCGCGTGCAGCGCCCCTTGCGCATCGCGATCGAGCCAGATCCGGAAGAACGCACTGGGGATCTCCACGCCCGAGCGCAGCCGCGCGTCGCGATCGAACACCGGACCGGTGATCACCCAGAGCTCTTTCGCGTGCGGCGCGACGATGTCGGCCTCCGCTTCCTCGATGCGCTGCCACAGCAGCTGATTGAGCCGCGGCTTCTGCGGCGTGATGTTGCTCATGAGGAAGGTCGCGGTCTGCGCGCGCTCTCCGTACAGCCGGGCCATCAGGAAATTCGGCGCGAGATGGCCGCGATCGAAGCCGGACGCGCGATAGTCCTCGCTCGACACGCGCGCCAGCGTGCGCGAATCGACGTCGAAGTGATCGCGCCGACCCGGCGACTCGCCCGGCGGCAGCGCATGCGCGCGGAACGCAACCCAGAGCGGATCGCGATACCACTCGCTGTAGCCGATCGCGAAACCTGGGTTCTGCAGGACATGCGTCGACCAGCGCAGCCAGCGGTCCTCGATGTGCGGGAATCCCGCGAACACGTCGGGCGACGACGTCGGCGCGATCCAGAACCAGATGAAGGCCGCCGCCGCGACGAGCAGCGAGATCGGCGTCAGACGCCGCGGGATCCGCGCGCGTCTCACGCGCCCGCGCCGAACCAGCGCAATCGATCGTGCAGCTTCACCACTTCGCCGACGATGACGAGGCTCGCGCCCTTCACCTGCGCCGACGCGACGTTCGACGGCAGATCAGCCAGCGTCGCCGCGACGACGCGTTGATGCGTCGACGTGCCTTCCTCGATCAGCGCCGCCGGCCAGTCGCTCGGCAACCCGTGCTCGATCAATTTCGCGCAGAGCTGCGTCAGCGAGCCGAGCCCCATGTAGATGACCAGCGTCTGCCCGCGGCGCGCGAGCTGATCCCAATGCAGCTCGAGCTCGCCGTCCTTGCGCGCGTGACCGGTCACGAAGATGCAGGTCTGCGCGTAAGCGCGATGCGTGAGTGGAATTCCCGCATAGGCCGCACAGCCGTTCGCCGCGGTGATGCCGGGAACGACCTGGAACGGAATCCGCTCCGCAGCGAGCGACTCGATCTCCTCGCCACCGCGCCCGAACACGAACGGATCGCCGCCCTTCAAGCGCAGCACGCGCTTGCCTTGCTTCGCGAGCTTCACCAGCAGCGCATTGATCTCGTCCTGGGACATCTCGTGCTGGCGCGGTCCCTTGCCGACGAAGACGCGCTCGGCGTCACGGCGCACGAGATCCAAGATACCCGGCGTCAGCAAGCGGTCGTACAGCACGACGTCGGCCTGCTGCATGAGACGGATCGCGCGGAACGTGAGGAGATCGGGATCGCCCGGACCCGCACCGACGAGGTACACCTCGCCCGCCGGCGTTTTCTGTGCGAGCAGCTTCTCGAGCTCCACTTCAGCCGCGGCTTCATCGCCGGCGAGCAGCCGATCCACCGCGCCGCTGTCGAGGAAGCGCTCCCAAACGCGGCGCCCGTCCTCGACCTGCTCCTTCACGCGCGGGCGATGCTTCTCCATGAAATCCGCGACGCGGCCGTATTCGGCCGGCAACAGCGTCTCGAGCTTTTCGCGCAGGCGACGCGCGAGCACCGGCGCGGAGCCCGCGGTGGAGATTGCGATGGTGATCGGTCCGCGCTTCACCACGGACGGCGTGATGAACGTTCCGCGCGAGCGGTCGTCGACCACGTTGACCGGGATTCCCGCAGCGTCCGCAGCTTGTGCGACGCGCTCGTTGAGACCGTGATCGGAGGTCGCGGCGATCACGAGACGGCAACCGCGAAGCTGCGCCGCTTCGAATTCCGCCGCGACCTTGCTCGCGCCGTTCTTCTCGACGAGGGCCGCCAGCTCCTCGTTCAGCTCGTGGGCGACGATCTCGATCCTGGCGCCGGCGCTCTGCAGCAAGCGGATCTTCCGCGCAGCGACCTCGCCGCCGCCGACGACCAGCACGCGCGCGCCTTGCAGCCGCAGGAAGATCGGGAAGTGGTTCATCGCCGCCGCCGCGAGAAGGAATAGACATTATACTTTTCATACCGGCTGAGAATATCGAGGGCGCCGATGAAGCTGCGTCAGCTCCGCTACATCAACGAAGTTGCCAAGCGCGGGCTCAACGTCACCGCCGCCGCCGAGGCGCTGTTCACCTCGCAGCCCGGCGTGTCCAAGCAGATCCGCATGCTCGAGGACGAGCTCGGCGTCGACATCTTCCTGCGCAACGGCAAGCATCTGTCGGAAGTCACCGCCGCCGGCAAGCGCATCCTCGAGTACACCGAGCGCCTGCTCGCCGAAGTCGACAACATCACCAACATCGCGGAGGAATTCCGCGACCAGGATCGCGGTGACCTCTCGATCGCGACGACGCACACGCAGGCACGTTACGCGCTGCCGCCGGTGATCCAGAAGTTCAAGGCGCGCTATCCGAAGGTCTCCCTGCACCTGCATCAGGGATCGCCGCCGCAGATCGCCAAGCTCGCCGCCGACGGCGTCACCGATTTCGCGATCGCGACCGAAGCGATGGAGCATTTCGATCAGCTGGTGATGCTTCCCTGCTATCACTGGAACCGCTGCGTGCTGGTGAAGCCTGGGCATCCGCTCGCGGGCAAGAAGAAGGTTGCGCTGAAGGACATCGCCGAGCATCCGATCGTCACCTACACCTTCGGCTTCACCGGTCGATCCAAGCTCGATCAAGCGTTCGCCGCGCACGGCCTGAAACCCGACGTCGTGCTCACCGCCGTCGACGCCGACGTGATCAAGACCTACGTCCGGCTCGGGCTCGGCATCGGCATCGTCGCCGACATGGCCTACGACCCCAAGGTCGACAAGGACCTGGTCCGGCTGGACGCGAGCCATCTGTTCGAGCCCTCGACCACGCACATCGGCTTCCGCCGCGGCATGTTCCTGCGCGGCTACATGTACGACTTCATCAGCATCTTCGCGCCGCACCTCAACCAGAAGCTGGTTGACGAGGTGGCGGGCATCGCCGACCATGAGGCCAGAGCGCGACGAACGCGCCAGTTGATCGAGTCGCTGCATCACATCTGACGGAAATCACGGGGGGAGCCGATGATCTCGCGTCCGCTGCAGTCTCGCTGCGTCCGTGCCGCGGCGTTGCTTCTTGCCACGCTTCCCTTCTCTGCGCACGCCTGGGCGCCCACCGCGACGAAGGCGATCGTGCCGCTCAACCTCACCTCGCTCGGGCCGGTCGCAGCGTCGACGCCCGTGCACGTCACGGTGAGCCTCAGCCTGCGCAATCGCGATCAGCTCCTCCCCTACATCGACGCGATCAGCTCGCCCGGCAACCCGCTCTACAACACGCGGCTCACCGGCAGTCAGTTCGTCGCGTCGTACGCGCCGACGGTGGCACAAGCGCAAGCGGTCGCCACTTATCTTTCATCGCAAGGGTTCAGCAACATCGCGATCGCGCCGAATCGATCGCTGATCGAAGCGACCGGCACCGCGAGCGCCGTGCAGTCGGCGTTCAACACGACGCTGCTCAGCTATCGCGTCGGCGATCGTCTCGCGTTCGCCAACGGCAGCGATGCGCAAGTCCCCGACGCGCTCGGCGGCATCGTGCTCGCCGTCCTGGGTCTGCAGACCCTCGAGCCCTATCACACGCACGCCGTGCCGGCCGCGAAAAGCTTGCTCGGCTACAGCCCGTGGGCGTTCCAGGAGGCATATCACGTCGGCAGCCTGCCCTGGGCTGCGGGGATTCGCATCGCGATCTTCACCGAGGGCGACATGAATCCCGTGATCGCCGATCTGCGCCGGTACGAGTCGCACTTCGGCTTGCCGGCGGTGCCGATCGCCGTGATCCCGGGCCACGGCAGCAGCGACACTTCGATCACCGAAGAGTGGGACCTCGACACGCAGGTCTCCACCGGCATCGCGCACAACGTGGCGCAGCTGCGCCTCTACGCAGCCGACTCGATGTTCGACGCCGATCAGATCCCGAGCTTCAACCGCTTCGTCGCAGAGAACGCCGCCCGCGCGGGGAGCGCTTCGTTCGGCCTCTGCGAAGCGTTCTCGTCGCAGGCCGGCGCGGCCGCGACCGAAGACAACATCTTCCTCCAGGCCGTTGCGCAGGGGCAGACGATTTTCTCGATCACCGGCGACGTCGGTTCCGCTTGTCCGATCCCGATCGCGTTACCGGCCGCGGTGCACACCAACGGTCATCCCCTCCTGGGCGTACCGTTGATGGTGGAGCGGCCGTCGGCTTCGCCGTATGTCGTCAGTGTCGGCGGCACCACGCTCCTCGTCGACGCGAACTACGATCGCTCGCAGGAAATTGCGTGGTACGCCGGCGGCGGCGGCGTGAGCCTGTTCGAGCCGTCGCCGTCGTGGCAGAAAGGTTTGGTTGCTCCGCTCGCAGCCGCGGGCCGCGGCGTGCCCGACATCGCGATGGACGGCGATCCGAACACCGGCGCGATCATCTTCTACAACGGCGCCGAGATCGACGGCGTCGGTGGCACCAGCCTGTCGGGCCCGCTCGCGCTCGGCGCCTGGGCGCGCATCCTGCAGGCGCACGGCGGCGCGCTCGGTTTCGCTGCGCCGATCTTCTACGGATTGCATCCGAGGACCGCGCTGCCGGCGACGCCCACGGTCGATATCACCGGCTTCCACGACATCCTCGCCGGCTGCAATGGCTTCTATTGCGCGACGCCGAAGTGGGACTATGTCACCGGCCTGGGCACCCCCGACATCGAAACCCTGAGCCATCTCATCCACTAAAAACCATGCACAACGTCAGTGCCGGCGATCGGGCCCTTGCGATCGCGCTCTTCATCGTCGCGGCGATCACCGCCGCGTACTGGATCCTCTGGTATCTCGTGCCGGCCGGCGAAGCGATGCTGTCGGTGTTGCCGGGCGATGCAGCGCACAAGCGATTCGAGGATGCATTCCTCGCCGCCGACACCTGGATGGCGATCGCAGCCGTGATCGCCGCGTTGCGCTTGCTGTCGGGGTCGCCGGGCGCATCGGCCTGGCTCTACATGGCCGGCAGCGCCGCGATCTATCTCGCAGGCATGGACATCCTCTACGACGTGCAGAACGGCATCTATGCGCTCGCGGCGATGCCGGAGCATCGTGACGCGGTGGTCACCGAAGCAGTGATCAATCTGGGCACGCTGGTGTTCGCGGGCCTCTCGATCGGACGCGCGCGAAAAGCGTCGGCCTGAAGGCCGACCCACAACTACACCGTCGCGTGCTGGCGCCGCCAGAACGGCGACAGCTTCGCCGGCTTTCGCAGCGCCTCGCGCAGCATCACCATCTGCCACGCCATCGCGAGCCGATCGGCTTGCGCGAATTCCGCTTCGCTCGGCGACGGCTTGTCGATCAGCGCGAAGAGCTTCGCTTCGGTGTCATCGCGCGTCGCGCGCAGCTGCTCGCGCAAATCGAGATCGGCCAGCGCGCGCATGTGGATCGCCTCGTGCGTCTGCCAGAGCGGCGCCGTCTGCTCGTGCTCCGGGGACGTCAGGACGGAGAACACGCCGGTGAACGCAGCGGGACGGAAGATCGACAGGCATGGCGCCGACGTTCCTGTGAACGCGACTCCGATCCCGTCGGGGCTGAGCCGCGCGATCATCGAGCCGGTCGTCTGGTGGCGGCGGATGAAGCCGTTCGCGTGCATGCAGACATCGCGATTGCTCCCGCGCGCCGGATTCTCGTTGCCGGCGGCGTGGCGGCGCAGATGCCGCGCCATCCGCGCAAAGCTCGCATCGTCGGACTGACGAAGGCAGCGCAACGAAAGATTGCGGCGCGCGGCCGCACCGGCGAAGAACGGCAGCAAGCGCGTGTCGTTCGCGGCGGCGAAATCGACACGATCGCGCGTCAAAGCAGAAGAAGCCGCTTCGTAGTCGTCGCCCAGCGACAGCTGATTGGAGATCGCGTAGTGACGCTCGACGCGTTTCGCGGCCCATTCGCGTCCGGCGGTCTCGAGCACGAACACTTCGTTACGGTCGGCGACGAGGAAGCTGTTGTCATAGCAGAACGACTTGTCGCGGAATCCCGCCGGACCGCCCTGCCCGTGCGTTTCCAACAACCGCGTCATCGTACCGATCGCTTCGCGAGCGCTCGCAGCGCGCTCGAGCCCGAGCCGCACCAGGTCCATGCCGAGCAGCGCGGGCACCGACGACACATGACGCGAGAAGATCGCCTCGTTGCCGATGGCCACACCCTGATCGTTGACGCCCATCTCCGCGCCCCAGCACCACGCGGGCTTCGACAGCAGCACGCCATGTCGATCGGCGACTTGCGGGATTTCGATGTGGCTCGCGCGAATGTTGCTCGCGGAATCGCCGCGCACGGCGGCGTAGCGCACGACGGGTTGCGGCTCACCGGGCTCCCGGTCGGAGTTCTTGGCGAACCACACCACGCCGTCGGCGATCAGCACCTGGGTGTCGCACATGTGCACCGAGTTTATCGAGTAAAGTGATCCTCATGCGCAAACTCAATTTCTCGCTTCCCGGACGGCGCTCGATCGTCGGCGCCGCAATCGGTTCTCTCGCCATCGCAGCGATGGCATTCCTCGGCACGGGATGCGGCGGTGGCGGCGGCAGCAGCTGCGGCGTCGACGCGCAGAAGCGCTTCGTTCTGAGCGTCGTCGAGGACTGGTACCTGTTCCAGGATCTGCTGCCGTCGTCGGTGAACCTGAACGATTACGCGACCGCGGACGATCTGCTCGACGCGCTCACCGCGGATGCGCGCGCGCAGGACAAGGATCGCTTCTTCAGCTTCCTCACGACCGACCAGGCCGAGCAGCAGTTCTTCGGCGAAGGTCAGGCCGTCGCGTTCGGCGTCGGCACCGAGCTGCGCGCCGGCTCCGATTCGCAGCACTGGCGGCTGTTCATCACCAAGGTCGAGCCCCAGTCACCCGCCGCGGTTGCCGGCTTCGATCGCGGCGACGAGATCGTCGCGATCGGGACCAGCCCGCAGACGCTCGTCGCGATCGATTCGCTGGCCGGCACGCAGCAGCAGGTCTCCGCAGCGGTGTCGCAGCTGTTCGGCCCATCGCAGGTCGGCGTCCAGCGCACGTTCAGCGTGCACCCGCGCACCGCGCCGAGCCAGACCGTGACCCGCACGGTCACCAAGGCGCTGATCACGCTCGATCCGGTGCCGATCATCCAGATCATCCCGCGCACCGGCACGACGCCGATCGGCTACGTCGCGCTGGAGTCGTTCATCACGCCGGCGGAGCAGCAGCTGCGCGACGCGTTCTCGACGTTCAAGACCAACAACGTGCACGACGTCATCGTCGACCTGCGCTACAACGGCGGCGGTCTCGTCAGCATCGCGCAGACGCTCGCGAGCCTGATGGCCCAGGATCACGTCGGCGATCCGATGTTCACCTTCGAGTTCAACTCGAAGCATCAGGATCAGAACGAGACCGAGGACTTCACCAGCGAGCCGGAAGGCATCAGTGCCGACCACATCGCCTTCATCACCACCGACGCGACCGCGTCGGCGAGCGAGCTCACCATCAATTCGCTCGAGCCGTACGCCGACGTCGCCATCATCGGCGGACAGACGTTCGGCAAGCCCGTCGGCCAGGGCGGCTTCGACATGCCCGACTGCGACGTCGTGCTGCGGCTCATCGCGTTCCAGACCGTGAACGCTAACGGTGAGGGCGGCTATTTCACTGGTCTGCCCGACTCCGAGTTCAGCGGCGACTTCTGCGCCGCCGACGACGATCTGACGCACGAGCGCGCCGATCCGGCTGAAGATTCCACCGGCACTGCCATCTCGTGGCTGAACAACGGCGTGTGCCCGTCGTCCGGCAAGGCGCTCACGAAGGCGCTGTTCCCGCGTACCGAGCGTCCGACGCTGGTCGAGGACAATCAGCCCGGACTGTTCTGATGCTGAAGCTCGATCCTCGCCTGGCGAAGCTGGGCGAGGATTACTTCTCGCGGGTCGATCCCACGCCGCTGCCGTCGCCGCACCTCGTCGCCTTCAACGACGAAGCGGCGAAGCTCGTCGACCTCGATCCTTCCGAAGCGCGCTCGCCGGGCTTCATCGACGTCATGGCGGGCAATCGCAAGCTCGACGGCGGCGATTACCTGTCGATGGTCTACGCCGGCCATCAGTTCGGCGTCTACGTCCCGCAACTCGGCGACGGTCGCGCCATCCTGATCGGACAAGCGCTGAATGGACGCTCTGAGCACTGGGACCTGCAGCTCAAGGGCGCCGGCAAGACGCCGTACTCGCGCTTCGGCGACGGTCGTGCCGTGCTGCGCTCGACCATCCGCGAATATCTCTGCGGCGAGGCGATGCATCACCTCGGCATTCCGACGACGCGCGCCCTGTGCATCGTCGGCTCACCCGAGCCCGTGCAGCGCGAGACGATCGAAACCGCCGCTGTTCTCTGCCGCATGGCGCCGACGCACGTGCGCTTCGGCAACTTCGAGTTCTTCTACTACACGGGGCAGCACGAAAAGCTGATGCCGCTCGCGGACCACGTGATCGCCGAGCACTTCGCGCATCTGGTCGGTCACGGCGATCGCTATCGCGGCTGGCTCGTCGAAATCGTCGAGCGCACGGCGCGCCTGATGGCGCAATGGCAGGCTGTCGGCTTCTGTCACGGCGTGATGAACACCGACAACATGTCGATCATCGGGTTGACGCTCGACTACGGGCCGTATGGATTCATGGAGGGCTTCGACGCCCACTGGATCTGCAATCACTCCGACGAGGGCGGGCGCTACGCCTACGATCAGCAGCCGATGGTCGGACACTGGAATTGCTCGCGGCTCGTGCAGGCCACGTTGCCGCTGCTCGCGGAGAAGCCCGAGGACGCCGTCGTCATCGGCACCGAGATTCTCGAGCGCTACGCGCCCGCCTACACCGAAGCCGTGCTCGCGCTGTGGCGGCGCAAGCTCGGCTTGCGCGACGCGCGCGACGAGGACCGCGACCTGGTCAATCGATTCCTCTCGATCCTGCATCGGGGCCGCACCGACTTCACGCAGAGCTTCCGAGCGCTCGCGACCATCGAAGCGAACAGCGACGCGCCGGCGCCGATGCGCGATCACATCGCCGATCTGGAAGCCTTCGACGCCTGGGTCACGGATTATCGGTCGCGGCTGCGCGCGGAGAGCTCCGTCGACGCCGACCGCGCCACGCAGATGAACGCCGCGAATCCGAAATACGTCCTGCGCAACCACCTCGCACAGGCCGCCATCGAGGCCGCGCAGCGCGGCGACTTCGGCGAGATCGATCGACTGACGACGGTGCTCCGCCGGCCGTTCGACGAGCAGCCCGACATGGAGATCTACGCCGCGGGCCCACCGCCCGGGACCGTACCGATCGAGGTCAGCTGCTCGTCGTAGAAAGAACGCGTCGCGGCCTGCCATTGTCTTAGCGGGGCCGATCTCCTATAAAGGCGCGCCATGAAAACCAACCTGATTGCTGTTGCCCTCTTCGCGGCGTCGCTCGCGGCGGCCGCGCAGGAGAATGCCGACGTCAAATCCTTCCAGGCGCCGCTCCCGCCGGAGCTCACCGCGCCAACGACGAAGAACGAGCCGCTGCCCGGCCCGAAGGTCGTCAAGGCCGGCGAATGCGACCGCGCGCCCGAGATCTGCAAGGCGCGCAAGGAAGAGCTTCGCCGGAAGGAGCAGGCCTGCAAGGACGATCCGTCGAATTGCAGCGACCCTGCCCTGAGATCCGCCAAGCGCGACTAGCAGCGGCCCCCGCCCGCATCGCGCTACGATGCGGGCCCGTGGACAAAGCGGAGCTCCAGCATGATCCGCCATGCGGCGCTGTGCGCAGCGCTGGTTTGCACGTCGGCGATGTGCGCTGATCGCCTCACCGGTCGCGGCTTCGCGACGCGCTCGGAAGTCATCGCGCGGCACGGCATGGCCGCGACCAGCCAGCCGCTCGCGACGCAGATCGCCATCGACATCCTCAAGCACGGCGGCAGCGCGGTCGACGCCGCGATCGCCGCGGATGCTGCGCTCGGATTGATGGAGCCCGTCGGCGCCGGCGTCGGCGGAGATCTCTTCGCGATCGTGTGGGATCCGAAGACGCAGAAGCTCTACGGCTTGAACGCGAGCGGACGCTCGCCGAAGTCGCTCACGCTGGAATATTTCCAGCAGCACGACATCAAGCACATTCCGCCCTTCGGTCCCCTGCCCGTCTCCGTTCCCGGCTGTGTCGACGGCTGGTTCGAGCTGCACAAGAAATTCGGCAAGCTCGCGATCCGCGACGATCTCGCGCCTGCGATCCGCTACGCGCGCGAAGGCTTCCCCGTCACCGAAGTGATCGCGTTTGCATGGCAGAAGAACGCGCCGCGGCTGCTGCAGTTCCCGGGCTTCAAGGAGCAGATGACGATCGACGGCCGCGGGCCGGACAAGGGCGAGATCTGGAAGAACCCGAACCTCGCGCACACGCTCGAGACAATCGCCAGGGGCGGCCGCGACGCGTTCTACAAGGGCGACATCGCGCACACGATCGACAAGTACATCCACGAGCAAGGCGGATTCCTGTCGTACGAGGATTTCGCGTCGCATCACAGCGAATGGGTCGAGCCGGTGTCGACGAGCTATCGCGGCTACGACGTTTGGGAACTGCCGCCGAATTCGCAGGGCATCGCGACGCTTGAGATCATGAATCTGCTCGAAGGCATGGACTTCGCGAAATCCGGCTTCGGCAGCCCGCAGCACCTCCACGCGTTCATCGAAGCGAAGAAGATCGCGTTCGAGGATCGCGCGAAGTACTACGCCGATCCCGCGTTCGCGAAGCTGCCGGTCGCGCAGCTGATCAGCAAGGACTACGCGAACGAGCGCCGCAAGCTGTTCGATCCGCAGAAGGCCGCGCGCCACTACGACGCCGGCGCGCTGCGTCAGGGCGACACGATCTACCTGACGACGGCAGACTCCAGCGGGATGATGGTGTCGCTGATCCAGTCGAACTATCGCGGACTCGGCAGCGGCATGACGCCGCCGGGGTTGGGCTTCGTGCTGCAGGATCGCGGCGAATTGTTCTCGCTGACGCCCGGACATCTCAACGTGTTCGCGCCGGGCAAGCGACCGTTCCAGACGATCATCCCCGCCTTCGTCACCAAGGGCGGCAAGCCGTGGCTGTCCTTTGGCGTGATGGGCGGCGACATGCAGCCGCAAGGCCACGCGCAGATCCTGATGAACCTGATCGACTTCGGCATGAACCTGCAGGAAGCCGGCGACGCGCCGCGCGTGTATCACACCGGATCGTCCGAGCCGACCGACGAAGTGATGAACGACGGCGGCGAGGCGCATCTCGAATCCGGATTCCCGTTCGAGTCGCGCCGCTGGCTCGTCGAGCACGGCCACAAGGTCGTCGACGATCTCGGCAGCTATGGCGGCTATCAGGCGATCAAGCTCGAGAACGGCCTCTATTACGGCGCGTCGGAATCACGCAAGGACGGCATGGCAGCGGGTTATTGATCGGAGCATGTAATGAAGCGAACTCTCTTCTGTCTCGGGTTGCTCGGCGCCGCCATCAGCGCGCAGGCGCAGGACCATCCACTCGTGCCGCGACTCTCCGGCTCGCAAGTGCTCAAGCAGGAAACCAAGGCGAGCGATTCGTATCGACTGCTCGTGCATCCGCTCGAGAATCCGTCGAGCAGCTCGCCGGAGCACAAGGAGACCTATCTGCCGGTGAGCGGCCGCATCACCCGCGTCGCCTACGAGTCGCCGCGCGGCGTGCCGGTGAGCGAGGTCTTCCACTATTACGAAGGCAAGCTGCAGAGCGAGGGCTTCGAGATCCTCTACAACTGCGCGGGCAAGACCTGCTCGCCGAGCAGCGAGGGCCACGGCTTCAACGACGCCATCGCGCCCGCCGATCTCGGCGACAAGGTGAAAGGCAAGGCGAAAAGCCAGCGCTATCTCGCGGCGAAGCTCAAGCGCATGAAAGGCGATCTCTACGAAGGCGACACTTACGTCAGCGTCTACGCGACGCGCACCGATCTCGCGCAAGAGACCAAGGACGATCCGGTCTACGTCAACGTGGTCGTCATCGAGGCGGGCAAGTAGCCATGGGCTTCTCGCTCGGGAGCATCAGCCAGGCAGCGCTCACCGTCGACGATCTCGATCGCGCGGTGGCGTTCTATCGCGACACGCTCGGCTTGAAGCCTCTGTTCCGCGTGCCGAACATGGCGTTCTTCGAATGCGGATCGATGCGCCTGCTGCTCGGGTCGCGCGCGGTCGCCGGCGGCGCGCCGTCGGGCGCGATCCTCTATTTCCGCGTCGACGACATCGACGCCGCGCACAAGACGCTTTCCGGCCGCGGCGTGAAATTCCAGGAGCCGCCGCACATCGTCGCGCGCATGTCCGATCGCGAAGTGTGGCTCGCCGCGTTCCGCGACAGCGAAGGCAACATCTTCCACCTGATCAGCGAGCGTCCCGTTTAGCGCTTGTCGCGATCCGCGATCTTCCCGGTCCTCGCCAGCTCCTCGACCATCGGCCGAATCGACTCGAAGCCCTTCAGGCTGAAGCCCTGGTAGCTGTAGCGCACGACGCCGTCGCGATCGATCAGGTACGCGGCGGGCATTTTCATGATCTCGTAGCGGGTGATGGTCTTCGCATCGACGTCGCGGATCACCGGATAGGTCACGCCCGCGTCGGTCATCAGCTTCTGCGCATGCGCGGCCTCTTCGTCGACGTCGAGGCCGACCACTTCCACGCCGAGCGGCGCGAGCTCCTGGTGCATCTTCTGCAGCTCCGGCAGCGACACGCGGCAAGGCGCGCACCAGCTCGCCCAGATGTCGAGATAGACCACCTTGCCTTTGAACGCCGAGAGCTTGAGCGGCTTGCCGTCGACGATCGACTTGCCGGAGATCTCCGGCGCGGGTTGATCGATGACGACCGCGTGAGCGCTCGCCGATGCGAGCGCCGCGAGGACTGTGCACGCGAGCCGAAAGGTCATCACAACGTCTTTAGATACTCGATCAGCGCCCGGCGTTCCTGATCGGTGAGCACCGACGTGAATTCGTGGCCGGCGTTGCTCTGGCTGTAGTACTTCGTGTTGTAGATCTTGCGATCCTCGATCTGCTGGTCGTTCATGATCGGCAGGTTCGCGAGGTTCCAGACCAGGCCGCCGTTCGCATAGGCGGGGCCGAGCGCGTCCTGCACCGTCACGCTCTCCTGATCCGCGGGATTGCAGTCGAGCAGCGGCGTCGTTCCCGGATCGCCGCATGCGAGCGCGTCGAACTTCCAGCCGAGGTTTTGCGCATCGTAATTGGCGAGATCGGAGACGAAGCCCATCACCACCTGCCCCGCCTGATCCTCGCGCGGGGCGTTCGATAGGCGCCGCCAGATCGTCGGGCGATCCGACGGCTTCAGCACATCCCAAACGCTCGGCACCGCGCCGTTGTGGAAGTACGGCGCCGTCGCCCACACGCCGTAGAGCGGTGGCGCGAGATAGCCGAGCTCGCGATCGCCACGCAGCGCAGTGTCGTTCCAGTCCGCGCAGAGCGGAATGCCGGCGTCGTTGTACGGGCCGTCGGAGTACGCGAACCAATTGGTGCGCGCGTCGAGCGCGACGAGCTGGCTGTTGCCATCGAGGCGGCGCGAATCGGTCGCGATGACGTTGATCGGCACGACGTTGGCGGCAATGCCTTCGAGCACCGGCGTGTCGAGATACGACGGATCGTTCACGAAGCGCGGCGAATACGCGCCGTGACAGCTCGCGCACGAGCCATTGCCGCCGGGAGGCTGCGGCACCGGATTGTGCAGATTCGCGTCCCACAGATTCTTGGTGTGGAACAGGATCGCGCCCTGCTTCGCCAAATCGAGGTCGATCGCGCCGAGCTTCGCTTCGGGCCACGCCGGCGACTTCAGCGAATTGATCCACGCATCGCCATCGTGCTCGTGATCGACGATCCATTGCTTGTCCTCGGGCATCGTCGACCCCGGCGGGAAGCCGTGACTCGGCACGCCCGGCATGTGGAACGACAGCTCGATGCGCTGCGAGTCGGTCACTTGTCCCGCGTCGAAGAATTTCGCCGGACGATGGCCGAGGTTCCACCAGACCGGCGGATCCTCGGTGCCGGTCGAAGGCTGGGTCTGGATCAGGAGATAGCCCGGGATGCCGTTCACGTCGGTGATCGTGAGCGTGCCGAACAGCTGGAAGTTGGTGATGTTGCCAGTGCCGCGCACCTTGTTCTGCGACACCGCCGCGAGCGCGCCTTGCGCGGGATTGAGCTTCGACAGATCGGTGAACAGCACCGTGATGTCCGACAGGCTGTTGGTGCCATACATCGACCCGAGCCCCGCGCCGTCGGCTTCGTCGCCGACCTTGCCGCTGTGACAGATGCTGCAGGTCACGTTGATGTTCCCGGTCCAGGTACCATCGGCGTTGCGCAATTGCGTGAGACCCGACGGCAGCTGCCCGCTGCCGCCGTCGGTCTGATTCGGATCCTCGCCCGGCAGCGGATACGGATTGCGATCCGGCGACAGCGGAGTGCCCCAGCGCTCCGCGATGAGCTCGTCGAAATTGTCGGGGCGCGCCGGCAACTTCATCGCCTTGTCCCAGAGCGTGTTGTAGTCGGCGGCGGAGAACGCGTTGCTCGATTGCGAAGCATCGCCGGAGAAGAACGTGCCGGCGCCGACCTGTCCCGCCGCGGCAACGAGCGAATAGCCGCGCGCGACGCGCGCGCGCTGCTCGCCGCAATTCGCGGGCTTGTCGCCGTCCTGACAGGTCTGCCACCACGCGTTCATGTAGACCGCCTTGCCGCTGTTCACGCCGGGCACGACGAGCGTGCGCGGATCATCGGGCAGGACGGTGTCGTCAGGCTTGCCTTCGCAGAACGTGTCCCACAGATGTCCGCCGCGCGCGCTGCCGAGCAGGTCGAATTTCTCGATGTTGGTGCCGCCGAGGCCCGTGAGCACGCAGGCCGACGGGTCCACGAATCCCAGGAGCAGCCCATCCATCTCGCGATACGCGTCGCTGCCGACCGGCCACGGCGAGCCGCCGGTGTGCGAGCGCGTGTCGGTGCCCGACGCCATCTTGAGGATGCGCGACTTGCCGTTGTTGTTGCGGCCCAGCCGATCCCAGGAGTCGTGCAGGTTGGACCGATCCTGCGAGCGATCCGTCGACAGCATCATCAGCTTCCCATCCGGCGTGTCGGCGATGCCGCCGGGCACGTGACAGTTGCGGCAGTAATCCAGATGCGGCTGCACGAGCGCGAACAGCTGATCGCAATTCGTCGTGGCGATCGTCGCGCCGCCGCCGCCACCGCCGGTCGGCGGCGTCTCGGTCGACAGCGAATAGCTGCCGCATCCCGCGAGCGCGAGGAGCACCGTCGTCAGGCCGATCCGTTTCAGCATTGCCTCACTCCTTCACGCGTTCGTTCGAAACACAGATGACTCAAGCCGAGCTCGGACAGCCACGCCGGCCCCTGCTCTTCCTTCAGGATCGCGATCGTCGTCGCCGTGCCCGCGATCAGGCACTGCGGCGCCAGCACGCTGACCGAGGCCAGGTGCTGCGCCGGCCAGCCGGTCCGCGGATTGAGGATGTGGCAGTAGCGCGTGCCGTCCACTTCCATGAAGCGCTCGTAGTCGCCGCTCGTCGCGATCGCGCCCTGATCCAGCTCGACGTACGCGATCGCGTTCGCAAGATCGCGCGGATGCTGGACGCCGACGCGCCACGCCGAGCCATCCGGATGCGGGCCGATCAGCGCGATGTCGCCGCCGAGATCGACCAGCCCGTGCGCGATGCCCGCAGCCCGACACGCTTGCGCCGCGCAGTCCGCGGTGTATTCCTTCACGAAGCCGCCGAAGTCGAGCTCCATGCCCGCAACCGGCAGCACGATGCGCGGCCGGCGCCAGATGATCTTGTCCCAGCCGACCAGCGGCAACAGTTCCTCGACGCGCTTGCGATCCGGCACCCGACCCGATCTGAAATCCCACGCCCGGCGCAACACACCCGACGTGAGATCGAAGAGACCGTCGCTCTCTCCGTACGCCGACGCCGCGTAATCGAGCAACCCCGCCGTCTCGGCGTCGACGTCCACGCCGCGCGCAATGCCCGCCGAGCGATTGATGCGCGTGGTCACGCTGTCGGGACGATAACGGCTGTAGACGCGCTCCAGTCTCGAGATCTCGCCCGTCGCGCGATCCGCCGCCGCGTCGGCTTGCGCGCGATCCTCGGCGTAGAGCTTGAGCTCGCACGGGCTGCCCATGGCTTTGAACGGATAGCTGTGGATCTGCACGCACGCCTCAGAATTTCCGGCTCACCGACGCGCTGATCACCGCGAAGTCGACCAATCCCGGATTGGCCTGATCGACCGAGTGCAGCGTGTAGCCGTCGTTGGAATCGTAGTACTCGAGCGCCATCGAGAACGACCATTGCTTCCACGTGTCCATCACGCCGAGTCGATACGCGAGGGCGCCATACGCGGACAGTCGATAGTCGCTGCTGTAGTGACCGTCGTCGCGCGTCACCGTGTAGTACGGACGATAGAAGTCGGCGTGGCCCTGCTCGTACCAGCGCACCGACGGCGACACGGTCCAGCTGTCGCCCACGCTCTGATACCAGCCGAGCTCGACGGTGTCGGCAGCCACGCCCCAGTCATCGTGGAAATAACGCGCGTCCAGATGCAGCGCGCCTTTCCAGCCGGCCCAGTACTGGCGCAGCTTGAAGTTCACCGCGAACTGATTGCGCCGATCGGGACGGCTGTCGGCGACGATGTTGCCCGCGACATAAGCCTCTTTATATGGATCGGAGAGGAAGCCGTCGGAGAACGTGTAGGAGAGCGCGAGCTGCGCCACGGTCTGCTCGTTCAGGATCTCGCTGACGCCGCCGTACGCGGTCATTGTGTTCTTGGTCGCATGATCGATCCGATCGGGGAAGCGATCGCTGCGGCCGTCGGTCGGATTGAGCGTGTCGTGCGAATACAGCGCGCCCGCGCTGATCGTCGTGCGCTTGCCGTCGAGCTCGAAGTCGACGTCGCCGCCGCCGGAGATCGAGAGATAGTCGCGCTCGTTGGAGACCGACGCCGTGAACGATTCCTTGCCGTCCTCGCGGAATTTACGCGCGCGGCCCTGCAATGCGTAGCGTGTGTCCTCGATGCTCGCGCCGCTCATCACCTGGATCGGCTTGCCGCTGTCGCCGGGCACGATGTACCAGGGCGACGCGCCGCTCATCGTCTCCAGCGTGACGTCGGCGGCGTACTCCCACTCCTCGCCGCGCGGCATCAGCAGATGGAACTGATTCGAGATGACCTGATAGCGCTCGCTCGAGTGACCGTTGGTCGCCTCGGCCGAGATGTCGCCTTCCTTGTAGAACGAGAAGCGATAGCCGGCGTCGGACTCGGTGTCGGCCCAGGCTTCAGCATTCGGCGCGTAGCCGGGAAGCGCGAGCGCGGCGGTGGTCAGAGCAAGCAGCGACGACGATGGCTTCTTCAGTTGCATCCGCAGCCTCCTCCGCCGATCGTCGCGCCGCCAGTCGCCGCTTCCTTGCTGACGTAAGTGTGATCGCGCATGTCCTGCTCGCCGACGAGACCCGCGTCCCAGTTCATCTCGGGCCGCGCGAGATACTCGCGCTGCCAGGGCTGCACTTTCTCCAGCGCGCAGCCGCTCGCGGCGAGCGCGAGCAGGATCGTGATCGTGACTCGCTTCATTTGGCTCTCCTTGAGCGCACCGGCCCGACGTGACGAACGAGATAGGCCTCCATCGCGGCCACCGCCTCCTCGCGATATTCGTTGGTGATCTCGCCGTGCAGGAACTGCGAGACGCGGAAGCAGGTCGTGCCGATGTCGACCAGCAACATCGCCGCATCGGGCCGCGAGCGCGGCAGGTGGATGCCGCGCGCTTCCAGCAATCCGCGCGTCAGCCCGCCGAGCTTCTGGATCGCCAGCTCCTGCACGCGATAGCTGTCGTCGCTGACCGGTCCGCCGAGCACGAGCAGACGCGCGACCGGATCCTCGTTGTAGAACGCAGCCGCCTCGAACGTCACCGCTCGCAGCGCTTCGGGCCACGGCCGATCGACGAGCTGCCCCGCCCGCGCCGTGAGTCGCGCATCGAGCCGCTCGAGCGCGAGGCGCACGAGCTCGTTGAGCACGGCGTACGGCGTCGGGAAGAACTTGTAGATGCTCGCCCGGTTGAACTTGAGCTTTTCCGCGAGCACCGGAATGGAGAATCCCGAAAGTCCGTCCTTGCGCAGGATGTCGCGTGCCCGATCCAGGACCAGATCGAATCGCTCACGCGCGCGCACCTGCTGCGGCTGGCGCGCCAGCGCACGGCGGTCGACTCCGTTGTCGGCGTCCGCGATGTCCACGGCAACTCCCCAAAAGTTACAAAAGTAACCTATTCCCTGGACCCTGGAGCCGTCAAGGTCGCGGGTCGGCCTTCAGGCCGACGCGCGGCCGGTCGCGACCCGAACGATCGTTTGCCTTCGCCGCCGGCCGGGAGTAGATTGCCTCGCAACCGACCCGAACGATCGTTCGTATGACCCGACCGAGCGCCGCCCTGCACCGCCGGCTCCTGACCCAGGAGATGCTGCTGCCGCCCGGCGTGACGCCGCCCGGATCGCGTGGTGTCGTCCTCGGCGCCGCGCTGCGTTTGTTCGCCGAGCACGGCTACGGCGGCACGTCGGTCCGCGACATCGCCAAGGCGACCGGGATCCAGCCGGCGACGATGTACGCGCACTACCCGTCCAAGGAACACGTGCTCTCCGAGCTGATCAAGATCGCGCACGACGAGCACCATCGCCGGCTCAAGGCCGCGCTGCAGGACGCGGGCGACGATCCGCGCAAGCAGCTCGCCGCGTTCGTGCGGGCGCACGTCCGCACGCACGCCGATTACTCGATGCTCTGCGTCGTCGGCAACTCGGAATTGCACGCGCTGTCGCCGAAATTCGCGGCGCCGGCGCTCGAGCTGCGCGAGCAGTCGGAGCAGCTCCTGCTCGACGTCATCCAGCGCGGGATCAAGGCGCGCGTGTTCAAGACGCCGGACACGTGGCTTGCGATGGCCGCGATCGGCGCGATGGGGATCCGCGTCGCGCATTGGTACACGCCGGCGTTCGACAAGAGCGCCGACGAGATCGCCGACATCTATGCCGACCTCGTGTTGAGGATGCTGGGCGCGAAATAGCAATTGGTGCGAGGCCGGCGAAGCTCGGTCCGCGGAGGAGGAACGATGAAGGTTCATCTGGGGCTCGTCGCTTTGCTCGTTTCCTGCGTCGCTCTCGCCGAGGAGAGCGCGCCGGCGCCCGAAGCAACACCGCAACCCTATCCGGAAACGGTTCCGGTGCCGAGCAGCGACAAGGCGCCGCCGCCCGCGACGGATGCGCCGCAGGAGAAATACAAGTTCGAGGAAGTCGTCGTCACCGCGCAGAAGGTGAAGCAGTCGGCGCGCGACGTGCCGATCTCGATGTCGGTGATGTCGGACAAGTTCGTCGCCGAGAAAGGCATCGTCGACATCGTGCAGGCGATGCAGTACGTGCCGAACGTGAAGATCGCCTCCGGCGGCTTCTTCGCGGCGCCGCAGGCGCGCGGCTTCAGCTTCAACAACAACAATAAGGCGTTCGAGTCGCCGCTCGGCATCGCCTTCGACGGCATTCCCTACACCAACACGACCTACTTCAATTCGGGCCTGTTCGACATCCAGCGCGTCGAAGTGCTGCGCGGTCCGCAGGGCACGACCTTCGGCAAGAACACCACCGCGGGTCTCGTCTCGATCGTCACCGCCGACCCCACGCCGAACTGGAGCGGCGTCGTCATGGGCCAGTACGGACAAGTCGGCCGCAAGCATGCCGAGGCCGCGATCGCCGGCCCGATCGTCAGCGACGTCGTCGAATTCCGCGTCGCCTACATCTACGACAAGCGCGACGGCTTCGTGAAGAACACCGCGAAGGACGAGTCGCCGGACGCGATCGACCCGATGCGCGGCTACGACCACAAGGGCTATCGCGCGAAGCTGAAATTCCCCGATCTCTTCGGGACCGATCTCAAGCTTTCCTACGAGAGCGTCGACCTCGACAACACCGGCGCCGGCGTCGAGCTGTGGCACATCTATCCCGCGGTGCAGGCGGTCGTGCGCAAGTACGACGCCGACGCGGACTTCACGCTCAACAACTACACCGCTTCGGAAGACGGCCAGGATTTCCGCTACGCGCACACCAACACGGCCGTCGCCGAATGGAACGTGCCGCTGGGCGGCTGGACCTTCACCGCGCTCGGCGGGCATTCGGAGCTGAAGGAGACGATGGCGGTCGACGTCGACTTCACGTCGGTGCCCGGATTGCCGGCGACGGCGCGCGATCGCTTCCCGACCACGACCGTCGAAGGCCGCATCAAGGCGCCGACGCTCGATGGCCTGTTCGGCATCGGCGGCGACACGCTCGGCCACACGGAATTCCTGACCGGCGTGTTCTGGCAGCACCGCCAGATCCGCGACAGCGCGTTCCGCTTCGTGCTGCACGACGGTCCGCTGCTCGAGCTCACCGCCGCGGCCGAGACGGGCAATTCGAGCGAGAGCCTCGATCCCGCCGTCCTCTCGACGCTGCTGAACATCATCGGCGGGCCGCTCAATCCCATCGAGCTGATGGCGCACGACGAAGTGTTCAACCAGATCTACGACCAGACCGGCAGCGTCGTCGCTTTCTTCCAGCAGACCGACTGGCAATTCCTGCCGCACTGGAAGCTGCTGCTCGGCGCGCGCTACAGCAAGGAGAAGAAGGAAGGCTTCTGGGATCTGCATTTCGACCAGCCCGGCGCCGCGGCGAATCCGCTGGCGACCGCGCTCGGCTTGCAGGAATTCAGCGACGTGCGCTCGCAGTCGGAGAACCAGTTCATGCCGAAGGTCTCGCTCAACTGGCAGCCGACCAAGCAGCTGTCGCTGTTCGCGCACTGGGCGCGCGGGTTCAAGGGCGGCGGCTTCAACGCGTTCGCCTATCGCGACATCCCCGAAGAGCTCGAATACAAGCCCGAGACGACCGACGAGATCGGCTTCGATCTCAAGGCGACCTTCTTCGGCGGCCGCTTCCGTCCCAATCTCTCGTTCTACCGGATGGACGCGCGCGACTTCCAGGTGCTGGGCCGCGAGAAGCCGCCGGTGGCCGGCAATCCGCAGGATCAGATGTGCGAGAGCACCGGCACGGGCAGCAACGTCTGCTTCCCGCCGAGCACGGTGATCGGGCTCGGCACGACGCGCGTGTTCAACGCCGAGAAGGCGTACGCGCAAGGCGTCGAGGGGGATCTCAACTGGATGGTCGGCGGCGGCTTCAACCTGTTCGCGACGCTCGGCTACAACGACACCAAGTACACGAAGTTCACACAGAACGAATGCGCGGCCGACAACACCGCGACCTACTGCGACGCGACCGGCCGCCCGTTCGCATTCGCGCCGAAGTGGGACACGACGCTGACGCCAAGCTGGCTGATCTCGCTGCCGTGGGGACTCACGCTGACGCCGAGCTTCACCGTGATCTACATGGGCACGCAGCTGCTCGACACCGACCTCGACGAGCGCAAGCGCCAGGGCGGCTTCGTCAAGTACAACGCGACCATTGCGCTCGCCAACCTCGGTCAGGGCTGGACGCTGCAGGTCATCGGCAACAACCTCGGCGACAAGCGCACCTCGGTGCGCTACGGCGACGCGCTCGCGAACATCTTCGTTAGCGTTCCCGAGCCGCGGCGCGAAGTGTTCGCGCAGCTGCGCTACGTGTTCTGACAATCGCGATGCGCGTGCGGGATGCGATCGTCGGGTTCAGCCTCGCGCTCTGCGCGTGCGCGAACTCGAACACGCCCTCGCCGGTCGGCGACGGTGAGAGCAGCGACGCGAATTCAGACCCCGAAAAGCTGGGGCCGGGCTCGTTCACCAAGCACACGTTCACCGGCGATTCGCTGCCGCATCGCGACTACTACGTGTACGTCCCGAGCACGCTGCCCTCGGGTGCCGTGCCGCTCGTCGTGTATCTGCACGGCTGTCAGCAGACCGCGATGGATGCCGCGCTCGGCACGCTGTGGAATCAAACCGCGGAGAGCGACGGCTTCATCGTCGTCTATCCGGAGCAGCAGGTGAACGCCGAAGGCACCGACGGCAACGCGGGTCACTGCTGGAACTGGTATCTGCCGGAGAACATCTCGCGCGATACCGGCGAAGCGGGAACCATTGCCGGCATCACCCGCGACGTGATCGCCGCGAATCCGATCGACCCGGATCGCGTCTTCATCATGGGCATCTCGGCCGGCGGTGCGATGACCGCAGTGATGGGCGCGACGTATCCCGATCTGTATGCAGCGCTCGGCATCGACGCCGGCGTCGCCTATCAAGGCGACGCGAGCGGCGAATCCGCCGCGACTGCGATGGGCCAATACGCGCGCGTCATGCCGGTCATCGTGATCCAGGGAACGGCAGACGAAGTCGTCCTGTTCGGCGCCGGCTACAGCGCCGTGCAGCAGTGGCTCGGCACCGACGATCTCGTCGACGACGGCGCCGCGAACGACAGCGTCTCTTCCCGGCCGGCGTCGATCGAGAACTTCGGCGTCGATGCGTCGATGCTCGCCAACATCGGCACGATCGGCGATCTCTGCATCACGCCGCCGCTCGACGTTCCCTGTCTCGGCGCGGCACTGGGGCTCGATCAATATCCATACACGATCGCGCACTACGTCGATGCGAGCGGAGCACCGCTGATCGACTTCTGGATCATCCACGGCCTCGGCCACACCTATCCGGGCGGCAGCCGCAACGGCAACTTCACCGACCCGATCGGCCCCAGCGCGACGATCGCGACGTGGGAATTCTTCAAGGCGCATCCAAGGAGCAGCTCGCCATGAAGGCGACGATGATGACCACGCCGCTGTCGCTCAACACGATCCTCGAGCGCGCGGGTTCCTTGTTCAAGAACGTGCCCGTGATCTCGCGGCGGCCGGACAAATCCCTGCATCGCTACACCTACGCGGACATGTACGTGCGCGCGCGTCAGCTCGCCAACGCGCTCGTGCGCGCGGGGATCAAGCCCGGCGATCGCGTCGCGACGCTCATGTGGAATCACTACGCGCATCTCGAGTGCTACTACGGCGTTCCCGCGGCGGGCGGCGTGCTGCACACGCTGAACCTGCGCCTGTACCCGGAAGACATCGCCTACATCGCGAATCACGCGAAGGATCGCATCCTGATCGTCGACGATTGCCTGCTGCCGCTCTACGAGAAGTTCAAGAGTGAGGTGAAGTTCGAGAAGGTGATCGTGTTCGGATTCGAGCGCGACGTTCACGGAGCGCCGTACGAGGACTACGAAGCGTTCCTGAAATCCGGCGAAGGCGCATTCGAGTACGTCGAGGTCGACGAGAACGCGCCGTGCGGCATGTGCTACACGTCGGGCACGACGGGCAAGCCCAAGGGCGTCGTCTATTCGCATCGCTCGTCGGTGCTGCATGCGCTGACGATGTCGCTGCCCGACGCGACCTGCCTGTCGATGCGCGACGTCGTGCTGCCGGTCGTGCCGATGTTTCACGCCAACGCGTGGGGGTTGGCCTACTCCGCCGCGATGGTCGGCGCGACGCAGGTGTTTCCCGGCCCACATCTCGATGCCGAAAGCCTGCTCGATCTGTTCGACGCCACGGGCGTGACCTTCACCGGCGGCGTGCCGACGATCTGGATGGGCGTGCTGCAATGCCTGCAGCGCGAGCCGAAGCGCTGGAAGAATCTCAAGCGCGGCATGCGGCTGATGGTCGGTGGATCGGCAGTGCCGCCTTCGCTCATCGAGGCGCTCGACAAGTTCGGCCTCAACATCCTCGCTGCGTGGGGTCTCACCGAAACCTCGCCGCTCGCGAGCATCGGCCGCATCAGGCCCGAGCTCGACGATCGCAGCGAAGCGGAGAAGGTCCGGATTCGCGCGCGCGCCGGCTTGCCGCTGCCGCTGGTCGATCTGCGCATCTTCGGCGACGACGGCGTCGCACCCTGGGATGGCGAGACCGTCGGCGAGATCGAATGCCGCGGTCCGTTCATCACCGGCAGCTATCACGAGCGACCAGACGCAGCAGATCGCTTCAGCGCCGACGGATGGTTCAAGACCGGCGACGTCGCCAATCTCACGGCCGAGGGCTACATCCAGATCACCGATCGCGCCAAGGACCTGATCAAGTCCGGCGGCGAATGGATCAGCTCGCAGGCGCTCGAGAACGAACTGATGGCGCATCCGTCGGTCGCCGAAGCCGCGGTGATCGCGGTCGCGCACGAGAAATGGATGGAGCGTCCGCTCGCGTGCGTCGTGCTCAAGAAAGGATCGAGCGCGACCAAGGACGAGCTGCGCGCGCATCTCAAGGGCAAGTTCGCCGACTGGTGGCTGCCGGACGACATCGTCTTCATCGATGCGATCCCGCGCACCTCCACCGGCAAGTTCCAGAAGCTGAAGTTGCGGGAGATGTTTCCAACCTGGCCGGGGAACGCATAGGAGGATTCGCTCATGAGTCGCAGCTTGAAAGGTCTCGTCGCTGTCGTGGTGCTTGCTTTCGGATTCGCTCACCCCGCGCTCGCCGCGCAGCCCGGCACTTACTTCGCCGGCTACTACACCAATGCGTACGGCACGCGTTACTACCAGGGCTACGTGCCGACGAGCTACCACGGCACCGCGATGCCGCTCGTCGTCGGCCTGCACGGCTGCAGCGAGACTGCGGCAACGTTCCAGCAGCTCACCGGTCTCGACGCGCTCGCCGAGCAGCGCGGCTTCATCCTCGTGCTGCCGCAGCAGGACTACAACGCCAACGGCGCCGGGTGCTGGAACTGGTTCCTGTCCTACGAGCAGGTGCGCGGACAGTACGAGCCGTCGCAGATCGCCGGCATCACCAACTGGGTGAAGAGCAACTGGAGCGTCGACGCGAAGAAGGTCTTCGTCACCGGCATCTCCGCCGGCGGCGCGATGTCGGTGATCATGGGCGCGACCTATCCGGATCTCTATGCGTCGATCGGCGTGCATTCGGGCTGCGAGTACAAAGGTTATCCCTGCGGCTCGAGCGGCGGCCCCGATCCCACCACCGAGGGCAACAACATCTACAGCGCGATGGGCAGCTTCAAGCGCGTCGTGCCGGTGATCGCGTTCGTCGGCTCGAGTGACACGATCGCGCCGCCGATCAACACATCGCAGGTGATCACGTCGTGGGCCCAGGCCGACGACAAGGCTTCCGACGGGCTGGACAACAACAACATCGACGACGTCGCCGACACGACCACCAACGGACAAGTGCCCGGTGGCCGCTCGTACACGCAGTACGATTACAAGAACTCGACCGGCGGCGCGGTCGTGCTCACCAAGTACGTCGTCAACGGCATGGGCCACATGTGGTCCGGCGGCTGCGGCTGCGATCCGTTCGGCGATCCGTCGGGCCCGAATGCGAGCTCGATCATGTACGACTTCTTCCTCGCCCATCCGAAACCTTAATCAGCAAGGACGCACCATGCCGACCGCGCAGGTCAACGGGATCAAGCTCCACTACGAAACGCAGGGCAGCGGCACGCCGCTGGTGTTCATCCACGGCCTCGGCAGCTGCCTCGAGGACTGGGAGCATCAGCTCGCGTACTTCAGCAAGCGCTACCGCGTGATCACGGTGGACCTGCGCGGCCACGGCCGCAGCGACAAGCCGACCGCCGGCTACTCGATGCAGCTGTTCGCGAGCGACATCGCGATGCTGTGCAACGCGCTGCGGCTCGAGCCCGCGCACATCGTCGGCATCTCGCTCGGCGGGGGCATCGCGTTCCAGCTCGCGGTGGACTCGCCGGAAGTCGTGCGCACGCTGACCATCGTCAACAGCGCTCCGGAAGTGTTCTTCAAGACGCTGAAGGAGAAGTTCGCGATCTGGATGCGCTTCGCGATCATCAACACGATGGGCCTGCAGAAGCTCGGCGGGATCCTCGCCGAGAAGCTGTTCCCGCGGCCGCAGGACGAAGCCGAGAAGCGCAAGTTCCTCGAGCGCTACCAGCGCAACGAGGCGAAGCCGTACAAGGCGTCGCTGCGCGCGTTCATCGGCTGGAGCGTCATGAATCAGATCGGCAATCTGCGCATGCCGACGCTGATCATGGCCGCCGATCAGGACTACACGCCGATCTCGCTCAAGGAGGAGTACACACCCAAGATCCCGGGCGCGAAGCTCGTCGTCATCCCGAACTCGCATCACGCGGCGCCGATGGAGACGCCGGAAACCTTCAACGCCCTGCTGGACGAATTCCTCGCGGCGCACTAAGGTGCGCGGCCATGAAACGAATTCTTCTCGCGCTGGCAGCGCTCCTGCCCTTCTCCGCCTCGGCGGCCGTCAACTGTGACCAGGCGATCCGCCTCGACGCGGCGAACAAGCTCGTCGGCGGCAAGTGGTTCTCGACCTCCACCAAGGAGAAGGCTCGCGGCTATGTCTGCGGCTATTCGCTGACCGGCGGCGGCGGCGAGCTCGTGCTGACCAAGGCGCACGGCAACCTCAACCACATGCTGAAGGCCGGCACGATGTCGCGGCTGTCCGGCATCGGCAAGAGCGCGTCCTACTTCAAGGACACGCCCAAGGGCGAGACCCCGGTGCGCGGCGCGCACGCGACCGCGAAGAACGGCGATCAATACCTGATCGAGCTCACGCTCAAGAAAGCCGTCGACGACACCGCGGTCAAGACCTACCTGGTCGACACGCTCACCGCGCTCGCCGGCGCCACGCCGGTTCCGGAAAAGAAGCCTCAGGCCACGCCCAAGCGGTAAGAGCCCGGGCGGCTCTTGGTCCACTTCTTGAACGCGCGGCGGAACGCGCTGACGTCCTCGTAGCCGAGATCGCGCGCGATCTCCCCGACCGTGCGCGTCGTCTCGTGCAGGTGATGGATCGCGAGATCGCGGCGCACGTCGTCCTTCATCAGCTGGAACGTCGTGCCCTCCGCTTCGAGCCGCCGCCCGAGCGTCGACGGCGCGACGTTGAATTCCGCCGCGATCTCCTCGAACGCCGGCCAGCGCGCGCCGTCGCTCTGACGCAGCCGCCGCCGCACGCGCGCCGACCAGCCGTCGACGTTCTTGTATTTGAGGAACACCGACTGCGGCGCGTCGCGCAGGAACGCCTTCACCGTCTTGTCGCTCTGGACGATCTTCGACGCCAGCACCGCTGCGTCGAAGCGCAGCTCGGTGCGCGGCGCATCGTAGCGACGGTCGTGCGCGAACATGATCGCGTGCTCGGCGGCATGCGGCGGACGCGGGAACGCGAACGCCGCGCGGAGCACGGGCAAGCGTCGTCCGGCGAGCCAGCAGATCAGTCCGTGCACCATCACGAGGAACGTTTCTTCCGCGAACCGGCGCTGATTCACGCCGCGGACCTTCGTCTGCAGCCCGACCACGGCCTCGCCATCCTCCACGACCAGCTCGCCGCGGACGTCGGAGAGGATCGCGGCGAACGCGCGCAGCGTCCGGCGCAGCGCCTGCTCGAGATCGCGGCTGTGCAGCACGGCGTAGGTGACGAGCGCAAAGCTGCCGACCTTCATCCGATGCGAATCGAGCCCGAAGAACTCGTCATCGCGCTCGCGATTCGACGCGAGCCACAGCGCCGCGAACGCGCTCGCGGTGACGCGCGAGGACGCGGACGCGAGCAGATTCTTCGGAATGCCGGCCGCTTCGAGCAAGCGCGCCTGCACCGGCGCGTCGAGCCCGGTGAGCGCGGCGCGCACGAAGTGGATGGAAACCGTGTCCCGCTCGGCCATGACACATGGTTGCAGAAAACGTCAGGCATACACTAGGACGTCCGGATTCGGGGGAACCGCTGTGAGAACTCTGCTGACCGCCACGCTCGTCGCCGCAGGCCTGCTCCTGGGCGGCTGCAGCGACAACTCGCACACCGGCGACTTCACGCAATGCACGACGACGGCTTGCACCGGCGACGACGGCGGCGGAACCGGCGGCAGCAACAATCCCGGTGGCGGCGGGACCGGCGGCGGCGGAAACAATGGCGGCGGCTCGGGCGGAACCGGCGGTGGCGGCACCGGCGGAGGTGGAACCGGCGGTGGAGGTGGAGACGGAGGAGGCGGTGGCGTCGTCGGCTGCACCGCGACGCACACGTTCGCGAACGCGCCGATCGAGCGCGCCGCGATCACGCACTACGGTCGACGCGTCACGCCGCTCGGTCATCTCTCCGACGTCGGCAACTTCCCGGGTGGCGGCGCGCTCACGCGCGACGGACGCTTCTACTGGAGCGTCGACACCGGCAAGGACGTGAACTACGTCTGGATCATCGACGTCGGCAGCGGCAACCTCATCCAGCAGCTCCCCCTGCCCGGCACCGGCGGTCACGTCGTGTTCTCGCCTGATGGGGCCACCGCGTACGTGCCCGGCAATCCGATGGGCGGCTCGGATTTTCCCGACGGCACGAGCGTGAAAGCGCCCGGCGGCGACGCGATCCACGTGTTCAGCGTCAACGTCGTGACGGGTCAGGCCGTCGAGCAGGAGCCGATCGCCATCCCGTCGAGCGCGAACCCGCTGCTGCCCGTCGGCTCGTCGCGACAGAACAGCTCGATCGTCGCGACGCAGAGCATCGACAGCTTCGGCTTCACCGAATGGCCCGAAGACATCGCGATCTCGCCCGACGGCAAGTTCCTGCTCACCGCGCTGCTCAATTCCGATCGCGCCGCGATCGTCGACACCACCACCAACGCCGTGACCGTCGTCACCGTCGGCACCTATCCGCGCGGCGCCGCGATCGAGCGCAGCGGCAAGTTCGGCTACATCGCCAATTCCAACGACGGCACGCTGTCGAAGATCGACCTCGCCGCCGGCAGCGTGGTCGCGACGATCCCGCTCGGGCTTTCCGGTGAAGACATCTCCGATGCCGAGTCGGGCGTGCTCACGCTTCTCGCCGATTCGAGCGTCGATCGGCTCTACGCAACCGTCGCCAATCGCGATCTGTTGATGGTGCTCGACACCTCGACCGACACGATCGCCAAGCGCATCGACCTGCGCCGCAACGGCGGCCACGCCGGCATCGGCGCGACGCCGACCGGACTCGCGCAATCGCCCGACGGCTGCACGCTCTACGTCGCGAGCGCGTACGAGAACGCGATCGTCTCGGTCGCGTTGAAGGATCGCGTCGACAGCGCGACGAAAGCGTACTCGCGCATCGGCGCGATCCCGATCGCGGACTATCCGACCGCGGTCGCGGTAACGCCGGACGGCAACGAACTCGTCTGGATCGCCGGCAAAGGCATGGGCGTCAACAAGGGCAGGAACGGCGACGCGCCGGTGCGCATCAAGCAGTTCTGGCAGCGCGGGCTGGTCGGCGTGCTCGCCACGCCCGACGACAACTATTTCGCGCAGGTCGACAGCGTCGTCACCACCAATCTCACCCCGGATGGCGAAGCGACACCGGCGTCGACCGTCGTCCACGGCGCGTCGACCGGTCCGTTCACGTTCGCTCCGAGCGCGCAAATCAAGTACGTCTTCCTCGTCGTCAAGGAGAACCGGACCTACGACAACATCTTCGGGACGCTCAAGCGCGGCGACGGCGCGCCGAAGTACGAGCTCTACGACGACAACTGCGGCGCGGGCAACACCGCGTTCGAGGGCGTGGATCGCACATTCCCCGGCTGCGGCTGCACGCCGAATGCGCACGCGCTGGTGCGACGCTGGCCGCTCCTGACGCAATTCATGGCGAACTCCGAGCAGTCGGAGGAAGGCCACGTCTTCACCACCGGCGGCTATCTCACCGATTACCTGCAGCGCAACTCGCATTGGGAGCCGTCGGGTCGCGGTCGCCCGTACGACACGGGTCTGTATCCCGTCGCGTATCCGCCGAAGTACTTCATCTTCGATCAGCTGCTCGCCGCGGGCATT
>Ga0070741_10003937_pt1 | contig 35614 bp, 44 predicted proteins | sample Coa_R1_4_FD_66440 | JGI IMG/M metagenome (GOLD analysis project Ga0070741, IMG submission 66440) | Surface soil microbial communities from Centralia Pennsylvania, which are recovering from an underground coalmine fire - Coalmine... | ecosystem: Environmental > Terrestrial > Soil > Unclassified ... | reverse complement strand
GGTTCTGCCAGGAACCTCTTTCGGCATGGTTGGGAACAGAAATAATAGGTCTGCCCCTTCCACACCTCGCGCGCTGCAGCCTTTTCGTTCTCAATTGTCATGCCACAGATCGGATCGGTAACTTGCATCACGGTTTACTCCTCTATGTAAAGCACCATGCCCATCGATGTAGGACGGCGTATGGCTCCATGTGACGGCGCCTTATCCGATCTTGATCTTGGTGTCGGACACGAACTTGTAAGGCGGGATGTACATGTTCTGCGGCGCGGGGCCATGGCGCACGCGCCCCGCAGTGTCGTATTGCGAGCCGTGGCACGAGCAGAACCAGCCGCCCCAATCGCCCTTGTTGTCGCCTGGTTTCTGCCCCTGGGGGATGCAGCCAAGATGGGTGCAGATGCCGATTATCACCAGCCACTCCTCTTTGCCCTTGGTCGTGCGATTCTCGTCCGTGGCCGGCGCATCGTCGGGAAGGTTGGCGTTGCGGGCTATGGGATCGATCAAATCGCCGAGCGGCACCGCCTGCGCCGCTTTAATCACCTCCTCGGTGCGGCGGCGGATGAAGATGGGCTTGCCGCGCCATGCCACTGTGATCGCCTGGCCGGCAGCGACATGGGAGACATCGATCTCGGTGGTGGCGAACGACAACGCCGATTCGTCGGGATTCATCTGATCGAACAGCGGCCATAAAGCTGCCGCTGCACCTACGGCGCCAAAACCGCCCGCCGCAATCACGATGACGTCACGTCGCGACGGCTCTTTGTCCGTAGCAGCAGGCAAAGACTCTGATGAAGTATCAGGGCTGGCCATTGTCACAGGCTCCTACATCGAGACCTAAGCAACTCCTCAACGTCGGATTTTGGATCGAGGCTCTCACTATTACGAAGCATAGGGGAATACCTGAATCGATCGAGAAGCATCGATATGCAGCGGCTCACCATCTCGGCCGGCTAACATTAATCGTCTGCATCTCTCCTGTTCATTGCATCCCCTCCACCTCACTACTTAATTCGTAAGCAAGGTGGTTTTGGTTACAACCCACTGCGAAAGGTAGGGTCTTCGGCGCAGGCATATTCTCTTGCTGACGTAACCAAACGTGCGCGGATGGCGAACTTAAGTTAGGTAGCGCAACGCAATTAGCGAGAAGGAGAAATATGAATGCGCAAGATCGCCGTATTTGCCCAGCTGGCCCTTGTCGGAATGGGTGTGAGCGCGCTTATGGGCGTGCCGTCGAGCTTCGCCTATGAAGGCATGAGATGACAAATGGCCAAGTTCAGAAGATCGACTCAACCATGGGAAAGGTCACGCTTGCGCATGGCCCAATCAAGAGCCTCGGCATGGATGAAGGCATGACCGTGGTTTGGCCGGTCCAAGATGCCAGCACTCTTAAGGCGCTCCAAGTCGGTGACAAAGTCATGTTTCACGCGGAGCGCGTCAATGGAACACTGACGATAACGGAGATCGAGAAGACCAAATAGCTTACTCTCCCGAACCCAAGGCGGTCGCTGATGAACCTACGGGATCACGGCGGCCCGCCGCGGTTTTGGTCTCTCAAGCCCGTGGCACAGCATCCAGCAATTTGACTGCGATCAAGGACAAGCACCTCGGGTGTGCGTGACAATGGGTCGAAAACTTAGCCAGGAGGAAAGTGATAGACATGCATAGATCAATAGGGCTCGGTATATTGGTCGCGGCGCTGCTTGCAGGCTCGATAGCCCTCGCAGAGACGCCAGGCGAGCCAACTGATCACACTGCGCACCATCCCGGTCAGCAGGCCGAGCAGCCGGCGTCGCAAGCGCAGCCAAACTCCCAAATGTCGAGTGGGTGCCCCATGATGGCAAACATGATGGGTCAAGGCATGACGGGTCAGAGCATGATGGGCTCCGGAATGGCGCAGGGTACGACTACCGGCATGGGAGCCCTGTTAGGCTCACGCGTCACGCCGATGATGAATCTTTCGGTTGATGACGTGCGTACTTATCTTGCCGCGCAGCTCGACCGGCTCAACAACAAGCGGCTCAAAGTGGGAGACATCACATCTGATGATGCCAATATCACCGCCGACATCGTCACGGTCGACAACTCGCTCGTCCAGCGGCTCAAGGTCGATCGACATACCGGCGCGATAGAATACCAGAACTGATCCTGAAAATTCCGACGTCTGGGGATGGTGCCGAAAAAGCGGCTCGGCGTCCTACATGTCGATAGCGAGGAATGAAGATGGTGCTGCGCCGCCGTAGGAAATAGGTCGGCTCCGCCAAGGCAGTCGATAAATAGGTCTCCATACTCTCTCTGATCGATGACATCGATTTTGCGCGATGATGGCAGGAGTGGTGGCCGTGGGAGTTCGATGCTCTTTGTTAGGGGAGGGGCTCCGATGATGAATGGTTGGACCATGATGACGGGATACGGCTTTGGCCATTGGGTCATTTTCGCTCTGGCGGTGGCGATAATTATTTATCCAGTTGGGAAGATTCTGATCCGGCTCGGCTTTTCCCCGTTTTGGTCAATCCTGGCGCTGATTCCCCCCTTTAACCTGATCGCCCTTTGGGTCCTCGCATTGATCGATTGGCCAGAGGCGGGAGCGTATAAGCCGGCTAAACCGAAAGTACCCTAACGGTGACCGATCATTGAGTGTTGCGGAGTTTGTTCCCTTCTAAATTGGGGTTGCCTTTTAGTGAGCACTGCCAACCAGCATGCTCGTTGTTCCAGCCGTATCCCGCACTAGCGTGGAGATCAGAAAATCTCGATTGCGCCAGTCACGAAGTCGTCCGACGAGCATCGGAAGCCGGTTAAGACTATGGGTGACGATCTCGTCCGTCCGCCCTTTTAGCTCGACGGCGGGGAAGCCTTCTCGAGTTGCGAGCTTCGCTTGCAACAGCGCCGGATTGGTGAGGGGTTGGCCGATTCGGCTCACCATCAGGCATTGCACGGCCGTGATTTCGGGGACGTTGCCGACGAGCATCTCAGCGATCTCACGTGCAACGACATTGTAAATCTTGCCGATGTGTGTCAAAGGGTTCTTCCCGGCGGCCGCTTCAAGGCTCATCGGCGCCCAGGCGTGATTAGCCCATTGACCCTATTGCCTCGGCCGACCTGACCATCGTCGCCTGCTTCAGCCGAAGTGCCGGTCACCGTGAGGAAGATCGTGCCTTCCACTGGATTATCCGCAGCATTCACGCGCACTTCGCATGCCGGGAAATCGTGATCTGTCACAGCCTCACGAACCAGGTCTGCAACAGCGGCCTTCGCTGCGAGATACTCATCTACAGAAGCGAGCTCACTGCCTATCATCGCACGTGCCACCGTAACATTGAGTTTGTTGCCGCGGCGCAGGCCCATGACCTTTACGTCCTCCCCCCAAACAGGATTTCTGCGGGGACATCCATTGATGTGCTTTTCGATTGCGAGCACGAGCTGCTCCAACCGACTCATCGGCGCGTGGCCGACCCCGATCGACGTGTTGTTGGCAAGAGGGACGCCTTGAGTGCGGGGACGAGAGAAAAGCTTGCACCGGGGGTGATCTTCTCATTGCAGCGAGCGCGCTGATCCTGGCGCTGGTGACGGTTGGCAATCGTGACTGGCCGGCATCGCACTTCAAACGCGTGGCGGCAGTCGCAATCGAACTCGGGTTGGGCTACGCCATTTTCAGCGAGTGGTTGAATGTTTCGGTGCGGGGGGCACTGCATGGATGCCCCACCCTGTCGTTTGGCGGCTGGAAAGTCGGCTTATGGCCGCTGCTGCAATGGAGCCTTGTCCCAACAGTGTGTTTCCCATTGGCGCGACGTCGCTGGTCAGATCGCCTACCACGGCGAGACAATTTTGCGTGATGGATTACGCAAACTGGCGGGAAACGGCGCCAGCCGTGGGCAAGTGTCTAAGTCTGGTCCTTCTGTTAAATGCCAATATTTTTGTATAATAGGCAAATGTTCCTTCGGCTACGCGATAAGCTTAAACGTTCGCGTCGCCTCCAGCTTGCAGTGGTGGCGACGCTTTCCTTCGCGCTGCTCGCGTTGCCGTGCACTCCGCTTTCCGAAGTTCTTGGGTCAACTGTTGGCTATGCAGCGGCAGTTGCTGCACCGGCGCATCCGGCTCACCACCATACACGCTCGACCGACCCCACGAAGGAGCACGAAAGCAACTGTTGCAGTGATTGCAGCACTTGGCTCACGACTCGCTTCGATGACGGCAGCGCCGCCATCATCACTCACAATTGGTCTCGCAGCGACATCGTCCCGGTTGCGCTGCCTCACGCGCCCCTCGTTACCGACAAATCGGCTCGGGAACGCCAGTTCACCGGACCGCCGTCAGTCGCTTTCGTCGATGGCACCAGTGTTTACGCCAAGACGCACCGCTACCGAATCTAGGTCTTCCCCGTGAAAACGTCGTAGCGACGGCGCACTCGCCGATCGCGCGATCACGTTTGAGCATGGCCTCCCAAAGAATGTTGGGCGGCGTGCTCACCAATACTGGCCTCGCTGCCAATGGGGTTAGTGCGGCTAGCTCCTTCGCCAAGGAGATGAAAATGTCAAAAGCAATCTTGGGAATGATCACGGCGCTGAGCCTGACGATTTTGGCTGCCGGTCCTGCCGCAGCAGGATGCTGCGGGTGCGGCGAGGTAAGAGGAGGGCTTCATCGCCATGGAGAGTGGCATGTCGGTTATGTCCACTGGCGTCACAACTACCTCTTTCACCGCCATTGATGATCTCGATGGACCGCACAGCCGCCGCTCTTGCTTTCTGGTTCGACGCCCTCCATCGACGAGTGCGATCCGGGCGTCGCTTAACTGCTTCACCAAGGAGAAGAAAATGCGAAAGACAATCCTAGCTACGATCACAGCCGTCACCTTCGTTGCCCTGGTCGCCGGCCCTGCTCTGGCGGGTGGTGGACATGGACACGGTGGCCACGGACACGGTGGCCACGGACACGGCGGCCACGGACACGGTGGCCACGGACATGGGCACGGACATCACCATGGTCATGGTCACTGGTATCACCATGGCCATCATCACGGGCATTGGTATTACGGCTATGCCCCCTGGTACTGGTATGGATGGCACCACCACCATCACCATTGGTGATGGTTTGGTCCGGCACGATGATGCCTGGTCAGGAAGAAGCAAGAGCCTATCAAGGCTCTTGCTTCTTCATCCAACCGGTCAACGCGGAACTCCCACGGCTCCCAGCCACGGCTGTTACGGGAACAATTGGGCTAAGCCTCCGGGCAGCACCCCCGACTTAAGCTAACAGAGGAAAAGGGACATGATCAGAAACAACGCGGTCGCGGTCATCGTGCTTGTCGCGGCTTTTATTGGCCTCGGCGTGGTCGCTGGACCGGTACAAGTTTATGCAACCGCCGACGGCGGCGTCTTGTCGGCTGGCGAGCGTGGCGATGCCCAGAAGTCAGCGCGCATTGTAACCGTTGCGATCACGGATGCCGGCGGCAAGCTGATTTTCAACCCCGCACTTGTCAAAGTGCGATTGGGCGAACAGATCCGATTTGTCGTGACCAACGCCGGCCAGCTCGATCACGAGTTCTTTCTGGGAACTCCGGAGGAGATATCAGAACACGAGGACATGATGAAAAAGATGCCCGGCATGGAACACAATGATGGGAACGTCATAAGCCTCAAGCCGGGCGCGACAAAAGAGATTGTCTGGTATTTTACCAAGCCAGGCGATTTCGAATATGCATGTCTGCTCCCCGGTCAACTGGAAGCCGGAATGCTTGGTAAAGTCGTTGTGGAATGACTGTCAGTGGTCTGACTAGCGTTGACAGCGCTTAGTTGGCTCTCGAGCCATTGACGTCTGACGCATCGGAGGATCTGGGAACTGCTTGATTCGCAAACTTCCCTGCCAGATCTCCGGTTCATTCATTCTCTTGTTTGTGAATCATCCCATCCAGGAGGAAGGCGATGCCCCAATAGTGCGAGCACGGTGGCGTCGCTAAACAGATGCTGCTGCGAGAACCCAAGCTTGATGCCGCCAGTGAATTTGACTCACCCACGCGCAGATGAGGGCAACAACCGACAAAGCAATGGCGATTCGACCCAGGCCGATAAAAAAGACCGAACGCTTCATCATGGGGCCTCACGTCGAAAATTACTGGGACGCTACGGCAGTCCCTATTTAACACACGTGGTCCGCGTTTGCATCGGTCAACCCGAACAAGACGCCTGCTGCCATACTGAGTTCGGGAGCTTCGGACCGCTGCTCGTGCTCGCTCTCTTCGCGTTCGCGCTTGCCGTCGGCATAGTCCTCCGCCTTCTCGCCGAAGTTCAGATAGATCACCGGACCAGGCGGTGCAGCTGATCGTTAAAGGATCCGGGATGTGCGAGATCCTCGATCTCGCCAAAGGCCTCGACCCCGAAACGCGACACGGTGATTGAGCTCGTGCTTGAGCTGCCAATTGTATTGGAACTCCAAGCCGTCAATCTCCGGGTGATCTCCGACCTGGCCCACGAGAAAGGTATTCAACGTGGTGCTGTCATGACCCCTTGTGTATCGCGCGAGGGGCAAAAGAGAATTTCGTCGGGGGCATCCCTTAGGGCTTCGTAGAGAGTCCGAAACGCGCGAAGGCGAAGCCATCTTCTTCTTGCGGCTTGATCAACTGGTACTGGCCACCGATCTCGAATTCCATGGCTTGCAGGCTGTGGCCGACTGGTTGCTCGAAGAAGGCCCTCTATGATCAGCTGGGCCCTGTCGGTAAGGCCGTTCTTGAATTCGATCTCATGGCTTTGCCGAAGGTCTTCGTCTTCACCGGGCCCCGAATAGATCGCTCCGTGCTCTTCGAGCTCGCTTTCGCCCTTCTCGACGTCAGGCTGACGGACATAGAACTGAGGGGACGCTCGGGCCGGCATCAGCAGCGTGACGCAAGTAAAGACCACGGCTAGTCTAGTGCCAATAGCACTCCGCCCCAGCGCCTGCTGGTACCCGCGGCGTCCATTTTCCCCCGTTCCCCCTGCTAAAGCGGCTACTTACGACAATCGTAATGCACTTATAGACATGCACTAACTGAATGCTTCTCAACAAAATACATGCATTTGATGCATCGCGCGTCTAGCAATCGTTTCATGATGCAATGGAGCAATCAACAGTGAGGGGGCGCTGCGATATTGCCCCCTCCTCAGGCCCTCTCGGTGCTGTTCGAGAGAACCCTGAGGAGCGCGGGAGGCGTGTCAATTCGGCAACATCGGCGTGAAAAGCGATGGCTAACGGGTGAAGTCAATAATATGTGTCCCTGAGGTGATTGCCTATGGCACACGCCGTCACTAGACTCGCGGCGGGTACGAGAAAACTGCAAGCGTCTCAGCATGTTGGCAGGGTTCAGAAGAGGCAACCGCTTCCGCATCGCGATTGCGATGGCTACGCTTGCTGTCTTTGCGTTCGTCGCGCCGCCGGCAGCGGTCGCTTTTGCGCCGACTCCGGGCACGACTTATTGTTTGACCCATAGCGACCATGGAATGGGGCTTGCGCACCACGATCAATCGATCGCGGACCATCATTCAGGCGCCTCAGTGAACAGCAAGTTCTCTCACGAAGAGGGCGACCGCAAATACAACTGTTGCGGTCTGTTCTGCGTGGTCGCGCTGGCCCCCGAAATTCGCGGTATGCCTGCACCGCTGCTGATACAGCTTGAGCAGTCGTCGGTGACGGTTCCCGGCTTCCACAGCCGTATGCCTGAGCCGCATTTCCGGCCTCCCATTTCCCGCCTGTCGATCTGAATCGGCCGAACGGGCGAAGCCCGTCCGCGCTCTGTCCACGACAGACTGGGTCTCATCGATGTCTGATGATTTTCGCGGCGCCGCGTTTTCGCGACGGCGGTTGGCGTCATTGCCAAGATGTAGCTGGCAAGTCGGGCTTCTTTGCTTCGCATTTGTGTTCGGTAGATCCTGCGGGCTACCAGCACCGTTGTTCGGGCCCGACCCCTCCAATCCGTATGTCCGGGTGCCGCCGGTCAGCTACCGATCCGTGATTGCGCCTTACGTCAGCCTGCGGCCGGCAAAGCCAAGCAATTGGCAGCAGCAAAATCAAAGCGTCGCACCGCAAAGTGAGGCGCCGGACCACCAGCATTAGGGAGCTGTCATGCGACTAATTTCTTCAATGGCACGCGGTGGTGGCTTGGCATCGTGGCTCCGCAAGGGAACGATGCTTGCCGGCTTTACGGTCCTACTCAGTGGGTGCGTAACTTTCTCCCCTGATGGAGGAATGGGCCCGGTCGCTGGTTTCATCGGGGGGAACCTAAACAAGGACGTCGTGAAGGTCAGTGTGCCACAAGACGAATTGTGGGCGCGTGACGCCGTTGGGCGACTTCTTAAAAAGCCGCTGACACCGGACGCGGCCGTGCAGATTGCCTTGCTAAACAATCGCGGCCTCCAGGCTGCGTACAATGACCTCGGAATCGCCGAGGCCGTGTTCGTGGCGAACAGCCGGCCTCCGGCACCAAGCTTTTCGTTTAGCTATGTTTCGACAGCGCTTGAGCTCGATGTGGAGCGCCAGATCGTCGCCAGCATTCTTGCACTGGTCACCCAACCTGCACGCACAAAGATTGCGGCCGATCGCTTTGCGCAAGCGCAGCTTCAGGCTGGATGGGAAACGCTGCGGGTGGCAGCCGAGACGCGGCGCGCCTACTACCGCGCCGTCGCCGCGCAAGAGATCGTCGCTGCTCTGACGGGCTTCAAATCCACGGCAGAGAGCTCGGCCGAGCTCGCCAAAAAGCTTGGCGAAACCGGTGCGCTCAATGAGCTCGATCAGGCGCGCGAGCAGGTCTTCTACGCCGATGTGACAACCGAGCTCGCCGCCGCTCGCCAGCAGGCCACCATCGAGCGGGAGCGGCTGGTGAGGCTCTTGGGGCTGTGGGGCTACGATCTCGACTTCAAGCTCCCGAACGCACTTCCGGCATTGCCGGCCAAGCCACGAACCCTACCGACGGTCGAGCAGGATGCCATGGACCATCGCGTCGACCTGCAGATCGCGCGGATCGAGGTCGAAGCCATGGCCAGGACCTACGGCCTCACTCGCGCCACGCGATTCATCAACGTGCTCGATGCATCGGGCATCTCCAAAACGCAGAAGGACAAGGGTAGTGGCGAACCGCACAGCGACGGCGGGGGCTTCGACGTGGCATTCGTAGTGCCGATCTTCGACTTCGGCCGTCCGCGCATGCGGGAAGCGGAGCAGCGCTACATGCAAGCGGTCAATGTTTTGGCGGAGGGGGCCATCAACGCGCGTTCGGAGGCCAGAGAGGCCTACCAGACGTACCGGTCGAGTTACGATATCAGTGGGCATTTTCAGCACGAGGTGCTCCCGTTGCGGCGCACGGCCTTCGACCAGGCACAGCTCCAATTTAGTTCGATGCTCATCGACGTTTTCGCGCTTGTGACCGAGTCCCGACAACTGATCACTGCCAGCGTCAACGGCGTCGAAGCCAAGCGAGATTTCTGGCTCGCCCACACGGATCTTGGCGTCGCCGTGCTCGGTGGGGGAGGCGTCGGCGGTAAGGGGGACAGCTTCTTGGCGGCCAAAGCTGCGCTGGCAGGTCAATAGTCAACAAGAAGGAGGTACTATGCTTTCGCGACGCAATTTCCTCACAAGCTCTGCCGCGGTGCTGGCGGGCGCAGCGATGGTCAGCGGCCGCTCGCAAGCCGCAGCGATTCCCGAGGCACTGACCAATTCATCGCCCGCGATGCAGCCGCCGCTCGCGCCCCCGAATGGACAGGACTACCAGTCGGTTGTGACTCTGAATGGCTGGACGCTGCCGTGGCGCATGAACGGCGACTGGAAGGAGTTCCATCTCGTCGCCGAGCCTGTAGTGCGCGAGATCGCACCCGGGATGAAGGCAAATCTCTGGGGCTATAACGGCCAGACGCCCGGCCCCACCATCGAGGCGGTCGAGGGCGACAAGGTCCGCATCTTCGTCACCAACAAGCTGCCGGAGAAAACCACCGTCCATTGGCACGGCATGCTGCTGCCGAATGGGATGGATGGCGTGGGCGGCCTCACCCAGCCGCATATTCCGGTTGGCAAAACGTTCGCCTATGAGTTCCTACTGCAGGACAGCGGCACTTTCATGTACCACCCCCATTCCGACGAGATGGTGCAGCTAGCGATGGGCATGATGGGCATGTTTATCGTGCACCCCAAGGATCCAAATTTCCGTCGCGTGGACCGGGACTTCGCTTTCGTCATGAGCGCCTACCGGTTCGACCCCGGCACGGCCTTGCCGAAGGTCGCCGAGATGCTTGACTTCAATATCTGGACATTCAACGCGCGTGTCTTTCCCGGCATCGACCCTATGCCGGTACGGCTGGGCGACCGCGTGCGGATCAGGATGGCCAATCTCACCATGACCGCGCATCCGATCCACCTGCACGGTTATCACTTCTCAGTGAGCTGCACCGATGGTGGCTGGGTGCCGCAAAGCGCGCAATGGCCTGAGACGACCATCGACGTTCCCGTAGGTGCCATACGCGCCATCGACATCGTCGCCGACGCTCCTGGGGACTGGGCCTTCCACTGCCACAAGTCCCACCACACCATGAACGTGATGGGTCACGACGTGGTGAATCTCATTGGCGTCCCCCAGCGCTCGCTAGTACGGGCGGTCAAGAGCGTAGCGCCCGATGCGATGGCCATGGGCTCCGACGGCATGGGGTCGATGGGCGAGATGGGATCGATGATGCCGCTCCCCGCCAACACCCTGCCGATGATGACAGGCACCGGCCAGTTCGGACCGATCGAAATGGGCGGCATGTTCACCGTGATGAAGGTGCGCGAGGATTTGGCGCGCGGCGACTACAAAGATCCGGGTCCTTACAAGTTCCCGCAAGGCACCGTCGCCTACGAGGTCGACGCTGCCGGCGCGCCCGTGGCGCAGAAACCTGGCTCAGGCGAATCTCCGGGCATGAACATGCCGGAGATGAAAGTGCCCGGAATGAACATGCCGGGAATGGACATGCCTGGCATGAAGCACAACCACTGAGCCAGGAGCAACCAGATCATCCACATCGAGCTCGTTCAACCTGAAAGGAGAAGAAGCATGCGTAAGTCCGTGTTCGCGAATGTCGTGTTTGGAACCCTCGGTTTGATTGCTTTTGCAATTGCTCCGGCGACCTTCGCCGTCGCTCATGAGGGCAAGATGGAATGCAACGAGACCAGTATCAACGCGATGAACGCTACCATTCAGGCAATGCCTGACGGAGAGGCCAAGACGACGGCGATGAAAGAGATGCGAATGGCCGGAGACATGATGGGCAAGAAGGACATGGAGGGCTGCGAGGCCCACATGTCCAACGCAATGGAGGCTACAGAGAAATAGATGCGTACTGAGGGCGGCGGAGACCTAACGCTTCCGCCGCCCATCGCTCATTTCAAGCGCAAATACCAGGTGAACAGCGCTTTCGGCCTCCGCTGAATTAGAGAGCTTCTCTTGTGGTTTCGTTGATGAGGATGAAAGGCATGTCTGCTCTGACAATGTCCCCGGCCAAGAGATGGTGGTTGGGCGCGGCGCTGATCGGCAGTGCCATCTTAACCGTCATTGGTGCCGCCTCGCTCGTAGTTTACATGGGAGCCTACGACATCGCAGCAGATAGCCCGCACAGCCAAGCCGTCTTTTGGTTCATGACGACGATACGCGAACGCTCGGTCGCCGCTGGCGCGAAAGGCATCGTCGCCCCGCCTAATTTGACCGATCCCAAGCGCATCGCCTCAGGTACCGCGCAATATGAGGAGATGTGCAGCGGCTGCCACCTCGCTCCCGGCATGAAGAAGACCGAGATCAGCCAGGGTCTCTATCCGAGAGCGCCGGAACTGCGGCGCGGAAGTAGCCTTTCACCCGCGGAGGAATTTTGGGTGGTGAAACACGGACTAAAGATGACAGGCATGCCGGCCTGGGGGGTGACGCACAACGACGAAATTCTTTGGGACATCGTGGCATTCCTGCGGAAGATGCCGGCGCTCACGGCCGACCAATACCAAGCACTCGTGAAGAGCGCCTCAAAAACCCACGACGAAATGATGCGGGGAATGGAGATGGGCATGGACCATGGCGACGGCGGGCAGTCCCAACACTAGGCTTGAGGTTACGGACGCCCATCCGTCGCTAGCTCAACCGGAAGAGGAAAAACAGCATGCGTAAGTTCGCATTAATCATCCAGCTTGTACTCGGCGCCGTTGGTCTCGCGCCCCTGGCATTAGCTACAGCCCACGCCGGGCGAACAGCACGAGATGGTGAATGGCGTAGTTCAGAAGATCGATGAGTCAGCTGGGAAGATCACGCTTAAGCGCGGCCCGATCAAGGACCTCGGTATGAATGAAGCCATGACGATGGTTTGGGCCGTTAAGGACCCCGCCATGCTCAACGGCCTCAAGGTGCGATAAGGTCGATTTGAGGCCGAAAACATCAACGGACAATTCACCGTCACGGACATCGAAAAGGCGAAGTAGCAATGTTCCGATCGGTGCGGCGCGCCTAAACCGCTGCGCCGACTGAGCCGCGCTGACCAAGCGCTCGAACCGTGTGCAACTCGGTCAATGAAGCTGGATGGATCAATGCCCAGTGACCCCGCGCAGTGCTGTCACGATCTTTGGGAGCACCAGTTCCGCGAGGCCCTTAAAGCGCGATTGCTACGTTGGGTGCTTGGAGTGGCATACGCCCTGAGGCCAAAGCGCGCCAGTCTGGTGCCGCGCCTCCTAGGAATGATAGTTGTCTATTGGCTGAAGCCGAAGCAAAGCCGCGATCGTCTACCGAAGGATCCGGTCTACTATGGCCAGCAGGGTCTCATCGGGCTCAGCAACGATCTCAGCGTGGACACGGTAATCGTTCGCTATCGGCAGGGATGGTTCCCCTTGTGTCACATCGGGCCGATGAAATGGTGGAGTCCCAGCGAGCGGGCCATCATCGTTCCGGCGGCAATTCGGATCGACAGGAACGTGCGGCGCCTGCTGCGGCGTGGCAAGTTTCTCGTCACCTTCGACGAAGACTTTGCTGGCGTCATTGAAGCATGTGCCGCACCGCGACCCGGAAAGACGCCGCTGACCTGGATTACGCCGCAGGTCATGCGTGCTTTTTGGGATCTGCACGCAGCGGGCTACGCTCATTCGGTCGAGGTCTGGGACGAAAACTGCGATCTCGTAGCGGGTCTTTACGGACTCGCCATTGGCGGCGTCTTCTTCGCCGAGTCTCGATTTGCGCGAGTTGAGAATGCCTCAAAGGTTGCGGTCGCCGTCCTGCACCATCACCTCGCTCAGTGGGGATTTGGCATTCGTGATGCCAAGTGGATAAGCCCCCACCTGGCGAGCCTTGGGTTCCGGCTCGTGAGCCGAGAGATCTTTAACGGGATGCTGGAAAACCTTTGTTCGAAGCCGACTCGGCTCGGACGGTGGGAGATAGACGAGACGCTTGATACGCCGAACTGGCAGTCCGGCTGTGCTGGACGCCTCGACGACGAAGTTGCGCAACGGCCGGCGGTGCTGAAGCTCTAGCGAGGTCCCGATGACCGGAGTGTAAGAGCTGCGGTATCACCCCAAGCCTATGTCCATCATCTCGGAAATGCCGGATCTTTCTAGTTGCGCGGCCTCCCAGGTGGGGTCTGTCGGGTACCACCGAACAGATCGCGGGTTCGAGTCCTGCGGGCCGCTCCAGCCTCCTCCCTTCTACTCTCTGAGGCACGCGGTGGAGCTATTCCTCGCTGGAACCGCCGTCTATCTCTTTGCCGTGACCGCACTCGGTGTCTTACTTGCGACGACCGCAAATTCGATGCCCCAATTCGCGCTGCTGTCGATTCCGGTATTTGTCATCATGTTCCTGCTCTCCGGCAGCTTCACGCCTTTCGAGAGCATGCCGATGTGGCTGCAGGACGTGATGTATCTGGCGCCGTCGACGCATTTTGTGAGATTTGCGCAGTCGGTCTTGTACCGGGGCGCAGGTGTCGACGTGGTGTGGCCTGATCTCGTCATCCTGGCTGGGCTTGGAGCCTTGTTCCTCGCCCTTGCCTTGTCGCGCTTTCGCACGATGCTCGCGCGTCAGGCTTAGAGCTTGCGATAGGCTCTAGCGCCTTGATCACCACCGTCACGAGCACACATCAGCCTCGCACTGCGTGTGCGGGTCGCATTAGCCATGCTCATGAGGATGCCGCGGGGCTCTGATTATTCCTCCGGCAATGGGCTTTGACTGACGCTGGCAGGACGCCCTTCTGGGGTGTTGTGACGTGGCGCGAGGCGACGGGGCAGACTGAAGCTCGCGCCGAGGCCAGTCAGGACGACGATGGCAGCTGTGCTGAACGTGAGGTTTGGAAGCAGCGGGATATCGAACAGTAAACCTCCGAGTGCCGAACCAACCGCCTGGCCGAGGCTTCCCGCCGCAGTGACTCGACCCAGGTCAGCGCCTTCTGTCTCGCCAGCGCAGAGGGAGACCCAATAGGTCACGATCGGGGGCAAAATGCCGGCGCTTGCTGCGACCAGAGCCACCGCAACGGTCGTGGCAATATAGCCGGTGACGAGCGGAACGAGGGCGAGGCCAAACGCCAGCCCCAGAAGACCTGGCGTCAGGAGCCAGCGCGTGACAACGGGTTTGATCAGAGGCGAGAATACAAAAGCCTGCACTATGAACATGACGATGCTGCACTCGGCGAACACCAGGCCAATTTGATAGGCATCCATGCCGAGGATCTGTTTGCCGCGCAGCGACACCCCGACCTCAAAGGCTCCAATTGCCAACGTGCTCACGAATGCAATAGCGCAGAGACGCAGCATGATGGTCCGCTTGTCGGCCCTTTCGCTCGTTGCCGCCTGGGTTGTGCGTCTGTGGACCGCCTCGCCTATAAAGAACCAAGTCATCAAGGCAGCCAAAAGCGCAAGGCCAGAGGCGGCAAGAAGGGGAACAAGGAAAGCCGCCTCGTTACCTCCAAGTGCGGTCTCACGGGACATGCGCAAAACAAGACCGGCCAAGAGCGGTCCCACGAAGAAGCCGGCCGTTGCGGCGACGTTGAGCAGCGTGAAACGGTAGGCCCGCCACTCCTTCGATCGGGCATGATCCCCCACGAGGGCGTAAGCCGCCGGTGCGATCGCTGCTGCGAAGACGCCGGCCAGGAAGCGGCCGAGGTAGAGCAACGGTAAGTTCTCAAAAAACGCGAACAGTGTGAAGCTGGTGGCGAATCCGATAAGCCCCAGCAAAATTACAGGCCTGCGGGCCCGCTGATCGGAGACCTTGCCCCACACACAGGCGCAAACAGAAAAACGGCAAAAATGTAGACGCCCGCCAGTAGTCCGGTGTGCCGTGATAGCGTCACACCGTCAGTGGTTCCAGCTAGTCGCTCGACCAGAAAGGGTAGGACGGGCAGAACAATGCTATAGCCGATACTGATGGCGAACATCGCCAGCAGTAAGGCAGACAATGCGCTCCGCGAGAGCCCTTGCAATCATGTCTCCCTGTCAAGCGGGCTCCTCAACGGCGCGCATTGCACGATATCGCGAGATGCCGGGTAGCTTTGTGCGCTTAAGCATCAGGGCATTGATCGCCACAAGCGCTGAGCTTCCTGACATGGCGAGGGCGGCGATCTCGGGGCTCAGCAGCACAGGATAAAGGACGCCGGCAGCCAACGGGAAAGCGATCACATTGTATCCTACCGCCCACCACAAATTCTGATGCATCTTACGCAAGGTGGCATGAGAAAGCTCAACCGCGCCGACGACGTCGTAAGGATCGCTCTTCATCAGCACCACGTCGGCGCTCTCGATGGCAACGTCGGTGCCAGCACCAATGGCAAAGCCGACATCGGCTTGAGTGAGCGCGGGCGCGTCATTGACGCCGTCGCCGACCATGCCAACTTTATTGCCCTGAGCTTGAAGCTCCTTGACCTTACCTGCCTTCTGGCCAGGCAAGACATCGGCGAGAACGATGTCTAGACCAAGGTCTCGTGCGATGCGTTGGGCAGTGCCAAGGTTATCGCCCGTCAGCATGGCCACCTGGATTCCGAGCTCACGTAGTTTGGCAATGGTGGCCTTGGCCGTCGGTCGCGGCGCATCGGCGATGGCAATGAGGCCGATCATCTTCCCGGCACGGACCACGTGCACCACAGTGCGACCGGCACCTTGAAGCCGCTCGGCATCTGCCGCAAGCTCACCGAGAGCGAACCCTTGCGTCTCCATCAGCCGGCGATTGCCGATGAACACCGTCTCCCCGTCGATCTTGGCCCGCGCGCCCATTCCCTCAAGGTTCTCAAAGCCCGTCTGCTTCGGCACGGCGAGACCTGCAGCACGTCGAACAATGGCCTGCGCCAGGGGATGATCCGAGCCCTGCTCGACCGAGGCAGCAGTCGAGAGAACGGTGTCTACCGTGGTCCCCTTGGCCGTCACCACATCGACCACCTCCGGCTGACCGACCGTAAGCGTACCGGTCTTGTCGAATATGATCACGTTGAGCTTGGTTGCATCCTCGAGTGCCGCGGCGTTCTTGAACAGGATCCCGTTCATGGCGCCGAGGCCGGTGCCGACCATAACCGCCATCGGCGTCGCAAGCCCAAGCGCGTCCGGGCAGGCGATCACGAATACGGTAATGGTTAGAGTCATGGCGAACAGAAGCGGCTGGCCGATCCACCAGAACCAGACGCCGAAGGTCAGAAGCCCAATCACGATGGCCGCGAGGACAAGCCATTGCGAAGCGCGGTCGGCGAGAAGCTGCGCGGGTGCCTTCGAGTTCTGCGCCTCTTGCACGAGCTTCACGATCTGAGCGAGCGCGGTGTCGGCGCCGACCTTGGTGGCGGTGTAGCGGAATGTGCCGCTCTTATTGATGGTCGCTCCAATCACCGTGTCGCCTGGCTTCTTGCTAACCGGCATCGATTCACCCGTCAGCATCGATTCATCGACGAGTGAGCTCCCCTCCATCACACTTCCATCCACTGGGATCTTGTTTCCAGGCCGGATCACGACCGTGTCGCCGACCAACACGTCGGCTGTCGGGATCTCAATCTCACGGCCATCACGCAGCACCGTGGCCATGGGCGGGGCCAGATCGAGCAGTGCTCGAATGGCCTCCGAAGCTCCTGCCCTCGCCCGCATCTCCAGCCAATGACCAAGCAGAATGAAAACAAGGAGAACGGCGGCCGCCTCGTAGAACTGCTCGCCCTTGAAGAAGAAGGTCGCGCCGACGCTGAAGAGATAACCGGTTCCGACACTAAGCAGCACCAGCACAGCCATGTTGAGAATGCCGTTGCGCAACGCCCGCGTGGCGGCAACGACGAAGGGCCAGACGGGATAGAGGATGGCGGCGCTCGCGAGGAAGAACAGCCACACATTTATATTAAAACCGAAGGGAGGCGCTGGCGGTGTGAACATGTTGCCCATGGGCGAATAGATGAAGATTGGTATTGAGAATACCAGCGCGACCCAGAAGCGGTTACGCATGTCGCGGACCATGGCCTGCATGTCCATGCCGGCGCCGTGGCCCATCTCATGCGCCATGTCGTGCGACATCGTGGGAGCCGGTGCACCGCCGCGAGCTTCGATCGCGGGCGCAGGCGCTGCCTTAGCCGCCGGTTTATCCGCATGCGCCGCGTGATCAGCGGCGTGGGGTTTTCTTTGCATCTTGGCCAATCTCTTGCGCTCCGCCTGGCTCTGGGGTCTTGCAGATGTACTTGGGCATAACCTCGCCGCGGCAATCAAAGCCGCATTCTATCGTCTTAGCTCGCAGCGCTTCGACATCGGTGATGGTCTCGTCGTACTCAACGACCGCCGTGTTGCTGGCAATGTTCACTGTGGCGGCATGTACGCCAGGCACACGCTTCAACTGCTTCTCGACTCCGAGAAAGTCGAGAACTGAAAGCATGTCACACACTTCGAGAATGACTTTCTTCATGCGCGGTGTTTTTGCTCCTCACGTCAACGCGATGGCCCAGCTTTCAGGCCGGCGTCTGGTTTTGCCAGTACCTCAGTAGCAACCTATCTCCAACGCCCTGTGAACAACGATATGCCAGGTGCTTCTTTGAGCTCGGTTAACCCGCAAAACAGAATGGCGCGCCTACAACAACGCGAGACCCCCAAAGGTGACCTCTATGCTTCCGGTAGAGTGGAGAAGGAGGCCACCAATTCACCAATGGCGCATGCGCAGGAGCCGACCCGAATGTCGATGCCTGCGGCCCGCAAGGTCTGCTTTTCGGCTTTCCCGATGAAGCTGCACAGGAGCCGATTAGCCCCTATTGCTCGAACAATCTCGGACAAGGATCGCGCTGTGCGTTTGGTGTTTGGGTGAAAGCTTGTCAAGCCGTTCGGCTCTATGAGTAGTACGCCATCGCATTGAGCGAACAGTGGACACAACGTGGGCCCTTGACCACTATTCATCACCAACACTGCGGTCCGTATTCCTGCCGGCTGCTCTTTGCCGGATGACTGGCTCTGAATCATCATTATTTGCGCACGCTAGGGCAAAAACCAAGCGGCCGACCTTAACCTCGATCAAGTTGTTCATTTCGTACGTGAGTCTGGTTCCCCGCCCGCTGACGCAATCGTTATCCACTTTCCTTCCGAGGCAAGCTAGGCGCTTCATAAAGATCCGCGCTGACCCGATCTCTTGCACTCCCCAACCGATACGTGAAATCCTCCGAGCCAAGCGACCTGAGGCAGATTAAGGGCGATGAGCGAAGAAGCCGGCGGTCCGCCGAACGGACTACGACCACTCAGCCCAGAGCTCGTTGCAATCTTGGCCGAGGTCCATCGCCACTTCCTGCAATTTCTCAAAAGGGCACTGGGGAGCGCCGCTGATGCCGAGGACGTCATGCAGCAGTTCTACCTCAGGGTCCTTCTAAAGTCAGCGGACGTGCGGCGGCAAACGAGCACACGGATTTGGTTGCGTCGCGTGCTCATGAGCGTCCTCAATGACGATCGACGGCGTACGGCGAGGCGAAGACGCGCCGAGGCCGATTTCGCCCGCAAAGAAGCTGCCTTGCCGCCGACAGAGGAAGAGCTCGACGCCTTCATTTGCATGTGTCTGCACAAACTTCTGCCGGTGCTTAAGCCTGAATATGCTGAAGTTCTTCGTTTAGTAGACCTGGAAGAGATCCCACGCGCTGCCGTGGCTGGCCGTTTGGGACTGAGCTTGAACGCCACAACGGTCCGCCTGCACCGGGCGCGTCACGCGATGCGCCGAGCCCTTGAGCTTACGTGTGAGATGTGTCCGGTTCATGGGTACCTCGATTGCAGCTGCGATTACACAAAGCGCAGGCGCCTGAATCAGACGCGGGCGGAAGGGCGCCGCCTATAAGGGTGCCTATGATCCTCCAGGCCCGCTCAAGCATCTTAGTGGCGCTTAATGAGATGCTCTTTGGCTGGAGGACTCCGGAAGCAGGTTAACGCTTGCTCTACCTCATGCGCTGTGTAAGATGGCCCCGGTGCAAAGAGTTTGCAGAGCCTTGCAGCATGTGTGCCATGTTCAAGCGAGGGGCCCTCTTCCGCGTCGCGATTGCGATGGCCTTTCTGGCCGTGTTTGCCTTTGTCGCTCCGCCAGCAGCAGTAGCGTTTGTGCCCGCCAAAGGAGCCATTTACTGTCTGACCCATGACGACCATGGGGCCAGTCGCGAGCATCACAGCCAACACGCAGACCAACGGCATTCAGGGAACGTAGAGAACGCAAAGCACTCTCACGGTGATGCCGGGCACGAGTCCAGCTGCTGTGGAACATTCTCTGCGACTGCCCTCACTCCCGAAGACCGCCAGGTGGTTCGTCCGCTGCTCTTAGGCTCTGAGACCTTTCCAGGTCTTGATTCTGGCGTCCATAGCCTGATGCCTGAGCTGCCCTTTCGGCCTCCCATTCCGCGCCCGTCAATCTGAGCCTGCCTAGGCGGGGACATCCCCATCCGCGTCCTTTTCATCCAAGGGCCGCGGCCAGGGCATAGGGGCATCGGCAGGGCAATCTGTAATGGTCCTCTCCCCTCAAGCGTCTTAGCAGCAGGTGAGGCCTGCCCCAAACGAGCGGCGCCAGTTGGTCTGCCGCCATCGTTTGGGGAAATGCCAATTCCGTCACTGGATTTCCATCGAAGCCCGCCTCGACAGGTCTTCTGGTCGGGGGCCAAGACCCGGGAGTGCATAAGTGCGTTCAATTGCCAGATACAGGCAAGCCGACCGTCGGTTGGAAGCGGGCGCTCAGCTTTTCAGACCGGGGGAGCAGTGCCAGGAAATATTCCAACTCGTGGAGGGTTCGGCCTTTCTCTACACTCTCTTTCCCGATGGGCGACGGCAGATCTTACATTTCGTCCTTCCAGGCGCAGTCCTCGGATTTCATCCCGCACAAGATACAATGACCACTTACGGGGTGGAGGCGCTAACGGATATCGTTGTTGCGGCTTACCGAGTAAGAGCCTCGGTTCTTTACGAACGTCATCCTGAGATAGGTATGGAGCTGGCGTGGCTGCTGTCCCGCGACCTCAGGCTCGCCTTTGATCACTTGGCCAGCATTGGGCGCCTTTCGGCCCCGGAACGTATAGCCCATCTGCTTCTTGAACTATTCGTCCGCTATCGCCTGCGCTGGCCGGGACATCGGATCGAGGACCTCCACCTGCCCCTCACGCAAGAGCATATTGGCGATGCAACAGGGCTAACCGGTGTCCACGTAAGTCGCGTGCTACACGACTTGAGAAAAAGGGGGATCATCCAATTCCGGTACCGCCAATTGTGCATCCTCGATCCTGATAGGCTGATGGAGTTAGCCGCCGTCGACCCTTACGTGCTGCAGGGGTGGGTGGGCTCTGGCCCTCCGCGCTAGTCGGCCAATCTTCATCGGAATCCTCCACTGCCACATCCCCCACCACGTCGCCCGAGGTCGCCTCACTCTCCAGTTCCTTTGTGCCCGCTTCGCTGATATCGGTGCCCTGGGAGAAGGCGAACAGTTGGTTAGTGTCGATCTCCCGGCATAAGCATCGACCCCCGGCACGGTCAGAGATAGGGTGACAGCCACGATCGAGGAGAACCGCATAGGATTGGGCCCCCCAAGCCAGCATCTAACAAGCTATCCGATTTCCGGCCCGTGCCGTGGTGAGGTCATTATAATGACGCGGTGCTCTTGCGGAGGTTTCGACGTTTGGGATTTGTGAGGACCGGCAACGGACCGCTCGCCTGCGGCAACGGAACCGCCCTCATCGCGAAGCCTGTAGCAGCGCCCCCTACGCCGATTTGCGTGAAAGCCGTGTCAATAGCTCGCGAAACGACTTCTCATCTAAACCGCCCGTATATTCAAGATTGCCGTTTACGACGATTCCCGGTGCCGACATGATTCTGTATTTCTGAAGGATTTCGGGGTGCTCTGTCACATCGAGATACGTCACATGCATACCCGGGTAGTCGGGTTGGACCTTCTCGATCACTGCTTTGGCCTTGGCGCATTGCGCGCATCCAGGGACAGTAATGAACTGGACGTCGATCATCTCAGCTCTCCTTTATGCGGCATCCCAATCCCTCAATGGCCTTGTTCATCGTGTCGATGCTTGCCAGCGCATTGTCATATTCGATATCCGCAATCTTGACGTCAAAATCAGCGCGTGCCGCAGTGACGCCCTCTACCGTCCGCAGGATCATTCCAACGGAGATGGCGCAATTGCAGCAGTGGAGTCCCTCAATGACGAATGTCTTCTTCGTTTGCGGCATGAGATCGTCTCCTGCGACGTGCCTCACATCGCCTTGATCCCGACCGGTATCAAGCTCGCGCCCCAAATAACGAATAGTATCAGAACAACGGCCACTTCTTTGGTGAACTTCCTGCCGTGTCTCCACCAGAACCAGAGGAGAATGCCAAGGAGCAGCACGAAGTTCGCCAGGTAGCCGTACTCGACGAAGGGCACTTTCTGCTCGATCTCTTCGATCGGAATGTTGGCTTCGGCGACGCGTTCACCACCGAGCCATGCGGCAATCATATTGGACCCCTCGTGGAATACGCCGCCTTCGTACCAGAGATGGCCGAAGATGCCGTTCAGCGTAATGAACGCACCAAGGGCAACTAAGGACCAGCCGACAAACTTGTCGACGGCCTCCTTGCGCTTGAGCAGGGCCGGCAATGCATTGACACCCAGCATCGCCAGTACCGACAGGAACACCAGCGGCACGACCCTGCCGATGCCGTTCAGGCCCATGATCCATGCACCGTCCCAGACATTGCCGGTACCCGCAATATAGACGAGCAGGACATAAGTGGTGGGGTTAGGACATCCTACCCCTGCATTGCCCAGAAACAGCCCAAGGAAAAGGACCTTGAGGTAGTCCGAGCGTTCCTCGATGAACTTGGGGGTCCTGCTGTAGGCCGGGAGCTCGAACGTGACAAGGCTCAGCTCGGCAATCCCAAAGGCAAAAGCGGCAATGCCCGCAACCACGTACATGATGCGCGTGGCCTTATCCAAGCCCATATATTTGCCGATCTCGGCGACGGCCACGCCATAAATCGCCAAGGTGATGACAAGGCCGAGACCAAACAGAAGGGACATGATCAAGCCCTTCTTGTAGTCGTGAGCCATGCTCATCGGAACGATGATGAAGGCGAGCGGCAGAGTACAGGGCAGGAAGATGTTGGAGACCCCGCCCGCGAAGGACAGTGTTGCGGTTACCGCCGTGCTCGTCCCCGTCGCCAGATAGACGAGAGCCAAGATGATGATCGAGAGGAGAACGAACGCCGTGCTAACAAGCGTAATGCGCGTCAGCCTTTCCGATTCACTTAATTGATGCGCCTCTGCCACTGAAGCCTCCTTCGTGGAATGAGTCTTCTCCTCCTGCGAAACGAATGGCCAAAGGGAAGCGGGACTTTGATCCCCATGCCGAGAAGATTCTCCAGGATCGGCTATTCAAGAATCCCAAGATAACCACAATGTGGAATCACGTGGCCGATGAGATTCTCGGAGCTGGAGAGCCGAAGTTCTGAATGCAATCCGGCTCCGCAGTGTCAAGACCGGGAGCGCCACAACGCTTTCTGTCGATGGCGTCTTCGTTGCTATCGGTCGCGACCCAGTCACAGCGATCTTCAAGGGCCAGCTTGCGATGGACAAGGATGGCTATATCCTGACTGCTCCTGACAGCACGGCGACCAGCGTTCCCGGCGTGTTCGCGGCGGGCGACGTCAAGGATCGGACGTTTCGCCAGGCTGTGACGGCCGCTGGTATGGGCTGCATGGCAGCGCTCGAGGCTGAACGCTTCGCAAGCGCACGTGAAGCCGACGCTCATCTCACCGTTGCTGTTTGAATTCGTGCCGTACCAATTTCCTTCTTCATCCATACATCATGACCTGCATGAAGACGTGCGCCCCAGTCACTAATCCGACGTAGCCATCACGGACCCCAGCGCCGGTACAACAAGTTGTAAATCGGACAGTACACCAAGCCGACATAGACCCCGTAGAGGAAGCTCTCCACGAGGCCGAGACAAAAGCCCCACCAAGTTAGCCACTTGAACGCGGGAAGGACCATCTCAAGAAACTCGCTCATGCGGAGGCTCTGGGGCGTCACGAGCCCATAAATTACGCAGACCACGAAGGTGGCGGCGGTAAAGAGGCCCAGCGCCCAGGCGACCAGTTTCGTGTTCAGCATCGCGCCCTCCAATCAATCGCTCATCGCGCCCTCAATCGCTCATTGACAATACTCTTCTCTGGCCGGCCTCGGTGTCTTGCATCTGGCTGCGAAGAGATCGCGCTCCCGGGCGGGCTATGGCCGCTAGTGCCGGTGCCTTGTCGGCCTCTCGGCGGGCTCGCCGCTCCTTTGCTCTTCGTCTCTACTACTTCCGCGCTGGTCGCCGTGTCCTCCGTGGCCGCCATGTCCGAACATGTGCATGGCAACGAAGGCAATGGCGATTAGGATCCAAACCCAGTTCGCTGATAGCCAGTCCATAACCGGGTCCTTTCACCAATTGTGGGTTGCGGCTAGCGAGGCGGCGTCGGTGCTCAGCCGACGATCGGCATGTCGCCCGTGGATGGTTTGGTCATCCGTCCACCCGATCATTCGCCTAGGACCGGCGACAGCGTCCACCTTGACCTCGACCGCCCTCACGGCGAAGTCCTCCGGGATAAGAGACGTCGCCTCAAACAGGTTGCCCGCAACGATAAGCCATGTTCTTCCCTTCCGTTCCTTCTCAGCGCGGATGCGAAAGCGATTCATTTCGGTCTCCTGCGCAGCGAGCCTCAAGATAGGGACAGTCCAGTTCGGTTCCTTGACGTCGATCAACTTTGTGGTTCGGGTCGCAAATCCTGATGTGCTTAAACAGAAGCCAACCCTGCCGCCACCCATGCTTACGTCGCTGGAGCGCAGAGCATCGCGCACCTAAAGAGTGATTAGGGGCATTTCCTAAGCAGCCGTTGCTTCTTCCCGGATCGGATGCTTCTTTCGCATCCGCTGAGCAAATGGCTCAAGCTCAGTCTTGTCGAGAGTCTCACGCTCAAGCAGGCGTTTCGCCGCCTGTTCGAGAATCTCGCGGTGCTGCTTCAGGATCGCGGTTGCCCGCTCAAAGGCCTTCTGAATGATTGCTCGCACAGCCTCGTCGATCTTGTGTGTCGTGTCCTCGCTATAGCGCGGGCCGGTCTCGGGGACACCGGGCAGTGCGCCAAGAAATGGCGATGGCTCGCCTTCGTATGAGACGTTGCCAAGCGTCTCGTCCATCCCGAATCGCGTCACGACGCTACGCGCGATATCCGTCGCCTTTTTGAGATCGTCCGCCGCACCGGTCGATATCTCTGAAAAGCAGATTCTTTCCGCCGCCCTACCGGCGAGCAGAACGGCCAGCTTGTTCTCGATCTCGGTTTGCCTCATCAGATACCGATCTTCGGTTGGGCGCTGGATTGTGTAGCCAAGCGACCCGATACCGCGCGGGATGATCGAGACCTTGTGAACAGGATCGGTCCCCGGCAATGCCATCGCCACGAGCGCATGGCCCATCTCGTGGTGAGCGATGACCTTGCGTTCGTCCGGATTAAGTAGACGACTCTTCTTCTCTAGTCCGGCGACGATGCGTTCGACCGCAGCGGTGAAGTCAGCCAAGCCAATGGCTTCTGCATTGCGGCGCGTCGCGATCAATGCGGCCTCGTTCACCAGATTGGCAAGGTCAGCCCCGGTAAATCCAGGAGTCAGCGCCGCGATCTCGTCGAGCTTGGTGTCATCCGCCAACTGAACCTTGCGCGTATGAACTTTCAGAATGGCGGCACGGCCAACCTTGTCCGGCCGATCGACGAGCACCTGCCGATCGAAACGGCCAGCCCGCAGCAGGGCCGGATCGAGGATCTCCGGTCTGTTCGTGGCGGACAGGAGGACAATGCCCTCCCTGGGATCGAACCCATCGAGTTCCGCCAAGAGTTGATTGAGCGTCTGCTCCTTTTCGTCGTGGCCGCCCAACAAGAAGGTGCCGCGGGCGCGGCCGAGAGCGTCAAGCTCGTCGATGAAAATAATACAGGGAGCCTTTTTGCGCGCCTGCTCGAAAAGGTCCCGAACCCGGGCGGCGCCGACGCCCACGAACATCTCGACAAACTCCGAACCGCTGATAGAGAGAAATGAGACCCCAGCCTCGCCGGCGACGGCGCGCGCCAATAGTGTTTTCCCAGTGCCGGGCGGCCCGACCAACAATAGGCCCTTCGGAATTCTCGCGCCTAATCGTCCATGCGCTTTCGGGTCTTTAAGAAATTCGACGACTTCCTTCAGCTCCTCTTTCGCCTCGTCCACGCCGGCGACATCTGCGAACGTGACCTTCGTGTCCGACTCCACGTAGATCTTGGCTTTGCTCTTGCCGATGGCCATCAACCCGCCGCCCATCCCGCCGTGCTCCGCCATCCCCCGGATGGCGTACATCCAGATGAGGACGAAGATGACCGACGGAATGACCCATGAGAGAATCGTGCTCAGGAAGTTGCTATCGACCACGCCCTTGAATTCGACCCCATAGCGCGAAAGGGTCTCGGCAACTCCGGGATCGACGCGAACAACTGAGAAATGCGGCTTTTGATCCTTTGCCGGCTCCTTCAGCGTGCCGAGGATCCTATCCTGGCCGATCTCCACGTCCTTGACAGCGCCGGCTTTGAGCAGCTGCTCGAATTTGCTGTAAGGGATCTCTTCGATGTGCTGCGATGAGATCCAAAAATATTGGATGAAGATCACAGCCGTGATGGCGAGGATCGCGTACCAGACGGCAATTTCGGTCTTACGTTCCATCGATGGTTTCTATCAGCTGCTAAAGACGCAAACGAAATATGCCGGCTCGTGAAGGTCTCCGTCAGCTTCTACTAATGGCACTGGGCGCCTTTGACGCGGATCAATTTTGTTTGGTTATCAAGACGCACCAGTTTGCTCCTTAACCCGCGTTAAAGACGCGAACCCACGTTTTGCTGTAGCGAGCGGATAACTCGCATTGATCCTCATTGTTATGACCGCAAATTGCGAGGTTCATCATGAACAAATGGCAGGACTGGGTGAATTTCGCCCTTGGTCTGTGGGTGATCGTATCCCCGTGGTTGATCGAGCACGTTATGGCGAGTCCGAGCGCTCCAGGCGGTGCGACCGAGGCCGCGATGTGGATTCACTATGTCATCGGACTGGCCGTTGTGATCATCGCTGTCGTGGCGCTCTTCATGTGGAGGGCGTGGGAAGAATGGGCGAACATCATCCTTGGCGCCTGCCTGCTGGTATCGCCTTGGGCATTGGGATATGGCGCATCCACGGGCCTTATGTGGAATGCGTTCATCACCGGTGCACTGATCGTCCTGTTTGCTGGCTGGACCCTGGTGGAGGAACAAGGGCCGAAGCAAGTCTCGAAACAGTTACGAGGTTAGCGCGAGGGCGGAAGGGCCTTATCCAACGTGGCGCGACGTGCAAAGGGAGTGGTCAACCGACAGCAACCGTTCCCGCTCCCAGCGAAGAGGAGCGAGTTTGATCGATGTCAAGGCCATATCAGGAGAATTGACTATTCCACCTGAGGAAGGAGGTGGGTTATGCCCCAGGACAATTCTCAAGGCGAGATCTCCACAAAATCGAAGGTGCCGGATCTCTTCCCGGCTGCACTTGCTGAGACGAGCAAGCATCGTGTCGACGATATGATCAACTTGCAGAAGGAACTTTTCCAATACCTTCAAGCGGCCAATCAGAATTGGCTCGCTCGTATCCAATCGGAAGCGGCGATGGCGTCCGAATTTGCCACCAAGCTCGCAGCAGCCCGCTCATTTCCCGAGACTGCGGCCGTATGTCAGGAATGGACGAACCGGCGCATGGAGCTTCTCGCTCAAGATGGCCAGCGCCTCTTGGCTGACACTAATAAAGTCATGGAGGCAAGCACGCGCGTGCTGGCCGATGGCTGGGCGAGCGGCCCGGGCGCCAGAGCCTAGGTAGCTTTTCAACCAGCGGAGCCTTCGTCCGGCTGAGCGCTGGGCCCGTGGCAACACAGCTCCCGTAGATAAAGTAGAGCCAATGCCAATGAAGACAAAAAAGCTACAGCGCTCCGAGCTGTCGCCAGAGGAATGCGCAACGCAACTCGTCGAGCGCATCAGAAAGCTACGTTGGATCGACATGGAAGAAGGCAAAGCGGCTACAGGCCGCACTCTCCCCGAGGACCCATGCAGATTGCGTACTCGTTCTGCCTACGGATACGGACTAGGCCAGCAGCGCGAGCATACCTTCGAACACTCGGGCGTAGAAAATGTTGTGTGAGGTAAGTCATCTTGGATCTCAAAGGCAAAACGATCGTGATCACAGGCGCGGGGCGGGGGCTCGGGCGGAAGATGGCGGAAGTCATCGCGCGCCAGGGAGCCAGATTGGCCGTCGCCGGCATCGATAAGACCGGACTTGAAGAGACGGCACGGCTTTGCGCAGAGGCTGGCGGCGAAGCCAAAAGCTACATCGCCGATGTCTCAGATGAGGCGGCAGTCGAGAGTCTATTCACGAGTGTACGCAAGGACTTTGGGAACGTGGACGGTCTCATCAATAACGCTGGCGTCAATCGCGATGCTTTGCTGGTGAAGGTGGAAGACGGCAAAGTCCAAAAGAAAATGTCGTTGGACGACTTCAACAGTGTGATCGCCATCGACCTCATCGGTGTCTTTCTCTGCGGCCGTGAGGCCGCAATCCATATGATCGAAGGCGGTCGCGGCGGTGTGATCATCAACATTTCCAGTATCTCGCGCGCAGGTAACGTCGGCCAAACCAACTATGCCGCCGCCAAAGCTGGAGTGGCTGCGATGACGGTGACCTGGGCCAAGGAGCTTGCGCGTTACGAGATTCGCGTCGCTGGCATTGCGCCGGGGTTCTCCGACACACGCATGGTGGCCAACATAAAACCGGCCATCCGCGAAAAGATCATCGCTAGTATTCCATTGAGGCGACTGGGACAGCCCGAAGAGATCGGGCAAGCGGCTCTCTTCATCCTGCAGAACGACTTCTACGACGGCCGGATCCTCGAGATCGACGGGGGGTTGCGGCTATGATCACGACGATCGCGCGAAACGTCGTGCTGTGCAATGCAGTCCGTACTGCGATCGGTACCTATGACGGTGCGCTCAAGGATCTACCGGCGCCTGACCTCGGTGCGACAGCGGTCCGAGCGTCTCTTGAACGCGCCAAGCTGGACGGCGCCGCCGTCGATACCGTCGTCTTGGGCCACGTCGTACAGGCCGGTACCAAGATGAATCCCGCGCGGCAGGCGGCGATCAAGGCAGGCATTCCCGTCACCGTGCCCGCCATAACCGTGAATCGCGTCTGCGGCTCGGGCGCCCAGGCGATTGCGACCGCAGCGCAAGAGGTAATGCTCGGCTTCGTGCAGAGCGCGGTCGCGGGCGGCATGGAGAATATGGATCAGTCGCCGTACCTGATGATGAAGGGGCGCTGGGGCTACCGCATGGGCGATGCCGAGATTTACGACGCTATGCTACGCGACGGGCTCAATGATGCGTTCTGCGATCAGCACTCTGGCTGGGTAACCGAGGATCTGGTCCAGAAGTTTCAGATCACGCGCGAGGCGCAGGACCGTTGGGCCTACCGGACGCAGAAGCGGTTTGGTGAGGCGCAAGCGGCCGGCAAGTTCAAGGCTGAGATTGTGCCGGTCGAAGTTCCGGGCCGCAAAGGGCCTACAATTTTCGCCAAGGACGAGCACAATCGGCCGGACACGACGCTTGAGGCCTTAGCCAAGCTCCATCCAGTATTTCGTAAGGATGGCACGATCACCGCTGGCAATGCGCCGGGACTCAATAGCGGCGCTGCAGCCACGATCGTCGCCGAGGCAGGTTGGGCCGAGAAGCACGGCCTCGAGCCTATGGCACGGCTTGTCGCCTATGGAGTGGGCGCGGTCGAACCAGGCCTATTCGGCCTCGGGCCGGTGCCGGCAGTTCGTCAGGCTTTGGAGCGTGCGGGCTGGAAGATCGGCGATATTGAGCGGGCGGAGGTGAATGAGGCCTTTGCCGCGATCGTTCTGGCGCTCATCCAGCAGCTCGGCCTCCCGGAGGATATCGTGAATGTCGAGGGAGGCGCGATCGCCCATGGACACCCGATCGGCGCGACGGGCGCGGTCCTGACGACCCGGCTGTTGCACGCCATGCAGCGGGATGGCATCCGCCGCGGGCTCGTCACCCTCTGCATCGGCGGAGGTCAAGGCATGGCTCTCGCCCTCGAAGCTGTCCGGTAGAGGAGATTTCAGGAACGTTGACGGCGGAGCGATCGTTCATGGCCATCCCATCGCGTTACCGCCGAATGCAGATGAATTTCCACTTACCAGAGGGATGATGCTTACTCGTTCCTCAAACCACTCGAAAAGGATCGATCACATGTCCCGTACTACGAGTCCTCCAAAGCAATTGAGCACCGAAACCGTGGCTCCAAGAAAAGCGCCGCAACCGATCGCGCTCGCAAGGCCCCGAAGAAGACGCCCGACGTAGCTGCCGAGACAAGCCCAGCCAAGGTGGACGCGTCGGGCTTTCAGCCTGGTGAACTTTGGCAATACGGGACCGACGTCTGGCAGCGATCGGTGCTGTTCTGGGACGTGCTTCGCCAGCGGGCCAATATCATGATGGAGCATGAGGAGGCGGGCAAGCCGCCAGTGCTCGCGTTCGAGTACGAGACGCTGCTCGATGCGCGGCGCTTCGAGCGACCCACCAACTATGCGTTGCTGCGCATCACTGCGGTCGGTGAGGAGCATGCCGAAGACTGCGTTGACAAGAGCAAGCCGCCAGTCATCGTCATCGACCCCCGCGCCGGTCATGGCCCAGGCATGGGTGGATTCAAGCGCGACTCTGAGGTCGGGATCGCCTTGCATGAAGGCCATCCAGTCTATTTTGTGAGCTTCTTCCCGGCGCCTAGTCCCCATCAGAGGCTCGTCGACGTCCTCCACACGATGCGTCGGTTTGTCGACGAGGTCGCGGCTCGCCATGGGGGCAAGCCCCCGATCCTCTACGGCAACTGTCAGGGCGGCTGGGCCGCGCTCTTGGTGGCGATCCACTGCCAGGGTCCCGTTGGAGCCGCCGTGCTTAACGGCTCGCCGCTTTCTTATTGGGCAGGAGCCTCAGGCGCCAATCCGATGCGGCTAACGGGCGGTCTTGTCGGCGGCAGCTGGGTGACGAATTTCCTCGCCGATCTCGGCAATGGCCGGTTCGACGGCGCTTGGCTCATTCAGAACTTCGAAAACCTGAAGCCCGAAGCGCAGTGGGCAAAGTATGCAAATCTCTTTCTCAATCTCGATCAGGAGCAGGACCGCTTCCTCGAATTCGAGCGCTGGTGGAATGGCTGGTACAGCTTCAGCCGCGAAGAGATCGTCGAAATCGTCGATCATCTCTTCATCGGCAACGAGCTCGAGCAGGGGACGCTTAATCTCGGTGACGAGGTCGAGATCGATCTTCGCAAATTGCGCAACCCGCTGGTGATCTTCGCCTCCTACGGCGACGACATCACGCCGCCGCATCAGGCGCTCGCTTGGCTGAAGGCTGTCTACAAGACCACGGACGCCCTCAAGCAGGCGGGCCAGCGGATCGTCTACCTCATCAACCCGCATGTGGGACATCTTGGCATCTATGTCTCGGCATCGGTTGCCCGCTTTGAGCATCGGGCCATTCTGGAGAACCTCGGTGACGTCAACGCACTCGCCCCAGGACTTTACGAGATGAAGATTTCCAACCCGACCGGCGATCCCGATTGCCACAAACCGCAATACAGCGTCGCCTTCGAAGAGCGCCGCGTCGAGGACCTGGTCTTTGACTATCCGCGCGAAGCATTCGAGCGGGTGCATCAGGTTTCGGACGTCAACGAGACACTCTATCGAACATTTGTGAGCCCGTGGGTGCAGGCGGCCTCTACCCCGTGGTCGGCGGCCATGCTGAAGTGGCTGCATCCGATGCGTACCAGCCGCTATCTTCTGTCGGAGAAGTTTTCGCCGTGGATGCACGGAATTGCGGCAATGGCGGAGCAGGCGCGCAAGAACCGGGTCGCTGCGCTCGCGGACGGCCCGCTTCGCACCGCGGACGGCCCGCTTCGCAACGCGGAAAAGCAGCTCAGCGATGACGTGACGAAAACGCTCGAAGCCACACGCGAGCAGCGTGACAAACTTGAGGAGGCAGTCTTTCAACTACTGTATGGATCACTGGCATCCCCAAGCCACGGCAAAAACAGCAGGGAGACCCCGTCGGCCGGTTAAGGTCTGCCGGGCGCGAATACGTGTGAAGGGACGGCGACGTGGATTGACTTGGTAGCGACTCGCGGTGGAGTCGACTGGGTCAATAGGGTACGGACCATGAGTGGTGACTCCTGCATCTTGGTGCTGAATGCCGGTTCCTCTAGCGTAAAGTTCGCCCTGTTTAGCGATGCTGAACCTCCAGCTAGACGCCTCTCCGGGGCCGTCGACGGTATCGGTCACGATGGTGGTCGCTTCCGCGCAGCGGAAGCCAACGGTGGTGTCTGGTCAGATGAGGAGGTACACGTCTCAAACCAGGAAGGCGCGATCGAGCTCCTGCTTTCTGCCATCGAGCGGCATCGCGCGGGCCGGTCAATCGTTGCGGTTGGGCACCGCGTCGCCCATGGAGGGCCCGATTGCATTTGCCCGCTCTTTGTAACCTCTGAGCTTGAGGCACGGCTCAAAAGGCTGATCCCGCTGGCACCGCTGCACTTGCCGCACAACCTTGCCGGCATTGCGGCGGTCCGGGCGCACCGGCCAAAACTGCCACAGGTCGCCTGTTTCGATACCGCGTTCCATGCAACCCTGCCGAAGGTTGCGCAAATGACAGGTCTGCCGCGCGATATCGTGAGTCGCGAGATCCGTCGTTACGGCTTTCATGGTCTCTCCTATGAGTTCATCGTGGACGACATCCGGCGCAGGTACGGAGCCGCGGCCGACGGTGAACGTCTGATCGTGGCCCATCTTGGCAGTGGCGCTTCTATGGCCGCCATTAAGGGCGGCCGAAGCATCGAGACGACGATGGGCTTCAGCACCCTCTCTGGGTTACCGATGGGCACAAGGAGCGGCGACCTCGACCCCGGGCTTATCCTCTATCTGATCTTGGAGAAAGGACTGTCCGCTGAGGCGCTCCAGCACATCCTCTACGAGCGTTCGGGCCTGTTAGGACTATCTGGCGTAAGCTCTGACATGCGGGAGCTGCTTGCACAAAAAAATCGTCCGCAGGTTGCCGATGCGATCGATTATTTCTGCGCTCGGTCGCGCGCGTACATTGGGTCCCTGGCAACGACTCTCGGTGGCATCGACCGTCTGGTCTTTACCGGGGGGATCGGCGCTAACGCGCCCGCGGTGCGAGCGAAGGTCTGCGCGGGCTTGGAACACCTGGGCATCGGGCTCGACGACGAACGCAACGCGAGCGGCGCTCGACTCATATCGGCCGACGCCAGCCGTGTAGCTATCGAAGCGTTCGCGACCGACGAAGAGATAATGATCGCGCGGCATGTCCAGCAGGTCCTGGCCGTGCAGCCTTCGGCGCAAGGATTATGAGAATGGCTGTTTATGCGCAAAAGCTGCAACATCTCGTCGGTCAGGCCAAAACGCTTGAGCCCCTCCGCGTCGCGGTGGTGGATGCCGCGCAAGAAGTGGTGATCGAAACGCTCCGCGAAGCGCGTGCGCTCGGGTTCATCGAACCTCGTCTCGTCGGCGCCCCAGACGCGATCGCGGCCATCTGTAAGACGCTCGACTGGAAATTGGAAAAGGACTGGGTCGTCCCGGCGAATAGCGACGCAGCCGCAGCGGCAAAGGCCGTCGAACTCGTGCGTGCAGGAGAGGCCGACGCGGTCATGAAGGGGAACATTCACACCGATGCGTTCATGAACGCGCTCCTCGACAAAGAACGCGGCCTGCGCGTTCCAGGTCGGCGCGTCAGCCACGTCTTCTTGATAGAGCTCGCGACCTATACGAAGCTGCTCGGCATTACCGACGCGGCAATCAACATCGCCCCCGACCTCAACGCCAAAGCGCAGATTCTTCAGAACGCAGTCGATCTCTTTCACTTCCTCGGCGTTGAAACGCCAAAGGTGGCCGTGCTGTCGGCGGTTGAGACCATCAATCCTGAGATTGCCTCGACCCTCGACGCCGCATGTCTGACACTCATGGCACAGCGGGGCCAGATCACCGGAGCAATCGTCGATGGTCCTCTCGCGTTCGACAATGCCATCTCGCGCCGGGCGGCCGAGGAAAAGGGCATCGCCTCGCCGGTGGCCGGCGATGCCGACATCCTCCTCGTGCCCGACCTCATCTCTGGCAACATCCTCGCCAAGGACCTGGAATACCTTGCCAGAGCTGTTGCCGCTGGGATCGCATTGGGGCTGGCCGTTCCGGTCGTGCTGACCTCGCGGGCCGATCCGGCGCCGGCGCGGCTCGCATCGCTCGCCTTGGCAGCTCTCGTCCACAACCGGACGCCCAAAGCGCCCTCAAAACCACGAGTTTTCGAGCCGAGCCTCCACAGCGCACCGCAGCCGGAACATGCCTGCCGTCCATTGCCGGAGTGACCATGTCGAAGAGACCGCCATCACTCGCAAAGACCACGACATTCCGAGAGGAGCGGCCGTCCTTCTCCTTCGATCGACCGCTGCATGCGGCAACTGCCCGGCTGACGGCCGGGATCTCGCCTCTGGCGTTGATACAGGCCTACACCAACTGGGCCCAGCATTTGCTGTTCTCGCCCGACAAGCAGGTTGAGCTTATCGAGAAAGCTATCCGCAAATGCATGCGCTATGCCGACTATTGTCTTCGGGCCAGCGCTGATCCCGACTGCGCAGCGTGCATCGAACCATTACCGCAGGACAAACGCTTTAGTGGAGACGCGTGGCAGAAGCAGCCCTTCGCGGCGATCTATCAAGGTTTTCTCCTAACGCAGCAGTGGTGGCACAATGCCACGACCGGCCTCGAAGGGGTTTCGAAACATCACGAGTACGTTGTTTCGTTTGTCACCCGCCAGCTGCTCGACGTGGTGTCGCCCGCGAATTTTCCCCTCACCAACCCGGAAGTCCTCGAAACTACCATTAAGCAGGGCGGCATGAATTTCGCTCGCGGCGCCGCCAACTACTGGGAGGACTGGAGGCGTGTTGTGAATGGCGACAGGCCCGTTGGTGCCGAGAACTTTCAGGTCGGCCATGAGGTTGCGATCACAGCCGGCAAGGTCGTCTTCCGCAACCGGCTGATCGAGCTGATCCAATATGCCCCGATCACCGAAAAAGTCTATGCCGAGCCAGTCCTCATCATTCCGGCCTGGATCATGAAATATTACATCCTTGACCTGTCGCCCGCGAACTCGCTGGTGAAATACCTGGTCGACAAGGGACACACGGTCTTCATGATCTCATGGAAGAACCCGACCAGCGAAGATCGCGATCTCGGCATGGAGGATTACCGCCGGCTTGGGGTTATGGCCGCACTTGATGCGGTTGCCGCCATTGTCCCGGAGCGGCAGATCAATGCCGTTGGCTACTGCCTTGGCGGTACGATCCTCGCCATCGCCGCCGCTGCCATGACGCGCAACAAAGACGGACGCCTCAGGAGCCTCACGCTCTTGGCGGCCCAGACGGACTACACCGAGGCCGGCGAGCTGATGCTGTTCATCGATGAAGCTCAGGTGAGCTTCCTCGAAGACATCATGGCCGAGCAGGGATACCTCGACACTCGGCAGATGGCTGGCGCCTTCCAGCTGCTTCGCTCGAACGACCTGATCTGGTCGGCGATGGTGCAGACCTACCTGATGGGCGAGCGGCGGCCGATGATCGATCTGATGGCGTGGAACGCTGACGCGACCCGCTTACCTTTCCGCATGCACTCAGAGTACCTCCGCCATCTCTTTCTCGACAATGACCTGGCGGAAGGCAGGTACCAAGTTGATGGGCGCCCCGTCTCCTTGCGCGACATCCGAAGCCCGATCTTTGCGGTCAGCACGATCGCCGACCACGTCGCCCCCTGGCGGTCAGTTTACAAGATCCAGATGCTGACGGATGCAGACGTGACCTTTGTGCTTTCCAACGGCGGCCACAACGCCGGCATCGTCAGCCCGCCAGGTCACCCCCGCCGTCACCATCAGATTGCCACCCACAAGGAGAACGAGATTTATGTCGACCCAGATGCCTGGCAGCAATCTGCCGTGCAGCACGAGGGCTCCTGGTGGCCGTGCTGGCAGGATTGGCTGGTGAAGCACTCCTCGGGCCAGACAACGCCTCCAGCCATGGGC
>Ga0070741_10003936_pt1 | contig 35624 bp, 33 predicted proteins | sample Coa_R1_4_FD_66440 | JGI IMG/M metagenome (GOLD analysis project Ga0070741, IMG submission 66440) | Surface soil microbial communities from Centralia Pennsylvania, which are recovering from an underground coalmine fire - Coalmine... | ecosystem: Environmental > Terrestrial > Soil > Unclassified ... | reverse complement strand
TGCGGCCCGGTTTTGCTTTGAGCCATTTCGCCACGGCATTGAGCGCGGCGTCCTGGTGCGGGGAGAAGTTGGTCATTGGGGCTCGGGCGGGGAGGGGCGTCGCTTATGCGGCGACTCACGACAAACCGAAGCTAACGTCGAATTTTGCTCGCACAAGCCAACAGTTACGAGAAAGGGAACTTGATGCTTGGAAGGACGCATAGCAACTTTTAGTATATGCCAAGCACTTCCAAACGTAGCGATGAGCCGTCTGAAATGGCTACGACTTATATATTGTTCGGCTTTTTGCTGGTGGGCTGTGGTGGCCTCGCACGTCTTAATGGCTACCTGTCGCGTGATCGTCCCGAGGATCAGTCTCGGATCAAGCTCTTTGTTGAGGCACGCGGTTTGCGTGTCATCTCTATAAAGCGCGCCAGCTCGTTGCGTTCGTTTTGTTATATGCTTCGCTGGTACCTGAGCAATGTTGCTCGGGTCTACGCGGCGAGGGTCGAAGATGCCGAAGGTGTCCGGGCGGACATTTACGTGGCCTTTGACTCCTGGATGTTGTCGGTGCCAGCGCGCTCAAAGATTCTGAGTCCTCGAGCCTTACGTCACGCTCCACCGGGACGGTCGGTCAGCTTGAATCAAATGCTACCGGCGCGACGGCTAACTCGATAGGTCGGGCTGATCACTGCCAGCCGGGAACGCCGCGCATATCGGGCAGGCGGTGGGCGATTCCCTTGTGACAGTCGATGCAGGTCTTTTCGCCGCTGAACAGGAAGCGCTCATGCGCCACGGACGCCCGCGGCGACTGCTTGGTAATGTCCATCGATTCGGAGCTGTGGCAGTTGCGGCATTCGAGCGAATCGTTGGCCTTGAAGCGCGCCCACTCGTGCTCAGCCAATTCGAGCCGGCTGTCGATGAATTTGTCGCGGGTATTGATGCTGCCGAACAGATGGCCCCAGACCTCTTTCGAGGCCTGCATCTTGCGCGCGATCTTGTCCGTCCAGTTGTGCGGGACGTGACAATCCGGGCAGCTGGCGCGCACGCCGGAACGGTTGGAGAAATGGATCGTCGACTTCAGTTCCGCGAAAACATTGTCGCGCATCTCATGACAGCCGGTGCAGAATTTCTCGGTGTTGGTCAGTTCAAGTGCGGTGTTAAATCCGCCCCAGAAGATGACGCCGGCCACGAAACCGGCAAGCACCAGCACGCCGAGGCCGAACACCGAGCTCGGCCGACGCAGCACGTCCCAAAGCTCGACGATGAAGGCCCAAATTCGTGCCCAGGGCGTCGGGCGAACCTTTGTCGGCTTGTCCGCGCTCATCGGCGCCCACCGGGATTGGCGCGGCTCAGCATGGTATCGATATCGACAAAATCGTTCGGGACCGGCGGGGTCACCACATTCTGCGGCACGTGGCATTCCGTGCAGAAAAAGCGGCGCGGCGAGACTGACGCCAGGAACTGGCCGTCGCGGTCCATGAAATGGGTGATGCTCACCATCGGCGCCTGCGACTCCGCGGTGCGGGCGCGCGCATGGCATGACAGGCACTTGTTGCTGTTGAGATCGATCTGATAGCCGTCGATGGTGTGGGGAATGACGGGCGGCTGCTCCGGGTAGTTGCGCACCTCCTTTTCGGCGGTATTGCGGACCGGCGGCATCGGCGCGGCCGGGCCTTCTTCGTTGAGCGGGGTGCTCCCACGCAAGGCCGAGGAGACCTGTGCGGAGAGGGGGCCGGAGGCGGCTGCTATCGCGATCGCCAGCGCGGATACGATGAGTTTTCTCGCCATGGCTCTCTCACACCTTTTCGATGCGCACGGCGCATTTCTTGTAATCGGTCTGCAACGAGATCGGATCGGTGGCATCCAGCGTCACCTTGTTGATGAGCTGCGCCTCGTCGAACCAGGGCACAAATACAAGTCCGCGCGGCGGCCGGTCGCGTCCGCGCGTCTCGACGCGGGTGCGGATGTAGCCGCGGCGGGACTCCACCTTGACCTCATCGCCGCGCCGCAATTTCAACTCGGCCGCATCGTCCGGATGCATGAAGCACACGGCTTCCGGGAAGGCCTTGTAGAGCTCGGGCACCCGCCGCGTCATGGTGCCGGAATGCCAGTGCTCCAGCACACGGCCGGTCGAGAGCCAGAATGGATATTCGGCGTCGGGCGATTCCGCCGGAGGCTCGTAAGGCAGTGCGAAGATGCGGGCCTTGCCGTCCGGAAACCCATAGAACTCGAATTCCTTGCCGCTCTTCACGTAGGGGTCCGATCCCTCGCGGAAGCGCCACCTGGTTTCCTGTCCGTTGACGACAGGCCAGCGCAAGCCGCGCTCGCGGTGATAGGTCTCGAACGGCGCGAGGTCGTGGCCGTGGCCGCGTCCGAACGAGGCGTATTCTTCGAACAAGCCTTTCTGCACGTAGAAGCCGAAGGCCTTCGATTCCTGGTTCTCGTAGCCGGCTTCGATGTCGGACAGCGGGAATTTGTCGACCTGTCCATTCTTGAAGAGAATATCGAAAAGGGTCTTGCCGCGATATTCGCTCTTCTTCGCAATGAGTTCTTCAGGCCAGACATCCTCGATCTTGAAGCGCTTCGAGAACTCCATCAGTTGCCACACATCCGACCGCGCTTCGCCGGGCGCCGACACCAGTTGATGCCAGAACTGCGTGCGCCGTTCGGCATTGCCATAGGCGCCTTCTTTTTCGACCCACATCGCCGTCGGCAGAATGAGATCGGCGGCAAGTGCGGTGACGGACGGATAGGCGTCCGAGACGACGATGAAATTTTCGGGGTTGCGATAACCGAGCCAGGTCTCCTGGTTCGAATTGGCGCCGGCCTGCAGGTTATTGTTCACCTGCACCCAATAGGCGTTGAGCAGGCCGTCTTTCAGCATGCGGTTTTGCAGCACCGCGTGATAGCCCGGCTTGTCCGGAATCGTGCCTTCGGGCAGCTTCCAGATCTGCTCGGCCTTGTCGCGGTGTGCCTTGTTGGTCACTACCATGTCGGCGGGCAGGCGGTGCGAGAAGGTGCCGACCTCGCGCGCCGTGCCACACGCAGATGGCTGGCCGGTGAGTGAGAACGGGCTATTGCCCGGTTCCGAAATTTTTCCGGTCAGAAGGTGAATGTTGTAGACGAGGTTGTTGCACCAGACGCCGCGGGTGTGCTGGTTGAAGCCCATCGTCCAGAAGCTTGTCACCTTGATTTTCGGATCGGCGTAGAGCTCGGCGAGCGCCTCGAGCCGGTTGATCGGCACGCCGGACATCTCGGCGGCCTTTTCCAGCGAATAGTCGGACACGAACTTCGCATATTCCTCGAAGCTGATGTCGGTGGCATCGCCGGCCTTAGCGGCGCCGGTCGCTTTCTGTTGCAGCGGGTGTTCGGGACGAAGGCCGTAGCCGATGTCGGTCTGGCCTTTCTTGAACACGGTATGGGCGATAACAAAATCCTTGTTGACGCGGCCGGTCTTGATGATGTGGTTCGCAATCGCATTGAGGATGTAGAGATCGGTCTGTGGCTTGAACACCATTCCGATGTCGGCAAGATCGAAGGAGCGGTGCTCAAAGGTCGAAAGCACGGCCACGCGAACGTGTGGCGCACTCAAACGGCGGTCGGAAAGGCGCGTCCACAGAATGGGATGCATCTCGGCCATGTTCGAGCCCCACAGCACGAAGGCGTCGGCCGACTCGATATCGTCATAGCAGCCCATCGGCTCATCGATACCGAAGGTGCGCATGAAGCCCACCGCGGCGGATGCCATGCAGTGACGCGCATTCGGATCGATGTTGTTGGAGCGGAAGCCGGCCTTGAACAATTTGGAGGCGGCATACCCTTCCCAGATCGTCCACTGGCCGGATCCGAACATGCCGACACCGCTTCCGCCACGCTTCTTTAGCGCGGCCTTGTATTTCTCGGCCATGACGTCGAAGGCTTCATCCCAGGAAACCGGCGTGAACTCGCCGTTCTTGTCGTATTTGCCGTTCGTTTTGCGCAGCATCGGCTGGGTCAGCCGATCGTGGCCATACATGATTTTGGAGAGGAAATAGCCTTTCACGCAGTTGAGGCCGCGATTGACCTCGGACTTGATATCGCCGTGGGTTGCAACGACGCGGTTGTCCTTGGTCGCAACCATCACGCTGCAACCGGTGCCGCAGAACCGGCATGCCGCCTTGTCCCACTTCAATTCGTTGGCGTCGCGCTCGGTCACGAGATTGGCGGCGCGTGCCGTCGTGTTCATGCCGCCCGCAAGCGCGGCCATCGCGGCGGCTTCCAGCTTCAGAACCTGACGGCGATCGAGCTTCGGTGCGGTCATTTGATTGATGCTCCCGTCGGATTTTTGAGGTCGCCTTAGCCGGCGTCGATGGCGTGAAAGACGAGCGAAGCCGAATAGACGTCTGGCAGAGCTGCAATGCTGTTGAGGATGGTGCCAAGCGCGCCGGCGCTGACTGCCTCGGCAACGACGACGAGTTTTCCCTTGGGGTCGCGGCCGTGGACCTCGCAACCATTGATGGCAACGACCGCACTTTCGACGTCGGCAAGGCCCTCGGGGCGCGCCTGCACCAGGATGCTGGCGATTTCGGCGCTTGGCGGCACGACGACGCGGTCAGGCAGCCGGCCGGTGATCAGGGAGCGGCGATCGATGGCGGAGTTCGGCTTGGCCATTGTTTCATTCCTCTTGAGATTCACTTAGTGCGACGGCGGCCCGGGAGGACCGGCTGCCATCTGGTAAATCCAAACGGTGAGCCCGTAAGTGCCGACGGTCGCAACCGCCAGCGCCGGCATCAGGATCGCGGTAAGAAAGAGGAACGCGAAGATTTCCATGCGCTTACGGCGCGGTCGTTCATGCGTGTCGTCGCTCGCGGCGGACATGCTGTCTCTCGGCTTTCAAATTCGGGGATTTCGACGGCGTCAGGGCCGTTACCTGCCAAGAGAATAGGCAGGGTGCCTTTGGCGGCTTTGATCTAGGTCAAAGCGTGCCAAGCGCCGGAGTTGCTTTCGCCCAAACAATGGTGAGGTCCGTTCCCCGGACGCAGCGTAGCGCCGAAAGCGCGTTTTGCGCGCGTCTGAAACGCCATAGCGATGCGCTGCTGATCCGAGGTCCATTGTTCCCTTGGGTCTCGGCTCTGCGCAGCAGCGTACCGAACGATGCTTCGCATTGCCGTTAGCACGCTGCATCGCGTCCGGGACACAAGAGACTTGACATCATTTCACCCGCACCAGCTGATTTGCCCGTCGCGTTAATCTGTCGCAGGCGCTTTCGGTTGTGACGTCGGGCAAATCAAGGGCACTTCTTCGCGCGTCCTGTGCCCGTTAAGAGGGGCGCTTCGCGATCGTCACGAACGTTGGGTGCGGGATGCGATGGACGCTTTCGCATCGACTGACGAGCGATGTCGAAGCGGACGGCGAAGTCGTGTCGGCCTGATATCCCGACGCTGATATCAACCTGGTGACGATGCTAACGCATCGTGACCAGCGACGGAGACAACAAAGCCCGGTCTCCGGGGCGAGCACGAAGGAAACCGTAACACCGTCGCGCAGGGAAGGCTGGGGATGCCCGGTGAACCTGTGGTGACTAACTTGCGTGTTTTCGTTTTTTGCACGCAAGGCTGCGGGTGCGCTGGCGTACCCGGCTTTCCCTGCGCCCTCTGTTTTTTGGAGGGCGGAATTTCTCAAAACTCGGGCGCAAGGCGCGGCGGGGAGGATGGAGTGCGTCTACACCAAGTCGTTCCGCGCACGCGCCGACCCGATCAGAGCGGTGCGCGATCAACGGGGGGCAAAGCTAACCATTCGCGGTTGGCGCAAGCCAGCTCCGCCTCACGGAATAGGCTCCCGGCTGGACTCAAGTTTCACCGGCACTACACTGACTCAAAAGACAAAACCGGCCGCGGGGAGAGACCTTCATGAAGTTCGGCATCTTCTATGAGCTGCAACTGCCCCGGCCGTGGCAGGCGGGCGATGAACTCCGCCTTTACCAGGATGCGCTGACGCAACTCGAGACCGCCGACCGGCTCGGCTACGACTACGCCTGGGTGGTCGAGCATCATTTCCTCGAAGAATATTCGCACTCACCGTCGCCGGAATCCTTTCTCGCAGCTGCGAGCCAGCGCACCAAAGACATCCGGCTCGGCCATGGCATTTTCCAGCTGACCACCAACCATCCCGCGCGCGTTGCCGAACGTATCGCCGTGCTGGACCTCTTGAGTCGCGGCCGCTGCGAATTCGGTATGGGCGAAAGCGCCTCGATCACCGAGCTCGAGCCATTTTTCCGCGACATGGAAACCAAGAAGGAGGTGTTCGAGGAGGCTGTCGCGGCAATCTTGCCGATGTTTCGTGAGGGCGGCAGCGAACATCACGGCAAGTATTTTGATATTCCGTTGCGCAATGTCGTGCCGAAGCCGGTGCAGAAACCGCATCCGCCGCTCTGGATGGCCTGCTCGCAGCTGCCGACCATCGAGCGCGCGGGACAAAATGGTTTTGGCGCGCTCGGCTTTCAGTTCGTCAGCGCCGACGCCGCGCATGCCTGGGTGCACGCCTATTACAACGCGATCACCAAACGCTTGAAGAAGCTCGCCGACTACGAGATCAATCCGAACATGGCGCTGGTGTCGTTCTTCATGTGCGCAAAGACAGATGAGGAGGCGCGTCTACGGGCCGACGGCGCCACGTTTTTCCAGTTCGCGCTGCGCTTTTATGGTGCGTCGCAAGGCCGCCAGCGTCCGGCGCCCGGCACCGTCAACATGTGGGACGAATACAACAGATGGAAGCGCGAGAATCCACAAGCGCAGGAGGCGGCCTTGCGCAGCGGCCTGATCGGTTCGCCTGAGACGTTAAGCAAGAAGCTGCGCCGCTTTCGTACCTCGCACATCGATCAGGTCATTCTGCTCAACCAGGCTGGCAAGAACAGCCACGAGCATATTTGCGAGTCGCTTGAACTGTTCGCAAAGGAAGTGATGCCCGAGTTTGAAAATGATGGCGAACATGACGCCTGGAAGGCCGGAGTCATGAGCGGCGCGATCCGGCTCGAGGAGATCGATACCACCGCTTTCACCGACCGCTACGGCAAACTCGAAGCCAATGTCGGCCTGCCGAAAAGCACCCCGGCAATCGCACGATAAAGGGACGCTTTGCGGCTGATCGGCGTCACAGGGCCGGGGAAAAATGATCTCCGTTGGCTCGCTTCTCTGGAAGAAACGTGCCGTTGCGCCGTAATTCGGCAGGCCCGGCATCGCTTTTTTTCTCAAGTTCTCGACACGCTTGGGCCACACCCTCATCCTGAAGCGTGACACAAAAGGAGGCCATCGCCTCCGCAGCATCATTTGTACTCGTTGGGGACATGGAATGTCGGACATCGCGATCAAGGCTTCCGAGCCGTTGACGCTGCGAGCGCAGCTGACCGAAGACTGGCTGGCCGTTGTCATCGGCCTTCTGGTGTTTGGCGCGGCGCTGGTCAGTCTCGGCGGGACCGACATTTTGGGCTGGGCGGTCAACACATCGGTCTATACGGATATCACCTCGGCGCTCAGCCCGATTGCGAAGTCCTACGCCTGGCTTGGCGGCGGCGCCGCATTGGTCGCGACCTATCTCTCGTTGCTCGTTGTGCTGACCGCGGGCGTCGCAACGCTTGGCGCAGACGTCCGGAAATTTGCACTCGCCTTCACCGTTGTCTTTGCGATCGCCTATGCCAGCTGGATCATCGGCAGCTATGCCCATGTCGCTGCAGTGACGCCGGCCGAACAGCAGAAATTCGGTATTTCCTGGTCGCTCAAGCTGACCAACGAAGGCGGCTACATCGTCGCGCTTCTGGCCGGGCTCGTCATCGCCAATTTCTTCCCGCGGTTTGCCGAATGGCTGAAAGAAGCAATCCGGCCCGAGCTCTATATCAAGATCGCGATCGTCATTCTCGGCGCAACGGTGGCCGTCACCGCTGCCGGCCGGCTGAACCTCGCGTCTTCGCTCTTGTTGCGCGGAGCTGCCGCTATCGTCGAGGCCTATCTGATCTATTGGGCGGTGATCTATTACGTCGCGCGCAAATGGTTCGGCTTTAGTCGCGAATGGTCGGTGCCGCTTGCCTCAGGCATTTCGATTTGCGGCGTTGCGGCATCGATCGCAACCGGCGGCGCGATCCGCGCGCGGCCGGCCGTGCCGATCCTGGTGTCTTCGCTGGTGGTCGTGTTTGCCGTGGTCGAAGTCCTGATCCTGCCGTTCCTGGCACAGCACTTCCTGTGGCAGGAGCCCTTGGTGGCCGGCGCCTGGATGGGGCTGGCGATCAAGACGGATGGCGCGGCGGTCGCAGGCGGCGGCATCACCGAGTCGCTGATCATGGCGAAGTCAGCCGCCGAAGGCATCAAGTATCAGCCGGGCTGGATTCTCGCGACCACGACCACGGTAAAGATCTTCATCGATATCTTCATCGGCGTCTGGGCCTTTATCCTCGGCTATATCTGGACCAACCACATCGACAAGGGGCCGGACAAGGCCAAGCCGCGCGAGATCTGGCAGCGGTTCCCGAAGTTCATTCTCGGTTTCATCCTCGTCTTCGCGGTTTCGCTCTGGCTCGCGCTGGGCGCGACGCCGGCCATCGCCAAGGCGCTGCCCGCAGCCGCCGGCGAAGCCAACGTGTTCCGCGTCATCTTCTTCGTGCTCACCTTCTTCTCGATCGGCGTGCTGTCGGACTTCCGCAAGCTCTGGCAGCAGGGTTTTGGCAAGCTCGCCGCGGTCTATTTCGTCAGCCTGTTCGGCTTCGTGATCTGGGTGGGCTTGTTGATTTCCTGGCTGTTCTTCAGCGGTTTCAAGCCGCCGCTCGCCAGTTAAACTGGAAGGTTATCCGATGCCGACATCCAATCTCAAAGACGAGATCAACGCCAAGGACGTCGAGCCGTTGCTGCCGATCGAAAAGAAGCTGATCGGCTCAAGCCTCGGTCTCGGCATTGTTCTTTTGATCGTCCTGATCGCGATCAATCACTTCATTCCGATCAAGCTCTAGACCGGGCTCGCGCTTGCATGCCCGCCCGGCATCCAGCGGGGTAGCCCTGAGGAGGGCGCTTTGTTATCGCCTAACGGGTAAAATTGATCCTTTATCAGCGTAGAACCTTATGAACGCTCCATTTCCCGTTCCCGGAGCGCCGCCGAGCGACGTGCAAACCCGTCCCATCATCGCCTTTGCCGATGTCAGCAAGGTCTATCCGTCACGCGACCGCGCGGCGGAGGTGATCGCGCTTTCCGACGTCACTCTCGACGTGCCCGAAGGCGCCATTGTCGGCGTGATCGGCAAGAGCGGCGCCGGCAAATCGACCCTCATCCGCATGGTCAATGGGCTCGAATGTCCGAGCCGCGGCCGCGTGATCGTCGATGGCACCGACATCACGGCGCTCGACGAGCGCGGCCTGCGCCAGGCCCGGCGTTCGATCGGCATGATCTTTCAGCACTTTAATCTGCTGTCTTCCCGCACCGCTTTCGAAAACATCGCGCTACCGCTGGAAATCGCCGGTCTCGACAAGGCTGCGATCGCCGCGCGTGTCGAGCCCTTACTGGCGATGGTCGGGCTGTCCGACAAGCGCGACCGCTATCCGGCGGAACTGTCCGGCGGGCAAAAGCAGCGCGTCGGCATTGCGCGGGCGCTGGCGACAAGGCCAAAGGTGTTGCTGTCGGACGAGGCGACGTCCGCACTCGATCCGGAGACGACTGATCAGATCCTGGCGCTGCTCAAGACCATCAACGCCGAACTCAAGCTGACCATCCTGTTCATCACCCATGAGATGATGGTCGTGAAAAAGCTCGCCGACCGCGTCGCCGTGCTCGAGGGCGGCCGAATCGTCGAGCAAGGCACGACTTACGAAATCTTCGCCCATCCGCGGCACGAGACGACACAGCGCTTTATCGGCGCCATCACCGGCAGCGAGGCGCCGGAGTGGCTGGTTGCGAAATTGAGGCGGGAACGCCAACCGGGCGACAGCGCGGTGCTCCGCGTCGGCTTTGTTGGCGGCGAAGCCGATCAGCCGGTGTTGTCGCGGCTGTCGCGCAATCTCGGCCTCGACGTTAATATCCTGCACGGGCAGGTCGAGACGATCGCCGGCCGTCCGTTCGGATCGTTGTTCATTTCTGTGGCGGCCGACCCGGACGAGCTGCGGCGGATCATGGAGCATTTGCGGGCAGGGCAGAATACGGTGGAGCATCTCGGCTATGTCGCCTGAAATGGTCCAGCTCATCGCCGCCTCGACGCTCGACACGCTCATCATGGTCGGGCTCTCCGGGCTGTTGGGCACGCTGCTCGGGCTTCCGCTCGGCATCTTTCTTGCGACGAGCCGGGCGGGCGAGCTGTTTGCCGCCCCGGTTGCCAACCGCATTCTCGGCCTCATCGTCAATGCGACGCGTTCGACGCCCTTTATTATTCTCGTCGTCGCCATTGTGCCGCTGACCCGGCTGATCGTCGGAACCTCGATCGGCACCCGCGCGGCGGTGGTGCCGCTGACCATCGCGGCGATTCCGTTCATCGCTCGCGTCGTCGAAGCCGCGATCCGCGAGGTCGACCAGGGTCTGGTGGAGGCCGCGCGCGCCTTCGGCGCGAGCCCGTTGCAGATCGTGCGCAAGGTGCTCCTCCCGGAGGCCTTGCCGGCTTTGACGCTAGCACTCACATTGACGTTGGTCAGCCTGCTCGGCTATTCGGCGATGGTGGGCGCGGTTGGCGGCGGCGGACTTGGCGATCTCGGTATCCGTTATGGCTACCAGCGCTTCATGCCCGAGGTGATGGCCGCTGTCGTGATTGTGCTGATCGTGCTGGTGCAGGGCGTGCAGACCCTGGGCGAGGTGATCGCGCGGCGTCTCGACAAGCGCAGCCGGAAATCATGAGCTGAATTTTTCAATAAGGATCGAATGATCATGTCCCTTCGTTTTCTCCTGGCCTCGGCTGTCGCAGCCCTTGTCGTCGCTGGTCCGGCGCGCTCTGAGACCATCAAGATCGGCGTCACGCCGGGCCCCCATGCCCAGATCCTCGAAGCGGTCAAACCCATCGCGGCCAAGAACGGCCTCGACATCCAGATCGTCGAATTCACCGACTATGTGGTTCCGAACGCCGCGCTCGATGCCGGCGACTTGCAGGCAAACTCGTTCCAGAACCAGCCTTATCTCGACAATCAGAAGGCCGACCGCGGCTACAAGATCGAGACGGCGGCGCTCACAGTGAATTTCCCGCTTGGAATCTATTCGAAGAAATACAAGAGCTGGGATGCGGTGCCGCAGGGCGCGACCTTGTCGATCCCGAACGATCCCACCAATGGCGGCCGTGTGCTGCTGCTGTTGCAGGACAAGGGCGTGCTGAAGCTGAAAGCCAATGTCGGATATAAGCCTACAGTCGCCGACATCACCGACAACCCGAAGAAATTCAAGATCGTGGAAGTCGATGCCGCGCAAACCGCGCGTACGCTTGACGACGTCGACGTCGCCGGCATCAATACCAACTACGCGACGCAGGCCGGCCTTGACCCGGTCAAGGATGCGATCTTGCGCGAGGATCCGAAAGGCCCCTACACCAACTTGATTGCGGTACGCAGCGCCGACAAGGACAAGCCATGGGTCAAGACTTTGGTGGACAGCTATCATACGCCGGAAGTCCGCGAGTTCGTGCTGACCAAGTTCAAGGGCGCGGTGCTGCCGTCGTGGTAGGCTTGCGTCGATGCGCCGTGAGCCGCGCTGACCGATGAAACGGGCCGCGACCTGGTTGTTCTACGCGATCGGGGCGCTCGCGGTCGCCTATCTCGCGCTTTACGCCTATGTTGCCTTCACCGGGCGCACGTTTGAGCCCGGCGATCCCATCCATATCTTCCGCAAGCCGGATGCTCCGAATTATTCGTGAGGCGTCTGCGAGATCGAGAGGATTTTTGAACCGGTTGCGCGGACCACGCGACATACCAGGTCGTCAGGAAGAGGCGCAATTTCGGATGGGGCAGGGACATTTAAAGGCTGCTGGGGCCAAGTCCCGTCGCAACCCTGCGGTGCGACTCCTGGTGGCGGCCGTGGCCGCTCTCGTTGGCGGCATAGTCCTGGCCGCTGGAGTCTATGCGGCGGGCCGGACGCCTGACCTGCACGATGTTGCCTCCGCGGCGCGGATGCCGATCCCCGGTACGGCAGATGTCGATCTGGATCGCAGGGAATATGGCCTCTATTTCGGCTTGCTGAACGCACCCACGGGCAAGGCCGTTCACGTCCCAAGGCTCCGCATCACCATCGTGCCGCCGGATGACGTCGCGGATCCCGCGTTCTTCAAGGTCCCGCATGACGTTGACGTTGATGTCGATGGCTTTCACACCGTGCAGATCGCCCGCATCTCCGTGCATCTGCCGGGCAAGTATCATCTGCACGTGGAAAGTCCGGACGAGGTTGGCGGCTCTTTCTCCGTTGGCGAGATGCCGCGCGTGCTGGATCCGGATCGCGCGTTTGCACGCGCGATCCCGTTTGGCTTTGCCGCGCTTGGCCTGTCGGCCTTGCTCGCCGCCGCGGCGATCTTCGTTCACTGGCGCGATAATCCCGCCGATCGCGGCTTCTGACCGCACGAACAAAATGGCCGGGCAAGGCCGGCCATTTGCATCAGACGCTCTAACGGCTATCCCACCGCCGGCATTCGCGGATATTCGCCGGTCGTGTTGGGCGGCGTGATCGGAATGCCGCCGTCGGCATATTCATTCAGCTTGTTGCGCAGCGTGCGGATCGAGATGCCGAGAATGTTGGCCGCGTGCGTGCGGTTGCCAAGACAATGTTTCAGCGTCTCCAGGATAAGGTCGCGCTCGACATCGGCGACAGTGCGACCGACGAGGGCGCGAGTGACCTGTTCGGCGGCGAAGGTCGCATGTGCCACGGCGGGAACGGTCTTCGGACCATCGAGACGGTCGCCGTCAGGCGTGATGATCGCCTCGACGCCGATCTCATCGCCCTGAGCCATCAGCACCGACCGGTGAATGGTGTTTTCCAGTTCGCGGACGTTGCCTTGCCAGCGGTTGGTGGTGAGCACGCGGCGCGCCTCGGCGGAGAGGGGACGCAGCGGGACGCCGTTGGCGTCGGAGTATTTCTTGGCGAAATGCTGCGCCAGTTCGAGGATGTCGGCCGGCCGCTCGCGAAGCGGCGGAATCTTCAGGTTGACGACGTTGAGGCGGAACAGCAGGTCCTCGCGGAAGGTGCCTTCGCGCACGGCGTCGGCGAGGTTGCGGTTGGAGGTCGCGATGATGCGGATATCGACCGGAACCGGCCGCGTGCCGCCGACGCGATCGATCACCCGTTCCTGGATCGCTCGGAGCAGCTTGGATTGCAGCCGCACATCCATTTCCGAAATTTCGTCGAGCAAGAGCGTGCCGCCGGTCGCTTCCTCGAACTTTCCAATCCGCCGCGCGATCGCACCGGTGAAGGCGCCCTTTTCATGTCCGAACAGTTCGGACTCGAGCAGGTGCTCGGGGATGGCCGCGCAATTGATCGAGATGAACGGCCTTTTGGCGCGGTTGGAGCGGGTATGGACATAGCGCGCCAGCACCTCCTTGCCGGTGCCGGACTCGCCCGTGATCATGACGGAAGCGTCGGAGCCGGCAATTTGCTGGGCGAGCTTGATGACCTTGGCCATCGCATCGTCGCGGTAGACCAGGTCGCGGGAGTCGTTGGCGACCGCGGCAAGCACGGCTGCGATCAGCTCCGGATCCGGCGGCAGCGGGATATATTCCTTGGCGCCGGCATGGATCGAGGCGACCGCGGCGCGGGCGTCGTTGGAAATGCCGCAGGCGACAATCGGCACATGAATGTGTTCGGCTTCAAGCCGCATCACCAGGTCGCGAATGTCGAGGGATACGTCGACCAGCAACAGGTCGGCGCCCTTGCCGCCGCGCAGCACCCGCATCGCCTGTTCGTTGTCTTCCGCGTGAGTGACGGAAGCGCCGTTGTCCATCGCGATCTTGGTCGCCGTTGTGAGCTGCCCCTTCAAGGTACCAACAATAAGAAGCCGCATGGTCATCTCCTGTTCGACTATTCGCGCCGTTCAGGCGCGCCGTTTGAGTAAGAATCTTTAGTTGCGTTCCGCCTTGATGATTTCCGTCATCGTGACGCCGAGTTTGTCTTCGACCAGAACCACCTCGCCGCGCGCGACCAGGCGGTTGTTGACGTAAATGTCGATCGCTTCGCCGACGCGGCGATCGAGTTCGAGGACAGTGCCGGGACCGAGCTTGAGCAGATCGCCGACTTCCATCTTGGAACGGCCGAGCACCGCCGAGACCTGGACCGGTACGTCAAACACCGCTTCGAGGTCGGCCGCGATCCGGGCGGCATTCTCGTCTTCGTTATAGGCAACGTCGGCCATCGCCGGCGTGTCGGCCGAGTTCAGATCCGGGAGGGGAACCTGTCCGTCGGTGTCACTCATGGTTCATTCCTCTCAAGGCTCGTCTGGCCTGGTTGTGGACGCGATATAGCGCCCGACAAGTTCGTTGATCTTGGCTTCGATGGCTCCGCGTTCCAGAACGACACCGCCATCCGCCCATTCGATCCGGCAATCGCCGGTCGCAACACTCGGCTCGGCCAGGATGATCAGCCGGCCGGAAAAGCCGCTCTGCTTCGCCAGCGCCTCGATGCGCGTGTGCGCGGCCTCGTAGAGGGCGTCATTGATTCTGACCACGATGTGAGGCGTCGAAACCAGCTGCGCAAAGCAGTCGGCAACCAGCGCCGTGACCTCGCCGAGCGGCTCGCGCGCGATCAACTCGCTCGCCAGCTTGCGCGCGACCGCGACAGCGACGTCGACGGCCTCGGTTTCCATGCGGCTCTCGATGTTCGAGAACCGCGCGGCCATGCTCTTGATAGAGACGCCGATCGTCTCCAGCGCCAACGCGACGCGGCGGTCGCTCTCCACCTTGGCCTCGCGCAGCGCGGTATCGTAACCGCTGCGATAGGCGTGGGCCTCGGCTTCGGCAATCTTCTGGGCGACTTCCGCGGGCGTCGCGGGGCGCTCGCGCACGGGGGCCGCGAAGTCGGTGTCGAACAGGAATTTTGCGGGTGAGGCCATCAGTACACCAGCTCGTCGTCGGCGCGGTTCTTGGTCAGCGTGATTTCGCCCTTGGCAGCGAGGTCCTTGGCGAGATTGACCAGCAGCGCCTGCGCCTCGTCGACGTCGCGCAGCCGCACCGGTCCCATTGCCGCCATGTCGTCGAGCAGCATCTTGCCGGCGCGCGAGGACATGTTGCCGAGGAAGAAGCCGCGGACCTCTTCGTTGGCGCTCTTGAGCGCGATCGCAAGCTTGTCCTTGTCGACATTGCGCATCAGGGTTTGCGCCGAGCCTGAGTCCAGCTTGATCAGGTCGTCGAAGGTGAACATCAGCGCCTTGATCCGCTCGGCGGATTCGCGGTTCTCTTCTTCCAGCGAGGTGATGAAGCGGGTTTCGGTCTGGCGGTCGAAATTGTTGAAGATTTCGGCCATCACCTCATGGGCGTCGCGCCGCCTGGTCTGCGACAGGTTCGACATGAATTCGACGCGCAGCGTCTGCTCGACACGCTCAATGACTTCCTTTTGCACCGCTTCCATTTTCAGCATGCGGTTGATGACGTCGAGCGCCATGTCTTCGGGCAGGATCGCGAGCACGCGCGCCGAATGCTCCGGCTTCAGCTTCGAGAGCACGACCGCAATCGTCTGCGGATATTCATTCTTGAGATAGTTCGCGAGCACCTCTTCCTGGACGTTGGAGAGCTTTTCCCACATGTTACGGCCTGCGGGCCCTCGAATTTCGTCCATGATGCCGACGACCCGCTCGGGCGGCAGGTATTGCTGCAACAGCCGCTCGGTGGCGTCGAAATTGCCCATCAGTGCGCCGGATGCCGACATCCGCGACACGAATTCGAGCAGCATGTCCTCGACGGTGTCGGCCTCGACCGTGCCGAGCGTCGACATGTGGACCGACAATTCGCGCACCTCGTCGTCGTCGAGCAGCGACCAGACCTTGCCGCCATATTGCTCGCCGAGCGCCAGCATCAGAATGGCCGCGCGCTTTGGCCCCGGAAGAACAGGGGCGTCCTTGGCCCTGTTGCTCGCACGCGCCGCGAGCGAGGAAATCACGCTCGTGATGTCATTGGTGTTGTTGGTTTGTTGCAGGGCCATTCCGGATCACGCGGCGGGTTCGGAGAGCCATTGGCGAATAATGGCTACAGTTTCGTTGGGATTGCGCTCGGCGAGTTCGCCGACGCGATGAACGGATTGGGCGTGGACCTGCCCCTGGACCTGGGCCACGTCGATCAGCGCGGCGGTGTTGTTGACGCCGGGAACGAGATTCGGACCGCCGCCGCCGGGCGCGGCAGCTTGCGCGCCGCTGCCGTCGACGATTGCGGGCAGTTTTCCCTCGTTGGCGACTGCCGCGATTTCCTCATCGGCAATGATACGTTTGACCAGCGGGCGGACCACCATGAACAGCACCACGATGCCGAGCATCATCATGACGCCGAGCTCGATGATGTACATCACGTCGTCCTTGGTGAATTGCAGCATCCCGAGCAACCCCGCCGGCGGCTCCAGCGGTGCCACGGCCGGCGCTTCGGCAAATCGCAAATTGACGACTTCCACCTGGTCGCCGCGCTTCTGGTCGAAGCCGATCGCCGAGCGCACCAGCGCGGCAATCCGGTCGAGCTGTTCCTTGCTGCGGTCCTGATAGACCAGCTCGCCCTTGTCGTTCTTGGTATAGGTGCCGTCCACCAGCACGGCGACCGAGATACGGTTGACCCGGCCCGCTTCGGTCACTTCGGTCTTGGTGGTGTGGGAAATCTCGTAATTGTTGGTTTCCTCGGTCTTCTTGCTCTGGTCGCGCGCAACCGGCGCATTGGCTGGATTGTTGGCGCCTGGAAGCTCGTTGCCGACCGAGACCTGGCCGTTGTTTTCGGCCGTGGCGCTGGATTCCTCGCGGGTTTGGCTGGAGCGCAGCACCCGGCCTTCAGGATCGAACTTGTCGGAGGTCTCGGTGATCTTGTTGTAGTCGAAGTCGGCCGAGAGCTGGACGCGGGCGCGGCCTGAGCCGACCACCGACGAGACGATCGCTTCGACCTCGTTGCGCATCCGCTTTTCGAAACCTGCCCGCCGCTCGTCGCCCGCGGTGTTGTCGTTGGGCCCGCCTGCGCCATCGGCGAGAAGCTGGCCGGCCTCGTCGATGATCGACACCCGCTGCGGCTTCAGGCCATTGACGGCGGAAGCGACCAGATGCCGGATCGCCCTGATCTGTTGCGGCTCCAGGCTGCCGCGCACCCGCACCACGATCGAGGCCGACGGTTCGGGGGTTTCGCGCGCAAACAGCGGCCGCTCGGGGAGGACCAGATGAACGCGCGCGGCCTGGACGCGGTCAATGGCGCGAATGGTGCGTGCGAGTTCACCCTCCAGCGCGCGCAAATGGTTGATGTTCTGGACGAAACTCGTGGTGCCGAGCGCATCCGACTTGTCGAAAATCTCGTAGCCGACGCCGCCGCCCTTGGGCAGGCCGCCCTCGGCGAGCTTCATGCGCAGCCGCGTGACCTTGTCCTTCGGCACCATGATGATGGCGCCGTCATTGCGGAGTTCGAAAGGAATGGCCTGGCGTTCCAGGTCTTTGATGACGGCGGAGGAATCCTCGAGGCTGAGGTCGGTGAAGAGGGTGGTCATCTGCGGCGTGGTGACGCGCATGATGACGAACGCGAAGAAGCCGATCAGTGCGGCTGTCACCGCCACCATCGCCATCAGCCGCGAAGCGCCCAAGCCTCTCAGAAAGCCTACGAGACTCTGCAAACCAACCGCCCCTCAAGATTCGGTCCCAAGTCGGGATCGGACCACTGGGCAATTATTGCCTACGGTATGGTTTCGATATGGTTAACGAAGGTTAAGAGCGGGGGCGAAAGTTCGAAATGGCAAAAATCGGCTTCGCAAGGCGACGCCGATTTTCTTCAAAATGGTCGCTTTGGGTGACGACTACTGGCGATACTGCTGGATTCGCGTGGTCCGAAGCCCCGCAAGGCCGTGCTGATCGATGGAGAACTGCCAGGAGAGGAATTCGTCCACGGTCAGCGTGTAGCGGCTGCAGGCTTCCTCGAGGGACAGGAGGCCACCGCGAACTGCGGCGACGACTTCGGCCTTGCGACGGATCACCCATCGCTTCGTTCCCGGCGCGGGCAGATCCGCGATTGTCAACGGACTGCCGTCGGGCCCGATGACGTATTTTACCCTCGGGCGATGGGGCTCTGTCATGGCGTACTCACAAACTCTCAACCACTGAACTCACGTGATCAAGCTACGCCCGGCGACTTAAAATTTGGCTAAGCCCAAGGCTCTAATGCGAATCTCCTTCAAAAAGGGCGGCGCCGGCGCGGTCCAAGCCACGCGCCGGCGCCTTTTTAACCGAATCTTAAATCCTGGACCGCTTCCGCGCGGCTAATCGATGATGCTTTCGACCTGGTTGACCGTGAAAGTCTGCCCGCCGATCGACAGCAGCGGCGGCGACTGGGTGAGATCGACCGACGAGACCACGCCCGCGACCGAGGTGGTGACGGCCACCGTCTTGCCGTTGGAGTCCTTGGTGGTCGCCGTAAGCGTGTAGTTGCCGGCGGGGAGCTGGCTGCCGTCGGTGCCGAGCCCGTTCCAGTTGAAGGTCTGGTTGTTGCCGGCATTGGCGGCAAAGGTGTTGGTGTAAACGGTCTGGCCCGAGCTGTTGGCGATCGAGATGTTGACATTGGAAGCGGTGGGAATGTTGAGCTCCCAGGTGGCCTGGTTGTTGCTCAGCGCCGCGGTATTGCCTTTGACAACCGCGGTCTTGCCGACGAATTGCAATGCCTGACTGGATTGGGCGGTCTGCTGCAGCGAGACCAGCGTTGACAGCGAATCGTTGGTGTTGATCTGCTGCTGGACGCCGGCGAATTCGACGAGCTGCTGGGTGAACTGGTTGGTGTCGAGCGGGCTCAGCGGATTCTGGTTCTGCAATTGCGTGGTCAGGAGTTGCAGGAAGCTCTGAAAGTTGCCCGCAATCTGCGTGTTCGCCAGCGCGTTGGCGGACTGGGCCGCGCTGGTGCCGGACGATGATGTCTGTGGCGTCGTTCCTGAAACAACGGTCATATCGTTCTCCTGTTACTCATTACACTCTGATGTCGACGCCGCCGCTCGGTCCGAGCGAACGGCCGTAGCTGCGGCCCGCAGCCGCCGCCGGCACCGCATCTTCGTCGCTGATGACCAGCCGCTGGGCGTTGGGGTTGTTGTCGTTGGCGTTGTTCTGGCCGGAAGAAGACTGGTCGCGCAGGGAAAACTGCAGGCCGCCGCTGTCGGTCTTCAGGCCGGCATCGCTGAGCGCCTGCTGCAATTGCGGCGCGTCCTGGCGCAACATCGACAGCGTTTCAGGCTTTTCGACCGTCAGGTGCGAAGTGACCTGGCCATTCTGATCGATCTGGACGCGAACGTCGATGCGGCCAAGATCCGCGGGATCGAGCCTGATTTCAAAGCTGCTCTTGCCGCTCTTGACGTTGGCGGCGATCTCGACGGCAAGACCGCTGAGCGGAACCGCGCCGCTGGTCGCGGCTGTCGCGGTCAGGTTGTTTGTCGAAATGAGGCCCGATGCCGAATTGAGCTGCGGCGGCACCGCGCCGAGCGCTTGCGCCGAAGGATCGGCCATGTCGGCTGCGGCATGTGCTGTTGTCGCCGCGGTCGCCGCATGGTCGCGGCCCGATGCCGCCGGCGTCGTCGCCGCGGCCGAATCCGCAGGGGCGCTCTGGACGGCGAAATTCGCCGTCTCCGGCTTGCCTGATGTCGGCGTCTGCGCGGCCGCCGCGCTTTGCGTCGAATCCACAGATGTACCGGCCGCGTTTGCGTTTGCGGATGGCGCGCTGGCCGTAGAGCCTGTGGTGCCTGTCGTTGTGAGTTGCGTCTTGCCTTGCGTCTTCGGTGCGACGGGCGCGGTCGCGGCGACCGCCGTCGTCAAGGCGGACGCGTCTGACGGCGCCGTGCTGCCTGCCTGCACGTCGGCGTTGACAGTGACGGTGGGCGTGACGACGGCAACCTTTGGCGCGGTTTGCGCGGCGGCAGATCCGCTTGTTGGCGTCGTCGTGCCGGGATCGGTTTTGCCCGGGTCGGATGGTGCAGACGGCGGTGAAAGCGTTTGTGTGCTCGCGGCGATTGCGGCAGCCGCAAGCGCGAGCGGCGCCGTCGGGCCTCCCGTCGTCGGCGACGTCGAAGGCGTGTTGGTTAAGGGCGTAGATGTGAGTACCGGAGCGGCAACCGGCGTTGGCGTGGTCGGGGTGTTACCGACCTGTTGCGCAAGGAGGGCCGCGTCCAGGGTGGTCGCATCCGCTTCGGTATCGTCGCCCTGGGAATTCTTATCGCCGGATTTCGATGCGCCCGACGTGGTTGTCGAGGTCGTGGTCGTCGTGGTGGCGGTGGATGGGCTGGTGCTGTTGGCGGAAGCGCCGTTATCATTGTTGTTTCCGTCGGCGCTGCCGGACGCGCCGGCGTTGGAGCTGGCATTGGCTGACGAAGTGTCATTGCCGCCGTTACCGGAATCGCCGCTTGCCTGCGACGAGTTGGGCGCGTTGTTGTTGCTATTGTCAGCCGGCGCCGCATTGTTGTCGGCATTCGGATTGTTGTGGTGCGCAGGCGGCGGCTTGTTGGCCTGCGGATTGTTGTGATGCGCGTTCGGCGGCGAGGCGTCCGCATTGTTGTGCTGGGGCGGCGGAGGGGCTGCCGCACTGGAATCACTCTGCGTGTTCTGGCTGACCAGGTTTCCAAACAGATCCTTTGCCGGGGGCGTGCTGGAACGCGTCAGCCATGACGGCGCAGCCTGGAATGCGGCATTGGCTGAAGCATCTGGGGTAACACTGAGCACAGGACGGCCTCCGACGAAGGAACTCGAAAGAATAGTCAGCAAGGACCGGGCCATTCCGCAGCTATCAATAATATTTAATTATTTCAATGCCTTATGGATTTGACCGGGTCTGCATCCGGCCACGCCGAACCCCGTCTTTTCTGCCCGGCGGCAAGATTTGCCTTATCTGATCGGCCGCCTGTGGCCATGATTGCTTCGCGCTATATCGGCCTATATTAAAGTGCAGCTTTCCGGCGGCCCCAATGGGGGTCAGCCCCAGGGAAGCGCCCGACATTTTCGACCGCCGCCGCGGTGACATCGGTGACTTGGACAACCATGCGCAACAGTCTGGATCTCGAAGGCCGTCCCCAGGATACCCGCGTGGTCGTCGCCATGTCGGGCGGGGTCGATTCGTCGGTGACAGCGGCACTGTTGAAGTCGCAAGGCTACGACGTCGTCGGCATTACGTTGCAGCTCTACGACCATGGCGCGGCGACCCATCGCAAGGGCGCCTGCTGTGCGGGTCAGGACATTCACGACGCGCGCAACGTCGCCGAGCGGATCGGCATTCCGCATTATGTGCTGGATTACGAAAGCCGCTTCCGTCAGTCGGTGATCGACAACTTCGCCGAGAGCTATGCCTCCGGCGAAACGCCCGTTCCGTGCATCGAATGCAACCGTTCGATCAAGTTTCGCGACCTGATGGAGACGGCGCGCGAACTCGGCGCATCCGTGCTCGCGACCGGACACTACGTCGCCTCGCGCGCCACGGCTGACGGCTCGCGCGCGCTGATGTGTGCGGCCGACAGCGATCGCGATCAGAGCTACTTCCTGTTTGCGACCACCCGCGAGCAACTTCAGTATCTGCGTTTCCCGCTTGGCGACATGACCAAGCCCGAGACCCGCGAACTGGCGCGGCGCTTCGGCCTTGAAGTCGCCGACAAGCACGACAGCCAGGATATCTGTTTCGTGCCGACCGGACGCTACACCGACGTGATCGGCCGGCTGCGGCCGAACGCAATTGAGCCCGGCGACATCGTCGATCTCGACGGTCGCGTCATCGGCCACCATCAGGGCATCGTCCATTTCACCGTTGGCCAGCGCCGCGGCCTTGGGATCGCCTCCGGCGCGCCGCTCTATGTGGTGAAGCTCGATGCCGCACACCGCCGCGTCGTCGTGGGTCCGCGCGAGGCGCTCCGGATGGATCGCATCAGCCTGCGCGATGTGAACTGGATCGGCGATGGCCCGATCGATCGCGCGGTCGGTAGCGGCCTTGAGATTTTCGTGCGCGTTCGCTCGACGCGCGCCCCGCAGCCGGCATGGCTGCGCGCGACCGGCGACGGCTACGCGGTCGAACTCGTCGCCGGCGAAGAGGGCGTTTCACCCGGCCAAGCCTGCGTGTTCTACGATGCGCCATCGGGCCGCGCGCGTGTGCTCGGCGGCGGCTTTATCCAGAGCGCCAGCGCGACAGGAATGAACGACAGGACGGCGAGGGGAGCCGTGACGCCGCTCGAAGCGGTGCGCGGATAGAACTCTTAAAGGCGGGGGCATGGCGTCAGATATCGACCGCGAAGGGGTCGCGAAGGCCTATGGGCGATGGGCGCCGATCTACGACCTCGTCTTCGGTAAAGTCTTCGATCATGGCCGCCAGTCGACGATCGCGGAAGCCGACCGGATCGGCGGGCGAATTCTCGATGTCGGCGTCGGCACCGGATTGTCGCTGTCCGACTACGCCGCGACCACGAAAGTGTGCGGCGTCGATATTTCCGAGCCGATGTTGCGCAAGGCGCAGCAGCGGGTGCGTTCGCTGAAACTGACAAACGTCGAGACGCTGGCGGTGATGGACGCCAAGAATCTGGCTTTTGCGGATTCGTTCTTTGATGCGGTGGTCGCGCAATATGTCATTACCGCGGTTCCCGATCCGGAAGCGACGCTTGATGATTTTATCCGCGTGTTGAAGCCAGGCGGCGAACTCATCCTGGTCAATCATATCGGCGCCGAAAGTGGCCCGCGCCGCGCCTTCGAACTCGCGTTTGCGCCGCTTGCCCGCAGGCTCGGCTGGCGGCCCGAATTTCCGTGGGAGCGGCTGGTGAAATGGGCGGCCAAACATGGCGGTGTGAGCCTTGCCGAGCGGCGGCCGATGCCGCCGATGGGGCATTTCTCGCTGATCCGTTATCGAAAGGCCTGAAATCGTGACCTTGGGATCGCGGAACCAGCGTGCGTGACGCCCGTTTTCTTGGGATGACGAAACACGCGCTTGTTCTGACGTTCGGATTGATGGCCTCGATGCAGGCTGCGGCCGCCCAGGCGCCGCCAACGGTGACCACGCCGCCGCCGCCGACCGCCACAGCTTCGACCGATAACTGCACGCCGATGGCAAAATCGGGCGTGCCGCGCCCCAACCATGAGCCGGGCACCACGACCGGACAGGCCGGCGAGCCGCTGGCCGACAAACTCGCCAAATCCAACGGCGTGCTATGTCCGCCGTCGGGCGTCGACCCGCAAATGCGCGCCCCGACGCCGGATGGCGGGAACACGCCGGTCATTCCGCCGCCCGGCAGCCCCGGCGGCAATCCCGGCGTCCAGCCGAAATAGTGCGCCGCTTCAGGCGCTTCGGGGTGGATTCGCGCTTTGCTTGACAGGGCCGGGAGCTACTTCTTATATGCCGCGCGCTCGCGACTGCGGTTCATATATAATGTCCGCGTTGCCTGCACCGTGGCGGGGTAGCTCAGCTGGTTAGAGCACGGGAATCATAATCCTGGGGTCGGGGGTTCGAGTCCCTCCCCCGCTACCAAACGGCACGATTTTGTGCGCGAAACAACGATCTTGTGCGAGTCCGCGCGAACTGTGGTAGCGCCCGAACATGTTGCGTCAGAGATCGGCGAACACCTGATGGCGTTTGCTGCCAAGTGCACGGAAGCGCTCTCGGACGATCGAAACGATCCATCAAGCCGACTTGAATGCCACGCCGGCGATCGCATCAGCTTCTGCGCCTTTCCTCGCCGCTTCGTCGCGAACCGCGGCTGAGACGCGACCATCGCCGCGGCGAATTTCACGCACGATGCCATCGCCCATAGCGCGATGCGGTAGAGTTTTCGGCCGTTTGATCGATCATTCACCTGACGCCGTCGGCCAGATGACGGCCAGCGAACATACCCGACCGGGCTGAGTGGGCTTGGGCGCGCTTTTACTTTCGAATTAGGTTTCGAAATACTTTCGCTTTTGGTTGCATTCGCGCGTTTACGAAGATACGGTTCCAGAAAAAATCCATTTACAGGGGAGGGGAATCTTATGCTTCCGCGAGTTTCATCCTCGACGTCGCGCCGCCAGGTTCTCAAAATTGCGGCTGCAGGTGCGGCAAGCTCGATAGTGGGCATCCCGCGCGCACGTGCTGCCACAAAGAGCCTGACGCTTATTCACGAAAGCTCATTCATCAAGAACTTTGACGCTTACTTCCAGAACACGCTGGCCCCGGCGTACGAAAAACTTACGGGCGTCAAGGTCGGGTACGAGCTGGCGAGCGTTGGAAGCCTCCAGACGCGGCTCACCACCATCATCGAAACCGGCCACGGAGCCGACATCGCGCTGAATTTCTTCAATTGGCCCTTTCTCTACGATGAAAAATACATCGACGTCAGCGAGATCGCGGAGGCTGTCGGCGCGGCGCAAGGCGGATGGTACGAACCCGCAAAAGAAGCCTGCGTCGTCAACGGTAAGTGGAAGGCAGTGCCCTTCGGCAATGTAGGCCAGCTGATGAACTGGCGAATGGATTGGTTCAAGGAAGTCGGCTTCGAGAAGTTTCCAGACACCTGGGATGAATTGCTCGAGGCCGGCACCAAGCTCAAGGCGAAGGGGCATCCCTTTGGCTTCGAGCTCGGTCATGGCTTCGGCGATAATCACGGCTGGATCTATCCGCTGCTATGGTCTTTTGGAGGCCACGAGGTCGAGCCGGACGGCCAGACAATTGTGCTCGACTCTGACGAGACCGCGCGTGCATTGGACTTCGCGCGCAAGTTCTACCAACAGACCATGCTGGAGGACTGCCTGGGCTGGACCGATGTGAACAATAACAAGGCCTGGCTCAGCGAACAGATATCCTGCACCAACAACGCCGAAAGCATCCTTTGGGTCGCCAAGCGCGATTTTCCGGAGATTGCGAAGGTCACCGGTCAGGCGCTGAACCCGACCGGTCCAAAAGGCCGCTTTCACTTGCTCAACTCTTGGAGCCATTCGATCCTCGCATCGACACCGGATCATGAGGCGGCGAAGGCATTCTTGAAGTGGTTGAGCGAAAAGCCTCAGTTGGGACCCTGGTACGCAGCAGCCGAGACCTATTATCAGCCGTTCCTGCATGGATACGACGATGCGCCGATGTGGTCTGCCGAGCCGCGCAATTTGCCTTATCGCGACGCGCTCGCGACCGCCCATCTCCCTGGCTGGCCAGCTCCGGTGAGCCGTGCCCAGTCGGAGGTGATTGCGAAATACGTCGTCATCGACATGTTCGCCAAAGTGTGCTCCGGCACGTCGACAAAGGACGCCATCGCCACGGCGACGAGACAGCTCAAACAGATCTACGGCCAGGGCTGACATGACAGCGATCCTGGAAGCCGTCGGATCGCGGCCGCTCCGGCTTCGAGACGCAGTCTCGCGATGGCTTGACCATGAGGCGGTGTTCAGCTGGGTGTTGATGGCATTGCCGCTGACCTTCTTGTTCGCTCTGGTCGGATATCCCTTCCTGTACGGCGTTTATCTTAGTCTAGAGAGCCGTCCGGTAGCTCAGCCGGGCGTGTTCATTGGCCTGCAAAATTTCATCGAGGACGCGAAGGATCCGGTTTTCTGGCAGGTGACGTGGAACACCATTATCTACACGGCAATCTCGACGGCGCTCAAGATGGGGGGCGGGCTGGCGCTGGCGCTGGTGATGAATCAAAACTTTCCGATGAAGAACTTGGTCCGCGCCGCTCTGCTTCTGCCATTCATCGTGCCGACGGTGCTAAGCACAATCGCCTGGATGTGGATTCTGGATCCGGCGTTCAGCGTTATCAATTGGGCGTTGGTGCATTCGGGTTTGTCCAAGTCGCCCGGCCCGTCGTGGCTCGGCAACCCGGTTCTAGCGATGGCTTCGATCATCACGATCAATACCTGGCGGGGTCTGCCGTTCTACGCCATCACGTTGCTCGCCGGCCTTCAGACCATCCCGCAGGATCTCTATGAGGCGGCCGTGATCGACGGAGCAAGCAGGCGGGCCCAATTCTGGTACGTTACTTTGCCTTTGCTGAAGCCAGTGATTTTGATCGTCACCATTTTCTCGGTCATCTTCACATTCGCCGATTTTCAGCTCGTTTACGTGCTCACCCGCGGCGGGCCGGCGAACGCCACGCAGCTATTCGCCACCTACGCGTTCGACATTGCCATGAGCGGCGGCCAACTCGGCCGCGGTGCGTCGGTGGCACTCGCCATGCTGCCGCTTCTTGGATTGCTGATCATCGCTCTGACGGCCTACACGCGGAGCCGCGAATGATCGGACATCGCGGATCCAACTCCCGTATGCTGAGCCTCTGGCTCCCGCTTGGCTTTTTCGTGCTGATGGCGCTCGGTCCCTTTTATTGGATGCTCATCACCTCTCTGAAGCCGAACGCAGAGCTTTATAATACGCGCATGATGCCGTTGGTCGTCCACCATCCGACTCTCAAGCACTACGTAGATCTCTTGACCGAGACCAGCTTTCTCACCTGGACCTACAACACAACGGTTGTCGCTGTGCTTTCGACAGCGATCTCGCTGGTGCTGGGAATCATGCTGGCCTATCCGTTGGCGCGGATGCGGTTCGCGGGCGCGGGACTCATCGCGGCGACAGTGGCGGCGACCTATCTCGTACCCCAACCCTTTCTGTTCATCCCGCTTGCCGACATCATCAACAACTTAGGGCTTTCCGACACACTGACATCCGTCATTCTCACTTATCCGACGATGCTGATACCGTTCTGCGCGTGGCTGCTCATCGGATATTTCAAGACGGTACCACGCGAGCTGGAGGAGGCCGCGCGCATCGACGGGGCGAGCCGCTGGCAGACCATGGTGCGGGTTGTGCTGCCTCTGTGTATCCCCGGCTTTATTTCGGCGGGTATCTTCGCCTTTACGCTATCGCAGAATGAGTTCCTTTATGCGTTGATCTTTCTGAATAAGACCGATGTTCGCACAGTCCCCGTTGGCGCGATAGCTGAACTTATCCGCGGCGACGTGTTCTACTGGGGCCAGCTGATGGCGGCTGCTTTGCTCGGGTCACTGCCCGTCGCCTTCCTCTACTCGTTCTTCGTAGAGCACTATGTTGCCGGCCTGACTGCCGGATCGGTAAAGGCTTGAGATATCACCTTTGCCGAGCAGATGAAGCGCCCAATCAATCTTCCCGAGGATGATAGATCTTCGCTAACATCAACGGACGCTGAAGGCATCAAAACACTCCTTTGAGCATGAAGCATCCACTCCCGGACCGGATGCGCGCAGGATCTCAGCCTCGACCATGACTACGTTTGGAAGATCGCTTCCGAAGAAGCCTCGCGGCCAATTCCTGGCCCGCTCGAATCAGATTGTCCATCGCCTGCGCGAACAGGCGGGCGTCCCGCACCGCCAGCCACTGGTTGAGCATGCCGACGAAACTCGTGTAAATAAAATTGGCGAGCTCCATGATCTGCGCCTCATCCTCGGGGCGAACATCCGTCGCCGCGCGCAGCCAGTCGGCGTAGAGCAACAGGAATTCGTGATCCTTCTCCCGCGCCATGTGCTCCGCATGGGGGTGTCGAAGGACGTAGAGCGTCATCTCCTGAAGGGCGAGCTGCTCGCCGGGAGCTTTTTCGATCTCGCTCCAGATGAACCGCAGAAGATCCGCGATGCGATCGTGCAGTGTTTGGGGTGCAGAAAATTGCTTCGCCAGCGTGGCGCGATAATTGGCGACGAGAACCTCCATGACCTTAAAAAGGATCTCTTCCTTGTCGTGGAAATGGTAGTGCAGAGTTGCCACATTGACGCCCGCAGCTTCGGCGATCTTGCGTGTTGTGGCGTGGTAGACACCGTCACTGATCATCACCTTGAGCGCCGCATCGATGATCTGCTCGCGTCGGCCGTCGCTGTTGGGACGTGCGAAGCTCTTTCTTATGACACGCTGATTCATGGCGGTTATGTTGCTTTGCAGTGTCAACAAATCAAGTTGTTTTGGAGTCTATGGGCGGCGATATTCCGCTCCTTTACATCATGATCTGCGCTGCCGCGCGGCAGCAATAATGGCCCGCGCTTCGATTGTGTTCCCGCTGGCGGCGGGCCCGACTGAATCGATGGACACTGAGACCGCCGGCACTGCCTCCTGCGATGGATTACAACGAGAACGATAGTCCATTCCTCGTAATCCGAGAGCCGTTGCCCCAAGCTTGGCTGGAAACCCGACGCGTCGAGCACGAAGAAAACGCTAACCGCTGACCTTTAAGCCGCGCTGTTTGAGCTGCCATGCGAATGACATTGACTCAAGAATGATCAAATCGTACGATTTGGTCAAGTGATTGGATTTGACAAGGTCCAACACGTGGCGGGAGGAGACAGCATGAAGAACGTGAAGAAGCGCCTGCAGGCTTTTGATCGCGTGGCTCGCGATCCGGCCTGATCAAAGCCGAGCGACGCATAGGCAGCGGAGCGGCGATCACAAGACCAACCGACTAATCTGAAAAAAAGCAGCAGCCCCTTTTCTTGACGGGTGCGGAGGGCGCTGCCGAGGCGACGCTGCACGCAACGAGGCGCGTACGAGCGCCTTCGAAGTGCCATGGGAGGAGGAGCAAATGAAAGCACTAATGGGCATTTTTGGAGTTTCCCTGATCGCAGTTGTCGCGGCGTTCTCGATTGCCCCGGCCATTGCCGGAGACGACGTCCAGCTGTTACCCCCGGAATTACTAGCGCCGACAACCGACAAGAAGACTCCGCCGGACAAGTACAAAAAAGCGCCGCCTTGGACGATCGGAATGGTGTTTCCCGGAGTTGGAAACACGTGGATCATTCAGATGGCCGAAGAAACCAAATATGAGGCGGCACACACTCCGGGGATCAAGCAGTTCATCTTTACGGAGGCCAATTGGGATCCGACAAAACAGGTTGCGAACATGGAGGACATGATCTCGCGCAAAGTTGACGCGATAATCATTGCGCCCATAGCGATGCCTCTCCTGAAGAAGCAGGTCGACGCGGCGCTGGCGGCCGGCATTCCTGTAATTAACCTGGGATGGAGCAAGGGCGCGCTCCCCAGCACCGTCGAGGTCATGGGCGGTGGCGGCCCGTTCGGCGAAGTTGGTGGAAAATGGCTCAGAAATAAACTTGGCGGCAAGGGCACGGTCTGGGCTTTCCGTGGGGTCGCCGGCGTTCAGGAGGAGACGGACCGCTATGAAGGGTTTAAGAAAGCGATAGCAGGTTCAGATATCACCATAGGCGCGGAAGTCTTTGGCGACTGGAATTATGCGAAGGCCAAGGGGCTTTGCGAAAATCTCGTTCTCTCGGGTAAGCCGGTGGATGGCATCTGGTTTTCCGGCGCCGAAATGACTCGCGGTTGTATCGATGTCTTCAAGGAGGCCGGCAGGCCGCTCGTGCCGATGACAGGAGAAGGCAACAACGGCTTCCTGCGGGCGTGGAAGGAGTCGAAGTTGGACAGTGTTGCCGCGGTGTTCACGCCGGAGCTCGGTCCTGCTGCGTTGCGCGCGACTGTAGCCATTTTACAGGGGAAGTCCTTGTATGATCACTACTTCTCGGATCCCGCACCAATTACGAACGTAAACCTCGACAAGTATTATCGGCCGGATCTGAACGATGCCTTCTGGATGCCGTCCGAGCTGCCCAAGGCAGAAATCGAAAAAATGTTCAAGAAATAAGAGCGCGCGAGGGCGATGATCACGCCAGTGGCGCACTCTTCTCCCAGGAACGCGCTTGTCGCATTCCAGTCTGTCAACAAGAGCTTCGGGTCGACCCGGGCTCTTGTTGACCTTTCTTTGCAAGGATCTGCGGGCTCGGTGCATGCGATCACTGGCGAGAACGGTGCTGGAAAATCAACCCTCATGAATTTGCTTGCAGGTGTTCATCAACCCGACTCGGGCGAGATTAGAGTTCGCGGCCAGGCCCTCAGAATCGAAAGCCCAGCCCAGGCGCAGCGCGCTGGCATATCCACCATATTCCAGGAGCTGTCTCTCGTCCCCAACCTGACGGTCGCCGAAAATCTCTTTCTCGGCCGGGAGCCTCACCGAGCGGGAATCGTCGATCGTTCTTTCATGCGCCGTCGTGCGGAGCAGGCCCTCGACCTGGTCAAATGTCGCTTGGACGTGAACACCTTTTGCCAAACCCTTTCGGTGGCGGAGCAGCAGCTCATTGAAATCGCAAAGGGATTGATGGCGGATGCCGACGTGTTCATTCTCGACGAACCGACCGCCGCCTTGAACGGACCGGAGGTCGACACGCTTGGGGATCTCATCCACTCATTAAAGACAGCTGGCAAACTGATTTTTTATATAAGCCACAGGCTTGAGGAGATATTCCGATTCAGTGAGGCCGTTAGCGTCTTGAAGGACGGCAGACTCGTTGGGACATTTGAGACAAGCGAACTTACGCAGGACGAACTGATATCGCTCATGGTTGGTCGCCCGCTTGGGCAGCTGTTTCCTCTCCGCAATCCGCACCCAAGTCACCTCGGCTGTGCCCTGGAAATTTCGGAACTTGTAGCTTCAGATGCCGAACACGCCGTCTCGTTTGGGATCAATCGTGGCGAGATTCTGGGGTTTGCAGGGCTGCAGGGTCAGGGGCAGCGTGAGATCATCAGGGCGGTTGCCGGGGTGGAACCTCACGTCCGCGGGCTCGTCAAAAAACGCAGTCCCAGCGACGAATTGCAAAGCGTCGATCTGTCAATCGTCGCCGTTGCTCGCTCGGGTATCGGCTTTATCCCGGAGGACCGAAAGTCCGAGGGGCTCTACTTGTCGCTTTCTATAGAACAGAATGTCGCGCTCGGCATGCTGCGGCAGCTCGCGATGTGGCGCCGCGCTCGTGTGAGGAAATCAGGTATCGCTGATCTTTTGTTGCGGATGAGAGTTCGCGCCAATGATCAAGGGCAACCCCTCTCGTCTCTGTCTGGCGGTAATCAGCAGAAGGTGATGTTGGGGCGATGGCTCGCGTCCGAGGTCGATGTCCTGCTGGTTGAGGAGCCGACGCGCGGTGTGGACGTAGGCGCCAAATCCGAAATCTACGCGCTCTTGCGCGAGTTCGCCAATTCCGGTGGCGCAGTCCTCATTGTCTCAAGTGAACTGACCGAGATTCTGGGCCTATGCGACCGAATCCTCGTAATTCGCGATGGCAAAATCACCGCCGAACTTGATGGCGTCGGGGCGAGCGAGGAGGAGATAATGCGCTACGCGCTGGCCGGATCGGAGGCCGAGGCCAGGAAAGAGCTGTGATGGTCGCTTCAATTACGAAGTCCAGTCGAAGCGGCCTCCGCCTCGCCACGATCTCGCTTCCGGCCCTGCTTTTCGTGGCGCTTTCGTTTCTGTCGCCAGCCTTCCTGAGTGTGCAGAATCTGAGCAACGTCAATGGCCAGATAGCAGCACTCTTGATCGTCTCACTAGGGCAGCTCGTTGTAGCCCTGATCGGAGGCATCGATCTTTCCGTGGGGGCCGCTCTCAGTCTAACGACAACGATCATTGTCTCGGTAAGTCCGGATCTCGCGCTCGCGGCCGCCTTGCTCGCCGGCGCCGCGATCGGCCTTGTCAATGGAATAGGGATAACTGTCGCTGGCATACATCCGCTCATCATGACAATGGCGTCGATGACGTTCCTGCAGGGACTTGCGCTCCTGATACATCCCGTACCCGGCGGAACCGTCCCTGACTACCTTGCCGGTCTGGCATGGACCTCGGCGGCAGGCGTACCCGCCGCGTTCTTCTGGTGTGTTGGTGCGGTGATGATCGCGTCGTTCGTCTTGTCGGCGACGCGCTTCGGGTTGCGCCTGTTTGCAATCGGCGCCAATCAGGCCAGTGCGGCCCGCAACGGAATTGCGGTCAGATGGTACAGCGTTGGATGCTACGTGATCTGCTCTGTGACCGCGACGGTCGCAGGCATTTTCATCAGCGCCCGAGTCTCATCGGGAGATGCTACGGTCGGAGCTCCATTCGCTTTGGATTCGATCACCGCAATAGCTATGGGAGGAGTCCAGTTGGCCGGGGGTACCGGCAGCGTTGCAGGTGTGGTCCTTGGCACCATCACGTTGGGTTTGCTGACGAACGGAATGAATCTAGTCGGGATTTCTCCATTCCTGCGCACCGCTGCAACGGGATTCTTGCTGCTTATCGCAATCAGCATGCAGCGCCGAAGTGTGATCGGCGTGTGAGCGATATGACCACCAATTCGTTCCCTCGGGCGGTTCATCCCCGCAGAATAGCGCGCTTGCTCTTGAGCGTTCCGCTTGCTTACGCCGGAACAGCCGCCTTGTTGGTGTTTGCCTATGTGACCAGGCCGGCTCTCGTTTCACCTGTGTTGCTCTTGCTCATCGTTCGCCAGGCTGCTCCGTTGGCTATCGCCGTCCTTGGTCAATCGGTTTGCATGAGGGTTCTTTCACTCGATCTTTCGGTCGGCGGCGTCATTCTCGCAGTCAGTTACATCCTCACGAGCGGCATTCTGAGATTTCCCGAGCCGGTGCTGCTGATCGTTTGCGTGCTCTTCGGAGCAGCCGTCGGCGCCGCAAACGCATTCTTTATCACGCGCATCAGAGCATCATCCGTCATCGTGACTCTGGCGACCGCCCTGATCTTAAGTGGTGTCGTCTTTTCGCTCAGCCAGCTGCGTGCGCCCGGGGAAGCTCCAGCCATCCTGCGTTACCTAGGGCAAACGAGAATAGGCATTGTGCCGATCTCTCCGCTATTTTGGCTCGCGTTATTCGTTCCGGTCGCGCTATTTCTCCGCATGTCAGTGTTTGGGCGCTATGTGGATGCAATCGGCGCCAACCCACGGGCAGCTTTGATGTCCGGCATTCCCTATGTTCGTATCGTGACGATTGCGCATATTGCGTCGGGCATTCTCGCGGTTTTCAGCGGTTTCGTGCTCATCGGCTTTGTTGGGGCCGGCAGCCTGGATATCGGTCGTGACCTGCCCTTGAATTCGCTCGTTGCAGTTATTCTCGGTGGAGTCACCTTTGGCTCGGGCAAGGGAGGTTCGCTCGGGCCCGCTGTGGCCGCTTTCATGCTCACGTTCAGCTTCAATCTGCTCACGAGCCTTGGCATCGGCGAGCCGGGGAAATTGATGTTGCAGGGAGCGATCATTGCCCTTGCCGCCACACGGCGAAGTCCTGACTGAAACAAGTGAAGATGGAGAGACGCATGCCGCGCGTGATGATGGAAGCCGAGCCGTTCTTTTTCGATGGCAATGATATTGCCGTGCTCGTCTTGCATGGTTTCACGGGGACCACGCAGAGTGTGCGCTATTTCGGGCAGGAGCTACACCGGAAGTATGGCTTCACAGTCCGAGGTCCGCGCCTCGCTGGACACGGCACCACACCCGATGACATGGAAAAGACCGGCTTTCACGATTGGGTCTCTTCGTGCGAAGAGCCACTCCATGAACTAGCCGCAGGTGGCAAATCCGTTTTTGTCGCAGGCTTATCCATGGGCGGTACCCTGGCGCTCAACCTGGCTGCACGCTTTTCCACGATCGTCCACGGCATTATTCCCATAAACAGTCCAGTCGGCATTTTCGAACCGCCGCTCGCGGAATTGGTCCTGAGCAAATCGGCTCCGGCGCGGGTCCCGGGAATAGGTTCGGATATAAAGGATTCGAGGGCGTCCGAACTCGCCTATTCAGAGCTGCCCGTCAGCTGCGCACGCGAGGTGTTTATTCTGGTTGCGGCGACTTCGGCACTTCTTTGCAGGGTAACTTGCCCAGTCCTTGCGATGCACTCCCGAGAAGACCATGTGGTGCCTCCGCGAAATGGGCAAAGAATCCTCGAGAGCGTTGGGTCCGATGACATAAGGCTGTTGTGGCTCAACAATTCCTATCATGTCGCAACTCTCGACAATGACAGGGATCTTATCGTCCAGCGCGCCGGGCGATTCATTGAGGAAGTAAGCGGATAGCCATCCATGAAAAAGAGCGCGACAGCCTTACGCCGTCTCGTCCCTTCGCCATCCGTTGGCGCGCGCCGAGCGAGTCCAAGAACCGGACGCGAAAAACCATTGGTTGCCATTTTTCAGATAGGGAAACAGCTTACACCTCAGCAGGGACACTTGATCAGCGCGTCCAGAATCATTTGATACCCCCTTACGCGGGGCCGGATCGTTCATGAACGGCGCTTTTGGTAGACGATTAACTCGGCCTCGCGACTTGGGTCGTCCTACGACAGAAAAACAAGTTGCTGGCTAGTAGTGCAGCCGACCTCCGCCACAATGCAAGCGTTCACGCCACCATGATAAGGACAAACAGCGGTTCGTCGTGTCGGTGGTTGCGTAAGATTCCCTGCCTAGGCACCAACGCTCCAAGTACTGCGCCAGGGACCCATTTGAACGAGCCGGACGCTAGGCGGCTTTTCGTTGCCGTATGATGGTATAATCAAGCGGTAGGGCGGAGGGGGGAGTCAGGTGAATCGCCCCCCCCCGCTACCATCTTCCGGAAAGACCCTCCGCCTACGAGCGCGGCTAGTTTTCCTTTCACTTCGACCTCAAAGCCTTGCCGGGGATCCCTCGGGTGGACGAGGACGCTATGAACGAGCGCCCTGAAATCGGCGATGACGGGTCCGCTGCGCTGTCGCTCGCCTTCGATCCGGTCACGTTTCGCCTCCAGCCGCGTGCGCACCGCGACCGCGCCCCGGCAAGCCGCTCTCACTCACTGTTGTAGTTGCGCACATAGGTCTCGATCAGCCGATGATCCTTCAACTCTTCGGCCATCCAGCTGAGCACAAGCCTTTCGACGTCGGGGAGGTAATGATCCTGCAATTTGAACAACTGCCGCTCTCGCGGACAGCTGAGCAACGAATCCTAGGCCTGTGCCTGGCCGCGCCGGGCTATCTGAAAGCAATGTAACTTTCATCGGGCTCTTATGATCAAGTTGTCAGTGCAAAGCGTTTTGCCGCCTCTGCGGCCATCAGATACGACAATGTGACGGTCGCGATGATTAGCGTCAGGGAGATCGAAAGTCCGGTAAATCCGAACAAGCTTCCCCATGGACCAAGGGCGACAACGACACTCGCAACGAGAGCGCCGATTGAGGTCACAAGAAGGACAGGATTGGGTCGATTGGCGCGCCAGGGCAACCGGCGCGAGCGGATTAAGAAGATCACGAGTATTTGGGTGGCGATGGACTCGACAAACCAGCCGGTTTGAAAAATCGACTCATCCGCATGAACGACCTTGAGCAGAACAGCAAAAGTGATTGCATCGAACAACGATGAGACCGCGCCCATGATGATGGTGAAGCGAAGGATCTTTCGCATGTCCCAAACTTCCGGGCGCGCGACATCCTCGTCGTCGACCTCATCGAAGGGAATGCCGACTTCTGAAAGATCATAGAGAAGATTGTTGAGAAGGATTTGCAGCGGCAACAGTGGCAGGAATGGCAATACGACGGACGACAGCGCCATCGACAGCATGTTGCCGAAATTCGAACTTGTTCCCATACGAATGTATTTGAGAATATTCGCGAAGGTCCGCCGACCTTCGCGAACGCCGGCCGCGAGCACCGACAGATCGGGGGCCAGCAGGATCATGTCGGCTGCGGCGCGTGCGACTTCGGTGGCGCCGGTGACGGACATGCCGACATGGGCCGCATGGATCGCAGGCGCGTCGTTGACGCCGTCTCC
>Ga0070741_10003935_pt1 | contig 35635 bp, 27 predicted proteins | sample Coa_R1_4_FD_66440 | JGI IMG/M metagenome (GOLD analysis project Ga0070741, IMG submission 66440) | Surface soil microbial communities from Centralia Pennsylvania, which are recovering from an underground coalmine fire - Coalmine... | ecosystem: Environmental > Terrestrial > Soil > Unclassified ... | reverse complement strand
CGTCGTCGAAGGCATAATGGCGCTGCACTGGCCCGAGCTCTGCGCCGCCTACGACCTCTCCGTCTACGTCCACGCGCCCGACGAGCTCTGCCTCGCCCGACGCATCCACCGTGACATCCGCGAGCGCGGCCGCACCGAAGCCTCCGTCCGCGAGCAGTACGACGCCGCCGTCAAACCCATGGCCGAGCGATACGTCATCCCGTCACAAACCCGCGCCACCATGACCGTCCTCGGCACCGACGCACTCGACTGGTCCATCGAACAGATCTTCCGCCAGCTGCGCGAACGCGATATCCTCCCCAAACCGCGATGACGACGCTACCTATCGTCGGCGACATCACCCCGCTGGCGACCGGCGTCAAACGCGGGCAGCTCAAACGCATGTCCTCCGACTTCTCGGGCTATGGCTGCCTGGCAGTCACTATCTGGCTGACCTCCGGAGAAGGTTTCCGGCTAACGTCTTCCATGCACGATCTCACCGATGGCATCGAGGTCGGCATCCTCAAGCTCGAGCTTCTGCTGCACCCTCAACCAGACGAAGCCTCCGTAGACCTGCCCTGGTCGTTCAGAAACGGCGGCTCGATCGCTAAGCTCGTAATTGAACAACGCGGCATCCGAGCCGAGTCGGGCCTTCTGCTTCGCAGCCGCGACGGCGAGGAGATCATCATCGTTCCCGCCACCTCACCTCATCGGCTCTATGTTGAAGGCGTAGACTCACTCGCCGGACAGGCCATGCCCGAATACAGCCTCAGCCGGTATCTGCAGGAACCAATCTAAAAGCAAAACGGCGGAGCCGAAGCTCCGCCGTTCACTAACCACTAACCACTAACTACTCTCGTTACGCCGTCACCAGGTCCAGCTTCTCGCTGAACGCCTTGCCCTTGCGCGCCGCGAACGCCTTCTTGTGGAACGCGTAACCGGCGATCAGCGGGAACGCGATCGTGGCCTCGGAGTAGACCATTTGCTCATAGGTCAGATCGACCTTGCCCCACGAGCTGGCTTCCTTAAGAGTCGAACCCGAGAGCGCACCATCGCGTGCATCAGCCACCGTGATCTGGATAGCGTACTTGTGCATCGAGGCCTCGACGCCGAGGATGTCGGCCGCGACCACGATGTCCTGCGCGAAGTTCTTCGGCACGCCGCCGCCGATCATCAGCAGCCCCGTCGTCGGGTTCTGGATCTTGATCTGCGTCAGCTCGTAAAAGTCCTTGCCGGAATCGATGGACACGTGCGGCTTGCCCTGCCTTGCGTGCTGATGCGCCACAATGCCAAAGCCGAACGAGCAGTCCGAGAACGCCGGGCAGAAGATCGGCACATTCTTCTCGTAGCAGGCGAGCACAATCGAGTCCGCGTTGCCCTTCTCGGGCGTGCGGCCGTTCTCCTTCAGGTAGCGGCCCATCTCGCGGATGAACTCACGCGAGCTGTACGCAGCGGGCTTCATCGAGTTGATGACCTTCTCGGTCGTCTCGTCGCAGATACGCAGCTCTTCCTCGTCGATGAACGTGTCGTAGATGCGGTCGATCATCAGCTCGCGCAGCTCGGCGTCGCCGGCGCCGTACTTGTACTCGTCGCCGGCGATGTAGTGGCGGAAGCCGAGGGCCTCGAAGAAGTCCTGGTCGACGATGTTCGCGCCGGTCGAGACAATCGCATCGACCATGTTGTTGCGCACCAGGTCGACGATGACCTTCTGCAACCCAGCCGAGATGAGCGAGCCGGCGAGGCACAGAATCACGCCGCACTCGGTATCGCGGAGCATCATGTCGTAAATGTTGGCCGCACGCGCCAGATCGCGCGAGCTGTAGGCCATCGAAGCCATCGCGTCCACCAGCGGCACAACATTGTGCTCGGTGATGTCGATGTGCTGAATCTTGTTTTGGAGAAGTTCTTTTTTGGTAGCCATGTCAGCTACCAGTTTATCGTGTTTTCGCCTGTAATTACGCGGGTGTTCTGCAAATCTGGCATGAATTCAGGCCAGCCGCATCAGCGGTCCGGCAGTCGCACGATCCATGGTCTGCGAGTTGGCTCCCGCGTCCGGCTGGAGTTCGCTCGTCTGCGCAGGACGCGACGGATTGCAGAGCAGAACAATCCCGAAAATGATCAGCACCAGCGCAAAGAGATACTGCACAAGCGTCTTCATCCTGAAGGTCCTCACCTGAGAGCCGCGGCGAAACACGACCATCCTACACTCTCAGGGTGGTAATGAACTAAAGAGTCGCTCCTGGTTACTTCAATTGTCTTCGTTTTACCGCGACTCGTCTGTTATCTCTTCTCCTGCCTAATCTACTTTCCTTGCAGAGTCTTTTCTGGAAGAGCGCGTTCGTCTGCGGGCCTCAGGGAGATTGGTGGGCAATTCTCTCTAATGAGGTGCGTCGTGAAGAAATTGAACCTTCTGCTCTGTGTCCCAGCGCTGCTGCTGACGACTGGGGTTATGCACGCTGACACCGTCTTTTCGGAAAACTTCGACGAGACGACCGCTCAACTGGATGTGACCAAGGCAGGTGCATTTAGCGCCGTCAACGGGACGAACGTGGACATCGTGGGTCCCGCGGACGGCTTTGGATATCTCTGCCGCGGGCCGGAGTCCGGCAACTGCGTGGATATGGGCGGGACCGGCGGAAACTCAGCCGGCAACCTGAATCTGACCACAACCCTGAACCTTGCGGCCGGAAGCTACTTGCTAAACTTTGATCTGATCGGGTCGGATCGGGGCGTCTCGAGCACCACCGAGGTCATCATCAAGTCCCCGACGCAGACGTTCTACGACCAGACGTTCACCCTCGCCAGCGATGACCTCACCTCGGGTGTCGTCACCAATGCGCTTTTCAACGTCACCTCCGATCCAGTGCAGCTTGAATTCATTGACCTGGGTCCGAACAACAATATCGGTGCGTTGCTCGACAACATCAGCGTCACGACCACGCCTGAGCCCAGCAGCCTTGCCCTTTTGGGAACAGGGTTGCTCGGCGCGTGCGGCGTACTGCGGCGGCGGCTCAAAGCATAAGCAGAGCGGATGAAGTATTTCCAAGGAGGGCCGCTCCCGCGGCCCTCTTTGCTTTTTGTATGCATTAGGCTGATGTACAAGCCATGAACGTTAACTTCGCCGAGCGCGCGCATAACCACAATTGGAAGCTGGATCCGATCGTACGCTCGCTGCTCGATACGGACTTCTACAAGTTCCTGATGCTGCAGTTCATCTGGAAGAACTTCCCGCGCGTAAAGGCGACCAGCGAGATCTACAACCGCACGATCAAGGTGCGGTTGGGCGAACGCATCCCGGCCGAGGCGCTGCGCGAGCAGATGGACTACGTCACGCGGCTGAAGTTTGAGCGGTCCGAACTGGTGTGGCTGGCGGGCAACACCTTCTATGGCGTGCGGCAGATCTTCGAGCCTGGCTTCCTGGATTGGCTGGAGCACAGCTTCCGACTTTCGACGTACCAGATCAGCGAGCAGGACGGTCAATTGGTGCTGCGGTTCAGCGGTTTGTGGACCGAGGTGACGATGTGGGAGGTCTACTCACTCGCAATCGTCAGCGAGATGAAGACCCGTGCGGCGCTTGCCGAGCTGAACGAGCTTGAACTTGATGTGCTCTACGCGCGAGCCAAGACGCGGTTGTGGGACAAGATTGAGAAGCTTCGTCGCGTTGAGGGCCTGCGGCTGTCGGACTTCGGCACGCGGCGGCGGCATAGCTTTCTGTGGCAGGAGTACTGCGTGGAAGCTCTGCAGGCGGCACTGAATATGGGTGAGGAACGGTTCAGCGGCACCTCAAACACCGCGCTCGCGTACAAGCACAACCTGGAGGCGATCGGAACGAATGCGCATGAGCTGCCGATGGCGCTGGCAGCGATGGCCTCGCGCGGGAGCGATGAGGAGCTGCGGGCCTCGCAGTATCGCGTGCTGGAACTGTGGCAGCAGAGCTATCACGGCGAACTTCTGATTCTGCTGCCGGATACGTTTGGGACGAATCAGTTTTTGGAGGGGGCGCCGGAGTGGGTGGCGCGGTGGACGGGGGAGCGGGTGGACTCGAAGGACCCGTTCGAGGCGGGGGATGAGTACATTGCGTGGCTGCTGCGGCATGGGCAGGACCCGCGGACCAAGCGGCTGATCGCGAGCGACGCGCTGGATGCGGAGACGATTGTGGCGCTGCACGAGTATTTCGACGGGCGGATACGGTTTGCGGCAGGCTGGGGGACGCTGCTGACCAATGACTTCCGCGGGTGTCATCCGCGCGGGGAGGATACGTTCGAGCCGATCTCGCTGGTGTGCAAGCTGACCAGCGCGGATGGCGTGCCGACCGTGAAACTTTCCGACAACGCGAGCAAGGCGACCGGACCGGCGGAGGAGATTGCGCGTTACCGCAGGGTGTTCGGGACGCCGGTGCTCAGGGAGCAGCCGGTGCTGGTGTGAGGGAGTTAGGAGTGAGGGTACCCCCTCCCCCCTTTTTTTCGCAAAATCTTCATATTGCTGGACTTAGGGTTGGACCTAAGTTTGCAAAGTCTTGATTCTATTGGTTGCGGAGATGTACACGTACTGGGGCCGGTTTTGAGGGCCAGGCAGCGTTTCTCAGAGAGGAGTCCTGCATGCGAATGAGGATTGCATTGGTGATGGTTGCGGGTCTGGCGATCGGTGCGGGCGCGGTGTCGTGCGTCGCGCAGGCTGCGGCAGATCAATCGCTGACGGGCAAGTGGCAGGTGACGGCGGAGATTTATGGGACACAGATGTACGTGCCGCTGCAACTGGACCAGGCGGGCGAGAAGCTGACCGGGAAGTTTCGTGGAGACAAGCTGGAGGGGACGGTCAGTCATTCACAGGGGGGCGAAAAGGTGCACTTTGTCGCGAAGGACAGCGAAGGCGACTCGAATGAGGTGACGGCTACGGCTGCGAATGGGGAGATGAAGGGCGAGGTCATTGCGACCAGCACCGGTAACCCGACGGGACATGACCGGATTCCCTTCACCGCGGAGTTGATCAAGCCGATTGTGCATGGGAACGAGACGCATGAGTTTGTGCCCACGGTGTTCTACCGGTCGTGGTCGCCGTTCAACAAGCCGGTGCTGCGGGTGAAGCCGGGAGACACGATTCACACGACGACGGTGGATGCGGGCGGAACGGATTTCCAAGGCGTGCGGCGGGTGCTGGGTGGGAATCCGGAGACGGGACCGTTCTACATTGAGGGCGCGGAGCCGGGCGACACGCTGGTGGTGCATATTGTGCGGCTGAAGCTGAATCGTGACTGGGCAGAGAGCGATGACGCGGTCGTGGATCGCGCGACCAATTCGGAGCTGGCAGTGCGGTTCAAGGACAACGGCAAAGGCGTGCGGTGGAAGCTGGACCGGGTGAATGGGACGGCGTCGGTAGCAGAGCCGGGCGAGCACATGAAGAACTTTTCGATTCCGGTGCGGCCGATGCTGGGGTGTGTGGCGACGGCGGTTGGGCCAGCGCAGGCTCCGCCGCCGACGGGTGATGAGGGTGGGTATGGCGGGAATATGGACTTCAACGAGGTGGGTGAGGGCGCTACCGTGTATCTACCGGTGTCGAACCCAGGAGCGCTGTTGTACTTCGGCGATGCGCATGCGTTGCAGGGTGATGGCGAACTGAATGGGAATGCGCTGGAGACGTCGATGGACGTGACGGTGCAGGTGGATGTGCTGCAGGGCAAGCGCATGTGGACACCGCGAGTGGAGACGAAGGACGAGTTGATTGCGATGGGCCTGGGTGGGACGCTGGAGGATGCGCTGCGCGGGGCAACGGCAAATATGGCCGATTGGTTGGAAGACAAGTACAAGTTAACGGCGAGCGAGCAGGCGGAGTTTTTAGGCGTGGCGTCAGAGTTTCATATCAGCGAGGTGGCGGATAGGAATGCGGGGGTGGTGTTGAAGATTAAGAAGAGGGATTTGGAGAAGTTGTCCGCCAAGTAGGTTTATGGTGGTTCGAAAGTAAGGCAATTCAGGCGCTTCGCGCCGGGCCTTCGGCAGAGCGGAGCCGCGCTGCGCGCGGCGGCTTACGGCACGGCTGAAGCCGTGCCCCTTCAGAACCACCCAAGCCCTTTCGATTCCCGTCCGCTTGTTACGGATGGGCAACGCGAGGCTTTATTCAACGACGATGGACTTCAGAAACTCATCGAACTCGGCCTTGCTCGCCGCGAAGATCTGCTGGTTGGAGTCGAGAAGAACGAGGTAGTAGAGCTTCCCGCCGATTCTGTGAAACCTCGGTTCCGCGCGAAAGTAAGCCCTGCCGTGTTGCCCTTCCCTCATGAGCGGTCCTTGAGGCTTCTCAAACGGGAGACCATCGTAACGGGGCTGGTCGCGTTCGAAGGCTTCGACGAGAATATGGGCGCCGCCCTGCTTCCAGTAAATCCCGGGAGCAAAGATATCGAATGAGAGACAACGCTCGACGGGGCAAGGCAGCTCGGGTGCAAGCTTTACCTGGTTCTTGTCGCTGCCTGTATCGGCATCGTTGCTCTTGAGATATGACCTGACGAAGTTATCGAGGCTCTGGCCGGGAGTGGGCGTTTTGACCATGAACAGAAATGTCGGAGCCGGTTCGCCTTTTTTTGCCGGCGGACTTGCGGTTACAGCGCAAGTGCCTGCCGATATGTCCGGGACGTGTATATCTGACTTCGCATCCACGATGAAAGACGCGCCGCAGAGATAGCTCGTGAAAGGGTCGCGGGCGTTCGGCTGTGGATCGTCCGCCCAGGCGTCATGCGCGGGAATGGGTTTGGTTAGATCGCCATTCTTATAGCGGCTGTTTGCGATTTGTGTGAGCTCACTGTATCCATCGCCGGGCTGACCATTGGCGATGGCACGATCGATGGCGCGAAGAGTGTGCGCGGGAAGCATCGCGACAGTTGCGCAGGTGATGTAGTCGCCCCAGAAGTCGGCCGGCGGATTCTTGAACTTCTCTTCTAGTTTAAGGAGGCGGTTCATGCCGTCGACGACTTGCAGGGATTGGCATTGATGGATGCCGAGAAACCATTCGCCGCGGATGTCGGAGGGATCGGCGGCGGCGGCTTTGGTCAGATCGTCGACTGCGACTTGAAACGCAGCGTCGTCGCTCACGTTGTAGGCGAAGTGGGCGACGAGGCCGGTGAGTAACTGGAGTTCGTGGTTGGAGGGATCGCTTTGGAGAGCTTTGCTGAGGATGTTGAGGTCGTCGGAGAGTTTGTCCTGGACCTGCGTCTCGGGGACGTCGTAGTTCCATTTGGTGGTCCAGGCTTGGGCGTAGGGCTCGAGGTCCTGTGCGCTGCGGAAGGCGGCCTGGACGGATGAGGTCTGAGGCAGTTTGGCTGAATCGATGTCTCTGACCTGAGCAGCAATGGGCAGTGCGGCAAGGACGAGAATCAGGCCTAAGGTACGGGTCCCGCAGAGTTGCATCGATACCTCTGTTGTGAATGTCAGAGGGAGTGTAACAGCACCCATGGAAGGCAATTCAGTCGTTCCGGCTTCGCCTTCACTCCGGCCTTCGGCAGAGCGGAAACGCGCTTTGCGCCCGACGTTTGACGGCCCATCTGAAGATGGGCCCTTCCGTGTTGTGGCTCAGATCGAAATCTGAGGGACCGCGTGCATTTCTGGCGCGTCTTAACGCGCGATACCCCATCCTGCTTCCCGAGGGTGGGGCACCCGGGCGATGCTGGCTATACGCTGCCGCGGATGTCGCCGTTGGCGGAAGAGATTTTGAGGCCGACGGCGATGTCGCTGGTTTTGGTTTCGGGGAGGGTGACGAGGAGGGTGTCGGGGGTTTGTTCGAAAGTGAGTGGGGCGGATGAGCCGAGCAGTTCGACGCGGGCGACTTCGTGCACGGGGGTGGTGCCGTTTTTGCCGAGGGTGGTGAGGCGGAGTTTGCCGTCCGCGGGCCAGCCGAGGGCGTAGGCGTAAAGGTGGCCGCTCTTCGTTGTGAAGCGTATGTCGGAGGCGGACAGCGCGCGGCCTTTGCCTTCCTTGAAGCCGCCGGTGCCGGACTCGTCGGGCGCGCCTTCGCCGTAGATGGTGAAGGGGCGCGAGGCGAAGATGCCTTCGTTGTTGGCGTTCATCCAGGCGCCGATGGCTTCGACGATGGCGCGCTCGTCGGAGTCGATCTCGCCGTTGCCGCGGACGGGGACGTTGAGGCAGAGGTTGCCGTTTTTGGAGACGGCGTCGAGGAGGGTGTGGATGACGAAGGTTGGGGTTTTGTACTTGTGCTCTTCGAAGAGCGACCGGCGATAGTGCCAGTCGCCGAGGCAGGTGTCGACTTGCCAGGGCTCTGAGAGGATTTTGTCGGCGCGTCCGCGCTCGAGATCGAGCACGATGGCGCCTTTGTACTCGGGACGGATGTTCTTGCCGGTGACGACGACGTCTGGCTGTCCGTGTTTCGCGACGCTGGAGTTGTAGAAGTGCGCGGTGGCGTCGAGGCCGGCCTGCCCGAGCGGGAGCTCGTTGTCGTCGAAGTAGACCATGTCTGGGTCGTAGGTATCCATGAGGTCCTTGCAGCGGAGGAACCACTGGTTGACGAACTCGGGATGGGCGGCGGGCGGGTTTTCGTCCCAGACGCGATCGTGGGCGTTGTGCCAGGCGAGGGCTTCGGCGGCGGTCTTGATGCCGTCGGGCAGGACGTAGGTGGGGCCCACGTAGAGCTGGTTGGGATCGTGGCCGGCCCAGGGTGTGCCTTTGGCGGCGGCGCGCCAATTTTTCTGGAGCTGGAAGGCGTCATAGCGGACGCCGGCCATGGGGCCTTCGGGGTCGTAGCCGTAGCTGGTTTGCAACCAGTGCCAGGCGTGGGAGGCGTGGTTGCTGACGGCGAAGCGCATGCCGCGTTCGCGGACGAGGTTGCGCCAGGTGCCGACGATGTCCTTCATCGGACCGAGCTGGGTGGCGTTCCAGTCGTGGTGGCGGGAGCGGAAGCAGTCGAAATTGTCGTGATGGCAGGCGAGCGCCATGAAGTACTGCGCGCCGGTTTTCTGGTAGAGGTCGAGGAGATCTTCGGGGCGCCAGGCGTCGGCCTTCCACATGGTGTCGATGTCTTTGAAGCCGACTTTGGAGGGGTGGCCGTAGGTCTTGACGTGGAAGTCGTGCATCGGGTCGCCCTGGATGTACATCCTGCGGGCGTACCAGTCGCCCTGCTCGGGGACGCACTGGGCGGACCAGTGCGCCCACATGCCGAACTTGGCGTCGCGGAACCAGTCTGGGACTTTGTACTGCGAACGGAGGGAGTCCCATGTGGGCTGAAAGGGGCCTTTGGCGAGGCCGCGTTCGGCGGTTGTGGCGAGGCGTCCGGGAGGGTTGGCGGCTTGTTTTGAAGCCCAGAGAGGTGTGCGCGAGGAGGCAATTCCGGTGGCGAAGGCTGCAGCAGTGGTGGTGAATTGGCGGCGCGAAATGGGCTTCAAAAAATCTCCTCGTCAGCAGGGTGGTATTGGCAGAGTGCCGGCAAAAAGCCTTATGCAAACAGTAGAGGGCGGTTGTGCGGCGGTCAAACGGGGGTCGCGTGGACCGTATACTCAGCGCATGGCCAAAGCCTGTTGGTTGCTGCGAGTGGTTGTGGGCTGTGCTCTGCTTTTGGTTGGAAGCGAACCGCTGTGGGCGTGGGGGCATGATGGGCACTCGATGATCAACCGGGTGGCAGCGGAGAACCTGCCGGCGGATGTTCCGGCGTTTCTGCGCAATGGGAATGCGCTGGATGTTCTTGGCTGGCTGGCGCCGGAGGCGGACCGCTGGCGCGAAGGTGCGCGCGGCGAACTGGTGGGCGCTCCGGATCACTTCATCGATATGGAATGGGCGGAGCTGGCGGAGGTTCCGTGTTCGGCTGGCGCGGCTGATTGCCCGCCGAGTGGGAAGATGCTGCCGCCGCGGCGGTACGACTTCATTCGCGCGTTAGCGGCAGCGCAGGCGAAGAATCCGGGCGTTCCGCTGACTGCGGAGAAGGTGGGTCTGCTGCCCTGGCAGACGGCGGAGATCTACGAGCGGCTCAGAGTGGATTTTCGTCAATACCGGCAGCTGGTGGAGGCGAACGGGGATCTTGCTCCGGTGGAGACGGCGATTCTGTATGACGCCGGGTGGCTGGGGCACTTTGCGGGTGACGGGTCTCAGCCGCTGCACACGACGATCCAGTACAACGGGTGGACTGGACCGAATCCGAATGGATATACGACGGAGCACAAGATTCACTCGGAGTTTGAGTCGGCGTATGTGGGTGCGAATATCAAGCCGGCGGATTTTGCTCCGCTGGTGAAGGCGGCGGCTCCGGTGAAGATTGACGACGAATGGACGCAGTATCTGGATTACCTGCAGCACTCCAATACGATGGTCGAGAAGGTTTACGAGCTGGAGAAGGCGGGCGGGTTTACGGGCGCGGGCACGGCGGAGGCGAAGGCGTTTACGGACGAGCGGCTGGCGGCGGGAGCGATTGAGTTGCGGGATTTGATTTATTCGGCGTGGGTGCACAGCGCGGATCCGGTGGAGGTGTATCACGGGCCGCAATGAGAGTCAGGGGGTAAGGGGTAGAGAGTACGGGGTAGAGGGTAGAAGGCGGGTGAGTTTGCTGAGGACGATCTGGCGTGCGGCGAAGGTGGTGACGGTGTTCGCCGTGCAATTGACGAAGCTGGTGGTGATGCGGCCGCATACGAGGCCGGAACGCGCGGCGTGGCTGACGGGGTTCTGCCGGCAGGCGCTGCGGACGGTGAACGTGTCGTGGGTGGCGGAGGGGCTGGTGCCGATGGAAGGCGCGGTGATCACGAATCACCTGAGCTATCTGGACATCGTTGTGCATGCAGCGATACGGCCGTGTGTGTTTGTGTCGGCGATTGAGACGAGGAAGATGCCGCTGATTGGGTGGATCAGCATGATGGCGGGGACGGTGTATGTGGAGCGCGGCGGGGGTGGGAGCGCGGAGAAGGCGGCCAAGGGGATGGCGAAGGGATTTCGCGATGGTCTGCCGGTGGTGTTCTTTCCGGAGGGTGGGACGTTTATTGGCGATGAGCCGGTGATGCCGTTTCATAGCGGGCTGCTGGCGGAGGCTCTGGAGGCGGAGGCGCCGGTGTGGCCGGGGTTTATCCGATATGAGGTTTCGGAGGCAGACCGGGCGGAGGGAAAGAGCGCGCGCAACGATGTGCACTGGAGCACGCAGACGCTGCTGGCGCATCTGTGGAACTTTTTGGGGCTGCGGGGGGTGCAGGCGGAGGTACGGTTTGCGGAGGAGCCGGTGGAGTTTTCGCGAGCGGCGTATGAGGACCGCAAGGTGGCGGCGGCGGAGGCTCGGGAGGCGGTGAGGAAAGCAGGGATCAGCGACCAGGGATCAGGGACCAGGGACCAGGGACCAGGGATCAGGGACGACCAGGGCTCAGTTTGCAGAGGGTTGCCGGAGCAGTTACGGGGCCAGAAGTCGTAGAAGGACACGACCTTCGTACTCGTGCTGGTACAACGATTGTTGCAGGTCTGCGTTACCATTAGGTTCCGGTCCGCTCTGCTTTCTATGCTTTTGATCTGGCTCTCTGCGGCTCTGATCGTCGCGCTTGTGATTGTCTCGGTGGCCCTGGTGCGGGCGCGCCGACGAAGCGCGTTGCTGACGGAGGAGCTGGCGAGGGCGATGCGGGAGATTCTGCAGCACCAGACGGCGCTGCAGCAGCGGAAACAACTGGACAATCTGAAGGATGAGTTCATCTCGACGGTGTCCCATGAGCTGCGGACACCGCTGACGAGTATCCATGGGGCGCTGGGGCTGTTGTCGTCGGGCAAGGCCGGGCACGTGGACGAGAAGGCGGCGAACCTGCTGCGGATTGCCAGCAGTAATACAGAGCGGCTGGTTCGGCTGATAAACGACATTCTAGATTTGGAGCGGATGGAGTCGGGGCGGGCGCCACTGCAGATCCGGCGGCTGGAGCTGCGCGATGTGGTGGCGCAGGCGGTGGAGACGATGCGGTCGATGGCGGAGAAGTTTAGCGTGACGCTGGAGATTGTGCCGGAGCCGGCGGAGACGCCGATCTCGTTTGACGGAGATCCGGACAGGATTCAGCAGGTGCTGACGAACCTGCTGTCGAATGCGATCAAGTTTTCGCCGCGCGGAGGTCTGGTGAAGGTGACGACTGCCTCGGATGGCGACAACCTGGTGCTGCAGGTGGTGGACGTGGGGCGCGGCGTTCCGCTGGACAAGCTGGAGAGCATCTTCGACCGGTTTGGGCAGGTGGAGGCATCGGATGCGCGGCAGAAGGGCGGAACCGGGCTGGGGCTCGCGATCTGCCGGAGCATTGTGGCGCAGCACGGCGGGACGGTGTGGGCGGAGAGAAACGATGCGAAGGGCAATGGGCCGGGGACGACGGTGATCCTGCGGCTGCCGCGGTACTCGACGGTGGAGCAGGCGGCGGCGCTGCCGGTGGCGTCGGAAGGGGCCATTCTGGTCGTCGACGATGATGCGATTGTGCGCAATGTGGTGCGCGAGAATCTGCGGCGGAACGGGTACACGGTGATTGAGACGGCGAGCGGTGAAGAGGCGCTGGAGGCCGTGAGCAAGCAGCAGGTGGATGCGGTGCTGCTGGACCTGTGCATGCCGGGGATGTCCGGATGGGAGACGCTGCAGCGGCTGAAGAGCAAGCCGGAGACGGCGGAGATTCCGGTGGTGGTGTTGAGTGTGCTCTCGCCGGCGACGCGGACGCCGGATGTGCCGACTACGCAGGGATGGGTGCAGAAGCCGTTCCACGAAACGCTGCTGCTGACGGAGATTACTCGAGCGCTGCACCCGACGAGCGGGCCGGGGAAGATTCTGCTGGTGGAGGATGACGAGGACCTGGCGACGGTGGTGCTGTCCAGTTTTGGGTCAGCGGGCGAGGAGGGCGCGATCAGCATCGATCATGTGAGCTCACTGGCGGAGGCGGAGAGTTATTGCCAGGACAAGGCGCCCGACCTGCTGATACTAGACCTTACGTTGCGGGATGGATCGGGGTTTGCGCTGGTGGATTGGCTACGGAGGCAGCCGAAACTAAGGACGTTGCCGCTGGTGGTGTACTCTGGCAGCGAGCTGAGCGAAGCGGAGATGGCGCAGCTGCGTTTGGGGCCGACCCAGTTTTTGACCAAGGCAAGGGTTCAGCCGAGGCATGTTGAGGATTTGATTCTGGCGATGGTTCGACATTTAGGAAAACCTGCAATGGGACCGGCATAGCGTAGAATGGTCCGCAGCAATCTCCCTAGGTCTGGTTAATGCGCCGTATTCTCATCATTGATGACGAGGACGACATCCGCGAGGTTGCGGCTCTGTCGCTGGAATCCGTTGCCGGATGGAGCGTTTTGACAGCGTGCTCCGGCGCTGAAGGCATTCGTGCCGCACATGTGGAACAGCCCGACGCCATTTTGATGGACGTAATGATGCCTTCGATGGATGGGCCTACCACCTTCCGTGAGATGCAGCGTTCGCCGGAGATCGCTAATATCCCTGTAGTTCTACTGACAGCGAAGGTACAGGGCGTAGATCAACGGCGGTTTGCGGGGCTCGGGGTTGCGGGTGTTCTTTTCAAGCCGTTCGATCCGCTTACACTGGCCGAGCAGATGGCTACGACGCTGGGATGGAGTTAGAAGTCCGATGCAGTCTGGCTGTCACCCGCCGAAGCGGCGTAGCTCAGTAAACGGGGCGGCGAACGGTCTGGGACTTCGCTCCGGCAATGGAATCGTGCATAGTTCGGCAAACGGCTTCGGCAACGGGTCGGGCAATGGCGCGGCGCATGGATCGGGCACGAGGCCGGGCGAGGTGGCGCGTGAGCTGATCAGTGCGCTGTGGGAGCGGAGTGCTCCGATACTGACGGACCGGTTGCACGGCCTGGATGTGGCATGCGAGGCCGCGGTAGTGGGCAGGCTTTCGCCGATGATGCGGCGCGGCGCAGCAGATACGGCGCACAAGCTGGCTGGATCGCTGGGAATGTTTGGATATCCGCGCGGGACGGAGCTGGCGCGGGAGATCGAGCAGTTGCTGGAGGACGATGGCGTGGTGGACGCTGTGACTCTGCGCGAGCTGGTGGTGGAGCTGAGGGCGTCACTGCCGCTGTAGTTCTGCCCTCCTCTTCCTGCTCCCATACTTGTTGAGACGCGCGCTCAGCGAGACGCGTAACCTCTGGGAAGCTGCGACTTTAGTTGCAGGTGAGCGAGGTCCAGACGCCGGCGGTGGTGCCGGAAGAGCCGGTGATGTGGATGTCGACGAAGCTCCCGGCAGGAATGGAGACGGAGGAGAGCGCGGTGCAGACGCCGGAGGATGGAGCGCAGGAGAGCGCCGTGTCCGCCATGGTGCTGGAGGACGTGCCCAGACGGAGGGTGACGGTGATGTTGCCGCTCTGGTGGGACTGGACGTCGAACTCGGTCGCGGTGCAGGCCTTGGGGATCCAGGCGAGGACAGAGTCGCTCTCGGTGGTGGAGGCGTTGGGTGAATTCAAAGCGTAATAGCTGTTGTTGTAGCTGACCGGGTGGTACATGGCGGCGAAGCTGCCGGAGGTGGTGGTGCTGGAGCCGCCGCTGCCTGCGGGGCCGGTGGCTCCCTGCGGGATGCCGAAGTTGAGGATGGCGTCCTGAGTGGTGCCGGAGTTGGTAACGGTGGCGGAGGAGCCTGCGGCGAGGGTGGTCACCGTGCCGATGGAGATCGTGCCGGAAGTGCCTGCGGGGCCGGTGGGGCCCTGGCTTCCGGCCTGGGCGATGATGGTCCAGATCTGGGCGTACTGATCGGGCTCTGCGTTCGAGTTTGCGGTAAGGGCGAGGAACGTTGAGCCGTCGAAGCTGACGGCGTCGTTGGTGGAGTAGTAGGTGGCGGGCGACCATTGGCCGCGGAAGTTCATGCCGGGAGCGCCGGTGGCTCCGGTGGGACCTTGCGGGCCGGTGAGCCCGGTGGCGCCAGTGGGGCCTGCGGGACCCTGGGGGCCTTGCTGGCCGGTGGAGCCGGTTGCGCCGGGGGTTCCGGCGGGGCCCTGGGCCGCGAGGAGCATCCAGAAGGCGGGAGATTGGTCGGGCGGCTGGCCGTGGTTGGAGGTGACGAGCGAGGCGTAGCTCGAGTTGTTATACGTGACGACGTCGCCGATCGAGTAGCTGGTTGTGGCGGAGTAGGCTCCGACGAGGTTGAGTCCCTGCCCTGCCGGGCCGATGGTTCCCTGCGGGCCCTGGGGGCCGATCGGGCCTTGCGGGCCCGTGGCGCCGGTTGGGCCTTGCGGACCGGTGGGGCCGGCGGGGCCCTGGGCGCCGGTGGCTCCGGCCGAGGCGAAGAGCGACCACGCGGATGGAGATTGGTCGGGCGCGTTGCCGTGGTTGTTCGCGACAAGCGAGACGAAGGCGGAGCCGTTGTAGAGAACCGCATCGGCAAGGGCATAGTTGCGGGCGGAGTCGTAAGGACCCTGGAAAGTGAGGCCGGTGGGGCCGGCCGGGCCTTGAGCACCGGTTGGACCTTGCGGGCCGGCGGGGCCTTGCGGGCCGGTGAGCCCCTGCGCGCCGGGCTGGCCGGGGATTCCCTGGGCGCCCTGGGGACCGGTTTGGCCGGGAGGGCCGACGGGGCCGACAGGGCCTTGCGCGCCGGTCGGGCCTTGCGGGCCGGGTGCGCCGGTGGATCCGGCTGGGCCTTGCGCGGTGAGCGTGCCCCAGGCGGAGGTCTGACCGGGGGTGTTGCCGTGGTTGTTGGCGAGGGTCGATACGTAGCTGGAGCCGGAGAAGAGGACGACGTCGCCGGAGGCATAGTTGTGGGTGGGGTCGTAGGCGCCCTGGTAGATGAGGCCGGGGGAGCCTGCGGGGCCGATTGGGCCGGCAGCTCCGGTCGGGCCCGGTGGGCCAGTGAGTCCGGCGGGACCTGTTGGGCCGCTGGGGCCTTGCGGGCCGGCAGGACCAGAGGGGCCCTGGACGCCGGTGGCTCCGAGGGCGAGGGTTCCCCAGTCCCAGGGGGTGGAGGATGGCGTGTTGCCGTGGTTGGCGTCGGCGAGCGAGATGTAGGTGGAGCCACCGAAGGTGACGACGGAGCCCTGGGCATAGTTGGTCGAGGAGCTGTAAGCCCCCTGATAGACGAAGGCGCCGGCGCCGGAGGCTCCGGCGGGACCGGCTGGACCTTGCGGACCCATAGGGCCGGTTGCGCCGGCGGGGCCTTGCGGGCCGGTCGCGCCAGCGGGACCTGCTGGGCCAGTGGCGCCTTGGCTCCCGACGGTGCCGCCGGCGGCGAGGGCGATCTCGAGCTCGGGGGCGTGGGAGGTTTGGTCGTTCTCTTTGCTGTCGAACTGGAGGACGGCGGTGGAGGAGGTGAGGGCGAGGCCGTTGTTGGAGGAGGGTGTGGTGACCCAGGATTGGACGGCGGAGGTGACGTCGATGGTGATGAACTGGCCGGCGGCGGGGACTTGCGCGGAGCCGATGCTGGAGCCGGTCGCGGGGAGGGTGTTGTAGGTGACGCTGTACTCGCCCCAGGGAGCGTTGACGGGGGTGACGAAGACGGCGCCGGGGGTGGTGGCGAGGTTGCAGTAGAGGCGGAGGGTGGCGCGGGTGATCTGGGAGGCGGTGGTGCCGGAGGGCAGGACGCCGAGGTCGAACTGGATGAGGGTGGCGTAGCCGCCACCGACGTTGAGGTTGGAGAGGGTGCCGGAGTTGATGTCGGGTTGGGCGGAGGAGACGTGGGTGTCGGCCAGCAGGGTTGCCTGGACGGCGACGGCGGACGGGACCGCGAGCGCGCAGATCAGCGCGCAGACGAGGCTCTTCCAAACTGTCCGGTGATGCGGTCCCGACAATCTTCTGGCCCTCACAACGATCGAAGCTCAACGTGTCACGTCGCTACAGGGCGGGTGACCGGATTCAGCCAATGTGGCGGATGCTCGTTTGTTTTGTAGCGGGATGAGGCATTTGGCGCAATACAACTCAATGTTCATGCTGGAGTTTGGAGCGGCGCGGGCCTAGACTGTCTGGCATGGGACGGGTGCCAAGCCGGCGGAATGCGATGGTGTCGATCGGCGTGCATGCGGGCGTGGCCGGCGTGCTGGCAGTGATGGCCCATGTGCATGGGCCGTTGCTGGCTCCGAGGCATATGCCGGGGACGGCGCAGGGCACGGTGCTGATGTTCAACTATCAGCTTTTGGGTGCGCCGCCCGGGTCGACGCGTGCGAAGGCGCGCGAGCAGGCGAAGGGGCCGGCGCTGCCTAAGCCAGTGAAGAGCCTGACGGACAAGGCGAAGCAGTTGACGCAGGCGGCGACGAATGAGGCTCCGGGCAATGCGGCCGATGGGTCAGAAGGCGATGGCAATATCAGCATCGCGCTGGTGCAGTTTCATCCGCGGCCGACGCCGGATCTGTCGACGCTGGCGCCTGGGACGAGCGGCGATGTGGTGCTTGATGCGCTGATTGACGCGCAGGGGAAGATTGCGAATCTGTCGGTGGCGAAGAGTCTTGGTGCGGATGTGGACCAGCAGGTGATGGCGACCGTGCGGACGTGGACGTTTACGCCGGCGACACGGAATGGGATGCCGATCGCGAGCGAGCAGGAGCTGCTGTTTCATTACGAGCGCAGAGCGAGCGCGGGGTAATTTGGGGGTACCCCCCCCGTACTTTTTGCGCAAAGTCTTCGAATGAGAGACTTTAGGTCTGGACTTTAAGTGTGCCCGGATGTTGAGGTGAGTGTTTAAGAGGGGGTCTCCGGGGGCGGGTTTTGTCAAGGGTGGGTGGTTTGGAACGCAGGTTCTGTATGCCGACGAAACTAGCGTAAGGCGGGCACGGGAGCGAGGCCGACGGTGAGCACGGTGATGTCGTCCTCCTGCCCGAATGCGCGTGCCTCGGAGGCGATCTCCTCAGCGGCCCGCATGCTGATGGCCCGCGTCCGTTCGAATCCGTAAAGCTCGCCACTGGAGCTCCGCGCCTCCACCACCCCATCCGAAACAAACGTGAGCCGCTCGCTTTCGCCGAAGGAGTGGACGCTCTCCGGCCAGGAGGCATCTTCCACGATCCCGAGCGGCAGCCCCGGGTCCACCGGCAGCTCTTCGCCGTCGCGATACGGCGAAAGATGACCGGCGTTGGCGATAGCAGCCATTCCGGGCCCAGGACAACGGACTCACCAAAGCTCGTCGCGTCCACAGCGCGCGGCGCCGCGGCGCGCGCCGGCAGGACAGCAAAAGCCATTACCAGGAGCAGGAACCCGACGAAGCTTCGACTTTGCACAGGACCCCACTATATAGCGAGGCCGACCCGGGAGAGCGAGCAGGTGGAGGCATGGGAGAAGGAAAAGTAGATTCCCGGATTCACTTCTCCGATCGTCGGTTCATTTCATGGTGAGGAGCATGAGCTTGTCGGCGAGGTAGACGGTGAGGAGCAGGGTGCGGCCGTCGGGGGAGACGGTGATGCCGCGGGGGAAGTCGCCGGTTTTGATGGTCTGCACGACGGGCTGTTTGGCGGGGTCGATGGTGAGGTCGATGACCGTGGCGTTGCCGGGGCCGTCGGTGAAGCGGTTGGAGTTGGCGACGAGCAGCTTGTGATCGTGGTCGAAGAGCGCGAGGCCGACGGGGGCTTCGCCGCTGGTGTCGATGGTGCGGAGCAAAGCGTGCTCGGGGTCGTGCTCAAGCGCGGTGGCGTTGAAGACGAGGATCTTGTTGTCGCCTTGCGCGGTGACGTAGACGGTGCGGCCGTCGGAAGAGACGGCCTCGTGCATGGGGGAGCAGCCCGCGTTAATGGTGGTCAGGGTGGCGTGGCGCTCCTGCTGGGGGCTGAAGTCTTTTGTGGGCGCGGTGGCCTTCACGGTGTCGATGACCGAGAGGCCGCCGTTCAGCAGAGGGTGGTTGATGTCTTCCTGAAGGCAGCCGTCGTGCTGAAGGTCCGGATTGCCGTGGCCGGGCAGGCGTTCCGGGACGTGCTCGGGGAGAAGCTCGTTTGTGGCGTAGAGGCGCGTGCCGTCGGGTGAGATGGCGATGCCGGGGGTACCGAGCGGGGTGGAGATTTCGCCGATGCCGACGGGCGCGAGCTGGCCTTTGGGGTCGCGGCGGAGGGAGATGACGCCGACGCTGCCGCCGTGGAGGAACTCGTTGGCGACGAAGAGGGTTTTGCCGTCAGGCGTGACGGCGAGCGAGCCGGAGCCGGGGTGATCCCCCTGCGGGATGATGTGCGCGGCGGCGTTGCCCTGGAGGACGGAGTCGAGCGGGAGAAAGGCGACGCCGGCGTCGAAGAAACCGACGGCAACGGTGCGGCTGTTGGGGATGAGCAGGATGCCGCCGGGGGGCTCGGCGCCGAGGGGGTTGTAGGCGACGCGCTTGATTTTGTCGCCATCGAGGCGGAAGACCTCGATGCCGGAACCGAGGCGGTGCTCGTGTGTGACAGTGACGAGGATGTAGTGGCCGTCGGGGGTGAAGATGGCCTGGGCTGGATGGGCGTCGGTGGCGACGCTGCGCGACTGGAGGATGGGTGTAGAGGTTTGCGCGGTCGCGAGCGTCGAGAGGCTGAGTGCGGCCGCGGCGAGCAGAGAGCGCATGGAGCAACCATATCGTCCGGCGGAAGCTCTGTCAGCGACGAAGTTAGAACTTTGAGTCGGCGGACGATCGCCGTATTCTTGTGACTTATGCAACCAGAGACGATGAACGCGAATGCGGCCGAGAGTGAAGTGAATACGCCGGGACATCTTTCCTCGCCTGACCGGCTGGTGAATGTTCCGCGGCTGATTACGGCGTTTTATGCGCGGCACCCGGATGTGGCGAATCCGGCGGAGCGAGTGAGCTTTGGGACGAGCGGACACCGCGGATCCTCGCTGACGACGAGTTTTAACTACGCGCATATTCTGGCGATCACGCAGGCGATCTGCGAGTATCGCGCCAATGAGAAGACGACGGGGCCGCTGTTTCTGGCACAGGATACGCATGCGCTGAGCGAGCCGGCATTCACGACGGCGCTGGAGGTGCTGTCGGCGAATGGCGTGCAGGTGTTGATCGACAAGGACCTGGGCTATACGCCGACGCCGGCGCTGAGCCACGCGATTCTGAAGCACAACGCGGATACGAAGGCGGCGCGTGCGGATGGAATTGTGATTACGCCCTCGCATAATCCGCCGGAGGATGGCGGGTTTAAGTACAACCCGCCGAGCGGTGGGCCTGCGGATACAACGGCGACGAAGTGGATTGAGAATCGCGCGAATGAGTTGATTGGGGCGAAGCTGCAGGGTGTGAAGCGGCTGGCGTATCACCGCGCGGTTTCGGCGGAGACGACGATGAAGTTCGACTTTATCGGATCGTACGTGGATGAGTTGCCGAGCGTCGTGAACATGGAAGCGATTCGCACGAGCGGGCTGAAGCTGGCGGTGGACCCGTTGGGCGGCGCGGGCGTCCATTACTGGCCGCGTATTGCGGAGCAGTACAAGTTGCCGCTCGAGGTGCTGAACAAGTATGTCGATCCGACGTTCCGGTTCATGACGCTGGATTGGGATGGGCGCATTCGCATGGATTGCAGCTCGCCGTATGCGATGGCGTCGATGATTGCGAAGAAGGATAAGTATGACGTGGCGTGGGCGTGCGACACGGACCACGATCGGCATGGGATTGTGACGCGGACGTCAGGGTTGTTGAATCCGAATCACTATCTGGCAGTGTGCATTCAGTATCTGTTTATGCATCGGCCGGATTGGAGTGAGAAGGTTGGGATCGGGAAGACGCTGGTGTCGTCGAGCATGATTGACCGGGTTGCAAAAGGGCTCGGACGCAAGATGCTTGAGGTGCCGGTGGGGTTCAAGTGGTTTGTGGATGGGCTGCTGGATGGCACGCTGGGGTTTGTCGGCGAGGAGTCGGCGGGCGCAAGCTTTTTGCGGCGCGATGGCAGTGTGTGGTCGACGGATAAGGATGGGTTGATCTGCGGGCTGCTGGCGGCGGAGATGACGGCGACGACGGGGAAGGATCCAGGTGTGCTGTATGGGCAGTTGACGGCACGGTATGGCGCGCCGGTGTATCAGCGGATTGATGCGGCGGCGACGAAGGAAGAGAAGGCAAAGCTTGCGAAGCTGTCGGCGTCGCAGGTGACAGCGAAGGAGCTGGCGGGCGATCCGATCACGGCGATCCTGACGGAGGCGCCAGGGAATGGGGCGGCGATTGGCGGGCTGAAGGTGGCGACAGACAGTGGATGGTTTGCGGCACGACCGAGCGGGACCGAGGATGTGTACAAGATTTATGCGGAGAGCTTCAAGGGTGAGGAGCATCTGAAGCGGATTCAGGATGAGGCGAAGGCGCTGGTGAGTGCGGCGCTGAAGGGTTAAGCGATTGTTGCAATGGACGCCAGTGGAATAACCCAGGCGCCGTCCTTATGGCTCTTGCCAAGTCGTTCGTATCTCTCGGGCTGATTCGTCGATAACACGTCTATCGCCATATCTTGGTTTTCCTCGAAGACGTGAAGCACGCGAGCGGATAGCACCTCTCCCTCCGTCGAGGTAAGATGCACTACACTGCCTTCCTTTGCACGTAGCTCCTCCAGCAGATTCGGTAGCATGATCGACTCTCGGCTAGTTTAGCGCCTGTTTATGCTGTAACGGCGTGGCGGAGGTGGGGGCGGACGCGGTCGAGGGCGGCTTCGGCGGTGAGGCCGTATTTGGTGCGGAGGGCTTCGACTTTGCCGTGCTCGATGAACTGATCGGGCCAGCCGATGCGGATGACGGGTGTGTCGATTCCCTGCTCTGCGAGCGATTCGAGGACAGCGGAGCCGAAGCCGCCGGCGAGGACGTGGTCTTCGAAGGTGACGAGAAGGCCGCAGCGCTTCGCGTAGCGCGCGATGCAGTCGTGGTCGAGCGGCTTGGCGAAGCGCGCGTTGATGACGGCGACGCTTTGGCCTTCTTTGCGGAGCATGGCGGCGAGGCGTTCGGCTTCGGGCAGCATGCCGCCAAGCGAGAAGATGGCGACGTCGCTGCCGTCGCGCAGGACTTCGGCTTTGCCGATTTCGAGCGCTTGCGGTGTTTCTTTGACTGCGGTGCCGGGGCCGATGCCGCGCGGGTAACGGATCGCGCTGGGGCCGTTGTGCTGGAGGGCGGTGAACATCATGTCCTGGAGCTCGTCTTCGTCCTTCGGATCCATGTGAATGATGTTGGGGATGCCGCGAAGATAGCTGATGTCGAAGAGGCCGTGGTGCGTGGGGCCGTCGTCGCCGGAGAGGCCGCCGCGGTCCATGCAGAAGACGACGGGAAGTTCCTGCAGCGCGACATCGTGCACGACCTGGTCGAAAGCGCGTTGCAGGAAGGTGGAGTAGATAGCGCAGAAGGGGCGGAAGCCTTTGGTGGCCATGCCTGCGGCGAAGAGCACGGCGTGCTCCTCGGCGATGCCGACGTCGAAGTACCGGCTGGGGTGATGCGGACGGAAGAGATCGAGCGCGGTGCCGTTGGGCATGGCGGCTGTGATGGCCACGACCTTGTCGTTGGAGTCGGCGAGCTTGGTGAGGCTCTCGGCGAAGATCTCGGAGTAAGTTTTTTGGCCTGTAGGTTTGGTCTCACCGGTTTCGGGGTCGTAGGGGCCGAGGCCGTGGAATTTTTTCTGCTTCTCGAGTGCGGGCTGAAAGCCGCGGCCCTTCTGCGTGATGGCGTGGAGGATGACGGGGCGGTCGAGCTGCTTGAGGACGCGGAACGTTTCGATAAGCAGCGGGAGGTTGTGGCCGTCGATGGGGCCGTAGTAGTCGAGGCCGAACTCCTCGAAGATCATGCCGCGGCCGACGATGCCTTTGGCGGCTTCCTCGGCTTTGCGCACGATGTGCCGTGCGGCCTTGCCGCCGATCTTTTCGACGAGACCCGTGGCGCGGTCGTGGAGGTTGATGTACGTGGCGCTGGTGGCGATCTTGTGCAGGTACTCGGCGATGGCACCGACGTTTTTGTCGATGGACCACTCGTTGTCGTTAAGGACAATGATCATGCGCTTTGTTTGCGCGGCGATGTTGTTCAGGGCTTCGAAGCTGATGCCGTTGGTGAAGGCGGCGTCACCGGCGAGGGCGACGATGTGCTCGTTGCCGCCGGCCATATCGCGCGCCACGGCCATGCCCAGCGCGGCGGAGAGTGCGGTGCCTGCGTGACCGGCTCCGAAGCTGTCGTGCTCGCTCTCGGTGCGGAGCATGAAGCCGTTGAGGCCCTGGGGCTGGCGGATGGTGTCGAAGCGGGACTCGCGGCCGGTGAGCAGCTTGTGGACGTAGCTCTGATGGGAAACGTCGAAGACGAAGCTGTCGCGGGGGGTGTCGAAGACGAAGTGCATGGCGATGGTCAGCTCGACCACGCCGAGGTTTGGCCCGATGTGCCCGCCGGTCTTGGCGACGCCGGTGATGAGGCGTTCGCGGATCTCCTCGGCCAGGCGCTCTAACTCTATTAATCCAAGCCGTTTAACGTCCGCAGGGGACTTTATCTTGCTGAGGTACTCGCTCATTCGAACTCACTTCGTGCTGGGCTGATGACCGCGTTTTGAGGTCAGCGCGCCGACTTCCCAGTGTATCAACCATGAGACCTTAAACCCGGGACGGCTGCTGCGGGTTGCGGTAGGATGGCTGCCATGAAAGTCACGGCTCTTGCACTTGTGTTCTCCCTGCAGCTTGCCGGCGCTGGCCTGATTCATGCACAAACCATTTTGCCGCTGTGGCCTCATGGCACTCCGCAACCGCCGCAAACGACGCAACCGGAGATGGACGTGACGACCGATCAGGACGCGTTCATCAACGGCCACCGCACAGCACGTTTGACGAATGTTACGGAACCGACGATGACAGTCTTCCTTCCGCAACATTCAACGGGAGTTATGTCTGCGGCGCTGGTGTTTCCGGGCGGAGGGTACCGGAGGCTGGCGTGGGATGGCGAGGGAATTGACGTCTGCCACTGGCTGAATTCGATTGGTATGGCGTGCCTGCTGGTGAAGTATCGCGTGCCTGAGACTGGACATTATCCGCAAAATCCGGCCGACCTCGAAGATGCGCAGCAGGCGATGCGGATGGCGCGCGCGCATGCAGCGGAGTGGCACATCAATCCGGCGAGGATTGGAGTGATCGGCTTCTCGGCGGGCGGGCACCTGGCGGTGGCGCTGTCGAATCACTTTGATGACAACAGCGTAGAGAGCACGCCCGCGGTGAAGGATGTGGATACGAGCATCAGCGCACGGCCGGAGTTTGCGATCCTTGGGTATCCGGCGTATCTCGCGACGGGACCCAATGGCATGGAGCTTGATCCGAGCCTTGCTCCGAATTCCCGGACGCCGCCGACGTTCATGGTCCAGGCGGAAAATGACCGGACGTACATTGACAGCTCGCTGGTGTATTACCGCGCGCTGAAGGATGCGGGTGTACCGGCGGAGCTGCATCTGTACGCAACGGGCGGACATGGCTTTGGCGTGCGGCCGGTGGGCTTCCCTGAGGAGCACTGGACGCGTACGGCGACAGATTGGCTGCGGCGAATCGGAATGCTGCCGGGACGCAACGGCGAATTTGCGCAGACGCAGGGACCGCCGACACCGCTTCCCTGCCCTGCACATCAGCTCGCGATTGGCAGGCCGCCGACAACGACCACGCCGCCGCCGGGACCGCCTGAGAATCCGAACTGCCTGTAGTTAGATTTATTGTTTACGCGTCGATTGCAGCCTCGAGCGCGGCGGGGCTCGGCTGTTCGGTGCGGAAGGCGTGCTCTGATTTAGCAACGACGGCGCTGGCAAGGCAGTTGCCGACCACGTTCACCGTGGCGCGCGCCATATCCATAATCGTGTCGACGCCAAGCAGAATGAAGATGGGTTCGACGGGAAGATGGAAGGTTGACACCGTGCCGAGCAGGATGACGAACATCGAGCGCGGAACGCCGGCAACGCCCTTGCTCGTCAACATGAGCGTGAACATCATGATGAGTTGCTGCGCGACGGACAGGTGAATGCCGCCGGCCTGGGCGACAAAAATCGAAGTTACGGCGAGATAGAGCGTTGAGCCGTCGAGGTTGAAGCTGAGGCCGGCCGGAATGACAAAGGCCACGATGCGGCGAGGAACGCCGAAGGCCTCCATCTGTTCCATCGCACTGGGCAGTGCTGCCGAGCTGGCGCCTGTGGCCAAGGCGACGGTTGCGGGCTCGGCGACGGCGCGCAGAAATCCCCTGACGGGGACACGGAAGATGAGTGCCACTGGCAGCAGAACGCCGAGGCAAAAGACGATTAAAGCACCGAACAGCGTCAGCACAAGTTTGCCGACATTGACGAGCACCCCCAAGCCGACGCCGCCGATTGCGAAGGCCATCGCTCCGGCGACACCCACAGGCGCGAAGTACATGATGATATTGGTGAAGCGGAACATCACCTCGGCGAGACTTTCGCAAAAGCGCAGCATGGGTGCGCGGCGGGATTCCTGTACAAGTGCCAGGGCAATGGCAAAGAGAATGGAGAAGACCGCGACCTGCAGGATCTGGCCTTCCGCGACGCTCTTTGCGAAGTTCTCCGGGAAGATGTGGATGAGGAAGTCGTTCCAGTGGGTGGGCGGAGGTGCGGCTTGCCGCGCGATCGTACCCGGAGTGAATGCCAGCCCCACGCCAGCCTTGCTGATGTTGATCGCAAACAGGCCGATGAACAGTGCAATCGTCGTGACCACCTCAAAGTAGACGATCGACTTGATGCCCATTCGGCCGACACTCTTGAGATCGCCGTGGCTGGCGATGCCGACGACCAGCATGGCGAAGATGAGTGGAGCGACGATGCACTGGATGAGGCGAAGGAAGATGTCGGAGAAGACGCGCATCTGCACGGCGAACTTGGGCGCGTCGAAGCCGAGCTCCGCGCCGGCGACCATGGCGACGAACATCCAGACGGACAGGCTGCGGCGCATCGCAGCGAAGACCAGCAATGCAAGAACGCCGAGGCAGCGCAGGCCGAGCGCGGCAGCGTGTGGGCCGTGCAGCGCGGCGAGGATAATGCCGAGGCAGTAGCAGGCGATGCCGGCGATCAGCGCGGTGAGTTCGCGGAGCGTGGCGGCGGATTGGCGGGCGCGAGACGGCCGGGAGGCCAGGGACCGCGGGGCGTTGGACATCGTTCGGGAAGGATATCAACCTTGCGATGCGGAGGGCCTGAGTTGCGGTGCGCCTGCGATGCAGCGCGGGCGGTTGCGTGTAGGATAGCGGCACACCTGAAAGCCACACCCGGGAGATGCCTGTGCGTCTGCGTCTTGCTGTCCTCACTCTCGCCGCTTCCCTGTGCTCTGTTCCGTCGTTCGCCGCCGATCCTCATCCGCACATCCTCGAGCAGCCTGCGATCAGCAAAGACCTGATTGCGTTCAGCTATGCGGGCGATCTTTGGACGGTGCCGCGCGCGGGGGGACGCGCCTGGCGGCTGACAACCGGCGTGGGCATCGAGAGCCAGCCGATCTTTTCTCCGGATGGAAGAACGATCGCGTTTACCGGCGAGTATGACGGCAACACGGATGTCTTCACGATTCCGGCTACGGGTGGTATCCCGAAGCGCATCACGTACCATCCGGCGGCAGATGTGGCGGTGGGATGGACGCCGGATGGCAAGAGGATTCTCTTTCGCTCGAATCGCGATTCAGCGAGCCGCTACACGCAGCTCTTCGAAGTCCCGGCGGAGGGCGGTGTAGAGAAGGTGCTTCCGCTGCCGACGGCGTACGCGGGGACGCTATCGCCGGATGGGTCGCGGATAGCGTACAACCCGCTGGGCCCGGGATCTGTATTCAACTTCACAGCGTTCGTCTCCTGGGGCAATTATCACGGCGGCCTGGCGCCGGCGATCTGGATTACGACGCTGCCGGGGCTTGATTCGGTCGAGGTGCCACATGAGACTTCGGCGGACTACTCGCCGACATGGGCTGACGGCAAGTTGTATTTCCTGTCTGGGCGTAAGGGGCTGATTTCGATCTATAGCTACGACAGCGCGAGCAAAGCGGTCACTGAGGTGTATCAAAGCACCGGCTCGGACATTCACTCGCTGGCGAGCGATGGGCACACGCTGGTGTTCGATCGGCTGGGCGAGTTGTACACGATCGAGCCGGGCGGGCAGCCGCACCTGGTAGACATCGATGTCACGGGTGATCTGCCGGACGTGCGGCCGCACTTCGTGAAGGTCGCGACCGAGATTGAGCATATGTCGCTCTCGCCGACGGGGCTGCGCATCGCGATGGAGGCACACGGCGAGATCCTGACAGTGCCCGCGAAGAATGGGCTGGAGCGCAATTTGACGAACTCGCCGGGCGTGATGGAGCGCGGGCCGGCGTGGTCGCCGGATGGGCAGTCGATTGCGTTTTTCTCCGACGAGCCGGGGCCGGATGGCAAGCCTGCGCTGTACCACCTGCATGTTGTTTCGCAGACTGGTTCGGGTGCGGTGAAGAAGTTCGCGCTCGCCGCCGAGCCGGCGTACTACTTCGAGCCGGTGTGGTCGCCGGACTCGAAGCTGATTACGTTCTACGACAACCGGCTACGCCGTTATCTGCTGGACACGACCAACGGCAAGCTGACGCAGATTGGCGAGGCGAATGTGTTCGGCGGTTTCTCGAATGCAACGCATGCGGTGGCGTGGTCTCCGGATTCGAAGTGGCTGGTATATCCGCGATCGATGCCGAACCATCTGCACTCGTTGTTTTTGTACTCGGTGGATAAGGGCACATCGACGCAACTGACGGATGACATGGCGGACGCGCATACGCCGGCGTTCGACCGCAACGGCAAGTACGTGTACTTTCTCGCCAGCAACAACGAGGGCGCGACAGAAGCGGGGCTCGACATGACGAGCGACCTGTATACGGTGACGAGCTCGATCTACTCGCTCGCGCTTTCGGGCAAGACGCTGTCGCCAGTCGCGCCGGAGAGCGATGACGAGAAGGCCCCGGCGGAGCTGAAGGAGAAGGCGAAGGAGAATGCCGACGTCACGCCCGCGGGTGCGACGGCACAGGAGAACAAGGAGGCCACGCAGCATCCCACGCTGCCGCAGAAGCCTGCGCCGCCGAAGCCAACCGATATCGACATTGCGGGGGCGAACCTGGAGACGATCGCCGGACGGATTGCTCCGCTGCCGCTGCCACCGCGGAACTATACGGACCTCTCAACGGGGAAGCCGGGCACCGTCTACTTTCTGGAGTCGACCGGCTCGCGGCGCTTGGGCGGTGGTGAAGATAACACGCTGAGCCGCTTCATACTGGAGGGCCGCAAGACCGAAAAGCTGGCCGAACATGTACAGAGCTATGAGATTTCAGCCGACGGCGAGAAGATGCTGCTGCGCATGGGCACTCCGGAGGAAGGCGCGGAACCGCCTGCCGACGGTGCAACGCGTCCGGCGCCGAAGCTCTTCATCGTCTCTGCGACCGCGCCGGTGAAGCCCGGCGACGGAGCGGTGAAGATCGACGACCTGCAGGTGAAGGTCGACCCACAAGCCGAGTGGAGGCAGATGTATCACGAGGTCTGGCGCATCGAGCGCGCGTACTTCTACGACCCGCACTATCACGGCGTGAACACGGTTGAAGAGGAGCAGCGCTTCGAGCCGTATGTCGACTCGATCGCCTCGCGCGCGGACCTCAACTACATCTTCCAGGAGATGCTGACCGGCTTCTCGGTCGGACATCTGCGCGGCCATGGCGGCGCCATCCCCGAGGCGCAGCGCGTGCCGGGTGGCCTGCTCGGCGCGGACTACACGATCAAGAATGACCGGTACTGCATTGCGAAGATCTATACCGGCGGGACGTGGTCGCCGAACGTGAAGGCGCCGCTCGCGCAGCCTGGGCTGAACGTGCACACGGGCGACTGCATTCTCGCGATCAACGGGCAGAACCTGACTGCCGCGACAAACATCCAGCAGCCGCTCGAGGGCACCTCCGGCCACGCGGTATCGCTGCGGATTGGCGCCACGAATGGAGACGGCGCGCGCGATATCACGGTCATCCCCATCGCCAACGAGCTTCAGCTTCGCAACGCCGACTGGATCGAGGCGAACCGGCGCAAGGTCGACCAGCTCTCGGGCGGGAAGCTCGCGTATGTGTACCTGCCCGACACCGGCGCCGGCGGCTTCACCAACTTCAATCGCTACTTCATGGCGCAGACGAACAAAGAAGGCGTGATCGTCGACGAGCGCTATAACAGCGGCGGACAGGTCGCGGACTACATCATCGAGGTGCTCGGGCGGCAGGTGGAGGCCTTCTGGTCGCCGCGGTACGGCGCGATCGAGCACACGCCGAACGCCGGCATCTACGGGCCGAAGGTGATGATCGCGAACGAATCAGCCGGCTCGGGGGGCGACGCGCTGCCGTGGCTGTTCAAGCACAACCACCTCGGCACGCTGGTCGGCAAACGCACCTGGGGCGGGCTGGTTGGCATCGGCGAGATTCCGGTCCTGATGGATGGCGGCCAAGTCACCAGCCCGAGCGTGGCGTTCTTCTCGCCCGCCGGACAGTGGGACGTCGAGAACCATGGCGTCGAGCCGGACATCTCCGTCGAGCAGGACCCGAAGGCGGTCGCGGAGGGACACGATCCGCAGCTTGAAAAGGCGGTGGCGGTCGCCCTGGAGCAGTTGAAGCACAATCCGCCGCCCGAGCCGCACCGGCCGGAGTATCCCAACTACCACCAGGCGCAGTAGCTGCGCCGGCTCGGCAGTCTCGGTACACGGACCTGCGGAGCGACGTAGACTGCTGGCATGTCTCGTCTGTTCGCCACACGGCTCTCTTCGCTCCCGCTTGGTCTCGCTCTCCTGGTCTCGGCTGCCGCCGCGCAGCAGCCCTCCGTGCCTGCGCCCACTCCAGCGGACAAGCACACGCTGATTCCGATGCCGACGCCGGCGGTTTCGCCGGGGGCGCTGGAACTGATGAAGCTGGAGGGCGACTTCGCGAACGCCGTCGCGAAGGGGGGAGGAAAGGCGTTTGCCTCATGGTTTGCGGACGACGCGGTGACGCTAAACAACGGCCAGCCCGCGGTGCAAGGGCAGCGCGCCATCGCCGCGCGGGCGAACTGGGACCCCAAGACGTATCAGCTGAGCTGGTATCCCGAGGGGGCACAGATGGGGCCCTCCGGCGACACCGGGTTTACGTGGGGTCATTATGAGGCCAAGGGTCAGGACGCGAAGGGCCAGCCAACCTCGTCCGCGGGGCGATATATCACCTTCTGGAAGAAGGTGAACGGCCATTGGAAGGTCGCCCTGGACGCAAGTGCGAATGATGCTCCGGAGGCGGCGTCCCAACCTTAAGGAAATCCACAGAAACCTCACTCGCAGAAAGAGTTGCCTTAACCCAACGTTCGCGGCTTGGCGCGAAAGTGGGACGCGCTCCCCCGCCCACAGTTCGTATTCTCGGATACGTAGCATGATCGAGCTGACCCCGCTGAACTCGACGCTTGAGCAGCCCCGTCTCGAGGCTCTGAGCCACTACGACCTTCGCGAGGCCCCGCATGACTCCGCGCTGGATGACGTCGCTCGGCTCGCAGCGCATGTATGCAATGCGCCCATCGGCGCAGTCACGATCATCGACCGCCATGAGGTGCTGATTGTCGGCCGTTACGGCATTGAGCAGACCTCGGCTCCGCGCCGCACCTTTCCGTGTGAGACCACAATCAACGGCGATGGCCTGTATCAGATCCCGGACGCGCGCCGGGACCCCGAGTACGCGCCGCACGGAATCCCGGTCGGCGACAAGCGCTATCGTTTCTACGCCGGTGCTCCGGTCAACACAGCCGAAGGGGTTGCGATCGGTTGTGTCGTGGTGCTCGACTCCTCGGCACGCAAGCTGACTGCGCCGCAGCTCGAAGCGCTGGAATCGCTTTCGAATCTTGTGACAACACGGTTGGAGCTCGCGCGCCGGGTTCGCGAGACGAGCCAGTCCTCGCGCGCACGTCAACGCATCGAGACAGCGCTGACGGTGGAGCGCAACTTCGTCTCCGCCGTGCTCGACACGGTGGGCGCGCTGGTCGTTGTGTTCGACACCGCCGGGCGGATCGTGCGCTTCAATCGCGCCTGCGAGATCATCTCCGGCTATCAATCGTCGGATCTCATCGGCAAATTCGCCTGGGAGCGGCTGATCCCGAAGGACGACATTCCGGAGTACGTCGATAACTTTCAGCGCATTCGCAACGGGCAGTTCCCCACGACGTATGAGAACTACTGGCTCTCAGCCGATGGCGTGCGCCGCCGGATCTCGTGGTCGGCGACGGCCATGCTGGATTCGCATGGACAGGTCGCGTTCGTTATTGCGACGGGTATTGACGTCACCGTTCAGCGCGTCGCCGAAACTGCCATCCGCGAGAGCGAAGCGCGCTACCGCCAGATCGTCGAAGGATCGCTTGGCCTGGTCTGCACGCATGACATGGAAGGCAAGATTCTGACGATCAACGAGCACGGCGCGTCGGGGCTGGGCTACACCGTGCAGGAGGTGGTCGGGAAGAGCATCCAGGATTTTATGGAGCCAGAGCGCCGCAGCGTGCTCGAGCGCTACTTCGAGGAGCTGCGCGCGAAGGGCGAGACGCAGGGCCTGTTTCATCTGGTGAACGCGCGCGGGGACGAGCGCGCCTTTGCGTATCGCAATCGTGTTGTCGCGCCGGTTGACGGCGAGCGTTACGTGCTCGGCTTTGGCGTCGACATCACCGATCAGATTCGCGCGGAGGCGCAGCTCGATACGCTCAGCCGGCAGAGCAACTCGGTGCTGGAATCCGTGGGTGACGGCATCTTCGCGCTGGACCTTGAAGGTCACATCACGCTGGTGAATCCTGCCGCCGCGCAGATGCTCGGCTACAAGCAGGAGGAGATTCTCGGGCGCAATATGCACGAGTTGATTCACCACACGAAGGTGGATGGATCTCCGTATCCAAAAGAAGAGAGCCCGATTCAGGCGAGCCTCGCGCATCGTTCGACGGTGCGCATCGCCAATGAGGTCTTCTGGCGCAAGGACGGCACCTCCTTCCCGGTCGAGTATGTCGCCCGTCCGCAGATCGAAGCCGGCGAGCCCGAAGCGCCCGAGATCATCGAGCCCGGCAAGCGTCATGGCGGGTGGTTCGGGGGAGGTTCCGCAGAGCACGCCGCGCTCGCCGATTCGCATGAGCTCTCCGCGTTTGATTCGCAGGCAATGGATGCCTCGCAGGATCGACCCGGCCGAGCGGTGGGCGTGGTCGTCGCGTTCACCGACATCAGCGAGCGCAATGCACTCGACCGCATGAAGGACGAGTTCATCTCCACGGTGTCGCACGAGTTACGCACGCCGCTCACCTCGCTGCGCGCAGCGCTCGGCCTCGTCTCCGGCGGCGCGCTGAACGCCCGGCCCGAGAAGATGCGCCAGATGATGGAGATCGCGCTCGGCAATACGGACCGGCTTGTTCGGCTGGTCAACGACATCCTCGATCTCGAGCGCATCGGCTCGGGCAAGGCAGAGCTGCACTTCGCGCAAACCTCGGTCGACGATCTGTTCAGGCGCGCAACACAGCATCAGCAGAACGCCGCGCAGCGTGCCAACATCCGATTCACTATCGAGCCGAACAACGTTACGGTGTGGGCAGACCCTGACCGCATTCTGCAGACGCTCAACAACCTGCTCTCGAACGCCATCAAATTTTCGCCACAGGCGTCAACGATTCCGAGCGAGATCCGCCTCACCGCGCACTACGTCACGCCTGATGAGGCGCTCATTGAAGTCGAGGACGAGGGCCGCGGCATCCCCACGGACAAGCTGCAGCAGATCTTCGATCGTTTCAAACAGGTCGACGCATCGGATTCCCGCGCCATGGGCGGAACCGGGCTCGGACTCGCCATCTGCCGCAGCATCGTGCAGCAGCATGGCGGCCATATCTGGGCAACGAGCACGCTCGGCGAGGGATCAACGTTCCACTTCACGCTGCCGACAAGACCCAGCAGCCATCTCAGCTAACGAATCGACACCTACCTGGACCGGCTCAGCAGCAGCGTCTGCCGCTTCATCAGCGTTGCGTCAATCGCCTCCAGGCCTCCGCGAATCTCGCTCATTTGGTCTACCATCCACGATCCATCGCGCTTCTCGAGAGTCGACCGCAGCAGCTCGCACTGACCCACAAGCTGTTCGTCCAGCGCGATCAGTGCCTGCAGGGTGGGCGCTTCTTCGCGAAAACGCTGGGTCATGCGATCGCTCTCCGGCACCGGCAGCTCCGCCAACCGGTTCGCAATCGCGCTGATGTCCTTCGAAAGGCGCTCCAGCTCCTGCGCCGCACTCACGGCTGCCGCATCCGGAAACGGCTTCGCTCTGCTCGGAGCAGGGAGAAACTCGCGCCGGTACTCACTCTCCGCGGCATTCACACTCGCCGCGGCGTTGCTCAAGATCAATCCAGCCTTCGCGCGGACGAGCTGATCGTCCGCGCGAAGCTGATTCTCTTTCTTGTAGAAGTTGTAGCCCCACCCATAGAACAAATTCGTCGCAATCTGCCGCAGAGCGCCCGCGTCATAGAAATCCAGCGCCATCACTTCGTTCCTTGTGGGTGCTCGTTGGTGCCCGCGTCGACGGGGTAGAATCCGCCCGTCTGACCACCGATCTGGAACGCCACACCCGCGGCCGCATTTGGGGCCGAGACAAGTCCCTTCTCCGCCATCCGCAGCGCGAGATAGTACCGCACTGCCTCAATCGGCGAGAGCCCAATCGCCTGCAGCGAGATCAACTCGCGCATGCGCTCATCCTTCGGCACAATCAGGATCTTCAGATCGTTGAGCGTAATTCCATACGTCGCGAGAAAATCCGTCAGGTGCTGCTTCGCGAGCTCTCGAATCTCCTGGATGTGCTCGTTGATGTCCTCCATCTTCGTCACTTGCACAACCTGATTGATCGCCTGCTCAATCGCCGGTCCCGCGTAGTCCGCAACCTCTTTGATGTCGATCACATTGCCGTTGAACGGAAGATGCGTGATCAGGTCCAATGCCGACTGCTTGGAGTCGACGTGAATGTAGTAGTCCACCTGGTAGGCCATCTCCGCCATCTCGGCCGAGGTCGCAATCCCCTGGCTGCGAATCAGCAGCTTCGACCGGTTGATGTAAATCACCTCATAAACCCATGGCGAATTCCCACCGAAGAAGCCCTGCGCAATCGAGCCCAGCAGCGGCTTGTCCGGCGTCTGAATCGCATACTGCCCAGTCTCATAAACGTTCAGCACCGCGCCGCGCGATTTCAAGATGCAGAAGTGATTCGACTCAACGGTAAGCAACGATCCGGAAACAATCGACTCGTCAGCAATCTTCACTGCGAGCATCGTGGTCCCGAGCATGTCGGTTCCATCGGACATAAGAGAGGTGATGACTTGGCGTGCGATGGCCATTGAATCCGTCTTCCTTTACGGTGAATGCAACACTCACTGCAGCCGTTGCGAAGATGCTCGCGACGAACGAACTCCATCTTTTTGTGCACGCCCACGATAGAGCTTCGCCGCAAACCTAGCAACAATCTTCTCGGGCTATTAGCGACGGCGCGCCGACCAGCTGAATTCCGCACCGGCCATAATCGTCCGTCCTTGCAAGGGGACGTCCGGAATCTCCTCATAACTCGTGTTCGTCAGATTCAGCACGCGCAGGTATGGGCGGATCCGGCCTGATCTCCGCGCGAACGCGACGTCCCAAAGTGGATACGGAGATTGGGTTGTCTTCTGAACAACCGCGAGCTGGGTGCGGGCGATGATCTGCATTGGCAGCTGCGCGGTCCATGCGAGCAGCGCGCTTTGCGCAGCGTAGTTGAAGGCGTACTCGGAGATGAGCCGCGGCGGGGGCGATGTGGCCCGCACAGCGGTATAACTCAACTGAAGTTGTTGCGATGCCGGAAGGCGCATGCGAACATCAGCCTCCGCTCCGTTGTAGGCGAAGTTCGCAACGTTGGTCGCCTGCCAGGGTTGCGACAGATCGTATTTGGAATAGTCGATGCCGTTCTTCTGTCGCAGGCTGAATCCTGTCGCAGTCAGTGTGAGGGGCGACTTCGATGGGCTCCAGTCCAAGCCGCCTTCATAACTCCACGAGGATTCGGGCTGAAGATTGGGATTTCCGATCGTCGTCGGGTCAGAGTAGTAGAGGTCGAGATAAGTAGGCAGCCGATAGCCATGACTTACCGACGCGCGCGCACGCAGCGTTGATGTAAGCGAGTAAGCTCCAGCAACTGACGGCGAGAACACAGAATCTCCGCCAGAAAAGATCTGCTCTCGTGCGCCAATGCTGAGCGACAAACGCTTCAGCGAGCGAAGCGACAGATTCGCGTATCCTGCGCCCTGGTTGCGTGCGTGGCGGCCGAGATTTGTACTGACGATCGAATCGCCATTCGCCTCAAGACCGTACGAAAGCGTCGTGTTCGCGCCAAAGGAATCGGCTCGGCGCAGCGACGATTGCCAGGCGCTGGTGATGTGATTGTTCTCGTAGTAGGCCGGATCATTCTGCAGAAGCACGAAGAGGTCCGTGTGGCGACGGTAGGCGAAGGATGCGGAGCTTTTCTCGCCTACCCGCTGCTGCAGCGCAGCGAACCATCCCTTCGTGCGTTCCCATGAGTTGTACGGTCCATAGAACTGGTTCGCTCCATACGGCCGATCGCTCGCCGCGAGCAGGATGCCGGTCGTATTCGCGCCGAAAAGGTTCAGCCAGCTCTCTGAGGCCAAAGCATTGCTCGAATAATTGCGATCGGGCATGAAGCCGTCGGAGGTGTCGCGGCTGCCGGTAAGCTGTTCGGAGAAACGCGGCGCGCTGTATTCGGCGCGGAGATGTTGCTCCAGCGATCCGTAATTGCCTGCACCAGAACGGGCAATTACGCTGATGTGCTCAGGGCGCATGGTGATGAGATTCA
>Ga0070741_10003934_pt1 | contig 35642 bp, 25 predicted proteins | sample Coa_R1_4_FD_66440 | JGI IMG/M metagenome (GOLD analysis project Ga0070741, IMG submission 66440) | Surface soil microbial communities from Centralia Pennsylvania, which are recovering from an underground coalmine fire - Coalmine... | ecosystem: Environmental > Terrestrial > Soil > Unclassified ... | reverse complement strand
GCCTTCGCCAGAGAAGGCCCGGTTGGGACCACTCCCCCCCCGCATTGGCGCGGCGCCCATAGCCCGGGGAGGCCGAGGAGCAACCCCGGCAGTACCCTGGACGTAATCCATGTCCGACACCTTGGGATCGCCCGGGGGCACCAAACCCAAAACGGCGATGGTCGTCTGGGAAAACACGTACACCCGATGCGTTTCGGGGTCGTAAGCTCCGCCCGGCCAGTTCGTCCCGCCTTGCGCTCCCGGCGAAATGATGGTTCCCAGAGGTCCCTCCGGTTTGCTGACCACCGGCGGCGTAAAAATTGGTCCAATTTTATACCGGGATACCAGTTTCACGGCCTCGGCCCGCAACTCAGGCGTGAAATCGATCAGGCTGTCAATCGAGACTCCCTGGTTGTCGTAAGCCGGCGGCTTGGTGGGAAACGGCTGCGTGGGCGAATACCATTCTCCGGGCACGTCGCCCTTCGGCACCGGGCGCTCCTCGATGGGCCAGATCGGCTTGCCCGTTACCCGGTCGAAGACGTAGAGGAAGGCCTGCTTGGTCGGCTGGGCCAGCGCTTTGATCGTCTTGCCGTTGATGGTGATATCGGCGAGGATCGGAGCGCAGGGGATATCCATGTCCCATATCCCGTGATGCACGAGTTGGTAGTGCCACTTTCGCTTTCCGGTTTGCAGGTCTACGGCAACGATGCTCTCGCCGAACAATCCATTGCCGGGGCGATGGCCGCCGTAGTAATCGCCAGTCGGCAGTTCCACGGGCAAGTAGGCCAGCCCTAAGTCTTCGTCCACAGATATCTGCCCCCACACACCGGCATTTCCCGTGTAAGACCAGGAATCCTTCTCCCAGGTTTCGATTCCAAACTCGCCGGGCCGCGGGATCGTATGAAAAATCCACAGGCGCTTGCCAGTGCGCACGTCGAATCCGCGGACATAGCCTTTCACATTCTTTTTGCTCTTCGGCACGCTGCCGGACATGTGCGCCGCACCGACAATCACGACGTTCTTGGCGATGATCGGCGCCGCATGGAGCCCGACTTCTCCGGTCACCAAATCGATGTCCTGATCGTCGTCCTGCTTCAAATCGACCACGCCGTTTTTGCCGAAGCTGGCAATGGGGACGCCGGTTTTGGCATTGAGGGCAATCAGGCGGTAGCCGGGGGTAACGTACAAAATGCGTTCTTCCTTGCCGTCGGTCCAGTACGCCAGGCCTCGGCCCGAGAGCTGGCGCGGAGCCGCTTCGCCGCGGGCGCCTTCATTCTCGCTGTGCATCCAGAGCAGTTCGCCGGTGGCCGCATCGAGGGCGATCACCGCGCGGCGCGATCCGGCGGTAGAGTAAAGTTTGCCGTGAACCATCAGCGGCGTTGCTTCGAATTGAAATTCCGGCCGGGGCCCCAGGGAATCGGTCTTGAATCGCCATGCGACTTCCAGGTCTTTGAAGTTGGAGGCGTTGATTTGATCGAGCGGCGAGTACCGCGTGTTCCCCAGGTCGCCTCCGTAAGTGCGCCACTCGCCGTCCTTCGCCCCCGTCTGCGCAGAGGCGGCCAAGGCCGTCGCCAGATGCCACGCGATTACTGCGAGCCCCAAAATCGGTTGAAAACGTATTTTCATCACACCTCCTCCAATTCGCGGCGCGGGTTTTTGCCGGTTTGAGCCGCCCTCAGCCGCGCGCCGGACGGAATCACATCGAGGACTCCAAGCTTCATGATCTCTGTTCGGAGTGGCTGCGAACCCGCCAAGGAATCTTGGCATTCCACTGACATAAGATCCGCCCGGACTTGCTTCGCCGGCTTGGGCCGGGACAGTGTTCCCGCGTATCTTACCACGCCCTCTCGGGATCCCACTACTCGCGCTTTTCCTGCGCCGTTTGACTTCAACATGACTATGCATGACACTGGCGGCTTGTGCAGGAAACAATTTTCCAGATCGCGCGCTGGCTCCTGATTGGCATCCTGGCTGTCTGGGCCGCCAGGCGGCGTTCGCTGACGGCTTGGATTCTGGTCAGCATGGCCGCCGGCGCCGAGTTCGGCTACGACTGGCCCGGAACCGCGGTCAAGCTCCAGGTTTTAAGTCTGATTTTTCTCCGCATGATCCGGGCGGTGATTGCGCCGCTGCTGTTTGCCACGCTCGTGGTCGGCATCGCCGGGCACGCGGATCTGAAACAGATCGGCCGCATGGGGATAAAGGCGCTTGTATATTTCGAGATGGTTACCACGATCGCGCTGTTTATCGGCCTGGCGGCTATTAACATCAGCCGCGCCGGGGTAGGAGTCCGGCTTCCTCCCAGCGCAATCGGCATTCAAGCTTCTCGCCATTCTACAACGGCGCTCCCCGCTGAAAAGGCGCCCGTGCAGGCGGCCCGGCCGCCTGCCAGCGACGTGATTCTTCACGTTTTTCCGGAAAATATCGCCCAGTCGGTGGCGGAGGGCCAGATCCTGCAAATCGTCGTCTTCAGTATCGTCTTTGGCGTAGCCCTGGCGATGCTAAGCGAGCGAAAGCGCCGGCCGATGCTGGCCTTTTGCGAAAGCCTTTCCGACACCATGTTCCAGTTCACCAACATCGTGATGCTTTTTGCGCCGGTCGGCGTTGGATCCGCCATAGCATACACGGTTGGGCACATGGGTCTCGGCATTCTGGCCAGCCTCGCCAAGCTGCTAGGGACGTTATACGCGGCGCTGGCCGCTTTTCTGGTGCTCGTTTTGCTGCCGGCGGCGAAGATTGCCGGAGTCCCCATTCGGGCATTCGCCCGCGCGGTCGCCGAGCCCGCGTCGATCGCCTTCGCCACCACCAGTTCGGAGGCCGCCTTGCCCCGCGCCATGGAGTCGATGGAAGCAATCGGGGTTCCGCGTCCCATTGTGGCTTTCGTAATACCCACCGGCTACAGCTTCAATCTGGATGGCACAACGCTCTACTTGTCTTTGGCGTCGATGTTCGTGGCCCAGTCGGCGGGAATGCATCTCGGCTTCGGCCAGCAAGTGTTCATGATGCTGACTCTGATGTTGACCAGCAAGGGCGTCGCGGGAGTACCGCGGGCGGCGCTGGTGATCCTGCTGGCGACGGCTTCTTCCTTCCATCTGCCGATGGAGCCGGTTCTGGTCCTACTGGGCGTCGATGCTCTCATGGACATGGGGCGGACCTCGGTCAACGTGATCGGCAATTGTCTGGCCTCGGCCGTCGTGGCGCGGTGGGAAGGCCAATTCGGAGTGAAGACCGAGCTTCCCGTCATCCAGGAATCCTTGGCCGAGTGACTTTGCGGTAAAATCACAAGCCATGCTGCAAAGGCGTTGCTGGATCGTGTTCCTGTTGGGCGCTCTGGCTGCGGCCGGATGCGGCAGGCGCAAAATGCCCGAGGCATTTGCTTCATTGGCGGAGGAGTTCGTCTATTCGACTCTCGCGCTTTCTCCGGTGAGCGCTACAGCCACGGGATACCACGTTCATAAAGACCCGAAAACGGGCGCCGAACGGAAGCTCGACGAGATGCTCGACGATCTCAGCCCGGCGGGCATCGACCAGCAGCGGCAGTTTTACACCGGCTTTCGCCGCCGGCTGAGCGATGCCGTCGATCCCGCACAGTTGGAGCCGGAAGATCGCGCAGATTTTGACATTATCCAGGACCAGATCGCCCTGAATCTCCTCGAGCTGGATGAAATTCAGAATTACCGCCACAACCCGACCTTATATGTCGAATTGATCGGCAATGCGCTTTTCAACCCGCACGTTCTCGAATACGCGCCCAAGGACGTACGCGTCCGCCAGATCATCGAACGGATGAAAAAGATCCCCTCGTTTCTCGACCAGGCGAAAGCGAACCTGGCCGCCGCTCCGGAAATCTGGACTCGGGTGGCGCTGGAGGAAAACGAGGGCAATCTGAACCTGATTGAAAACATCATCCGGGCCAGTTTGCCCGAAGAGCTGCGCGCCGAGTATGACAGTGCGTCCAAACCGGCCGTCGCGGCGCTCCGGGCGTTTCAGGACTACTTGAGGAACGATCTCGCGAAACGCACGAACGCCGACTGGCGGCTGGGAAAAGAACGATATCAGAAGAAATTCCGGTACGTGCTCGAAACCGATCTCACCCCGGAGCAGGTGCTGGCGTCGGCCGAAGCGGACGTGAAGTCCGTGCGCGCCCGGATGTACGAGCTGGCCTTGCCCTTGTACCAAAAGATGTTTCCGGGCAAGCGCGATGTCAAAGACGAGACCCGCGTGATCGGCGAGACCCTGGACCACATTGCCCGGCGGCACTCGACCCGCGAGAGCTACATTCCCGACGCCCGCAAAGATCTGGAGGAAGCGCGGGAGTTTGTCCGCGCGAAAGACCTGCTTACCCTGCCGCCCCACGAGAATTTGCTGGTGATCGAGACTCCCGAGTTCATGCGCGGCATTTACGGGGTGGGCGGCTTCAACGCTGCGCCTGCTCTGGAACCGCAACTTGGGGCCTTTTACTGGATCACGCCCATACCGAAAGAATGGCCCGCCCAGCGCGTGGAATCGAAGCTGCGGGAGTATAACTACTACAAGCTGAAACTGCTTACGATTCACGAGGCGATGCCCGGCCACTATGTGCAGCTCGAGTATGCGAACCAGATCCAGCCCAAAGCCCGGCGCATTTTGCGCGCTGTGTTTGGCAATACGCCTTACATCGAAGGCTGGGGCCAGTACGCCGAGCAGCTCATGCTCGACGAAGGCTTCGACAGTTCTCCGGAGATGCGGCTTACGTTCCTCAAAGAGGAACTGCGGGTTCTCGCCAACGCCATACTGGACATCCGCCTGCAAACCATGGGAATGACCGACCAGCAGGCCATGGACTTGATGGAGAAAGACACCTTCCAGGAGCATGAGGAGGCGGCAGCCAAGCTCCAGCGAGCAAAACTTTCCTCCTGCCAGTTGCCCACGTACCGCGTTGGCTGGCGGGATTGGCTGCGCGTCCGCGAGCAGTACAACAGGGTCAAAAATGGCGGCTACCGCCTCAAGGATTTCAATGAGCAGGCACTGCGGGAGGGGGCTGTGCCGCTACCGGTGCTCGCCCGGCTGCTGACGGGCAAGCCTCTGGAGCAGGAAAGCGCTAAATAGCAGCGCCGGAGAAATTAGCGCGACCCGTTTCCCGTTCCGGACGCGGCCCCTGGAGGCAGCTTGAGGAACTCGGCCGGCGTGAGCGCGCGGCGAGTGAAACGCGCCAGGTGAACCGCTCCCTTGAAGTAATTCACCTTGTTGATACGCACGCCGACGGAGGTTTGCCCGGGCCCCTGTGGGGCCAGATGAATCTCGGCAGCCCCCTCCTGAATCCCGTTCACATAGTTGCGAAACTCCCGTCCATCGTAGACCGCGGCCACATGATACCAAGCGCCGGTCGGGTGCAGCGCGTTGCGGTTGATCAGCGCCTTCGAAGCCGCTCCGGTCTGGTTGAAGCTGTCGAGAAACCATTGGCCTTCGGGCGTGACTCGGATTTCAAAAAGCATCCGATTATCCGATCCCGATTCCTGCAAATGGAACCACCGCTGCTCTCTCGCGCCGCCATCGGGACGGAAGATGGCCTCCCAGGTGAACGTTTCGGCCCCGGCCAGCGGATGAACGCCGATGAACAGAGCATCGTCTACTCCGTTGAACTCGACGGCCTTGCCTACGGGAGAGTCAATCACGCGCGGGTGGCCGAGAACGGTAGTGGGATGGCCGCCGATCCGATCGATGCGATCGAAAATCCATGTTTCCGAGGCAGGCCCGGAGGGAGCCGCCCTGCCGGCGCCCCCTGCAAATGCCAATAGCAGCACAAACGCGCAGACGCCGCAGAAGAACGGCGCGAAGCTCGGCATTCTCTTCCCGCCGGCCCGCACTGCGGCGGCAGGGACCTTTTTCCCGGAAGCAATCCTCGTAACTCGAGCCATCTTTTTCCTCAGTGCTACTGTATCACCTCCACTTGCGTGCGCAACGCCGGTCCTCGCCAAAGACCAGTCGCGCCAGAGGCCGTGTCCATCGGCGTGTCTAACCCTGCCCATTGCGCAGCGTGACGTGAAGCGTCTCCATCAGATATTTTCTGTGGGAGTTCATATCTTCCTCGACAGTGCCTTCGCCGGGCCGTGGAGCGTCGAAATCCAATGTCACCCAGCCGTCGTAGTCTCTTTCTCGCAGTAAGTGGAAGAGGGCGGGAAAATCCACGCCGCCGGTTCCCAGCCGCTTGTAGAGATTGACGCGGTTGTGTTCCTCCTCGCTGGGCGCAGGGCCTTTCCATCCACGAGCGGGGCTGTATTTCGGCTCACAATCCTTGAGGTGTACGGCCGCCAAGCGCGAATAGTAATCCCGAACAGCTTTTGCCGGATCGATGCCGCCCAGGCTCAAATGACAGGTGTCCGCAATCAAGTAGACAAATTTGGGATCGGTCAGGTCCATTATCTGCCGCAGTTCCGGCTCGCGCTCGACGATGGTCCAGCAGTGCGGATGAAACGCGAATTTCACCCCGCCTTCTCCCATCGTTCTCTTACCGATCTCATTCAGCGTGCGGGCGAGCGCCTTAGCGTCTTCCGGGCTGAGATTGGCGCGGCCGTCTCCAGGACGCCGGTTCAAGTTCACTTTGAGATGCTTGCAGCCGAAGGAAGCGATATAACGGCAGCGCGCGACGTTGTTTTCGATCGTCTGGGGAATCTTGGCCGGATCCTGATACTGGCCGCCGCTGCCGATCGTGCAAAGGGCCAGACCTGAGGCCTCGAGCACCTGCTTGAGCGCTTCGGGGGGCTTGTCGAGGTACTTGGCTACGTCTTCCTGAAAGGGCTCCAGCCCGTGATAGCCGTAGCGGGCTGTCACCTTGATGCCTGCTTCCGGGTGGGGCTGCATCTTCCGAAATTCGTGGCCGCTCATGGCAAAGCGCATTTTGTCTGACGGCAGGGCCTGGGCAACGGCAGCGGCGCCGATTCCTAAAGCGGTCGTAGTCAGAAATTCACGGCGGTTCAGCATGGCGAGCCTCCTGGCAACGCTGCCCGAGTATCCAGCGCCGGGCGGATGTTGTCAAGGGCCTGGCAAAGCAGGGACTTCCACGGCGGCCGGCCGCCGCGCTCACCGGCCGGCCACTGGCGACGCGCGAAGTGGAAAAAGCCCTTCGTAAATTCGGGTATACTCGGACCGTGAACCGAGCCCCTTCTCTGTTTGTTTTACTCTGCCTGGCCGGCTTTCTGTCCGGCTGCGGCAATTCCCGGACTCAGGAACGAAAGGAGTCCCAGGGCGAGCGTATTTACGTTACCAATGAGGGATCCGGCGACCTGAGCGTCATCGACGCCGAGAAACTCGAGGTAATCGCGACTGTTCCCCTGGGAAAGCGGCCGCGCGGGATACACGCTAGCCCCGACCGCCGGACCATTTACATTGCTCTCAGCGGCTCCCCCTTTGCGGGACCTGGAGTGGATGAAAGCAAACTGCCGCCTCCCGACCGCAGCGCTGACGGGATCGGCGTTTTCGATGTGCAGCAGAACAAGCTGCTGAAGGTGATGAAAAGCGGCAATGATCCTGAACAATTTGCTTTGAGCCGCGACGGAAAGCTTCTCTATGTTTCCAACGAGGATGCCGCCACGGCCAGCATTTTTGACTTGGCGTCCGAGAAGGTGGCGCAAGCGCTTCCCGTGGGATCGGAGCCCGAGGGGGTAACAATGACCCCGGACGGCAAATTCGTATATGTCACTTCGGAAGGCGAGGGCGCGTTGTTTGTGATCGACGCGAGGGCGGGCAAGGTGGTCAAGAATTTCAAAGTGGGCCACAGGGCGCGCTCCGTAGCGTTCCTGCCCGACGGCTCCCGCGCCTATGTAACTTGTGAAGTGGACAACCTGGTAGCAGTAGTGGACGCAGTTCGTCAGGAATTGATCAAAACGATTCCGCTGGGCGGCAAACAATTCCGTCCGATGGGCGTAGTAGTCTCGCCGGACGGATCGCAGGTGTACGTATCGAGCGGGGGCGGCCACAGGGTGTTTGTCATCTCGACGGCCACGGACCAGATCACTGGTTCCATTGAAGTCGGCCAGCGCCCGTGGGGCATCGCGCTTTCCGGCGACGGCAAGAAACTGTATACGGCAAACGGGCCGTCAAATGACGTCTCCGTTGTGGATCTGGCCAAGCAGGCAGTAATCAAGAAGATCAAAGTCGGCGACCGGCCTTACGGCGTACTGGTGCTGTCGCCGTGATCGCGTCCGGGCGTATGGCTGGATCCCTAGCGGGTGTATTACGGGAGCACGGGAAGCAAATCCTGGGTCCAACCTGGCCGGGCGACTTAACGGTTTTCTCCCGCCGGCGGCCGCTTGCCGATGGTTTTCCACTCGCGCAGTTGGTCAAAACCGCGCCGGATTTCGTCGGGTAAAATCGCGCAGTGCCCATCATGCTTGACATATTGCTGCACGAACCAGTCAGAGCTGCCCGCCTCTGCGGCGATGATGGAATACTGATTGGTCACCCACGGCGGCACCAGGACATCGTAGGTCGAGTGAATGGCGAGCAGAGGACGGGTCAGACGTCCCGTAGGCGTGTAATAGTGGCGGATGTAATCGGCTGCCTGGGCGTCGGCCTTATATCGACCGACGCCGCTATTGACTGCGTTGTCATCAGGCGTGCCGTCGTAAATGGTGTTCCGATTGTCGAAGGGATTGCCGCCGCCTCTTTGCTGGAGATCCTTCAGTATGTAGGTCCAGAAGACGATTGTGCCCGCCAGTTCCTTGTTCGTCCGAATGTTTGAGTAGCGTCGCATCGCCGCGGCTGGCTCCGGCTTCTCTTCGAGCGCTTTCAGAACCTCGGCCACACGCTGAGGCGTCCGCGAGAAATCCGCCGGAACTTTCACCGGTGAAGGCAGCACGCCGGGAAAATAGTAATCAAATACGACCCGCATATCGAAGACCCGCCGCAGCATGAACCAGCTTGCCGCCCCCAGCGGCCCACATAAGGCCAGGCCGCCGTCGTAGGAGTTTGGGAATGTCTCGATGAGTTCCATGGTCAGGAAGCCGCCCATCGAGTGCCCCGTTACGTAGGTTTCCTTGGGCTGCCCGTATTTGGCGGTGAAGTAACGCCGCAGGGCCTCCGTGTCCTCCAGCGCTTCCTGGATCGCCCATCCGCCGGCCGCATAGCCCGACTGGGCGACCGCATAGCCCTGGCCGGTGAAAATGCTGATGAGCGGGTTCGGTTTGGCGCCGTCATAACGTACGGGCGTATCGTTGTAACCGTGGCAATACAGGATCAACCCGCCGTTCCAGCGGTCGGGAATGTCGATGCGAAATTGGGCGCCGTTCAGTTCGCCGGTCTCGGTTTTCGGCGCGGCGAGACATATGCCGGCCAATGCGATCAGAACCAGAATGGGTCTCATCTTCTTCTCCCAGAACGAGCTCCGACACAGTAACACAGGACGGCGGATACCGGCACTATTGGTGAAACGGCTCACAACCCGGTATCATCCAATAGATAGGGAAAATGTTTTGATCCAGAACGGTCATTTCTCGAGACGGCACGTATTAACCGCATTCCTGATCTGCGGGGCCATCCTCTTCGCGTGGAGCCAGAAGCCTCCCGGCCGGACTTCGCCTGGCGCGTTTCAAGGCGTTTACCTGACAAGCTGGTCCGCCGGATCGCCGGCCCGCATCCGTCGGGTCATCGAGCTTGCGCAGGCGGGCCGCATCAACACGGTAGTAATCGACATTAAGGACGCAACCGGCTACGTCGCGTATGCTACAACCGCGCCCGACGCCGCTCGCTACGGGGCCCGGCGCGTGACCATCCGAGACGTCGATTCGTTGCTCGGCCGACTACATCGGGAAGGGCTTTACGTCATAGCGCGGATTGTCGTGTTCCAGGACCCGCGGCTAGCCCTTGCGCGGCCCGAGCTGGCCGTGCATCAGCATCTTGAGGCGCCGCCGGCGGAAAGCGATGGCGCTGGGGCGGCGCTGCGGCCGGCGGCGGTATTGTGGCTCGACCGGAAGCATCTGGCGTGGATCGATCCGGCCTCCCGGGAAGCTTGGTCCTATAACGCCGCGCTCGCGAAAGAAGCTTTGAGCCGGGGCTTCGATGAGATCAATTTTGATTACGTCCGCTTTCCTTCAGACGGCGACCTGAAACAAATGGAATTTCCCGTCTGGGATGGCGCCACGCCCAAACGCGAAGTGATCCGCCGGTTCTTCGCTTATGTGCGCCGCGAAATGCCGGACGCCGTACTGTCAGCCGATCTGTTTGGCCTTTCCACCGTCAATCACGACGACCTCGGCATTGGGCAGGTGATTGAAGACGCTTACCCTTTCTTCGATTACGTTTGCCCGATGGTATATCCGTCGCACTTTGCCGCCGGCTTTCTTGGTTTCCCGAATCCCGCTGAACAGCCTTACCGTGTAGTGAATTATTCCTTGGGATCAGCCGGAAAGAGGCTGCGGAACGCCCGGCCCGTGCGCGGCCGGCTGCGTCCGTGGTTGCAGGATTTCAATATCGGGGCCCGGTACGACAAAGATAGGGTTGAGGCCCAGATCAAAGCGGTTCAGGATGCCCTGGGCGATGCGTATGCCGGCTACCTGCTCTGGAGTCCTTCCAATAACTACACGGAAGAAGCTCTGGCCGTGATCCCGAGAAGCTCCAGTCCTATTCCAGGGCCAGCAGCCGCGCCGGATTACGCCGCGCCATCCAGTCGATCTCGCTCTCGGTAATTCCCGCCTTCCGCAGCGTATCGAGATACATCTTCCAGCCTTCTGTGTGCACAGGGTTGTTCGCCTGGCCGAGGTCGCTCGACAGCACGCAGTGCTCCGCTCCCACGGCGTGAATAGCGCGCACGTAGTCGGCGGGCTGAAGGCGGTTGGCGCCTGCCGCCGGCAGCAGCGCATTGTAGCAAAACTCAATGTAGGCTCCTAGCTTCGCCGCTTCCTTCTGCTGCTCGACGGACATGCTAACGGGACTGAACATGGCGTGGGTGACGATGATCCGGGTTATGCCAGCGCGGCGCGCTTCCCGGATCAGCATCAAATCCTCGGCTGGAGAAGAATGGCCGGTCGCCAGCGCCAGCTTTTCCCGCGCAATGATGCCGATTACCCGAATCACTTCAGGCAGGAGAACGCCGTTGCGGGAAACCGGGACGAAAGGCCGGTTCTCTTTGGATACGCGGACCTGGTTTTCCGCGTCAAACGTCGGCATCCACACTACCCTGCCGTAGCCGCCCTTGAAGCGAGCCATTTGCTCAATCGCCGCGGCGTTGATGCCGCCGACAGGCCCGTTGAGCACGATGCCGCCATAAGCCTGTATGCCGCTCACAGCATGGCTGACGATATAGGCAAGCTGCGCCGTGGGCGCGAAGTGGTTCTTGAGCAGCAGCGCCCGCATGCCTTCTTTTTGCGCCAGCCGCGCCAATTCCAGAGCATCCACCGAGCGAGGCATGCTGTCCGGATCGCAGTGCGCATGCAGATCGATAATACCCTTCAGTTGGCCGAACGACAGGCCGGCCCAAAACAGAAACAACCATGCGAGCCGCATGACTCCTCCGGGCGCAGTATACCTTGCAGCGGGATTTGGCGCTAACCTGAAAAGCGGATTTCTATGGAAGACACAAGCCGGCAATGGGCGCCTCCTGCCGCCGCTTATGGCGCAATCGCCGTATTTTTCGCCTTCAGCGCCAGGATGGAGCTGCGGCGCTACCCGGTCGCCGCAGTTCCGGCGGCTTCCATCTACGCTTGCCTGCTCCTGCTTTTTGCACTGTTGCTCGCGCCGGGATTTCGCGTATCGCGCCGGTGGCTGGCAGCCCGCCTGCATGGCGCGCGGCCGGCGGCGCTCTGTGTGGGTCTGTTTCTTGCGCCGTATCTGGTTTACGCTTCCGGGGTAGGTGACTTCCGCCGGATGGCTTTTCTGAAGCTGCTCCTCTTCGTGGCTGTACCATTTTTTCTCTACGAGCTTTTGCCGGTGCGATTTCCGGACCGGATGAACTGGCAGGACCTGCTGGTGCTGATTTGGCTGGCGCTTCCCATTTTCTCGGGCCAGATTCGAGGAGTGTGGAATGTACCGGTGAACCTCGATTTCATGGCCCGGCTGCTTCTGGTGGCCGTGGGCGCGTGGTCCTTCCTGCTCTGGCGAGGGCTGGACGGTTCCGGCTACGAATTTTCGTTTTCGCTGGCGGTCATTCGGGATGCCGCCGTCCATTTCGCCCTGTTCGCAGCAATCGCAATACCGCTGGGCTTTGCCATGCGCTTCATCGGCTGGAATCCGAGATGGCGCGGGCTCTGGGCATTCAGCTTCGATCTGGCGACGATATTTGTCTTCATCGCCGTCGCGGAGGAGCTTTACTTTCGCGGGATCTTACAGAACCTGCTGGAAAGAACCTGGCATTCCCGCCTGGTGGCGCAAGCAACTGCTTCCCTTCTGTTTGGACTCAGCCATATCCGCCATGCTTCATTTCCCAACTGGCGGTATGTCGTTCTGGCTTCCATAGCGGGCTGGTTCTACGGATCGGCCTACCAGCAGCGCAGGAGCCTGATGGCTTCCGCAACTATGCACGCGCTGGTCGATACGCTTTGGAGGACATGGCTGACGCTTCCGGGGCCTTGAGATTGGGATCGGCCCAAAGGCCGGCCAATTTCTCGCCGAGGGCGTCCCATCCATAGCGCTCTTCGACGAACTCCCGCCCTCGCCGGGCGATGGCCGCGCGCAGCAGGGCGTCTCCCAGCAGGCGTGATACGGCTTCGGCGAACTCCTGAGCGGTGTCGGCGATCAGAACGTTTTCCCCGGTGACCAGCCCGAGGCCCGCCACGCCGACGAGAGTGGAGACCACGGGCCGCCCCATAGCCAGGGCCTCCAGAACCTTGATATTGGTGCCAGCGGAGACCAGTAAAGGGATTGCCACGACAGTAGCCCGCCGGTAGAGCGGGCGCACATCTTCCACGAAGCCCAAAACGTCAATCCCGGCTGTTTCCCGCCATTTCGTGTTGGTATGCCGCTCCCAGTAATACTCATGGTCTGCGCCGGCCACAACGGTGAGCGTGAGCTCTGGGTTGGTCTGGCGGAGAACCGGCCAGACCTGGCGAACTAGAAACTCGAATCCGAGCACATTGGGAAAATGGCGGAACGATCCAATGAACAGCAGTTCCGGGAGCGCGGCGGGCTCCGGCGCCAACGGCCGGAAGCGCTCGAGATCTACGCCATTCTCCACCACCGCGACGCGTTCCGGCGGCAGGCCGCCGCGCAGGAGCCGTGCCCTTTCTTCTTGCGACATAGCGATCACGCGGTCGAAGGCGCGTGCAAAACCCAGCTCAAATCGTTTCCAGCGAAGCTCCTCCAGCCGGGCTTTCACCTTCTCCCAGCCTTGCGCGCGGATCCGCAGTTGCCGGTAAAGATCAAAGGTCACATCGTGCTCGACCAGCACGGTACCGGCGGGAGCGGCCGCGGCGGAACGCAGATGGGCCAGTTGTGTGTACTCGATCTGCACGACCGAGATCTGCTCGTCCCGGACGAGCCGCGAAATGGCCGCCCGCATGATGCGCGAGCGGAATTTGCATACCCCTCGCGGCCAGAGGCGAAACAATCCCGCAGGCTCCCAGCGCGGCGTCTCCACCAGAACCACGCGCGTGCAACTGTGCAACAGCGGCTCGATCTCGCGCCCGGTTTCCTTCTCGGCGAACGCGAACAGGGAAATGTCGGCGTGGCCGCCCGCAGTACGGGTCAGATTGAAAATGCGGATGGCGCCGCCGTGCGAAAGCGGGAACGGCAAGTAAGGGCTGACCACAGCCACCTGCTGGCGCCCGCTCGGCCTGCGCCCCTGAAAAACATGGACTCGCGGGTCGAGCAGCGGCCAAAAATCCCGGCAGGATCCGGAGACTCTTGCTCCCGGATCGAGCGCGGCGGCCGAGGCGGGAGCCGGCGTAGCGATGCCGCCCAGAGCCGACAGCGCGCCCTTCCAGCGCCTCCAATCCCCAGACCATTCCCAGAGGATCCGGATTGCCGTTCGGAAATCACAAATGGCGCCCAGCATGAGGCGTTCCTGGGCGAAGTCGCGGCCTATCGGGGCCTCGGCCGCTCCTGCGAAAAGCGTATGCCAGCCACGCTGCCAGCCAAGGAGCGAAAGAGCGAGCCATGCAGCCCCGCCATAGGCCCCCTCTAAACTTGCCATTCCTCCCAGAGCGAGATAAACGTCGCGGCGAAACAGCGCCGCAGCGGGATCGCTGCAAAGGGCCCAGGTCCCATCCTCGCCGGTCTTCACCGGCGCATCGACCGGCACTCCCGCGGCTACGGAAATTTTTCGGCCAGTATAGGCGAGCCAGGTATGCGGTCTTTCGAGGAGCGCCTCCAGCCGCAGGCGTGTTGCCGGCGGAAGTTCCCGCCCGCCGGTGATGATCAGGATATGCTCGGTGTCCGCGCCGCAGACCGACCGATCCAATTCCGCGCAGACTGCGCCGTCGATTTTTTCCGGCAGAGCCAAAGCGGTTACGCCGGGACGGGCTTGGCTGGCCGGCGGAAGAGGGGCTGGCGGCCTCCGCCGCATCTGCACCGCGGCCCAGCACGCCGCCACCAGCGGAAAGCCGGCCAAAGCCCGAAGTTTTTTCAGGTGGCCGAGAGGCGTGGGCCGCAGAATATCTCCTACCGGTTCGCCGCGCAGAAAACGCCACGAGGCTATCGGCAGCCGCAGGCGCACGTGATGGCGTTCCAGGCGCGCGTTGAAAGCCAGCAGCTTGCGCGGCGCCAGCAGCCACGGCAGCCACCGAAGCAGCCTGTAGCTATCCGCTTCGCTTTGCTCTCCGCGTTGCCAGAGAAACGGCGCCAGAGCGATCCAGCGGCGTCCCAGGCGCCGCCGCAACTCCAGCCAGCTTGCCAGAAGCCGGTGGGGATTGACGACGATGATGTCTTGCGCGTACTTGAAATGCGACCGATCAATCTCGCCGGCGCCGATGATGACATGAGGATAATCCGGCGCCAGTTCACGCATCCGCAGCGCCATCGACCGCGAGAGAGCGGCGTCCCCGCTCAGGAATACGGCTACCACAGGCGGCCCGGACTTCCCGAGAACTCGTCCAATCCAGTGCTTGAGTGAGCGCCTCACCCCGACCGCTATTATAATGACGGAGTCAAGGGGGGGTATTAATGAGTCCCTTTGGAGCGGGCCGGAGGATCCCATACTGGCTCCTCCTGCCGCAGGCCGCCGGTTCTTCGCAGTTTCGCTACGCCTCCAGTGCCCGTGTCGCAGAAGCGGGCGAAGCCCGGGCGCTCCGGGAAAGGTCATGATTCTCCGTTCGACATCCAGACAGCTCGGGGTGCTTCCATCACTAAGCACATGCCTGATAACTTTGAAACTCTGGTGAATTCCGGCGACGAGTCCATCTATCACGTGCAATCGAACGCTCCCGGGCCGAAGGGCTCGCTGCCATTGACGGCCCAAATGCTGATCGCGAGGCCGAGCGGCGATATCTTCGGTCTCTCCATGGACGCCGGGATGGGCTGGACGCCTTCCGAACTCGGCCGCAAAGAGTTCCTGATCCTCAGTACACAGGGCGGCATTCGCGCCGCGGATGGTACGCCGGTCGCGCTGGGCTATCATACGGGCCACTGGGAGGTCGGGCTGCTGATGCAGGCGGCTGCGGAAGAACTGAAGGCGCTAGGGGCCATCCCCTTCGCCGCGTTTTGCAGCGACCCCTGCGATGGGCGGACCCAAGGAACGGTTGGGATGTATGACAGCCTGGCCTACCGCAACGACGCGGCGCAGGTGTTTCGGCGCCTGATCCGCTCCCTGCCTACCCGGAAAGGCGTCATGGGCGTAGCGACCTGCGACAAGGGGTTGCCGGCCATGATGATGGCTCTGGCCGCAATGTACGATTTGCCCACGGTGCTTGTACCGGGCGGCGTAACGCTGCCTCCGACTTCCGGCGAGGATGCCGGGAAGATCCAATCCATCGGCGCGCGGTTCGCTCACGGGCAGATCTCCCTGGAGGAAGCCGCCGAAGTGGCCTGCCACACCTGCGCGACGCCGGGCGGGGGCTGCCAGTTCTTGGGAACAGCGGCGACTTCGCAAGTGGTGGGCGAAGCGCTGGGCCTCGAGCTGCCGCACTCGGCGCTCGCTCCTTCCGGCCAACCGGTCTGGCTCGACATGGCGCGCCGGTCCGCCCGCGCTCTTCTGGAACTGGAGGCGAGGGGCATTTCGACCGGGCATATTCTCACCGAAGCGGCGATCCACAATGCCATGGCGGTACATGCGGCCTTTGGAGGCTCGACCAACCTGCTGCTGCACATCCCAGCCATCGCCTATTCCGCCGGCATCAGGCGCCCTACGATCGAGGATTGGATCCGCTTCAATCGCCGGGTGCCGCGCATCGTGGATGTTCTGCCGAACGGCCCCAAGATGCATCCCACAGTTCGCGTATTCCTGGCTGGGGGCGTTCCCGAGGTGATGCTGCACCTGCGCCGGCTCAAAATGCTGGAGGAATCAGCGCTGACGGTTTCCGGCGAGCCGCTCGGACGGGTTCTCGACTGGTGGGAGAAATCGGAACGCCGGCGGCGTATGCGCGAACTGTTGCACCGCCTCGACGGCGTTCGCCCCGAGGAGGTGATTCTCGATCCGGAGACGGCGCAGCGCGAAGGCCTTACCAGCACAGTTACGTTTCCGCGCGGCAATCTGGCCCCGGAGGGCTCGGTAATCAAAAGCACGGCCATTGATCCCAGCGTGGTGGACGCCGACGGGGTCTATCGCAAAACAGGCCCAGCGCGCGTGTTCACCCGCGAGCGCGACGCGATCCGGGCCATCAAGGGCCACGGGCCCGACGCCATCAAGCCCGGAGATGTTTTGGTGCTGATTTGCCGCGGCCCGCAGGGCGCCGGCATGGAAGAGATTTATCAGATCACCGCTGCGCTCCGGCATTTGAGTTTCGGCAAGCACGTCGCGGTCGTTACCGACGCCCGCTTTTCCGGCGTCTCAACCGGGGCCTGCATTGGCCATGTGAGTCCCGAGGCTCTAGCAGGCGGGCCGGTCGGCAAGGTGCGCGAAGGCGACCTCATTCGCATTTGGATCGACCGCAACAAGCTTGAGGGGAGCATCGACCTGGTGGGCGCGGACGGCTGCGAATTCGGTCCGGAAGAGGGGGAGCGGGTGCTCGCGCAGCGTCCGCCGCGCCCCGATCTTGCGCCGGATTCGGAGTTGCCGCCGGACACCCGCTTGTGGGCGGCGCTCCAGCAGGTGGGCGGAGGCGTGTGGGGCGGCTGTGTATTTGACGTAGAGGCGATTGTGAAAACGCTCGAGGCGGGACGCAAGGCGCTTGCCCGGTAGCCGCCAGTTCTACGGATCTTCCGCCGCGGCGAGAGCCTCGACCAGTCCGGGAATGGTGTGCTCCTTCGGTTCGATGGTGACCGGAATTCCGAGACGCCGCGCCGTTGCGGACGTCACGGGGCCGATTGAGGCCACGCGCACGCCTTCCAGCCGGGCGGCTCCGAACAGAGCATGGAAATTCTCCACGGTCGACGAACTGGTGAACACGATCCAATCCGGATGCAGTCCTTCCGGCCATTTGGCCTCGCGCGGCGGAGCTGTACGATAGGCTTCTACGACCTGCACCCGGGCGCCGCGTTTTTCGAGCTCCGTAGGGATCAGGTCCCGCGCTACGGCCGCCCTCGGCAGCAGGATTCTCGCGCCTTCCAACGGGATTTTCTCAAACGCCGCGACCACGCTTTCGGCCACGTACTCGGCCGGCATCAAATCGATTTTCAAGTGCAGGGCGGCGAGCGCGGCCGCCGTGGCCGGGCCGATGGCGCAGAGGCGGGCGCGCAATCCGCGAAGATCGCGCTGCGAGGCGTCCAACCGCTGGATAAAGAACCGCACGCCGTTCGAGCTGGTGAATATCAGCCAGTCGAAGCTTTCCAAACGGGCAATAGCCGCGTCGAGCGGCTTCCAGTCGGCTGCGGGCTGGATCTCAATGGTGGGTATTTGCACGACGTGCGCCCCCAGTCCGGACAGCCGGGCGGCGAGCGGGCCGGCCTGTTCTGCCGCGCGCGTCACCACGACGGTCTTCCCAAAGAGCGGGAGCCTCTCAAACCAGTCAAGGTTCTCGCGCAGGCGCGCGACTTCGCCGATGATGATGATGGTCGGCGGCTTGAGGGCGGCCTCCGCAATTTTCCGCCCGAGATTCGCTAACGTGCCGGATACGACGCGCTGATCGGGGCGCGTGGCCCAACGGACGGCGATGGCGGGCGTGGATGGCGAGCGGCCTCCGGCGATGAGGCGCTGGGCGATCTCCGAGCAGTTCACCAGGCCCATAAACACGACGATGGTCTCCGAAGCGCCGACGCGAGTCCAGTCGATCTTATCCACCTCATGCCCGCTTACGAACGTGACGGCCGAAGTATGCTCACGGTGAGTGAGCGGGACGCCGGCATAGGCGGCCGCGCCCATCGCGGAACTCACGCCGGGAACGACTTGGAAGGGTACGTCCGCCGCAGCCAGCGCTTGCGCCTCTTCTCCGCCACGGCCGAAAAGAAACGGATCGCCGCCCTTGAGGCGTACAACACGCCGGCCGGCCCGGGCGTGCTCGATCATGAGACGGTTGATCTGGTCCTGAGTGAGGGCATGCTCGGTGCGCTTTTTGCCCACGTAGGTCTTGATGCAGCAGGGCCGGGCTTGGTCGAGCAGTGCAGCCGGGGCAAGGTTGTCATACAGAATTACATCGGCCTGCCGGATGCACTCCAGACCTTTGAGGGTGATCAACTCGGGGTCGCCGGGTCCCGCCCCTACCAGAGCGACCGGCGGGATCCGCGCCGCTTTGCCGGTTTCGCCGCCGCTCACCGCGTGTACACCTGCTCGAGGATTTTGTTCGCCCCTCGCACCAGCAGTTCGTGCGCGGCCCGGCGGCCTACAGTGGCAGGATCGGAAGCCGGGCCTTCCACCGAGACTCGGATCAGTTGCTGTCCATCTGGCGAAGCAACCACGGCGATCAGGCGAAGCTCCTCGTCTCGCACGCGGGCCAAGCCGCCGATTGGAACCTGGCAGCCCCCGCCCAGTTCGGCCAACATCGCACGCTCCGCAGTCACCTCGGCGCGGGCGCGGGGATCGTCGAGGGGCGCCAAAATCGTGCGCATGCGTTCATCGCCGGCTCGCGTCTCGATCGCCAGGGCTCCCTGGCCTACCGCCGGGCACATGAGCTCGGGGTCGAGCAGCTCGGCAATGCGGGCTTCCAGCGAAAGCCGTCGCAGGCCAGCGGCGGCGAGCACGATTGCAGTGTAACGGCCTTCCTCCAGTTTCCGCAGGCGCGTGTCCACGTTTCCGCGAAGATTTTCCACGCGGAGATCCGGCCGCAGATAACGAAGCTGCGCCGCTCTGCGCAGCGAACTGGTACCCACCAGGGCCCCCTCCGGCAAGCTGGAAAGCTTGGAGCCAACCAGCGCATCGCGCACTTCCTCGCGTTCGGGGACGGCGGCTATGGTGAGACCGGAGTTCATCTGGACCGGCATATCCTTGAGGCTGTGCACCGCCAGATCGATGCGGCCGCCGAGCAGCGCTTCCTCGATCTCTTTCGTGAATAAGGCCTTGGCGCCGCCGGCAGAGAACGGAGAAGCCGTCATCTGGTCGCCGGTGGTTTTGATGACTTCGACTTCGGCTCCCGGCAGGTGCGCCGCCACCCAGCGGGCCTGCCGCAGCGCCAATTGCGAACCGCGCGATCCGATGATCATCGGAAAAAACCGCAGCGATACGCCGGGAAAAGCAAAAGCCTTCCGCACGCCGCCCCGGAGCGGCAGGCCGCGCGCGGTAGCCTCGCAGTAGTTTTCATCGGCGTCCGTTTGCCTCTATTTTTGGCTTTCAATCTTTTAAATTAAAAACGCGCTTCACGACGTCGATCACATGCAGACCGTCGGGGTGATTGGCCAGGCTCTTCAGTTGGCTGATGGGGGTGTGCGCGATCTTGTTGATGATGCCGCGAGTCAGCTCGTCCACCGCGCGCTGCTGTTCGGGCGTGAGGCTTCCCAGGCGCTGCCGGTGCCGCTCCATCTCCGCCCGCCGGATGCGGTCGAGCTCCGATTGCAAAGAGACGATCGTGGGCGCAATCTCGTGCGCCTTAAGACGGGCCATCATGCTTGCCACTTCCTCGGCGACGATGGCTTCGGCCCGCTCCGCCTCGCGCTCCCGCTCGCGCTTGTTGGAATCGGCCACCTGCTGGAGATCGTCAATGTCGTAAACAAAGAGGTTGTCGATCTTATTGACTTCGGGATCGATGTCCCGCGGCACGGCGATGTCGATCAGAAACATCGGGCGGTTCTTGCGGGCGGCCATCAGTGCCTCAGCGCGGGGCCGGGTGATGATATAGCCGGGCGCTCCGGTCGAGCTGATTACGATGTCCACGTGTTGCAGAAACTCGAATAGCTGATCGAACGGCACCGGCCGGCCTTCGAAGCGGGACGCGAGCTCGACGGCTTTCTCATACGTACGGTTGGCGACGAAAACCGCGGGCGCACCAGAGCGGCGCAGATGCCGGGCAGCGAGTTCCGACATTTTGCCCGAGCCCAGAATCAGGACTGTGTGGCCGGCCAGCGTGCCGAAGATCTTCCGCGCCAGTTCCACAGCCACGTAACTGACCGAGACGGCCATCTGGCCGATGCCGGTCTCGCTGCGCACGCGTTTGGCTACGTGCAGCGACCGGCTGACGATCTCTTCGAGCGGCCCGCCCAGCGCCCCGGCGGCCTTTGCGATCGCGTACGCGTCTTTCACCTGGCCCAGGATCTGCGGTTCGCCGACGACCATGGAATCCAGACTGGCAGCCACCCGGAACAGATGGCGGATGGCTTCACTCTGGCTGTAGCGATAGAGGTGCCGTTCCAGCTTTTCGATCGGACGCCGGCAATCATTGGCAAGGAAGGAATAGACCTCGGCTACGGCGTCGGTTTCCGGCTCGGCGCGCACGGTGAATTCCACCCGGTTGCAAGTAGAGAAAATGAGGGCTTCGGCGATTCCCGGGCGGGACGTGAGAGCGGTCAAAACGCCGGCCATTTCCGTCTCGGGCAGAGCCATCTGCTCCCGCACGTCAACCGGCGCGGTCTTGTGGCTCAATCCGACGACCAATAAATTCATCAGCGTTTCAGGAACGAATGCACGCCGCTGTCAACCATCCACGTGAGCGCCGCACAGCAAAAGCCAAAGATGGCGAGATACGCGGCCTTGCGCCCGCGCCAGCCAATCGTCCAGCGGGTGAATATCAGGATCAGATATACGCCCCACGTGACGAAGTACAGAATAATCTTGGGGTCCACCACCCAGCGAGTCCCCCATTCGATAAAGGCCCAGCAGGAGCCCGCGATCAGTCCCAGCGTAATCAGGACAAAGCCTACCGCCATCGTCCGGTACCCCAATTCGTCGAGCGCGCCGAGCGGCGGCAGCCAGTGGTAAAACGCGCGCGGCTTCTTGGACTTCAGTTCCCGCTCCTGGATCAGATACATGATCGCGGCCACGCAGGTCAGAAACAGCGCCGCGTACCCGAGCAGCGCGAGCACTACGTGCACGAAGAGCCAGGAGCTTCGCAGTACGGGGCTTGACCAGGGCTCGACCGGGTGGCCGAGGCTGGCCACCAGGGTAAAGATAAAAACGATGGGGAAAATGAAAACAGCCAGGCTGTCGTACTTGTATCGCCAGTAGGCAAGCAAGAACAGCAGCGTGATCAGGAATCCGATCAACGACGAAGACTGATATAGATTAATTACCGGGAACCGCCCGACGGCGAAGCCCTCCTCCACAATGGAGACGAGGTGAAAGACGGCTGCGACACAGAAGGCGACCAGCGCTGCGGCGAACAGCCTCTGGCGGCGCTTGATCACCGTCAGCAGCGCATGGCCGAGGCCAAGCGAGTACAGAGCCAGCGTCACCCGCAGCCAAAATACGCTGGTTTCACCCATAGGATTCATTATATTTCACCGGGAGACCGCCGCGTCGCGCGCAGGACCCCCACAGGACGAGAGGCCCGGATCGCCAGCGCCGGGAAGGCGTTTCGCAAAGGCGGCCATGGCCGTTCGCACAAGCACCGCGCCTTCCCTCAGACAACAGGCCCGCCGGCCCGGCGGCTCCATTCTGAGGCTGCCTCGCTATACCGCCAGGCGCCGCAGCGCAACATGGGTTAACCCACGCTGCGGCCGCCCTGCATTGACTCCCATCTTTTTCCATGCGAAACTATCTCTGCATATTTAGGGGCCGAAGCGCTGTCAAGTTAGCAGGCGCTTCCATGGTGCGGCCGCCGGGTAGCGCCGTCCTGCCATCGTTGCAGCAGGTTTTCTCGTGCCCGGAGATTGACAAAACTGTTCGTGGTCCAGCCACGGCTGGACAGAGGGATAACATATATGCTTTGCGTAAAAAAGCTTTTCGCGATTGCAGGATTGTTTTTCATGGCGATCGCGCTGATCCTGGCGACCAGTTCGCCGGCGGCGGCGCAATATACGACCGCGAACCTGGGTGGAGTCGTAACGGATGCGACGGGCGCCGGCGTGCCCGACGCCAGAGTGACGGTCCGCAACACGGAAACCGGATTTACGCAGTCCACCACGACCGGCGCCGATGGCGCGTACGTGTTTCCCCGGCTGCCGGTAGGCGCCTACGAATTGCGAGTCGAAAAAGCGGGATTCACCACTTACGTGCAGTCGGGTATCACGTTGGTGGTTGACCAGGCGGCGAACGTGCCGGTTACACTTCAAGTCGGCCAGGTATCGAACGAAGTGACCGTAACCGGAGAAACCGAGCTGGTCACGACGCGCACGGCGACCGGAAGCCAGGTGATCAATCAGAGGCCGATTGTGGAGCTCCCGCTGAATGGAAGAAGGCCGGAGCGGCTCATGTATCTCTCCGTGGGCACAGTGGATTCCGGCAGAAACAGTTGCCGCATCTGCGGCCAGGGCGGCGTATATCCCGGAGAGGAAACGCCGAACATCAACGGAGCCGGCCTGCTCAGCTCGTCCAGCTCAGGCCAGGTCAACTTCCAAATGGACGGCGCCGATCACAATGATACATACCTGAATACCAGCTTGCCGTTTCCCAACCCCGACGCGGTGCAAGAATTCAGCCTTCTCTCAAGCAACTTTACCGCCGAATATGGAAACGCCGGCGGCGGCATCGTAAATATCGTTACGCGGTCGGGGACGAACGAGATCCACGGGTCGCTTTTCGAGTTTCTCCGGAACGGGGATCTGAACGCGCGGCAGTTCTTCGCGCCAACCCAGGACGCTCTGAAGCGCAATCAATTCGGCGGCAGCGCCGGCGCGCCGATCGTAAAAGACAAGCTGTTCATTTTCGGGACGTATCAGGGCACCCGAGTCAGAAACGTGCCGGCCGGCCAGGTGCAGTTTGTGCCGACGGCGGCGCAGCGCAACGGAGATTTCTCGGCCGTTTCCAAGCAACTGATCGATCCGACCACCGGGCAGGCGTTCGCGAACAATCAGATTCCCACCAGCCGGCTGAGCCCGCCGGCGCTGAACTTTTTGAAAAACATTCCGCTGCCAAACGGCCCGAACGGCCAATTGACCTTCCCCGGCGCGCCGATCGCGCAGACGGAAGATCAATTCATGGTGAAGCCGGATTATATCCTTGGGAAGCAGCAGATCAGCGGGCATTACTTCTTCACCAATTTCAAGGCCCCGCCGGCGAACGTGCCGGGAAACGTTCTCGCCGATCCCAACACCGGCAACCAGGTGCGCGTCCAGAACATCGCTATCAACCACACTTACACGGTTTCTCCCACCTTTCTGTTCAATACTACGTTCGGCCTGAACCGGCAGCGCGGCGGATCTCTTTCCAGCGCGCCTTTCAGCTTCCGCGACATGGGTGTCAATATCCTGGGACCGCAGGATTCTACGGTGAAGGCGCCCCCGGAACTTGTTGTATCAGTAACCGGAGGCTTCAACATCAATACGAATCACTTCGGCCAGTTTGATCGCGGCGACTTCACGATTCGCGAAGTGGTGACCAAAATCCGCGGCGCCCACCAATTCCGCTTCGGCGGCGAAGCTGTGCGCGTCTCGAACCATCTGATCAATACCTTCCAGATGGCCGGGAACTTCACTTTCAACGGGCAATTATCAGGCAACGGCCTCGCCGACTTCATGCTCGGCCAGGCGTCCTCGTTCACCCAGGGAGGCGGTGAGTTCAAAAATCTGAAAGGGACAAAGTGGGGCTTCTTTGTCCAGGATGACTGGAGAGTCAACCAACGGCTGACGCTGAACCTCGGCGTGCGCTGGGATCCCTACATTCCTTATTATGATCGCGATGGGCGTGTGGTCTGCTTCCAGCCGAACAACACTGCGAAGTCGCAGCGTTATCCGAACGCGCCGTTCGGATTCTTTTACGGCGGCGATCCGGGCTGCCCGGTGGCGGGCGTCAACCCCAATTGGTGGAATGTCGAGCCGCGCATTGGCTTTGCTTACCGGTTGACGCAGGATGGAAAAACGAGCCTGCGGGGCGGGGCAGGTATTTACTACACGCCTGTTCCGTCGGGCGGAACCTTCAATGGCTACGCCGATACGGCCCCCTTTGCCGGCACGTTTACGTTGAATTCGGTTTCCTTCCAGGATCCTTATGGAAGCAAAGGCTTGGCCAACCCGTTTCCGAGCAACTTCGGACCGCAGGTGCCGGGGCCGAGCTTCGTCTTCGCGCCTCTGAACAGCATCGTAAATTACTTCCCGCTGGATTACCGGATCCCCGAATTAACGGTCTGGAGCCTGCGGCTTGAACGGCAAATCGGCCGGGACTGGGTGGCAAGCGTGGCGTACGTGGGCAACAAGGGCACGTATTTGCCGATAAACTTGCAGCAAAACCCGGCGATCTATATTCCGGGCGCTTCCACTGTGGCCAATACCCAGGACCGGCGCATTTACAAGACCGATGGAAGCATTCAGTACGCCAATCCGGGCGGCAACAGCGAATACAATGCGTTGCAGTTGAACGTGGAGAAGCGCTTCTCGCACGGATTTACGATTTTGGCGAACTACGCGTGGTCGAAGAGCCTTGACAACCTGAGCAACACGAACCCGTTCACGCTAAAGAATGAGCACAGCCTTTCACAGAACGACGTGCCCAACAATTTCAAGTTTTCCGGCGTGTGGGAGGTTCCGGGGCCCAAAACGGGATTGCTGAACAAGCTGCTGGGCGGCTGGCAGATCAATCCCATCGTCACCAAGCAGAGCGGTTTTCCGTTCACCGTGACCAGCGGCGCCGATAATTCCTTCAGCGGCGTGAACGCGGACCGGGCCGACTACAAGGGCGGCGGCAGCGCGCAGCTCCCGTATGACCGGCCGCACGGCCAGCAGGTGTCGCAATGGTTCGACACTTCGAAATTCACCGTGAACGCCCCGGGGACCTTTGGTAACGCCGGAAGGTTCATTCTGCGGGGACCGCGGTTTTTCAACACCGACCTCGGAATTTTGAAAGGAACGAAAATTACCGAGCGGGTCAACCTGCAATTCCGCGCTGAGTTCTTCGATGTTTTCAACAACGTCAATTTTCAGCTTCCCAACAGCAATATGTCGTCGGCTCAGGTGGGAAGGATCACGGCAGTGGTGCAGGACAACTTCCAGCTTCCCAACTCGGAGCGCATCATCCAGTTCGGGCTGAAGCTGACGTTCTAATACGGAATAAGTTATCCCGCGCTACGGCGCCTCAGATATAACGGAAGCCCTCAAAGCCGCGTGCTCAGGGAGGCGAACCGAGCTGCTCCGAGCAGCGCGGCCTTCTCATTCATGATTACGCGAACGGGAATATCCTCCAGTATCTTGCGGAGGCGGCCCTTGGATACAAATGACCTGAGGAAAACTGGTTCCCGCAGCTTGGGAAGAATCTTCGGCGCGATGCCGCCCCCGATAAAGACCCCGCCCGTGGCCATCACCTTCAACGCCAGATTGCCGGCTTCGGCGCCATAGACGGACACGAACAAATCGAGCGTCTTCTTGCAAATCTCCGGCGATCCTTCCAAGCCGTATTTGGAAATCACCGCCGCCGCGTCGCCACCGGCGATTTCCTCTGCTACCGGCCCGGGCGCTGCTGCGCGCCCGGTATCCCGGAGGAATTCGTAAATGGCGTACAACCCGGGGCCCGAGAGAACTCTTTCATAGCTGACGTGATCGAAGCGGGCCAGCAGATAGCGGAGCAGTTCGATTTCCAGTTCGTTGCGGGGCGCAAAATCAGCGTGACCCCCTTCAGAAGGAAACGGGCGGTGGCCGGACGTCTCCCGCACCAGGCCCGCCTCTCCTAAACCGGTGCCTGCGGCGATTAAGGCCTGGTTTCCCGAAGCCGATGGCGCACCTGCGTTCAGAACGGCGAAATCGGAAGCAGCGAGCGCGGCGATCCCATAGGCATTGGCTTCGAGGTCGTTGATGAGAAAAACCGGCTCTATGCCGAGCTCCCCGGCCAACTCGCGCGAATCGATGACCCAGGGCAAATTGGACGTCTCGGCGCGACCCTCCCGCACCGGGCCGGCGATGCCGAAGCAGGCGATGTCGGCCCGGAGGTTGCGGCCTGCGAGGAATTTCCGCGCGATCACCGCCAGGCTCGCGTATTCCCGGCTGGAAAAAACCTCCAGAATCGGAGGTGCGGCGCCGGGTTCCTGCGGGAACAAGGCGAGTCGGGTGTGAGTTCCGCCGATATCACCAGCCAAAATCATCGGGATGATATGTGCCAGCCGCGATTGTCGCGCTCGAGCAGCTCGTCGGCCTCCCGCGGCCCCCAAGACCCCGCCGGATAATTAGGAAATCGCCGCGGCGGAAGGGCTTTCCAGACGTCCAGAATCGGCTCGACCACGCCCCAGCCCGCCTCCACCATGTCAGCGCGCTGGAACAGCGTAGGGTCGCCGATCATGCAATCGTGTAAGAGGCGCTCGTAGCCGGTGCTGGCCTCTTTTCCGAAATAGTCCTCATAATTGAAATCCATGTTGACCGAACCCACGCGCACAACCGGGCCGGGAACTTTCGCGCCAAACCGCAGGGAAATGCCTTCATCCGGCTGGATGTGCAGCACAAGAAGATTGGGACTCAACTGATCGACGGGAGTCTCACGAAAAAGGACGAGAGGAGCGCGGCGGAACTGAATGCCGATCTCCGTAACGCGGCGGGCGAGGCGTTTGCCGGTTCGAATATAGAACGGCACGTCCGCCCAGCGCCAGTTGTCAATGGAGAGCTTCAGCGCGACATAGGTTTCGGTCTGCGAATCAGGCGCTACGTGCGGCTCGGAGCGGTAAGCTGGAACGCGCTCGCCGTCAATCACGCCTTCCCCATATTGGCCCCGCACGGCGCGAGTCAAAACGTCTTCCGGGGCAAGCGGTTGGATGGCGTGCAGGATTTTCGCCTGCTCGTCGCGAACCGAGTCGGCATGAAACGAAATCGGCGGCTCCATGGCCGTAAGCGTGACCAGTTGCAGGATATGGTTCGGCACCATGTCGCGCAGCGCGCCGGCGTGGTCATAATAGGCGCCGCGCTGTTCCACGCCCAGGGTTTCGGCCACCGTGATCTGCACGTGGTCGATATATCGCCGGTTCCAGATCGGCTCGAAAATGCCGTTGGAAAAACGGAAAACCAGAATGTTCTGGACGGTCTCCTTGCCCAAGTAATGATCGATACGGTAAATCTGATGCTCGGCCAGCACTTTTCTTATCTCCGCATTGAGCTTGCGGGCCGATTCCAAATCGTGGCCGAACGGTTTTTCGATCACCACACGCCGCCAGCGGCCCCCCGTCTCTTCCGTCAGGCCGGCGGCTCCGAGCTGTGAGACAACCTCGGCAAACAGCGCGGGTGTGGTGGCCAGGTAATAGAGCCGGTTGCCCTGTGTGCCATGCTTCTGGTCCACTTGGTCGAGCAGCGGTTTAAGCCGGCCGTAGGAAGCTGAGTCCCGGAAGTCGCCGCTCAAATAATAGAGCCGCCCGACGAGCCAGTCGCAAAAACGGCAATTTTCCTCTGCGCCGCCAAACTCCCGAAGATTGTTTTGCACCTGCTTTCTGAAATCTTCGTCGCTGAGCTGGTCCAGTGCGAAGCCAATCAGGGCGAAATCGGCGGGCAGAAGGTTCTTGCGGGCCAAATTATAGAGCGCAGGCAGCAGCTTCCGCTTGGTCAGATCGCCGGAAGCGCCGAAAATCACCATGGCGCAGGGGTCTCCCGCTTTGCCTGCACCTTTGATATCAGCTTGCGGTGTTGTCATGCGGATTTACCGTTGCGTCCTTGCGCTAGCCGTCTTGCCCGACGATTGTTCGCGGCGTTCCGGAGCGTGCCGCGAGTTTCGCCTCGGCCTTCCATGCAGCCGGAAATCACCGGCGTTATTGCGGCATGGTCACCGCTGCTCTGATCACATTCAGCAACGGCGTGGGGTAAACGCCAAACCACAACAACAAAGCCGTTAGCATAGCCAGAACAAAGCCGCTGGCAGGAGCCAGAGCGCGGACCGCGGCCCCCTCGGGGGGCCTGCGATACATCATGACCACGATGCGGAGATAGTAGTAGAGCCCGATCGCGCTCGCCACCACGAGGCTCAGCACCAGGGCCCACTTCGCGCCGGAGGCTCCGGCGGCAACCACATAAAATTTCCCGATAAACCCGGCGGTCAGCGGAATGCCGGCTAGAGAAAGCAGCATCGCGGTAAAAACAACAGCTGTGCCCGGCCGCCGCCAGAAAAGGCCGCGGTAATCTTCGAGATCATCCGCATCGCGTCCGCGATCCGAAAGGGCGGCGACGACGCCGAATGCGCCCAGAGTGGTGATGAAATACGCCACCAGGTAGAAGCTGATCGCTTCCAGGCCCAACGGCCCGCCGGCCAGAAAAGCTACCAGCAGGTACCCCAGATGGGCGATGGAGGAGTAAGCCAGAATACGCTTTACGTTAGCCTGCAACAGTGCGAGCAAATTGCCGGCGAACATCGAGGCGAGCGCGATAATCGAGAAGACGGCGGCAATGCCCGGATGCTGCGAGCCGGAGCGATAGAAGTACCGCACGAGGAGAGCGAACATGGCTCCTTTGGAAGCCGTGGCTACGAACGCCGTGACTGGCGCTGGAGCGCCCTCGTATACATCTGGGGTCCACAAATGAAATGGCACTAACGCGAGCTTGAATCCCACTCCTGTGACGAGGAGCGCCGTTCCCGGCAGCAGCAGCGGCAGGTTGGCCCGGCCGGCGGCGATATCGGCGATGCGCGCAAAATCCATTGTTCCGGTGTCCGCGTAGATCAAAGCCATGCCAAAAAGCAGAAAGGCCGCCGAAGCCGCCGCCAAGATCAAATACTTGATGCCTGCCTCTAAGGGCCGCTCCCATTCGCGCAAGTACGCGATCATTGCGTAAAGCGAGACGCTGAGGATCTCGAGGCCTAGAAAGAACGAAACAAAGTGAGAACTCGCCACCAGGACCACGCAGCCGAGCGTTGCCAGCAGCAGCAGCAGGTATAGTTCTTCAGCCGGGATGCCCCGGCCATGCAGGTAGGCATGGCTGAGCGCTGCGACCGCGATCGCGGCCGCAGCAAGCAGCGCCGTGTAGAAAAGCGCGTAACGGTCGATCACCAGCAGCGGCGTCACTTGCCGGGGCGCGACCGGCGCCACTAGCCACACCGAAACGAACGCGCCGGTCAGGCCGACCACGGTCAAGCCGGCAATCAGCGTATGGTTGCGGGCAACGGCGATGGCCAGCATCACCACGATGGAAGTCGCGGCGATAAGAATCAGCGGCAGCAATGCGAGGAAATCAGCGCCGCTCATTGATCATCTCCTCGACGCGACGATGGGCTGGCTGGCATGGCGCTGCAAATTCTCCATCGCCGGAGAAAACGTGTTGAGCACCGGCTGCGGATAAAGACCGAGCCACAGCAGACCGACCACCATCGCCGCTACTACGAATCCCTCGCGCGGAGTCAAATCAGGAATATGCCAGCCGTTCGCATTCGGCCCATGAAACGCCCGCTGCACCATGCGCAGGGCATAGAAGGTCGCAGCCAGCACGCCGATTGTGGCCGCTATAGTAATTCCGACGCCCGTGCGGTAGCTTCCCAGCAGCACCAGGAATTCTCCAATGAAATCGCCAAGGCCCGGCAGGCCTAGCGAAGCCAGCGCGAAGAAGAGCGCGGCCCCGCTCAAACGGGGCGCCGTGGACCACAGTCCGCCCATGCGGTCCATCTCCCGCGTATGAGTGCGTTCCTGGAGCGCGCCGACCAGAATGAAAAGGGCGCCCGTGCTGAAGCCGTGGCAGATCATGGTCATCATGGCCCCTTGGAGCGCGAGAGGGTTCCACGCGAAAATGCCTAGCAAAACAAAGCCCAGGTGGCTGACGCTTGTGTAGGCGATCAGCCGCTTCAGGTCCGTCTGGGCGAACGCCATCACCGCGCCGTAGAGAATGCCGATGGCCGCCAGGACGCGGGCGGCCGGCGCAAACTCGCTCACCGCCAGGGGAAACATCGGAGCCACGAAACGCAGCATTCCGTAGGCCCCGGTCTTGAGCAGAAGCCCCGCAAGAATCACGCTGCCGGCGGTCGGCGCCTCGGTGTGAGCGTCGGGCAGCCACGTGTGCAGCGGGAACATGGGCAGCTTCACCGCGAAGGCGACGAAAAAGCCGAGCATGATCCAGAGATCCGCTCCGGCAGGAAGGCTGGATCCGAGCAGATCCGTGTACTCGAAGCTGTAAACGCCCGTGGCCCGGTGGTGGATGAAGACAAGCGCCAGGATGGCGATCAACATCAGCAGCCCGCTGAGCTGAGTGAACAAGAAAAACTTGACGGCCGCATACACGCGCCGCTCATGGCCCCAAATCGCGATCAGAAAATACATCGGGACTAACATCAGCTCCCAGGCGAAATAGAACAGAAACAGATCGAGCGCAAGGAAGACGCTGGTGATTCCCGCTAGAATCCACATCAAATTGAAGTGGAAAAAGCCGACCGCATCGCGAATTTCCGTCCACGAGGCAAGCACCGCCATGATGCCCAGGAAGAATGTAAGCGCGAGCAGCAGGAGGCTGAGGCCGTCCATCGCCAGATGAAAATGAATGCCGAACCGGGGCACCCAGTCGAAATTCACCTGCTCGATCCACAAAGCGCTGTCAGATTCCATCCGCTTGCTTCGGGTCCAGGTGAAAACCAGCAGCAGCAAGTCCGTCGAAACGGCGGCGAGAGATATCCAGCGGGGCGCCTCGGTATTCCAACGCGCTGCCACCCAGGCCAGCGCGCCCGCCCCGAGCAAAATGACGATGAGCCAAAGCAGAATCATAGAATCGGTGCGTCAGTACCTGGAAAACAATACGACGGCAATGAACAAGACCGTTCCGGCGGCGATACCCGCCGCATACCAGCGCACGCGTCCGGTTTCGGTGCGGCTGAGCCCGCGATAAAAGAGCTCGCTCAAGCGAGCCAGCCCGGTATAAAATGCGTCCACGAAATCCCCTCTGTTGACGCGGGCGGCCCACAGGAGCGGCTGGACAAAGAGCCGGTCATACAGCCAGTCCATGCCCCAATCGGAAAACCACAGCCCGTGCAGAGCGGAACCTGCCGCCGAAGATGCCACAGCATCGGCCAAGCTGCGTCTTCGGTAAAAAAACCAAAAAGCGAGATAGAAACCGGCGGCAAACACGGCCGCAGCGATCGACGCGGATATTGTCTCCGTTATCGCGCCGGTATGCACCTCCAGCGTGGGCGGCAAAGCGGATTGCAGATACCCGGCCAGGGGGTTTTTCAAATAACCGGCCGCGATCGAGAAAAACGCCAGCACGACCAGCGGAACCTGCATCGCCCATCCCGGGCGCTTGCTCACCGGGGTGCGCGCTTGGCCGAAGAAGACCAAAAAAATCAAACGGAATGTGTAAATAGCCGTAAGGAACGCTCCGGCCATTCCGGCCGCCCAAAAGGCCGGGCGCCCCTGCTGCGCGCTCCAGGCGCCCCAAAGAATGAAATCCTTGCTGAAGAATCCGGCGGTGATCAAGGGAAGCCCCGCCAGCGAGCAACCGGCGATGAGAAACGTCCAGAACGCCAGGGGCAGCTCCTTGCGTAATCCGCCCATGCGGAAAATACTGTGCTCGTGGTGCAGGGCTTCGATAATCACTCCGGCTCCCAGGAACAACAGGGCCTTGAAGAACGCGTGCGTTAAGAAGTGGAAAATCGCGGCTGCCCACGCGCCCGTCCCGAGAGCCAGAAACATGTAGCCGATCTGGCTGATGGTGGAGTAGGCGAGCACGCGCTTGATATCGTGCTGAGTAAGAGCGCTGCATCCGGCGGCAAGCAGCGTCGCCGCACCCACGGCGCCTACGGCAAGCTGCGCCTGCGGAGCCAGCAGATAAAGAGCGTGCGTCCGGGCGATCAAATAGACACCGGCGGTCACCATTGTGGCGGCGTGAATCAGGGCGCTGGTGGGCGTGGGACCGGCCATCGCATCCGGCAGCCAGGTTTGCAGGGGAAGCTGGGCGGACTTTCCGATTGCGCCCCCCAGCAGCAGAAACGCCGCAATCGCGGCGAGGCTCGATCCCGGCCCCCACTGGTCGCCCGCCCGCCGCATCAGTTCCTGGATTTGCAGCGTCCCCAGCCTGGTGAAAAGCAGAAGCAGGCCGAGAGTCATGGCCGTGTCGCCGACGCGAGTGACGATGAATGCCTTGCGCGCCGCCAGGCCGTTGGCCGGGTCCTGATACCAGAACCCGATCAGAAGGTAGCTGCACAAGCCCACTCCTTCCCATCCCAGAAAGAGCAGGAGCAGGTTATCGGCGAGTAGAAGCGTGAGCATCGAGGCCACAAACAGGTTCATGTAGCAGAAGAACCGGCTGTAGCCCTCGTCTTCGATCATGAACTCGGCGGAGTATAGGTGAATAAAGAAGCCGACAAAGGTCACCACCAGCGCCATCACGAGCGAGAGCGCATCCAGATAGAGCCCGATTCGGGGATCGAAGCCTGCGATGCTCAGCCAGGTCCAAAGCACCTGGGCGTATGCTCCGCCCGAAGGCGGCGAACTGACAAATCGGCCAGCGATCAGAATCATGAGAACGGCTGCCGCTCCGATCGATCCGACGCCGGCGGCGGCGACCGCTTTGCGTGAAAAACGCGGGCCGAGCGTCGCCAGCAGCAGAGCGCTGGCAAAAGGAACGGCGAGAACCAGCCAGAGCAATTCGAGCACGCTATCCTCTCATCTCGCTCGCGGCATCGGCGTCCAGGGCCTTGAATCGATGATAAAGCTGCAAGATCAGCGCCAGCCCCACGGAGACCTCCGCCGCCGCCATGGTCAGAATAAAAAGAAAGACCACCTGGCCGTCGGCCTGATGCCAGCGCGAGCCGGCGATTACAAACGCCAGGCCGGCCGCGTTCAGCATGACCTCGAGCGACATCAGAATGAAAATCAGATTACGGCGTACGAGCAGGCCGATCAGACCCAGCGTGAACAAGATCCCCGCCAGCAGCAGCCCGTCTCTCATCGGAATCTGCGCCATAGCGATCCTCCGGTTTTTCAGGCGCGCGCCGCCCCAGGTGATAGGCGCCCACGAGTCCCGCCAGCAACAACATCGATGCGAGCTCCACTCCCAGCAGATATGGCCCGAACAAAACAATGCTCACTTGCTTCGGCTCTACGCTCCCGGCGATCTGGGCCGGCCCGCTGCCGGCGGTGAGAAGATACACCAGCTCCGCGAGCAGCACTGCGGCCAGGGCGAGAGGCCCGATCCAGGCGCGCGAAGGCTGCCATCGGCGCTCCATTTCTTCCGTGCGCAGGCCGAGGTTCAGCATCATCACGACGAAGACAAAAAGCACCATGATGGCGCCGGCGTAAATAATGACTTCGAGAGCGGCGATGAACGCAGCGCCGGCCACGAAGAACACCACGGCGACGGCAAGCAGCGAGACGATAAGATATAGCAGGGCATGCACCGCGTTCAGGCGCGTCAGCATCAGGACAGTGGCGATCACGGCCACAGCACTTGCAATGTAGAACGTCGCTTCCATGGTCTTCAGGGCAGCAGGCTGTGCACGTCGGCCGGCGGCGCTTCGCGCTGGGCCTCTCCCTTGTCTTTGCCGCCGATTTTCACGCCCGCAACCCGCCAGAAATTGTAGCCCGGGTATTTACCGGGGCCGTCGATGAGCAAATCTTCCTTTTCATACACCAGGTTCTGCCGCCGGAACTCGCCCATCTCGAAATCGGGGGTGAGCTGGATGGCATAGGTAGGGCACGCCTCCTCACAGTAGCCGCAAAAAATGCACCGCGAAAAATTAATGCGGAAAAACTCAGGGTAACGCCGCCCGTTCTCGTCTTCGGTGGCTTGCAGCGCGATGCAGTCTACGGGGCAGGCGACGGCGCAGAGATAGCAGGCTACGCAGCGCTCTCCGCCGTCCGGATCGCGCGACAGAATAATGCGTCCCTTATAGCGCGGCGGCAGGTAGGGCTTCTCGTCGGGGTACTGCACGGTAATCCGCCGGCGGAAGGTGTGCAGAAAAACGTACCAGATTGTCCGCAGGATGCTGAGCATTGTTCGACTCGCTTATTTCCAGGCAAGCACGACCGCGCCGGTAACGAGCAGATTCGCCAGCGCGAGCGGCAGCATCAGCTTCCAGCCCCACGCCATGAGCTGATCGAAACGCGGGCGCGGCAGCGCGGCCCGCAGCAAAATAAAAAAGCAGATAAAAAAGAAAACTTTGATGAAAAACCACGCCAGCGGCGGCAGCACGGGCCCCATCCATCCGCCGAAGAACAACACCGTAATCAGCGCCGATACGAGAATGATGCCGAGATATTCGCCGACGAAGAACATGCCGAACTTCATGCCCGAATACTCGGAGTGAAATCCCGCAATCAGCTCGCTTTCCGCTTCCGGCAAATCGAATGGTATACGCCGCGTCTCCGCCAGGCCGGCGATCATAAATAAAACGAACCCGAGAAACTGTGGAACCACGAACCAAATTCTGCGCTGGGCTGCGACGATATCGCTGAGGCGGAACGACCCGGCCAGCAGCACCGTTCCCATCAGCGAGAGTCCCATGAAGACTTCATAGCTCAGCATTTGAGCCGCCGCGCGGAGTCCCCCGAGCAGCGCGTATTTATTGTCGGACGCCCACCCGGCAAGCACGATGCTGTAAACGCCCAGCGACGACATCCCCAAGAAAAACAGCAAGCCGATATTGAGATCCGTGATGATGATGCCCGGCGCAGCGGGCACCACGGCGAACGACATCAGCACCGAGACCATGATGATCGCCGGAGCCATGATGAAAACGGGTTTGTCGGCAAAAGGGGGGATCCAGTCTTCTTTGAAGAAGATTTTGATCATGTCCGCCAGCACCTGGAGCAGCCCGAACGGCCCCACGCGGTTGGGGCCATAGCGGTCCTGCCACAGCGCCAGCAGGCGGCGCTCGAGCCAGATAAGGCCGGAGGCGATGGTCAAAGCGATCGCCAGGACTCCGATCACCACAGCCCAAGGGTGAGAAACGGTCACGGTAGCCTCGCGATCTTTCCCCAAGCGGGCAATGTGGCGCCCGCCAGCGGCGGCACGCCAGCCGGGACGCCGGCCACGCCCCGAGGCAGGTCCGGCCGACGTAGGACCGGCAGCCGAAAGCTCGAGCCGCAGAAACTCACCTCTACCTCCGCGTTCTCGGGGAAGCTGCCATCGTTCACCGCAACGTAGGGTTTTACGGCCAACTCGGCGATGGCCGGGGCCGAAAGGCTGAGTTCCTCCGAGCCGAAGATGTGATATATCGGAACAATCAGCCATTCCCCGCTTCGAGGCTCAAAAGCCTGGGGAACCGCGGTGAAATAGGA
>Ga0070741_10003933_pt1 | contig 35644 bp, 32 predicted proteins | sample Coa_R1_4_FD_66440 | JGI IMG/M metagenome (GOLD analysis project Ga0070741, IMG submission 66440) | Surface soil microbial communities from Centralia Pennsylvania, which are recovering from an underground coalmine fire - Coalmine... | ecosystem: Environmental > Terrestrial > Soil > Unclassified ... | reverse complement strand
CGGGGAGGGGGTCCATGGGGGGAACCGGCTGTTCCCCCCATGCCAAGCCGCCGCGACCGACCTGGCGGGCGCGGCTCAGAGCGGCTGCTGAGGTGCGAGCGGGGTCGGGGAGGGGGGCTCACGGGGGGAACCGGCTGTTCCCCCCGTGCCCTCATGGGGGGAACCGGCCGTTCCCCCATGCCAAAGCGGAGAGGGCGGGATTTGAACCCGCGACGGACCTTTCGGCCCGTACGCGATTTCCAGTCGCGCTCCTTCGGCCGCTCGGACACCTCTCCGCGACGCCCCAAGCCTAGCGCCGGGCCGTTCCGGCCGAGCGGTCTCGACGGGCTGTTCGACCAGCCCGTTCCAGACGAGCGGCGCGCTGTGTGGCGGGGTCACGAGGCGACCTGTCCCTCGACGAGCTTTCCGCCCGCGCGGCGCTCGAACCGCGAGTCGCGCTCGGTCGACCGCTCGCCCGCGATGTGCCGCGCGACCCGCTCGGCATCCCTGCCGGCGCCCGCGATCAGCATCGACGCGAACGAATGCAGGAACGGAAGGCCGACGAAATACAGCCCGGGCGTCGACGATGCGCCCCGGTACTGCACCGGGTAGCCGTCGTCGTCGAGCTCGAACGGGAACCGGATCCACGAGTAGTCGGGCCGGAAGCCCGTGCACCAGACGACGTTCGAGACCTCGAGGACGCGACCGTCGTCGAGCATCGGCAGCCCGTCCCGGACGCCGGCCGTGCGGGCGAGCACGCGCTCGACGCCGGCGGCGCGGAGGTCCTTCCGGCGGTAGCGGAGCAGCGGCCCGCCGCCGTGCCGGATGTGCGGTCGCATCTTGCGCCCGATCGGCGTGTCGACGGTGAGGACGTGCGTGCCGACGAGGACGAGCACCCGGAAGCCGAGCCGCCCTCGGCGAGTCTCGAGCGGCACCGGGATCTGACCGGTGTCCGGCCCGGAGAGGACGACCTCGTGCGTCGAGGCGGCCTCGAACGCGATGTCCGCGCCCGAGTGGCTCGCGCCGACGACGAGCACCGGGCCGTCCCGAAGCTGCGACAGGTTGCGGTACTCGAAGGAGTGGAGCTGCGTGATGCTCGGGTCGAGCTTGCCCGCGAAGGCCGGGACGTACGGCTGCTGGAAGGCGCCCGTGGCGACGACCACGTTGTCCGCCTCGAACCGGCGGTCACCGGCGATCGCCACGAACCGGCCGTCCTCCCGCCCGAGCGCGTCGGCGCCCGCACCGCTCACGACCGGGAGGTCGAGCTGCTGAGCGTAGGCCTCCAGGTAGTCGCCCATCTCGCTCGCGGTCGGATAGGCGGTCGGCGCGGCGGGGAAGCGCATGCCGGGAAGGGCGTCGCGCATCGCCGGCGAGTACAGCCGAAGCGAGTCCCAACGCGTCCGCCAGCCGTCGCCGATCCGCTCGCTGCGATCGAGGATCACGAACGGACGTCCCTGCGCCTTCAGGTGGTAGCCGACGGCGAGGCCGGACTGACCGCCGCCGATCACCATCGTCTCGTATCGCTCGCGTTCCATCTCCTGCCTCCTCTCGATTGCTCGTCGAGGACGGTAGGAGCGCGCGGCCGCCGCCGCATCGCTGCGATTCACCAATCTGCGACCCGCCTGGCATGGTCAATTCGGACCACGTGGCGGACGGCGTCAGACCAGGTCGTGCTCGAAGGCGAACGCGGTCGCGCCGGCCCGGGAGGCGACGCGGAGCTTCGCGTAGATGTTCTGCAGGTGGCGAGCGACGGTGTGCTCGCTGATCACGAGCGTCGCCGCGATCTGGCGGTTGCTCCGCCCCTCGGCGACGAGCCGGAGCACCTCGAGCTCGCGTGGGGACAGTCCATGCGTGGGGCGTGCCGCCGGCGGCTCGAGGCAGTGGAGGTCGGGAGCGGCGCCCAGGCGGCGGAAGCCGTCGCGCGCCGCTTCGAGCTCGAGCGCAGCCGCCTCCTCGTCCCCGAGCGTCGAGCAGGCCCGGGCGATCAGCGCCCGCGTGCGAGCGACCTCGTACGGAGCGTCGAGCTCGAGCCAGATCCGGTGCGCCTCGCGGAGGTCGACGAGCGCCGCCCGCGCGTCGCCGTCCGCGAGCGCGACCGCGCCGCGTGCGTGGGCGGCCATGGCGGCCAGCATCCCGCTCGTGAACCTCGCCGCCAGCGCACTGAGCTCGGCAGACGCAGTTCGCGCCTCGTCGACGAGCTCCGCAGCCAGCGCGATCTCGACGTGGGCGGGGAGCAGAGCGGCTCGCTTCAGCGGCTCGTGGAGCTCGGCCCCGGCGCGGCGGATGGCCGCCAGCGCGGCATCGACCCGGCCCTGGGCCAGCCTGAGCTGCGCGAGCCCCGGCTGCGGCTCCCAGCCGAGCCGGCTCGCCTCGCGGTAGGCCTCCTCCGCCGCCTCGAACTCGCCCAGCAGCCGGAGAAGCTCGGCGTACCGGTAGTAGGCGAGCCCGGCGGCCGGGTTCTTCGTCTCGAGGAAGCGGCCGCAGGCGAGACGCGCCTCCTCGAGCGCGGCCGTCCAGGATCCGCTCAGCTGCATGATCTCCGCCCGGTGGACGAGGCAGCGGCCGGTGAAGGCGACGAGATCCGGCTGTTGCTCGACCCAGTGCGCGAGCGCGTTCGTCCACTCGCGCGCGCGCCCGACCTCGAAGACGGCCTGGCAGGCGAGGATGACCCCGCAGTAGACGATCCCGACGACGAACGGCGTGAGCTCGACGCCGCTCGTCACGGCCACCATCGCCTCGTCGAGCAGCGCGAGGCCGTCGTCGAGCCGCCCGGCCTCGACGAGCATGTGGCCCTGAGCGTGCAGGGCCAGCGCGAACAGGTCGCGGTCCCCGTGACGCTGGCCGATCGCAGCCGCCTCGCCGGCCACGGCCGCGGCCTGCTCGAACTCCTCGGCGGTCTCGCTGTGAAAGACGCGTGGGAGGAGGAGGTAGCCGTGGGCGGCCGTCTCGGCCGGCAGCTGGTCGACGAGCCGCTGGCCGGACGCGAACCAGCCGCTTGCCGGGCCGACGGCGCCGCGTGAGGCGAAGTTCATCCCGATCAGCGCGGCGGCGCGGGCCGCCTGCACCGGTTCCCCTCGCTCCAGATACCGGTGATAGGCGCGTTCGTGGACGGCGTTCGCCTCGTCGTCGCGTCCGAGCATGAGCAGCCCGACCCCGTAGCGCTCGAGGTCTTCGGCGCCGAGCGCCGTCTCCAGCTCGGCGCGCGCGTAGGCGTCGTGCGCATCCAGCCAGAGCCGGTTCGCGTAGGCCTCGCGTGCCCGCTCGAGCTGCTCGCTGGGCTGGACGGAGTCGGTCACGACGTCGCCGTCATTCTCCCTCCGGGTCACCGAGGCCGCCAGCAGCGGGCGGCCGCACACCAGGCTGTTCGGCTAGCCACACCGAGAGAAACAAGGTGGCCCCACTGTGCTCGCGCGCCCGTGCGCGGAGACTGGCGGCAATGACATCGTCTGTGAAAGGGGTTGGAATGTTCAGTCGTCGCGGCACGCTGGCCGTCGTGTGCCTCGCGACGGCGATGCTGATGCTCGACATCGCCGTCGTGAACACGGCGCTGCCGAAGATCGCGTCCGACCTCGACGCGGGCATCTCGAGCCTGCAGTGGGTCGTGGACGCCTACACGCTCGTCCTCGCAGCCGTCGTGCTGACTTCGGGCTCGATCGCCGACCGCCTCGGGCGGCGACGGGTGTTCGCGGGCGGGCTCGTCCTCTTCACGCTCGCCTCGCTCTGGTGCGCGATGGCGACCAGCATCGAGATGCTCGACGCCGCCCGAGCCGTGCAGGGCCTGGGCGGGGCGATCCTGTTCGCCACGTCCCTCGCGCTGCTGGCGGAGGCCTATCCCGACCAGCGGGAGCGGTCAGGCGCCCTGGCCGTCTACGGGGCGACGATCGGCGCCTCGTTCGCAGTCGGCCCGGCGGTCGGCGGAGCGCTGACGTCGGGGCTCGGCTGGCGCTCGGTGTTCTACGTCAACGTCCCGGTCGGGATCGCGGCCGTCTACGCCACCTATCGCTGGGTGCGCGAGTCGCGCGACCCGAAGGCGCGGCGGATCGACTGGGCCGGTCAGACGGCCCTGATCGGCGGCCTGTTCCTGCTCGTGCTCGCGCTGCTGCGCGGAAACGGAGACGGCTGGGGCAGCACTCCGATCGTGCTCGAGCTCGCCGCGGCGGCCGCGCTGCTCGGCGCGTTCCTGGCGATCGAGACGCGGGTGAAGGAGCCGATGCTCCCGCTCGGGCTCTTCCGGATCAAGGAGTTCTCGGGCGCGCAGATCGCCGCGTTCGCGATCTCGGGCTCCTTCTTCGCGCTGTTCTTCTACATGACGCTCTACCTGCAGCAGATCCTCGGCCTGTCGGCGATCGAGGCCGGCCTCGTCTACCTGCCGGCGACCGTGATGGTGTTCATCGTCTCGGGTGCGAGCGCGAAGCTGCTCGAGAAGGTGTCGCCGGGCGCCCTGATCGCCGTCGGGCTGGCCCTCGTCTCGGGCGGCCTCGGCCTGGGGCTGCTGGCGGAGGCGACGTCGTCGTGGGTCGTCCTGCTGCCGCTCCTGCTCGTCGGCGGCGTCGGCACCGGTCTGTTCAACCCGGCCGTCAGCGCCGTGGCCCTGAGCTCGGCGCCGCAGGAGCAGAGCGGTCTGGCCGCGGGCGTGAACGACACCTTCCGGCAGGCGGGCATCGCGGTCGGGGTCGCCCTGTACGGGGCGATGATCCCCGGCGCCGCCGCTCTGGGTAACGGCTCGCCGGAGGCGTTCGTCGACGGCCTGCACAAGACGCTGATCGTGGCCGCCGCGCTCGCCGCGATCGGCGCGGTCGCGTCCGCGAAGCTGATCGCCGTCCGCCGGGTCGGCGGGTCGGTGGAGCAGCTGCCGGCGCGCGAGCCGGTCACGGAGGCCGCGGCCTAGAGAGACGCACCACAGGAAGGGCGGCGCGAGGGGCGCGCCGTCCTTCCTACTCCCTCGACTCTCCGCCCCGCCGACTGGGCGCGCGCCCGGGCGGCTGGGTCGGGGCCGGCCGCTCCGGAGGGGGCGGCACGTCGCGTTTGACCGGCGCCTCCGCCGTGACCGTGATCGTCTCGCCGTGGTTGCCGAGCTCGAGCGGCTCTCCTTCGAGCAGCCTGTAGGTCACCTCCTGCTTGGTCACCTCGACGTGGAGGCGCCTGCCCCGGAACAGGAGCCGGAAGGCGAGGCGCTCCAGCCGCGCGGGGATGCGCGGGGCGAAGGTCAGTTTGCCGTCGTGGTCGCGCAGGCCGCCGAAGCCGGCGACGGCGGCGAGCCACGCGCCGGCCAGCGAGGCGATGTGGACGCCGTCTCTCGTGTTGTGCTCGAGGTCGTGGAGGTCCATCAAGACCGCCTCGGCGAAGTAGTCGTAGGCGAGGTCGAGGTGACCCGTCTCGGCCGCGATCACGGCCTGCGTGGTGGCCGAGAGCGACGAATCCCGAACGGTGAGCGCCTCGTAGTAGGCGAAGTCGCGGGCCTTCTCCTCGTCGGTGAAGGCGTCGCCGCGCCAGTGCAGGGCCAGCACGAGATCCGCCTGCTTGATCACCTGCTTGCGGTAGAGGTCGAAGTAGGGGTAGTGCAGGAGCAGCGGGTACTTCTCGGGCGGCGTGCCGGCGAAGTCCCAGACCTGGTGATCCGTGAACCCCTCCGACTGCGGGTGGACGCCGAGCTTCTCGTCCCACGGGACGACCATGTCCTGCGCTGCGTCCCGCCACGACGCCGCCTCTTCGAGGTCGGCGCCGAGCGAGGCGGCGTGCCGTGGATGGCGCGCGACGGCATCGGCGGCGGCGAACAGGTTCCGCTGCGCCAGCAGGTTCGTGTAGACGTTGTTGTCGGCGATCGCGCTGTACTCGTCGGGCCCCGTGACGCCGTCGATCCGGAAGCGGCCCGCGGGGTCGTGGTGGCCCAGCGACCGCCACAGACGCGCCGTCTCGACCAGCAGCTCGAGCCCCACCTGGCACTCGAACTCGTCGTCCTCCGTCGCCTGGACGTAGCGGACGACTGCGTCGGCGATGTCCGCGTCGATGTGGAACGCCGCCGTCCCGGCCGGCCAGTAGCCCGAGCATTCCTGGCCCCGGATCGTCCGCCACGGAAACGCCGCGCCCTTCAGGCCCAGCTGCTGCGCCCGCTCGCGTGCCAGGTCGAGGGTCGCGTGCCGCCACCGCAGCGCGTCGGCCGCGGCGTGGGGGACGGTGTACGTGAGCACGGGGAGGACGAATCGCTCCGTGTCCCAGAAGGTGTGGCCGTCGTAGCCCGGCCCGGTCAGGCCCTTCGCCGCGATTGCGCGCTGCTCGGCGCGGGCGCCGGACTGGAGCGTGTGGAAGAGCGCGAAGCGGATCGCCTGCTGGAGCTCGGTGTCTCCGTCGAGCTCGACGTCGGCGGACGACCAGAAGTCGTCGAGATAGGCACGCTGGCCCTCGACGAGCCCGTCCCACCCCGTGTGCTTCGCCTCGGTGAGCGCGGCAGAGACCTGGTCGCGCACGGCGGGCAGCGAGCGCCGGCTCGACCAGCCGTACGCCAGGAACTTGACGATCCGCAGCCGGTCGTCGGGCCCCAGGTTGGCGGCGACGGTGAAGCGGCCGAGGTCGGGGAAGCTCTCGACCGACCGGTCGCTGCCGTCCGGGCCTTCGACGACGTGATCCATGCCGGCCGCCATCAGCAGCTTGCTCCGCCGCGTGACGTGGACGAGCAGGACGCGCGCCTGGTGGTCGACGTGGTCCTGAGCCTCGAGCGGCGACTCGAGCACGGCGGCCGCCCGTGGGTCCGGCTCGTGGGTGACCCCCGGCTCGTTCGCGACCAGCTCCGACTGGACGACCAGGCGCAGCGGGCCGTCGACCGGTTCCACCTCGTACAGGATGGCGGCCGTCGAGCGCTGCACCAGCGAGACGAGCCGGGTCGACGTCACGCGCACGGCTGCACCGGCGGGCGAGATCCAGTCGACCCGGCGCCGGAGCACGCCGGCGCGCAGGTCGAGCTCCCGCTCGTGCGAGACCAGCCGGCCGTAGCGCACGTCGAACGGCTCGTCGTCGACCAGCAGCCGGATGATCTTGCCGTTCGTGACGTTGACCACCGTCTGGCCCGACTCCGGGTAGCCGTAACCGGCCTCGGCGTACGGCAGCGGTCGCAGCTCGTAGAAGGAGTTGAGGTAGGTGCCGGGCAGCCCGAACGGCTCGCCTTCGTCCAGGTTGCCGCGCAGGCCGATGTGCCCGTTCGCCAGGGCGAAGATCGACTCCGTCTGCGCGAGGACGTCGAGGTCGAGCTGCGTCTCGCGGACCGACCAGGGCTCGACCGTGAAGGCGGCGTGGGTGATCATCGCTCGAGGAGCTCCGCGAGGTCCGGGACGACGACGTCGGCGCCGTGCTCTTCGAGCGCTTTCGCCTGGCCGACGCGGTCGACGCCGACGACGAACCCGAAGCGGCCTGCCTTGCCGGCGCTCACCCCGGCCAGCGCGTCCTCGAACACGGCAGCCGCCTTCGGCTCGACCGCGAGCGCCTTTGCCGCGGCGAGGAACGTGTCCGGTGCGGGCTTGCCCTTCAGCTGCTCGCGTGCGGCGACGACGCCGTCGACCCGCACGTCGAAGAGCTCCTCGATCCCGGCCGATCGCAGCACCTCCTGCGTGTTCGCGCTCGCCGAGACGACGGCCGTGTGCAGGCCGGCCTCGCGTGCCGCCTTCACGTAGCGAATCGACCCGTCGTACACCTCGACACCCTGCGTGCGCAGCAGCGAGAGCAGCAGCTCGTTCTTGCGGTTGCCGACGCCGTAGACCGTCTCCGCGTCCGGCGGGTCGTCGGGACCGCCCTCGGGCAGGGTGATTCCTCGGGACGCGAGGAACGTCCGGACGCCGTCCTCGCGGCGCATCCCGTCGACGTACTCGTCGTAGTCGCGGACCGGGTCGAACGGGACGAAGGGCACGCCGAGGCGCTCGGCCCGTGCGCGCAGGAGCTCGTCGAACGTCTGCTTCCAGGCGGCGGCGTGCACCTTCGCCGTCTGCGTGAGCACGCCGTCCATGTCGAAGAGGCAGGCGCGGATCGTGGGCGGCAGCCCCAGCATGGGCTAGCGCTTCGCCGGCAGCGAGCGCGCGAACGACACGCCGCGGCCGACCCAGCCGGCGAGCTCGTCCTTCGTGCCGACCTGGTCGCCGTCCACGCGGAGCCAGCCGGGCATCTCCCGGCCGCGCATCTCCATCGCCCGCGCCGAGGACGACGCGACCAGGGCGTCCGACTCGGCGGGATCGACGCGGACGAGCAGGCCGCCCTGACCGCTGGCGGCGACAGCCATGTTGCCGCCGATCAGGAACGCGAGCCCGCCGAACATCTTCTGCTCCGTCAGCCCCTGCTCCCCGGCCACCAGCTCGCGGATCCGGGCGGCGAGCTCTTCGTCGTACGCCATGGCCGCGATTCTCGCGGACCGGCGGGGGTTCGGGCCGACCTGCTAACGATTCAGCGTGGCTCTGTTCGGTCGGCTCCGGCCGGCCGCCGGCGAGCATCGGGTGGTCGTGGTCGGCGGTGGCTTCGGGGGGCTCCAGGCGGTTCGCCATCTGCGCCGGGCGCCGGTCTCCGTCACGCTGGTCGACCGGCGGAACTTCCACCTCTTCCAGCCGCTTGCCTACCAGGTCGCGACCGGCGCCCTCTCGCCTGCCGAGGTCTGCGCCCCTCTGCGCGCGGTCTTCCGCCGGCAGCGCAACGTCCGCGTCCTGCTCGGCGAGGTGACCGGCTTCGACCTCGCGCGCCGGGAGGTGGTGCTGGACGGCCTTCCGAACGGCGGGGAGCGCATGACGCTGGGCTACGACACGCTCGTCGTCGGCGGCGGCTCGCGGTACTCGTACTTCGGCCACGACGACTGGCGTCCCTACGCACCGGAGCTCAAGTCGCTCGAAGGTGCCCTGGAGATCCGGAGCCGCATCCTGCGCGCGTTCGAGGCGGCCGAGGTCGAGCCCGACGACGGCCGCCGCCGGAGCTGGCTGACGTTCGTCGTGGTCGGCGCGGGGCCGACCGGGGTCGAGATGGCCGGGCAGATCGGCGAGCTCGCCCGGGACACCCTGCGGCGCGACTTCCGGTCCGTCGACACCCGCAGCGCGCGCGTGCTGCTGGTCGAGATGGCCGACCGCGTGCTCCCCGGCTTTCCGGCCTCGCTCTCGCGCAAGGCCGCACGTGCGCTCGAGCAGCTCGGGGTGACGCCGCTCGTCGGGCATGCGGTCGTCGACGTCTCGCCGGAGTCGGTCACGATCGGCAGCGACTCGGACGGCTCGCAGCGCGTGGACGCCCGGACGGTGATCTGGGCGGCGGGCGTCTCCGCCTCGCCGCTCGCGGCCCGTCTGGCCGAGGGAGCCGGCGGCGAGGTCGATCGAGCGGGCCGCGTCACCGTCACGCCGGAGCTGACGCTGCCCGGGCACCCGGAGGTCTTCGCCCTCGGGGACATGGTCCGCGTGCAGGAGCCCGACGGGGCGATCACGACCTACCCCGGGCTCGCGCCCGTCGCGATGCAGCAGGGACGCTACGTCGCGCGGACGATCGGCCGCCGCCTGCGCGAGAGGCAAACGAAGCCCTTCCGGTACCTCGACAAGGGGAACCTGGCCACGATCGGCCGCTCGAAGGCGGTCGCCGACGTGAAGGGGATCCGGCTCGCCGGCTTCGTCGCCTGGGTGGTCTGGCTCGTCGTCCACCTCTTCTACCTGATCGGCTTCGAGAACCGGCTGCTGGTCGTGCTCCGCTGGACGTTCAGCTTCTTCACCCGCGGTCGCGGGGCACGGCTGATCGGCGCGGCGCCGGACGCGGATCGCGGGTGAGCGGCGGCGTGCCGGAGCTCCAGGTGACCTGGCTCGGGCAGGCGGGCTTTCTGCTCGAGGCGAACGGCGCCCGGATGCTGATCGATCCGTGGGTCTCGGCGAGCGAGGGCCGCCTGATCGCCTCGCCGCCGCTCGAGCTCGTCGCCGACCGCATCGACGCCGTGCTCGTCACCCACGAGCACGGCGACCATCTCGACCACGAGTTCCTGCACGCCCTCGTGCAGCGCAGCCCGGACGCCGCGATCGTCGTCCCGACGCCGATCGTCGACCAGGTCGGCGAGCTCGAGCACGTCCGCGGGGTCGGGCCGGGGGAACGGCTGGCCGTCGCCGGCTGGGACGTCGAGGTCGTCCCGGCGTGGCACGCGGTCGAGGTCGAGAACGGCTACGACGACGGCGACGGCCGCTTCGTCGGCTACCTCGTCCGGGTCGGCTCCACCACCGTCTACCACGCCGGAGACACGATCGCCACCGACGAGCTCCTGACGACCCTCGCCGGGAAGGCGGTCGACGTCGCGCTCCTGCCGGTCAACGGGCGCGACTTCTTCCGGGAACGCGAGGGTCTGGCGGGAAACCTCGACGCCCGCGAGGCGGTGCTGGTGGCGCGCCGGATCGGCGCGAGCATCCTCGTTCCGTACCACTGGGATGCGTGGCGGGGCAACACGGTGCCGCCGGGCCGCGTCGCCGACGAAGCCGCCGGCGAGACGCCGCACGTCCTCTGCCTCGCGCGGTTCGTGCCGTTCCGCCTGCCTGCGTAGCCGGCGGTCGGAGTGCTGGGGCGGGACCTCAGGTCTCGGGTGGTCGTCCCGCGTGAGCGGGACGATCTCCGCCCCAGCGAAGGTATTCGTCGGAGCCGCCGGATCGGTTCGACGCGATCGCGCTTTTTCGGTCGTCGAGCCCAGCTCACAGGTTGCGCCGCGCGAAGGCGGCGAGCGCGGCTGCGCCCGCGAGGACGAGGTAGGCGGCCGCCCAGACGCGGATCGGCCAGCCGTGGACGTAGCCGCCGCCGAAGGGGCCGAGCTGGAGGAGGAAGCCGGTGGTCCCGGTGGTGTCCCGGGAGATCAGCCGGAGGCCGTCCTGGTAGAGGCCTTCGAACGGGAGCGCCCAGGATGCGACCGTCGAGGCGTGACGGATCTGGTGGGAGTCGAGCGCGTGTCCGATCGTCCCGAGCAGCCCGGCGACGAGCCCCGCGCCGAAGAGCATGAAGACTGCGATTCCGTTCGCCGTCGCCGACAGCCCGACCGAGCCGAGCAGCGAGAGCGCGATCACGATCACGACGCCGAGCGCCAGCTCGGCCCCCGGCCCGACGACTGCCTGCGGCCACCAGTGCAGGGTCAGGCCGACGATCACGAGCGCGGCGAAGTAGACCGCGAGCACGTAGGCGGCGCAGACGCCCGCCGCTGCGAGGAAGCGGGAGAGCAGCAGGGTCGACCGGCCGACCGGCCGCACGACCAGCGGCTGCAGCAGCCCCCGCTCGGCGTCGCCCGAGACGACGCCGAGCGTCAGGAAGACCGCGAGCACGACCCCGAGGAACAGCGTCGCGAACATCGCGAGCCCCAACAGGAAGGCCCCTGCGAAGGTGCGCGTGTCGACGTCGACGTCGCTCGGCGGCGTGATCGAGCCGAGATCTCCGTGGACGAAATGCGCCGCCAGCCAGAAGAGCCCGAGAAAGAGCACGGTCAGCAGGAGGACGACCGCGAACACCTTCCGCCGCAGCGCCTCCCGCAGCGCGTACTGGACGATGACGGCGACGGAGCTCAGTCCGTCTCCCCGCCCACCGCCTCGAGGTAGACGTCCTCGAGCGTCGACGCGAGGACGCGGACCCCGTAGACGCGGCGACCGGCGGCGACCGCCTCGGCGACGAGCCGCGGAGCGTCTTCCCGCGTCGCGCCTTCGACGAGCCGCGCGCCCTCGTCGGTCTCGAGCTCGACGCCGCGCGGGCGGGAAAGCTCGGCGGGGGTGCCCGCCGCGACCAGCTCACCGCCGAGCAGGATCGCCACCCGGTCGCAGACGAGCTCGATCTCCGAAAGCAGGTGCGAGTTGAGGAGAACGGAGACCCGCTGCGAGCGGAGCTCCTCGAGCAGCAGGCGAACGGTCCGCCGGCCGACCGGATCGAGCGCGGACGTCGGCTCGTCCAGCAGCAGGACGCGAGGCCGGCCGACGAGCGCCTGCGCGATCCCGAGACGCTGCTGCATCCCCTTCGACATCCCGTCGACCCGCCGGTCGCGAGCGTCGGCGAGCGCGACGAGCTCGAGCAGCCGTTTCCGTTCGGCTGCGCCGCCGCTCGACCCGGCGAGTCGCTGGTGCAGGTCGAGGACCTCGTCGGCCGTGTACCAGCCGGGAAAGCGAAAGAGCTCGGCGAGGTAGCCGAGCGACGCCCGCGCCACGCGCGAGCCCGCCGGAGCGCCGACGACGGTCGCCTCACCGCGCGTCGGCCGGACGAGCCCGACGACGATCTTCACGAGGGTCGACTTCCCGGCGCCGTTCGGGCCGAGCAGGCCGACCAGCTCGCCCTCCTCGACGGAGAGATCGACTCCTTTCAGCGCCTCGACCGAGCCGTACCGCCTCGCAAGGTCACGAATCGCGAGCGCCGCCGGCACCACTCGAGCCTAGCCGCGGGCGCTGCGCCACCAGGTCAGCGCAGCAGCCTCGGCGCAGGCGCGCCCGGCGGAGCGGGTGGGGAGGTGCGAACGAGGGTCGGGGAAGGGGGCGCGCGGTGGGAAACCGGCCGTCTCGCCGCGCTGCTCAGGCCTCGGGCGCCGCCGCCGCGGCGGACAGCTCCAACCGACCGGGCGGGGGCTGCACCATCTCCAGGACGATGTCGTCCGGGTCGCGGAAGTAGCAGGTCCAACCGCCCTCGTTCACGCCGGCGGTGATCGCGTTCGGCGGCGAGACGAATGCGACGCCGGCGGCGGTGAGCCGCTCGTACCGCTCGTGGATGTCGTCGACTGTCATCGCGAGGTGGGCGGCCCCGGGGTTGCAGATCTCGATGCTGCGCCGCTCCCCGCGCGGCGCGACGTACTCGACGAGCTCGAGGTCGTGCGTGGAGAGGCCGCGGGGCTGGCCCGGCACGGCGAATTGCGCCACCCGCAGATGCGCATCCGGGTAGCCGACGAGGCGGCGCGTGTACTCGTTGGCCTGTTCCTGGACGTGTACCAGCTCGAACCCGAGCAGGTCGCGGTAGAAGGCAGTCGAGCGGTCGAGGTCCGAGACGGTGAAGCTGAAATGCCAGATTCCGTGCAGCACCGGGGCTCCTCCCTGTCAGTCGAATTCGAGGCCGCCGCACACGTTCAGCGACTGGCCCGTGATGTACGACCCTTCCTCGGAGAGCAGAAACAGAGCAGCGTCGGCCACGTCGTCGACGGTCTCGATCCGACCGAGGGGAATCGCCTCGACCATCTGCCGGAGCGACTCCTCCGGTGGAGTGCCGGTGAGTCGCGAGCGCTGCTCGTGCAGCGCCTGCGTCATCGGCGTGTCGACGACCCCGGGACAGACGGCGTTGACCGTGATCCCGTGCGGTGCCAGCGCGGCCGCGGCCGAGCGGCAGACGCTGATCACGGCGAGCTTGCTCGCCGAGTAGTCGGCCGCCGTCGGGCGCGGCGCCTTTGCGGCGACGGACGAGAGCGCCACCATGCTTCCGTGCAACCCCGCCGCGACCATCCGCCGTGCGACGGTCTGGAGCAGGAACGCGGTGCCCTTGAGGTTGACCTCGAGCGTCAGGTCCCAATCCTCCTCTCGCAGCTCGAGGAAGGGCGCCGTGCGGATCACGCCGGCCGCGGCGACGGCGAGCGTTGCCGTGCCCAGCGCCGCCTCGGCCTGGTCGACTGCCCGCTCGAGATCGGCCGGGAGGCGCACGTCACATCGGAGCGCGATCGTCCGCGCCCCCGCTGCCTCGACCACGGCGGCCGACTCCGCGCAGTCGGCGACGTCGAGCAAGGCGACCGCCGCCCCTTCGGAAGCGAGACGGCGGGCGATGCCGGCTCCGATCCCCTGCGCGGCGCCGGTGACGACCGCCGTCCGACCCTCGAAACGCATCAGACCGGCCCCCCGTAGCCGCCGTGCCCGCCAAGCGGCGACGCGCCGCCGACGACGACGGCCGCCAGGCCGAGAGGAAGACGTATCGATCGCCGATCGTCGCCGGTGCGCTCCCGATGAAGCCGAGCAGCCCCGCAACGGCGGCGCAGAGAGGGGAGAGGCTGGGAATTAGTCAAACGATTGACCAACGATCGTATGGCGGATCGAGGAACGCTGTCAAGCAAGGCGCAGTCATCGTGCCGCATCTCTGCGGCGGCCCGGCGCAGTCCAGCGGGTCACGATCGAAACGCCCGCACCGCCCAGTCCGCAAACGTTTGACCAGACCGTCGGGGGCTGATTGAGTAGGGCGTCAATCGACGGCGGAGGCGGCGCACGGTGGCGGATCGCCTGCGGGTGGCAGTCCGAAAGTTCGAGCCCTTCGAGCGCGCGATCGAGAAGCAGTTTGCCGCGTTTCGGCAGGCGACCGGGTCGACGCTGGAGCTCGAAGCGGTCCCGCTCGACCTCAACCCGATGCGCGAGACATTGTTCGAGCGAGGGGGCCTGCGCGACGGCACCTGGGACATCGCGTTCCTCAACACCGACTGGATCGCCGAGGCAGTGGCGACGGAGAGCGTCGTCGACCTCCGGCCGTTCATGGAGGCGCATCCCGTGGACGGCTACCCGGAGGGCTGGGCGGCGGCGCTCCTTCGCCTGCAGGACGACGGCCGGCACGTCTGGGGGCTGCCCTACCACGACGGGCCGCAGTGCCTGATCTACCGGCGTGACCTGCTCGAGGACGAGCGCGAGCGAGCCGGCTTCGCCCAGCGATTCGGGTCCGAGCTCCGCGTGCCGGAGACATGGGGGAGCTTTCTCGACGTCGCGCGCTTCTTCACGCGCCCGGACGAGCTCTACGGGACGATCTTCGCCGCGTTTCCGGACGGGCACAACTCCGTCTACGACTTCTGCGTGCAGCTCTGGAGCCGCGGCGGCGAGCTCGTTGGGCCAGGGCGCAGGCCGCGCCTCGACACGGCCGAGGCGGCGGCGGCGCTCGACTTCTACCGCGGCGCCGTCCGTGACCGCACGATCACCCCGCCCGGGCTCGAGCAGGTCGACTCGGTGCGGAGTGGCGAGCTGTTTGCGAACGGCTCGATCGCGATGATGGCGAACTGGTTCGGCTTTGCATCCGTCTTGGAGCAGCCAGGCCACCCGCTCAAGGGCAAGGTGGGCATCGCGCCGCTGCCGCGCGGCGAGGGCGGGAGGCCCGTGGCGTTGAACGTCTACTGGATCCTCGCGGTCGCTGCGGGGAGCACCAAGCGCGACGATGCATATGCCTTCCTCCGCTTCGCGGCGTCGCCGGAGATGGACAAGCTCGCGGCGCTCCACGGCGTCGTGGGGTGCCGCCGCTCGACCTGGCACGACGAGGAGGTGAACGATCTCGTCCCGTTCTACCGTGAGCTCGACCAGCTGCATGCGGGCGCGCGAGAGCTCCCCTCCGCCGCCGACTTCCCCGCGTTCGCGCACGTCCTCGACCGCGCCGTCCAGCGTGCGATCGGCTCCGACGAGCCGACGGACCGGATCCTCGCAGAGGCGCAGGCCGAGGTCGACCGCGCTCGGATCACGCTGTGATGCGAGCGCCCTCCTCGACCTGCTCCTCCTCGTCCTCCACCGCCGGCTCGACGACCGGATCGGTGCGGCGCCTGCGCCAGCCGTAGCGGCGTTTCCGGCCTGCAGAGGTGTAGATCGCCGCGGCGGCGACGATGATCACGCCCTGGATCAGGTACTGGTAGGTCGATCCGACGTTGAGGACGTTGAACCCGTTGTTCAGCCCGTACAGGATCAGCGCCCCGACGAGCGACTTCGAGACCGCGCCGGCGCCGCCGAACAGCGAGGTGCCTCCGAGGATCGCCGCGGTGATCACCGTCAGCTCCGTGCCCGTGAGCGCATCGGGGTTCATGCCGCCGAACTTGCCGGCGTAGATGACGCCGACGAACGACGCGGCGAGGCCCATGAGCGTGAAGGCCACGATCCTGTAGAGGTCGACTCGGATGCCGGAGAGCCGAGCGGCCTCCGCGTTCCCGCCGACCGCGAAGAGGCGCCGGCCCGGCACGGTGAAGTTCAGCGCGAGGATCACGACGGCGGCGGCCGCGAGCATGTACCACGTCGGCCGCGTGAGGTTCAGGTAGTCGTCGTTCAGCAGCCCGAGCAGGCCGACCGCGGCGCCGAAGACGAGCAACGCACACGTGAGCCGGTCGAGCGGCGGCGCGCCGGGCGTTCGCCGGCCGGCGAGGAGTCGAGCCGCGCCTGCGGTGACGAGGAGCACGCCGACGCTGATCGCGGCCCACCCAGGGAGCTGCCAGCGACCCGCCTCGAAGCTGAACAACGTCTCCGAGCTCGACTGGACGCTGCGCGAGTCCGTGATCACGAGGACCAACCCGCGGATGGCGGTCAACGTTCCCAGCGTGACGATGAACGCGTTGATCCCGAGCTTCTGGACGAGCAGGCCATTCGTGACGCCGCAGGCAATGCCGGCGAGCAGGGCGGCGAGGAGGGCCGGGTAGAAGCCCCACGGCCCGATCAGCTTGACGCAGACCGAACCGCCGAGGGCGGCTGTCGACGCGACCGAGAGATCGAAGTTTCCCGAGATCAGCACCACGGTCATGAAGACGGCCATGAACCCGACGAGCGAGCTCTGGTCGAGCACGTTCGTGACGTTGATCGGCGTCAGGAAGCCCGCTTGACCTCGTGCCTTCGTGATGATCTCGAGCGCGAGCGCGAGCAGGATGAGGGCGTAGACGACGCCGGCGCGCTGGAGACGGAGGGTCTCGAGCAGGTCCGGGCCGAACAGCGACGTGGGCGAGCGACGCCGGGTGCTCATCCGAGGCCCCCGGCCAGGCGGATCAACTCGTGCTCGTCCGTCTCCGCCGCGAGCCGCTCGGCAACGATGCGTCCCCGCCGGAGGACGAGGATTCGGTCACAGGCTGCAAGCAGCTCCTCGAACTCCGAGGAGACGAAGACCGCCGCGCGACCCTCGCGAGCGAGGCTCTGGACGAGCGCGAGGATGTCGGCCTTGGTGCCGACGTCGACACCGACGGTCGGCTCGTCGAGCAGGAAGACCTTTGCGTCGCCGTACGCCCACTTGGCGAAGACGACCTTCTGCGCGTTGCCGCCGCTGAGCGCAGACACGGGCGCGTTGGCGGACGGCGCCCTGATCGCCATGTCGTGGAAGGCGCGCCGCGCGCGTGCCTGCTCGAGCGCCGGCGAGGGGAAGAACCGCCACCGCGAGAGACGCGGCAAGTCCGGAAGGGTCATGTTCTTCCAGATCTCCCAGCCGCCGACCAGGCTCTGCCGGGCCCGATCCTCCGGCACGAGCGCGAGCCCTGCGCGCACCGCCGCCGACGGCGAGCGGCCGACGACCTGCCCGTCGACGCGTACGAGCCCCGAGGCCGCGCGGTCCGCTCCGAAGATGGCGTGCAGGGTCTCCGAGCGGCCGCTGCCGAGCAGGCCGGCGAGGCCGAGCACTTCCCCTTCGTGCACCACGAAGTCGATGTTCTCGATCCCGCTCGGCGACCTCAGGCCCTCCACCGAGAGCGCGACCTTCGGGGCCACGCGTGTGGCGTGGGCCGCCGCGCTCTCGACCGCGAGCAGGCGCTCGCCGGCGATGGCCTGCACGAGCGCGTCGTGGTCGATCTCGCTCGTCCGCGCCTGGAGCGTGACGCGCCCGTCGCGAAGGACGGTGACGCGGTCGGTGATGGCCACGATCTCGTCCAGCAGGTGCGAGATGTAGATGACGGCAATGCCCGTCTGCGCGAGCCGGCGCGCCGTCTCGAGGACGAGCGCGCGCGCTTCTTCCGCGAGCGCCGCGGTGGGCTCGTCGAGGATGACGAGCTCCGCATCGCGTGCCAGCGCCTGCAGCACGGCGATCATCTTGTGCTGCCCGAGCGGCAGGTCCGAGACCAGCGTGTCGGGGTCGGTACGCCAGCCGAGCCGTTCGAACAGCGACTCGAGCTCCTGGCGCTGACGTCCACGGTCGACGAGCGCGCGTCCCTCCCGTCCGAGAAACACGTTCTCCAGCACCGTGAGCGTCGGCACGAGCGGCGTGTGCTGGTAGACGGTGGCGACGCCTTTCGCCTCTTTCGGCGTCCGCCAGTCGATCCGGACGTCGTGGAGCTCGATCGTCCCCCCGTCGCGCTCGAGCGCGCCGGAGAGGATCTTGATCAGCGTCGACTTGCCCGCGCCGTTCGCGCCCAGGAGTCCGTGGACCTCGCCCGGATAGATGTCGACGTCGACGCCCCGCAGCGCGACCGTCCCGTTCGGAAACGTCTTCGTGACGCCCCGCAGCCGGAACAGCGGGGCGTCACGAGAGACGAGAGGAGCTACCGCCACCGGCGGTTTACCACTCGGGCTTGCACTTGCTCAGGTTCGCGTTGGTGATCGTGGGCGTGGCGTAGAACATGCTGTGCTTCGGCGGCTTCTTGCCGTTCAGGTAGTTGACCATGAGCTTCGTGGCCTGGCGGCCCTCCGTGTACGGCTGGTAGCAGACCGTTCCGTAGATCTTTCCGGTCTTGATCGCGGTGATGCCGAGCTTCGAGCCGCCGACGCCGATCACGACCGCCTTCGAGCCGGCCGAACGAACGGCGTTCGCGCAACCGACGGCCATGTCGTCCGACTCGGCGTAGATCAGCTTCAGGTCGGGGTGCGCCGTCAGCATGTTCTGACACGCGGCCTCGCCCTTGTCCGCCACCCAGTCGCCGGGCTGCTCGGCGACGGTCTTGAAGCCGTGCTGCGCCATGATCGACTTGAACAGCTTCGCGCGCTCCGGCACAGCGGCTGCACCTGCGGCGCCGTCGACGATCGCGACCTTGCCGCCGCCGGAGACGGCCCTCAGTGCGAGCTGTGCCGCGTACTTTCCGGTCAGTACCTCGTTCTCGATCAGCTGGAACGCCTGCTCGGGGATTCCGGCGAAGCTGGCGTTGCCGACCTGCGTGTGGACGGCCGCCACCGGGATGCGCGCCGCGTGGAGCTGTTTCACCCAGCGCGGGGCGAGACCGGTGTCCCACGGGCTGATCAGGACCGCGTCGACCTTCTGGGCGATCGCGTCCTGGACCAGGTTGGCCTGGGTCTCGGCCTTGCCTCTGCCGTCGAAGACGACGATCTTCTGGCCGAGTGCCTTGCCCTGTGTCTGCACGCCCTTGGCGAGCGCGGCCGAGTACGGGTACTGGAGACCCTCGGCGATGTACGCGATGCGGTACTGCTTCTTCGGCTGCGTGCGCGCGCCGCCCGAGGCCCCTGCGGCCCCCGTCACGACGAGCGCGACGAACAGCGCGAGTGAGACGACGTGATGTCTCTTCACTCGTGTTCCTCCTTCTCTTCGATGGGACTGGTCGAAACGCTGCCGCCCTGCGCGACGCCGACGGCTTCGAGGCGGCCGCTCGTCCACTCCTGGACGTCGATCGGGGCTTGCCGCTCGACCGACTCGTACGCCGCCAGGACGAGCGCGAGCGTCCGCAGGTTGTCGCGGCCGTTCGTGAGCGGTTCCGGTCCGCCCGCGGCCGAGGCCAGGAGATCCGACATCGGCCCGGCGAACGCGTCCGGGAACCATGCGCCCGGCAGCGTCTGCATCTCCGCCTCGACGTCGTCGCGGAGTGCGACGCCGATGCGGTCGGGCCGGCCGTGCGGAGCGTCGTAGAAGAGCCCGATCTCCCCGACGATCGTCCCCCTCGAGCCGACGATGCGCAGCTCCGCGCGGTTCAGTGGACGTGCGCGGTCGTTGTGATCGGCGCTGATCGTCGCGATCGCGTTCGGGAGCTCGAGGACGGTCAGCGTCCGGGTCTCGCCGATCGTCGTCTGCTCGATCGCGCGTCCGGCCCAGGCCGTCAGCCGGGTCGGCTCCCCGAGCAGGTAACGGGTCGCGTCGAGGTAGTGGATCGAGTGGTACAGGAACTCGAGCCGGGGCGCCCGGCGCAGGAACTCCCACTGCGCGAAGTCCGTGTGGATCGAGATGTCGAAGGCGAGCCGCTCGGGCTCGCCGATCACGCCGCTCGTGACGAGCTCGTGCGCCCGCCGCACGAGCGGCGACCAGCGCATCTGCTGGTTGACGGCGAGCGGGACGCCCGCCTGCTCTGCCGCCTCGACGACGCGCGCGGCCTCGGGGAGCGAGAGGGCGAAGGGCTTCTGGCAGAGGACCGGCTTCCCCGCGGCGATGGCAGCGAGGGCGATCTCCGGCTGCGCCTCCGCAGGGACGGCGATGTCGACCACGTCGACGCCCGAGGCGATCAGCGCGTCGGCGTCGTCGTAGGCACGCTGGACCCCGAACTCGCTCGCGAGCGCGCGGGCCCGCTCGCCGTCCACGTCCGCGACCGCGGCCACATCGAAGCCGGCCTTCCGGTAGGCGGGCAGGTGGCTGCTGCGCACGATCGCTCCTGCGCCGACGATCCCGATCGAGATCATCGGTTTCGCCTCGGCGCGGGAGAGCTGGATCTAGCGAGCGTCATCAGGGTCAATCGTTTGACCGACCAGGAGTGAAACACCGACCGCCGTGCGCTGTCAAGGGCTTGTGCCGCGACCGGGGAACAGTTGACTGCCCGGCGAGGGGCTTCTACAGTGCTGAATCGGTCAACCGTTTGACTTATGCCGACCACGCTCGACTGCACCCTGTTCCGCGACATCTTCGGCACCGCCAGGATGCGGTCGATCTTCGATTCGCGAGCGCTGCTTCAGGCCTGGCTGGACGCCGAGGTCGCGTTTGCGGAGGCGGAGGCCGAGGTCGGCGTGATCCCCGCGGACGCAGCTGCGAGGATCCGCGAGGTGGCGCGGGCAGAGCGCTTCGACCTCGACCTGCTGCGCGAGCAGATCGGAGAGTCCCAGCACCCGCTCGTGCCGACGGTACGCGCCCTCGCGGAGGCTGCGGGCGAGGCCGGCGACTACGTGCACTGGGGGGCGACGACCCAGGACATCATGGACACGGGCGCAGTCCTGCAGGTCCGGGCGGCGCTCGACCTGATCGAGCCGACGCTGGAGGAACTGCTCGCCGAGCTGGCGAAGCAGGCGCGGCAGCATGCCGGGACCGCGATGGTGGGGCGGACGCACGGCCAGCACGCGGTACCGATCACCTTCGGGCTCAAGCTCGCGATCTGGACCGACGAGCTCGCCCGCACGCGCGACCGCCTCGCCGCCTGCCGGGCGCGTGTGCTCGTGGGTCAGCTCGGCGGCGCCGCGGGAACGCTCGCCTCCCTCGGATCCGATGGCCCGGCCGTGCGTGCCGCGTTCTGCCGGCGGCTCGGCCTCGGCGAGCCGGCGACGCCGTGGCACACCGCCCGCGACGCCTTTGCAGAGCTGGTCTCGACGCTCGGGATCCTCGCCGCGACCCTGGAGAAGATCGCGCTCGAGATCATCCGCCTGCAGGCGACCGAGGTCGCGGAGGCGTCGGAGCCGCCGGTCGACGGCCACGTCGGCTCCTCGACGATGCCGCAGAAGCGCAACCCGATGATCAGCGAGTGGGTGGCCGGTGTCTGCAAGCTCGTCCGCGGCCTCGTGCCCGTGATGCTGGGCCTCATGGTCGGCGAGCACGAGCGCGACATGGCGGCCTGGTCGGCCGAGTGGCTGCTCGTCCCCCAGGCGCTGATCATGACCGACGCTGCGCTCGTCCAGCTGCTCCCGATCGTCGCCGACCTCCGGGTCGACGAGGCGCGCATGGCGGCGAACCTCGAGCTCACGCGGGGGGCGATCCTCGCCGAGGCTGTGATGCTCGCGCTCGGCGGCCACGTCGGCCGGGAACGCGCGCACACGCTGATGATGGCCGTCACGCGCGACGCCGAGCTGCGCGGGATCCACCTTCTCCAGGCGCTGCGCGAGCATCCTGCGGCGAGCGAGCTGCTCTCCGAGGAGGAGGTCGCACGCCTGCTCGATCCCACCACGTACCTGGGCGAGGCCGCCGGGCTCGCGCGCGCGACCGCAGAGCGCGTCCTCGGCGACGGCGCCGGCACGCCCGCCGCCGCGAACGCGGTCACACCATGAGAGCGCTCGTCTCGGGCGGCTCCCGCTCCACGGGAGTCGCGGTCGTCGGCGAGCTGCTCGGGCGAGGCCACGCGCTGCTGCGGCCGGTCGACGCGATTGCCGCGGCGGCGGTCGGGCTTCTCGGCCGCTGACGACCGTGTCGGACGGCAGACTCCCGCTCGTGGCAGGAAACCCGACGCTGCGAGACGTCGCGGCGGCCGCCGGCGTCCACGTCTCGACGGTTTCGAAGGTGCTCGGCGAGACCGGAATCGTCGTCCGGCCGGAGACGCGCGACCGAATCATGACGGCCGTCCGAGAGCTCCGATACCGGCCCAACGCGAGCGCGCGCAGCCTGCGGCTCAAGCGCACGGGTGCGCTCGGCATGCTCATCCCGGACTTCACGAACCCGGTCTACGCGACGATCGTGCGCGGCGCGGTACGCCGCGCCGAGGAGCTGGGATACGTGATGCTCCTCGCCGAGATCCGCGCGAACGCGCCGGAGGCCTACCGCCACCTCGTGCTCGAGAACCGGATCGACGGGCTGATCATCGCGACCGCGCGCGCGAGCGGCTCGCTGGCACGAGAGCTCCGGCGCGAGAACGTGCCGCACGTGTTCGTCAACCGGCGCGTCCGCGGCGCCCGGCGCAGCGTGACGGTGGACGACGCCGCAGGCGCGGCGCTCGCAGCCGAGGCGCTGTACGCCCGCGGGCACCGCAGGATCGGGATGATCGCCGGTCCGAACGACACCGACACCGCTCGACGCCGGGCTGCAGGCTTCACGCGTGCGTGCGCACGGATGGGCGTGAAACCCCTCGTCAGCAGGGAGCAGCCCTACACGCGCGAGGGCGGCTTCGCCGCCATGGAGTCGCTGCTCGCCCGGCAGCGCAAGCCGACCGGCGTGTTCGCGTCGAACCTGCTCGCGGGGATCGGCGCCCTCGCGGCGCTTCACCAACACGGTTTCGAGGTACCGGGCGACGTCTCGCTCGTGACCTTCGACGACGAGAGCGCCGAGTTCACGCATCCACCGCTGACGGCGGTGCGGTTTCCGTTGAGCGAGATGGGTGCGCTCGCCGTCGACGAGCTGAAACGCGTGCTGGCCGGGGAAGAGCCGTCGGACGTGGTCGTTCAGACGCCGCCCGTCCTGGTCGAGCGTGCGTCACTCGGTCCGCCTCGGAGCTAAGGGCGTGGGCGGTTTGGCTCTGAAGCGGAGGGGGAGGGATTTGAACCCTCGATCCGCCTAACGACGGATAACGGTTTTCGAGACCGCCGCATTCGACCGCTCTGCCACCCCTCCGCGAGCCGGCTCAGCGTAGCGATTCGCCGTACGGCCGACACGGCTCGGCCCAGGGAGCGGAGAAGGAGGGATTCGAACCCTCGATGCAGGTATTCACCCACATAACGCCTTAGCAGGGCGCCGCCTTCAGCCACTCGGCCACTTCTCCGAACGCGAGCGCATGGTAGCGGACGGGTTTTCGGGCATCGTGGATCCCTCGTTCGAGGGGCTGGGAAGATCACCCTTCAGGGGCATGCCCGATGTCCGGCGCACCGGGCATCCTGAGTGCGCCGGATCTCCCCTCACATACCCCACCGGCTTGGAAACGCCCGCCCCGCGGGCGTTTTCCTTTTCTCGGGGTCGGCTCTAGTCCTGGACGCGCGCGATCAGCTCGCCGCGCCGGATCACCTTCACCGCGGTGCCGGCCAGGCGCACGTCGAAGCCGGCGTCCCTCGGGAAGAGAACCTTGTCGCCCGGCTCGATCCCGCCCGGCTCGGCTCCGACGGCGATGACGATTCCCGTCCGCGAGCCTGCCTCGGCGCTGGCGGGGATGATCAGCCCGTGGCGCGTCTCTGCCTCCTCGTCACTCGGCTCGATCACGACGTAGTCGTCGAGCGGCTCCAGGGTGACGACCGGATGGCGGGACTCTTCGAGCATGTACCAAGGGTAGCTCCCTCGCCGAAGAAGGCCAGGCTCAACCCTGCCGCCGGAGGAGCGCCGACACCGTCAGGTCGTCGGGGCCCGGCGGCTGCCGCACCTCGCGCCACGTGCATTGCTCCGGCGCCTTGTCCTCGCGGAAGCGGATCAGCCGCGTGCCGTGCCGGAAGCGGTGGCCCTGGACCTTGTCGTAGCGGACCTCGACCACGAGCTCCGGTCGGAGCGCCGACTGCTCGAGCTCGCCGCCGCCCCACCGGTTCGGCTCCGAGAAGCCGCGCTCGGGCGCCCCTTTCAGCAGCGGGCGGACGAGCTTCAGGATCTCGTCGTGCTTGGATGCGGCGACGGCGCAGGTGCCGACGTAGTCGAGCTCGCCGTCGTCCCGGTAGAGGCCGAGCAGAAGGGTTGCGAGCCTCGTCGGGCGCTCCTTCCAGCGGACGCCGACGACCACGCAGTCCGCCGTCCGGTGCGCCTTGACCTTGACCACGCCCTCGCGCGAGCCGGGCAGGTAGGGCAGTCCCAGACGCTTCGCGATCACGCCGTCCAGCCCGGTCGCCTCGAGCTGGCTCAACCAGGCCTCCGCCTGCTTCGCGTCGGACGTGGCCGGGCTGATCGTGAACGGCAGTTGCTCCAGGGCGGCGCGGCGCTCCTCGAGCGGCAAGGCGTGCGTCGGGTTCTTCTCCCAGAGCAAGACGTCGAAGGCGACGAACTGCGCGGGGATCTCCGCCGCGAGCTTGCGGACGCGGCTCTCGGCCGGGTGAAGCCGCATCTGCATCGAGTCGAAGTCGAGCCGTCCGTCGCGCTCGATCACGATCTCGCCGTCGAGCGCGGAGTGAGGAGGGAGCAGGTCGCCGAGCGGCCTCAGCTCCGGGAAGTACCGGAGCAGCGGGCGCGCGTTGCGGCTCCACAGCGCGAGCTCGCCGCCGTCGTTCTCCAGCACGCCGCGAAAGCCGTCCCACTTCGGCTCGTACTGCCACCCGTCTCCGGCCGGGAGCTCGCGGACGAGCTCCGCCTCCATCGGCGGAAACGGGACGTTCTTCCCCGGCACTCCGGGGACGTTACTTCAGCCAGGGAGCGAGCAGATCCTCGATCTCGCGGCAGCCCCTGGGGTGCGAGAGGCGTCGTTTCACCTTCCTGCCTTCGACGACGACCAGCGTCGGAACCTCGTCGATGTGGAAGCGCTCGACGAGCTCGGGATGCTCATCGGCGTCGACCTCGTGGTAGACGAAGGTTCCGTGGTTCTGCCGGCGTTGGAGCACCTGGGCGATGAACCCCTCGACACGCCGGCACTTTCCCGAGAACTTCGAATGGAAGAAGACCAGCCTCGGCTTCGTCCCGACGCTTTCTCGAACTGCTTCGACGGCTTGAGCCATGACCCCACCTCCGAGGATCGTGGTACTGGGCGAGGGCTGGGCCCGAGATACATCGCATACCCATTCTTCTGGGCGTGTAACGCGTCGTTAGGCTCACGCCATGAGACGCGTCGTCGTGACCGGGCTGGGGGCGATCAGCCCGCTCGGAAACGACTGGCGCTCGACCTGGGAGGGCGCCGTCTCCGGCCGCAGCGGGATCGACTTCATCAGCTCGTTCGACGCGACCGGCTTCCCGGTTCGTGTCGCCGCGGAGGTGAAAGGCTTCGACGCAGGGGAGGTCGTCGGGCCGAAGGAGGCGCGCCGGCTCGACCGCAACGTCGTGTTGGCCGTCGCCGCGGCGCGGGAGGCGGTTGCAGACGCCGGCCTCGACAGCGCCTACGAGCCGGCCCGGGTCGGGGTCCTGTTCGGAACCGCGATCGGCGGCCTGATCGGGATCGCCGAGCAGCACGACGTCCTCCGCGAGCGCGGCGCCGACCGGGTGTCGCCGTACTTCATCCCGAGCGTGCTCGTCGACACCGCCAGCGGGCAGATCGCGCTCGACCTCGGCATCCGCGGGCCCAACTACGCGCCGGTCTCCGCCTGCGCGACCGGGTCGACCGCCGTCGGCGAGGCGGCCGAGCTGATCCGTCGGGGGGACGCCGACGCCGTCCTCGCGGGCGGCGGCGAGGCCTGTCTCCATCCGCTGATTCTCGCCGGCTTCTGTGCCATGCGCGGCCTCGCCGCCGAGGACGAGCATCCGCCGCGCGCGTCACGGCCCTTCGACGCCACGCGCGCGGGGTTCGTGATGGGAGAGGGCGCCGGCGTCCTCGTCCTCGAGGAGCTCGAGGCGGCGCGGGCCCGGGGGGCGCGGGTCTACGCCGAGGTCCTCGGCTACGGCGCGTCGAACGACGCCCACCACCTGGCGCAGCCCGACCCCGAGTCGATCGGCGTGGCCGAGATGATGCGTGCGGCTCTCGCCCGCGCCGGCGTCGAGCCCGAGCGGGTGGGATACATCAACGCGCACGGAACTTCGACGCCGCTCGGCGACGCCGCCGAGACCCGCGCGATCAAGGAGGTCTTCGGCGAGCACGCCTACCGGCTCGCCGTCTCGTCCACGAAATCCGTCATGGGCCACTGCTTCGGCGCCGCCGGCGCGCTCGAGGCGATGATGTGCGTGCTCGCGCTCCACGAGGGCGTCCTCCCGCCGACGATGAACTACGAGAACCCGGATCCGGAGTGCGACCTCGACTACGTACCGAACGAGGCGCGCCGGGCGCAGGTCGACGTCGCGCTCTCGAATGCGATGGGCCTCGGCGGCCACAACGGCTGCGTCCTCTTCGGCCGCGCCCCCTGAGCCGCGGGCTGCAACAACAGTGTGACAATCGCCCGTCCGTAGCCGGTTTCGGCCATGGCAGGGGTCAGACCCCTGCCATGGCCATTTCGGCTAGGCGTCGATCACGGGCGGGGTGAGCTCGGCGAGCGAGCCGAGCACGAGGTCGGCCTCGGACAGCGCGTCCTCGCCCGGGGGCGAGAAGGCGTTCGGGATCGCGATCACCCGCATGCCGGCCGCCTTCGCCGACCTGATCCCGGCGTGCGAGTCCTCGACCGCCGCCGCCCGCGACGGCTCGACGTCGAGCTGCCGGCACGCCTCGAGATAGACGTCCGGCGCCGGCTTCCCGCGCGCGACCTCCTCCGACGAGACCGTCGCGCGGAAGAGCCGATCCAGGCCGGAGAGCTCGAGGACGAGGTCGATCAGGGGGCGGTTCGACGACGAGGCGAGGCCGAGCGGCCAGCGGGCCGCGATCCGCTCGACCGCCTCGACGGCCCCGTCGATCAGCGGCAGGTCCTGCCGGTACCGCGCCTCCATCCGCTCGATCACCTCCGCCGCGATCCGATCCGGCGGCTCGGGCAGGCCGACGTGCTCGTGCATGTACCTCGACCATTCCGGCGACGACATTCCCATCATCGCCCGCTGGGCCTCGGCGTCGTAGCGGCCGCCGCGCTCGCGGGCGAGGGCCTCCCGCGCCTCGTGCCAGAGCTCCTCGCTCTGGATCAACACCCCATCCAGGTCGAAGACGACCGCCTCGATCACAGCGAGCGGTACCGGGACTCGTAGTGGACGAGCGGAGTCGAGCTGCTTCCCGGCTCGGCCGAGAGCACCTCGCCGACGAAGAGGGTGTGGTCGCCCGTCTCGACCTCCTCGACGACGCGGCACTGCAGCCAGCCGAGGGCGCCTGCAAGGAGCGGCGCGCCGTCGGACTCGCGAACCTCGATCTCGTGCCAGAGCGCGATCGGAGGGACGCCGCGCGCGAAGTGCTGCGCGACCGCGGCCTGGTCGGCGGCGAGCAGGCTCACCCCGAACGCGCCGGCGTCCCGGAGCAGCTCGTGCAGCGCAGCGTGGATGCTGACCGCGACGCCGACGAGCGGGGGCTCGAGCGACAGCGACACCAGCGAGTCGACCGTCAACCCGAGTCGCTGGCCGTCGGCGTCGACGGTGATCACCGCGACGCCGTGCGGGACCCGGCGCAGCACGGTGCGGAGCTCGCTCGTCTGCTCCATGGCCCCGATGCTATTCGTCCCGGCGCGCCGGTCTCGCCTACGGGGCGAGTCGCTCGACGATCCAGCCCGCCGGGCCGCGCCGGTAGCGAAAGCGGTCGTGGAGACGATCGACGCGGTGCTGCCAGAACTCCCACTCCGCGGGCAGGACGCGGTACCCGCCCCACGTCTCCGGGCGCGCCACCTCGTCGCCGGCGGCTCTCCCGAGCTCCGCGGCGGCGGTCTCGAGCTGCTCGCGGGTCTCGACGACCGAGCTCTGCGGCGAGACCGCGGCCGACAGCCGGCTGCCCAGCGGGCGGGAGGCGAAGTAGGCGTCGGAATCGGCCGCGGCCACTCGCGTCACGCTGCCCTCGACCCGTACCTGGCGGCCGAGCGGGTGCCAGTAGAGGACGATCGCAGCGCGCGGATTGGCCTCCAGCTCCGCCCCCTTCCTGCTCGCGTAGCTGGTGAAGAAGGTCAGGCCGTTCTCGTCCGCGTCCTTGAGCAGCACCATGCGGGCCGACGGCGCACCGTCCGGCGTCGCGGTGGCGAGCGTCATCGCCTCCGGCAGCTCGACGCCGGCAGTCCGCGCATCCCCGAGCCACCGCTGCAGCTGGAAGACCGGATCGGGGTCGAGGTCGGCCCGGTTCAGCGGGCGGTCGCGGTCGTCGCTCACGCGGCCGAGTCTATGCTGCCAACCGTGCGCGTTCTCGTCGCCGCAGCCGCCGCGCTCCTGGCGGCGAGCGCGACGCCGGCGAGCGGCGGCGCCTCGGGGTGCGGGGTCGCGGCCGCGAGGAGAGCGATCGCCTCGACGCATCTGCGGATGAAGCTCCTCGGCCCGACACGGTCCGGGTCGATCCGAAGAGCGCCGACCAGCTGATCTGCTTCGACTTCACACGGGATCGCCGGGCCGATCTCGCCGTGACGATCGCGAGCGGCGGAACCGCCGGGGACATCGGCCTCGCAGTCTTTCGCGCGATCCGGGGAGGGTGGCGGGTGGCGCTCCTTCGCGACGGCTACAAGCTCGGCCTGACACGGGTCGGCGGCGACCTCGTCTCGTCGCAGCCGGTCTACCGGACGAACGACCCGAACTGCTGCCCGACCGGCGGTTTCGACCACGTCCGCTTCCACTGGAACGGCGCGCGCTTCGTCACCACGCGCCGCTGGCACACGACGTCGTACAGGTCCTGATCCGCGCGGGCGTCAGCCGAGCGCGCGGGCCATCGGGATGAGCGACCGGCGGATGGCGGTTGCGACCGCGTGGGTCCGGGTGTCCGCCCCCAGCTTCACCATCGCGTTCCCGACGTGCGACTGCACGGTCTCGCCCGAGATCGACAGCCGACCTGCCACGCCTTCGGTCGTCAGCCCCTCGGCGAGGAGCGACAGCACCTCCCGCTCACGCGGCGTGAGCGGGGACGACGGGTCCGCCGCTCGGGGCGAGAGTGCTTCCGCCAGCTCCGGGTCGATGTAGGTTCCTCCGGCCGCGACGGCGCGAAGCGCCCGCGCCACCTCGGAGACCGGGGCGCCCTTGAGGACGAACCCCCGGGCGCCTGCCGCGAGCGCCTCCCGGACCTGATCTCGGCCGTCGTGGCCGCTGTAGAGGACGACCCGCGTCTCGGGTGCGGTCGCCGCGAGCCGGCGGGTGACCTCGATGCCGCCGAGCGGCGGCATGCGAACGTCCAGCAGGGCGACCGCCGGCCTGTGCGCCTCGATCTCCTCGAGCGCGTGTGCGCCGTCGCCGGCGACGGCGACGACGTCGATGCCGGCGCGCTGGAGAACACGGGAGATCGAGTCGAGGACCGCCGGATGGTCGTCGGCTACCACGCAGGTGACGTCGAGCACTGCGTCGCTTGCGCCGGCGAGCTCTCGGTTGCGAGCCGCGCGGGCGACCGCCTCGGCGACCGCCTCGACGAGCGTCTTCGGAGAGAAGGGCTTCTGGAGGAACCTGCCGATCGCACCGTCGTCGAGCCTGACCGGCCGTTCGTCCGTGTAGCCGGACATCAGGACGACCGGAATGCCGGGAACGTGCACGAGGGCCTGCTCGGCGCACTCGTGCCCGTTCATGCCGGGCATGACCATGTCGGTCACGAAGACGTCGATCGAGTCCCCGTGCCGCTCGGCGAGCGCGAGCGCCTCCTCGCCGCTCGCGGCGGCGAGAACCCGGTATCCGGCGCGTTCGAGGGCCGTGGTCGCGAGCCCGCGGACGAGCTCCTCGTCCTCGGCCAGGAGGACCGTTGCCTCCGACGGCGACGCGGACGCCGTCCGGCTCCCCGGCTCTGCGGCGTGCAGCGCAGGTGCCGCAGGGAGGAAGACCTCGAATGTCGCGCCGTGCCCCGGCTCGCTGTCGACCGTCACGAAGCCGCCGCTCTGCCTGACGATGCCGTACACCGTGGCCAACCCGAGGCCCGAGCCTTCACCCGCCGGCTTCGTGGTGAAGAAGGGCTCGAAGATCTGCGCTCTGGTCTGCGGGTCGATCCCGGGCCCCGTGTCGGCGACCGAGAGCACGACGTAGGGGCCGGGGCTCGTCTCGTGCTCCCGGGCCAGCTCCTCGGACACCTTCACGTTCCGGGTCCCGATGGTGATGCTGCCGCTGCCGCCGTCCATCGCGTCTCGCGCGTTGACGGCGAGGTTGACGAGCACCTGCTCCATCTGGCCGCGATCGAGGATGGCGGTGGCAGGCCGTGCGCGGGGGAACGTCGACAGCCGGACGGTCTCTCCGATCACCCGCTTGAGCAGGTCGGTCGTCTCGTCGACGACCTGGTTCAGGTCGACCTCGGTCGGCTCGAGCACCTGCTTGCGGCTGAAGGCGAGCAGCTGGCGCGGCAGCGTCGCCGCCTGCTCGGCGGCTCTGCGGATCTGCTCGGCTTCGTTGCGGAGCGGGCTGTCCGCCGGCAGGCCCTCGAGGAGCAGGTCGCTGTAGCCCGCGATCGCGGTGAGCATGTTGTTGAAGTCGTGGGCGACGCCGCCCGCGAGGCGGCCGAGCGCGTCCAGCTTCTGCGAGTGGTGCAGCTCGTCGCGGAAGCGGTCGCGCTCCTGCTCCGCGCGCTTTCGCTCGGTGATGTCGAGCAGGAAGCCCTGCACGAGCGGCTGTCCGTGCTCGTCGTGAACGATGTAGGTCTCGTCCTGCACCCAGACCACCCGTCCGTCCCGGGCGATCAGGCGGTATTCCTGGCGGCTGGGCTCGCCGGTCGCACGCACGTGCGCTGCGGCGCCGAGGACGCGGGCGCGATCCTCGGGATGGAGGATGCGCGCCAGGAGCTCGGGATCGGTCTCCCACTCCTCGGCGGGATAGCCGAGCATGGGCTCCACCTGAGGGCTCGCGTAGATGTTCGGCTGCGACATGTCGACCGGACGGATGTACGTACCCAGGGGCAGTTGCTCGATCAGCGTCCGGAAACGGGTCTCGGCCTTCTGCAGCTCCTCTTGCGAGTGCTTCTGGGGCGAGATGTTTTGGATCTGGCTGATGAAGTAGAGCGGCTCTCCGTCGGGCCGGCGTACGAACGACACCGTCAGCAGCGCCCAGACCGGATGGCCGAGCCGGTGGAAGTAGCGCTTCTCCATCTTGTACGTCCGGATCTCGCCGGCCAGCATCCGGCGAACGAACTCGAGATCCGCGTCCAAGTCGTCCGGGTGCGTGATGTCCTGAAACGACTTGCCGAGAAGCTCCTCCTCCGAGTACCCGACGAGCTCGCAGAGCGAGTCGTTCACCTGGAGGAACTGCCCGTCCAGCCCGACGAGCGCCATTCCGATGTCGGCGGAAGCGAACGCGCTCCGGAAGCGCTCCTCGCTCTCGCGGAGAGCCTCCTGGGGCGCTGACTCGACGAGCGCCCGGAAGCGCTCGTCGATCGGGCTGTCGAGCGGCATGCGGCTGATATCGGCTCGGCGCCCGATTTCCTGAGGCCGACCGCCCGGATTCCGGCAGACCAGAACGCGCTCCGGCGGAGAACGCACGCACCGAGCCCACCCGTTTCCGGGAGAGATCCCCCTTCAGGGGGGTGAGCGGCGCCCTCGGCGCCGCCGACCTGTACCCCCGAACGTCAAACCGCTCCCCGAAACGGGGGAGACCTGCGGACAGGAGAGATATGAGCAAACATCTGACGAAGAAGCGCGCGATCCTGGTGGCCGTCGCCGGCGCGGCGGTCGCCGCCGGCACGGGTGCCTTTGCGTACTTCACGGCGTCGGGCTCGGGCACCGGTACGGCGACGGTCGGCTCGGCGTCGGCCATCGCCTTGAGCAGCGCTGCGGTCAGCAGCCTCTACCCGGGCGGCGCAGACGTGCCGGTCACCGTCACGATCTCGAACCCCGGCGCCGCCTCCCAGTACGTGGGAACCGTGAGCGGCTCGATCGCCGACAACGGCGGTTGCCAGGGCGCCTGGTTCGAAGTGGATCCGGCCGCCTACGACGGGACGATCGCGGCCGGTGGAACCGACACGGCCGACACCGTGGTCCGCATGCTGGAGTCCGGCACGAACCAGGATGCCTGCCAGGGCAAGTCGATGACGATCACCTGGTCGAGCAACTAGCACCCGAACCCGGGCGCGGGGCTCGGCCGCACGGGCCCCGCCGCCACAACGCTGAGGAGATCCATGAGGCTCACGTTGAGGAGCATGACCGTGCGGCTCGTTGCCGTGTCCGCGGTGGCGCTCGCCGCCTCGGGCGGGGCCCTCGCCTACTACTCGTCGTCCGGTGACGGCAGCGGCAGCGCCTCGGTCGCGGCGCCTGACGCGCTGACGATCGCGGCGCGGACGCCGTCGACGAGCCTCCTGTATCCCGGAGGAAGCGGCGAGGTCGACGCCACGATCTCGAACCCGAACGGCTTTGCGGTGCGCGTCAACTCGCTCGTCCTCGGCGCGGGTGGGATCTCGCCCGATGCCTCCCATCCGGGTTGCGACACGTCCGCGCTCGACTACGTGACGCAGACGAACGGCGGAGCGGGCTGGCTCGTTCCGGCCCGCGTTGGCTCGTCGAACGGCAGCCTCGACGTCCGGCTGCCGGACGCGATCACGATGGACGTCGCCGCTGCCAACGCCTGCCAGGGCGCGACCTTCAGCGTCGCGCTCGCAACCGGCCCGTGAGCATCCGGTCGATCTCGGCAGTGGTCGTGCTCGTGGTCGTGGGCGCCGCCAGCGGCGGCGCGTACGCGCTGAGCGCCCGGAGCTCGTCGACCAGCAAGCCCAAGATCAGGCAGGGACCGTCGGGCGCCACCTCGCAGACGAAGGCGACGTTCCGCTTCACGAGAGCGTACGAAGCCGACTTCTACTGCTCGCTCGACGCCGACCCGTCGGCGCCGTGCGGCGCCGGGACGAGCGGGGAGCAGACCTACGCCGGGCTTGCCGACGGCGCTCACACCTTTCGGGTCGAGGCACGCGTCGGCACGGCGACGAGCAAGCCGGCCAAACGCGTGTGGACCGTGGACACGATGCCGCCGCCGGCGCCGAGCTTCACGCGCTCGCCGCCGTCCTATACCAGGCAGACGAAGGTGCAGCTCACCTACAAGGACGCCGAGGCCGGCGTCACGTTCAGATGCTCCCTGGACGGAAACGCGTACCGGGGGTGCAGGCGCAGCCAGCGCTACCGGCGCCTCGCCCCGACCTCGCACTCGTTCTGCGTCCGGGCGGTCGACCGGGCGGGAAACGAGAGCAGCCCCGAATGCCTGGGCTGGACGGTCGGCGGCGAGACCGTCGGCTTCTCCGTCTCGGGTGCTCCGCTTCCTGGCGTGCTCCTCTATCCGGGCGGGCCGGCCGTTCCGGTCAACCTCGTCTTCACGAACCCGAGCGGTTTCCCGATCACGATCCAGCAAGTGCGGGTCTCGGTGCAAGGCACCTCCGCATCAGGATGCGGCTCGTCGGGCTTCCTGGTCTCGTCGCAGCTCGCGGCGACGCCCACCGTTCCCGGCGACGCGACCGCGTCCCTTCAGGATCTCGGAGTACCGCTGGTTGACTGGCCCCAGCTCCGGATGGTCGATCGCGGAAACCAGGACGCCTGCAAGGGAGCGACCGTCGCCCTTGCATACTCGGGGACGGCGACCGGATGAGACGCCGCGCGGTCCGGTGGTCGAAGGGCTGGAAAGGCCGGCTGCTCGCCGCGCTCGTGGTCGTCGCGCTCGGCGGGATCCTCGCCAGCAGCCTCGTCGCGTACTTCGGCGGGGTCGCCTCCGCCGGCAGCGCAGGCGGCGCGGCGGCGACCTCGGTGAACGCGGGTACGTCTCCGACGAGCGTCACGGTTGCGCCGGGACGGTCGGTGACGATCACCTGGTCTGCGGTCACCCTGGCCGACGGGCGGGCCGTCGACGGCTACCTCGTCACCCGCTACGAGGCGGGGCCGCCCTACGCGCCGCAGACGACCCTCGCCGGCTGCAGCGGCGTGGTCGCGACGTTGACCTGTACCGAGACCGGTGTCCCGTTCGGAAGCTGGGAGTACACGGTCACGCCGGTGATCGGTGCGAACTGGCGGGGCCTCGAGAGCGCCAAGAGCGGCGCGGTCACCGTCGGCGCGGCGAGCCTGACGCTCGCGCCGGCGACCCTCGGGCTGGGCTCGTTCGGGGGCGGCTCGGGGCGCGCGACCCTGTCCGGCTCGCTGAGCGGCTTCGCCGCGAACGAGGCGATCGCCTTCCGGCTCGACGATGCGTCCTCCGGAGCCGAGTTGAGCGGCTCGCCCGCGCTGGCGGACGGCGACGGCAACGCGAGCGTCTCGCTGGCGGTCCCACGGCCCGCCGACGGCCCGCACTCGATCTTCGCAGTCGGCGACGCCCCGTATCCGTCCCAGGCGAGCGCGGCGATCCTCGTCGACACGGTCGCGCCGGCCAGCTCCGCGACGGGGGTCGACGGCGCCTGGCATGCGAGCGACGTCACCGTCGGCCTGTCCGCGACCGACGGCAGCGACGGCTCGGGCGTGGCGAGCATCAGCTACCAGGTCGACGGGGGAGCGCTGCAGACGATCGACGGCACGAGCGGAGACGTGACCGTTCCGGCGCCTGCGGACGGCTCCAACGACGGCACGCATACGACCGCCTTCTACGCGACCGACAATGCCGGGAACGTCGAGGCGCCGGCGCAGACGGTGAGCGTCGAGATCGACGCGACGAGGCCGGAGACGACGCTGGCCACGAACCCCGCGAGCGCCGACGGGGCAAACGGCTGGTTCAAGCGCTCGAGCGTCCAGTTCACGCTCTCTGCAGCTGACGGCCGCTCCGGTGTCGCAGGCAGCTTCTACACGCTCGACGGCGGGTCGGCGCAGCCCTACGGCGGGGCGGTGACGGTCTCTACGCAGGGCGACCACACGATCACGTACTGGTCGACCGACACGGCCGGGAACGTGGAGGCGGCGAGCACGACGCACATCAAGCTCGACGACGTGAAGCCCGCGACGACGATCGCCGTCGATCCCGCTGCGGCGGACGGTGCGAACGGGTGGTACGCGTCGACGCCGAGCTTCACCCTGTCCGCGTCGGACGCGACGTCGGGCGTCGCCTCGAGCTTCTACTCGCTCGACGGCCGCACGACGCAGACGTACTCGGGGCCGGTCTCGATTCCGGACGGGGAGCACACGATCACCTACTGGTCGACCGACAACGCCGGAAACGACGAGGACCAGCACGTGACCGCGACGCTCAAGGTCGACACCGTCGGGCCCTCGACCTCGATCGTGCTCACCCCCTCGACCCCCGACGGCTCGGACGGGTGGCGGGTGTCGGCGACGAGCTTCACGCTCAGCGCCTCCGACGCGAGCTCCGGGGTCGCGTCCACCTTCTACAGGATCGACGGAGGCGCCACGCAGACCTACTCCGGCGACGCCGTCTCGATCCCGCAGGGCTCGCACACCGTCACCTACTGGTCGACCGACGCCGCCGGGAACGCAGAGCCCGCGGCCACGAGCGGAACGATCAAGGTCGACCTCGTCAAGCCGGTGACGACGCTGGCGACGACGCCGGCGAGCGCGGACGGCTCGAACGGCTGGTTCAAGCAGGCGAGTGTCGCGTTCACGCTGAGCGCGTCGGATGCGACCTCGGGGGTCGGGTCGCGCTTCTACACGCTGGACGGCGGGTCGGCGCAGGCGTACAGCGGGGCGGTGACGGTCTCTTC
>Ga0070741_10003932_pt1 | contig 35646 bp, 37 predicted proteins | sample Coa_R1_4_FD_66440 | JGI IMG/M metagenome (GOLD analysis project Ga0070741, IMG submission 66440) | Surface soil microbial communities from Centralia Pennsylvania, which are recovering from an underground coalmine fire - Coalmine... | ecosystem: Environmental > Terrestrial > Soil > Unclassified ... | reverse complement strand
ACCGCCGCGGCCACTGGGAGAGGGTCTATGCGGCCACTCCCGAGGATGAGGTCAGCTGGTACCAAGCGCGCCCGGTGCGGAGTCCCGCCCTCATCAACGCCAGCGCGCACGGAAAAGGAGCCGCGATCATCGACATCGGGGCCGGCACTTCGCGCCTCATCGAGGGGCTGCTGGCCGAAGGGTTCCGCGATCTGACCGCGCTCGATATTTCAGCGACCGCCCTCGATCGCCTGCGCGTCCGGCTCGGGCCCGCCGGCGCCGCGGTCCGGTTCATCGACGCCGACATCACCCGATGGCAGCCCGAGCGGACGTGGGACGTCTGGCATGATCGGGCCGTCTTTCATTTCCTGACGGAGCCGGACGATCAGGCGGCCTATATCGCCGCGCTCGGCAAGGCGCTGCCGCCGGGCGGAACGGCGATCATTGCGACGTTCGCCCTCGACGGACCGGCGAAATGCAGCGGCCTGCCGGTTCAGCGGTACAGCGGAGAAACGCTGGCAGCGCGTCTGGGAGCGGGCTTTCGACTCCTGTCAGAGTCACGCGAGGAGCATGTGACCCCGCGCGGCGCCGTCCAGAAATTCATCTATGGCGTGTTCGAGCGCCTACCGTAACCGCGGGCGGCCGAGCTCCGCCGCCGGCGGAGGCGCGCGGCGGTTAACCATTCCGCTGCCCGGAAAGCGGAGCTTCCGCCCCTGGCGGATCGACGCCGGGGAGGCGCGGTCGCGATATCGCCGGCAGTTGCAGTCGTCCGATCCGTCCGCGCAGACTCTCCACCCTTACCCGATCCGTCCTGATGGCATAGGCTGTGCTGCGCGTTGGAGGACAGGCGTATCATGGCGACAACCCGCATCCAGTTCGTCCTCGCAATCCTGGCCTGGTCGATCGTCGGCGCCGCTTCGAGTTGGGCGGCCGACCGGGTCGGCATCGTCCTTCTGCACGACAAGGCGGAGAGCCCGGCCGACCTCGCCGCCGTGAAAGACGCGCTAACCGCGGCGGATTTTGTCGTTGCCACGCCCGAAATGTGCTGGGCGCGCACGCGCATGTACGATGCCCGGCTCGCCGATTGCCTCCAGGCGGTGGAGGCGTCGGTCACAAAGCTGGCCGGGGAGGGCGTGCCGCGGGTTCTGGTGGCCGGGAAGGGCATCGGCGCCCGCGCCGCCCTGGTGTTCGCGCAGGGGCATCCCGGCCTTGCCGGCGTGGTCGTCCTCGGTCCGGTGCTCGATCTTTCGCTGCTGGCGCGCCAGCCGGACGTCGCCTGGCGGATCGCCGCGGCTCGGGCGGCAACACTTTACGGGCAGGGCAATTCCCGCGTGCGCTACGTCGACCGCGCCGCAGACGGGTGGCCGATCAACGTCAACGCCTCCTCGCTCGCCTATCTCGACTTCGTCGATCCGGCCGGTCCGCTGGCGCTCGGAGCCAAGCTCCGCAAGCTCGGCGTGCCGGTCCTCTGGGTGGCGGGCGCCGGCGACTACATGACGGCGTCGCGCTTCGCCAACCTGTTCGCGCGGAATGCCGGCAACCGTTTCGTGCCGGCAGATTCCGGGGCGTCCGGAGCGGGCGCAGCCTCGCTGCCGGGGCTTATCGCGGATTGGCTCGCTCCGCCGCCCTCGCAGTAGCCCGACGCCCCGGCCTCGCGGCGGCCGGCTTGCCAAGGGCACTGCCGATATGGTCCACTCGTTAACCTTCGTTAACGATTGATTCATAGACTAGGTCAATCAATTGTAACGACGGGCACGACGCGGGGGCCGGGGCGTGAAGAAATCCAGTCGCGTAACAGGAGTAAGTGCACGGCAGTTTGCCAAGGCTTTGGCAAATGAACCGACGGCGGCCCGCTGACGATGCGGCGGCGGCCCGGAGGTTCCCAATTCGCCGTTGCGTTGCGCCTGGGCGCCATGGTGGCCGGCGTCAGCATGCTGGCCGCCTGTGGCGCGATGCCTTCCTTCACCGACACGTTTGCCGACAACGGCTATGGCGTCGAGGCGAGCCCGCGCCTTGCCTACAATTCCGAGATGCCGCGCGGCGGCGGGCGCTATCTGCTCGGTGAACCCTACCGGATCGCGGGCAGGACCTACGTGCCGCGCGACAATCCGGACTACGCGGCAGTCGGCTACGCCTCCTGGTACGGTCGCGACTTTCATGGCCGGCGGACTGCCAATGGCGAAGTCTATGACATGGGTGAGCTGACCGCCGCCCATCCGACCCTGCCGCTGCCCAGCTACGTGCGCGTCACCAATCTCGCCAACGGCCGTTCCGTGGTCGTTCGCGTCAACGATCGCGGCCCCTACGCGCACGACCGCATCATCGACGTTTCGGCGTCGGTCGCCGAGATGCTCGACTTCAAGCGCAAGGGCACCACCAAAGTGCGCCTGCAATATATCGGCCCCGCCAAACTCGACGGCAGCGACCGGCGGATGCTGATGGCCAGCTATCGCGGACCGGGCAGGGCGGTCGACGACTCGCCCTTTGGCGCAAGGAGCGTCACTCCCCCGGTCGCGGTCGCGGCTGGCGCCGTAGCGCCGAGGAAGGGCCGGATCCTAGTCGACTTCGGCATCGCCGATCCGGCGGCGCCGACCTCGACCGACGGTGACGGCCTCGGGCCGCTCATCATGCGCACCGGGTTTGCCTCTTCCTACGCGGCGACGCCGTTGCCGACGCCGGCGCAGTCGGCGGCGGCCGATCTTGCGGCTGCGGGACGAGTGCCGGCGCGAGTGGTGCAGCTCGGCACGTTCGGCGACCCCGACAATGCCGCACGCGCCGAGGGGACATTCCAGCGTTACGGCAGGGTGATCCGGTCGGCCTCGGGCAACCTTGTCACCATCAAGGTGGCGATCAGCGACCCGGCGATCTCGACGGAAGCGGTGCTCAGCGCTGCGGAGAATGCGGGTCTTTCGGGCGCCTTCCTCGTCCACTAGGCGCCGGGACAATCCGCGCCGCCGGCCTCGCTTGACACTCGCCCGCTCTGCCCGTTCAACAAACGGGTGAGCGGCAAATTCATCACCTTCGAAGGCGGCGAGGGCGCGGGGAAGTCGACCCAGATCCGCCGGCTTGCCGACCGGCTTACCGCCACCGGTGCGTCCGTGACCGTCACGCGCGAACCCGGCGGCACGCCCAGCGCCGAAGCGATCCGCCGCGTCCTTCTTTCCGGCCTCGCGCGGCCCCTCGGCGCGGAGACCGAGGCGGTGCTTTTCGCGGCGGCGCGTGCCGACCACGTCGAGACCCTGATCCGCCCGGCCCTGGCGGAGGGACGCTGGGTGCTCTGCGACCGCTTCGCCGACTCGACCCGCGTTTACCAGGGCGCCGGAGGCGGGGTGGACGGGAAATTCCTCGATTCGCTCGACCGCATCACCATCGGCACGACCCGTCCCGATCTCACCTTCATTCTGGACATCCCGGTCGAGGCCGGACTGAAACGCATCGCGGCGCGGACGGCGGCGGGCGGGGAGGGGCCCGACCGGTTCGAAGGCGAGGCGATTGCCGCGCACGAGAAGCGGCGGCAAGCTTATCTCGATATCGCGGCGCTTGAACCGGAACGGTGCGTGTTGGTCGACGCCGCGCGCCCCGAGGATGAGGTCGCCGAGGCGATCTGGAATACGGTTCGCAGCCGTTTCCTGCAGCGCGCCGCCTGAAGCGATGGCCGACGCGGCGACCATCGAGCGGCTCGACCGGATCGGCGACTGGCCGGCGCCCGAGGCGCAGGCCGAGTGGCGCGGCGATCCGGAAGCCGAGCGGACGCTTCTCGACGCCTATCGCAGCGGTCGCCTGCATCACGCCTGGCTGATCGGCGGTACGAAGGGGATCGGCAAGGCGACGCTTGCCTACCGCTTCGCCCGCTTCGTCCTCGCCCACCCCGATCCACGCGCTCCGGCCGTGACGATGGCCGCCGACCTCTCCGTCGAACCGGGCTCCCCGGCATTTCGCAAGGTGGCCGGCCGGGCCCATCCGAACCTTCTCACCATCGAGCGCCCCTGGGACGAGGACAACAAGCGCTACAAGACGCAGGTCACGGTCGACGAGGTCCGGCGGACGATCCCGTTCTTCGGTTCGACCGGCGGCGAGGCGGGGTGGCGGATCGCGGTTGTCGATCCCGCCGACGACATGAACCCGTCGGCGGCCAACGCCCTCCTCAAGGTGCTCGAAGAGCCGCCGGAGCGGTCGCTGTTCCTGCTCGTCTCGCACGCGCCGGGCAGGCTCCTGCCCACGATCCGCTCGCGCTCGCGATGGCTGGAATTGGGTCCGCTTCCCGCCGAACGCATTGCGCTCGCGCTCACGGGGCGCGGCGAGGACGAGGAAGACGTCCACCTCGCGGCAGCGCTCGCCGAGGGCAGTCTCCGCCGCGCAATCCAGATTCTCGAGGAGGGCGGACTCAAGACCTACCGCGCCTTCACCAAGCTGGTGCGCGCGCTCCCCGACATCGACATCGGCGAAATGCATGCCTTCGCCGATTCCGTCAGCAGCCGCGGCGCCGAGGATGCCTACCGGGCGTTCCTCGACCTGTTCCGCGCCTGGCTCGACCGCCGCGTCCGCCGCCAGCCGGAGCCCGGGACGGAAGCGGCGGTGCCGTCGCGGATTTCGGCGGTTCCGCTTGTCCGCTGGGCCGAGGTGTGGGAAAAGTCCGCCCAATCCTTCGCGGATACCGACGAATACAACCTCGACCGCAAGCAGGCAGTCCTGTCAGCCCTGATGATGCTCGCCCACGCCGCCCGAATGTGAAACGCCGCCGCCGGCCCGGCCGGCGGGTATTCGCGTGCGTGCAATTCTGACCGGACAAACGGCGATGACGGCGAAGAAATTCTACATCACCACAGCGATTGCCTACCCGAACGGGAAGCCGCATGTCGGCCACGCCTATGAGGTCCTGGCGACCGACGCCATCGCCCGCTTCATGCGGCTCGACGCACGCGACGTCTTCTTCCTCACCGGAACGGACGAGCACGGCATCAAGATGAAGCAGACGGCCGGGCGCGAGGGGCTCACCCCGCGGGCGCTGGCCGACCGCAACACGCCGCTCTTCCAGGAGATGGTGGCGGCACTCAACTGCTCCAACGACGACTACATCCGCACGACCGAGCCCCGCCATTACCGCGCCTCGCAGGAAATCTGGCGGCGGATGGCGGCGAACGGCGACATCTACAAGGACGCCTATGCCGGCTGGTACTCGGTCCGCGACGAAGCCTACTACGCCGAATCGGAGACCGAGGTCCGCGCCGACAATGTCCGCTACGGGCCGCAGGGAACCCCGGTCGAGTGGGTGGAGGAGGAGAGCTACTTCTTTCGCCTCTCAGCATATCAGGAGAGGCTTCTGGCCTGGTACGAGGCGCATCCCGATTTCATCGGTCCGGACGAGCGCCGCAACGAGGTGGTCAGCTTCGTCAAGGGCGGGCTGAAGGACCTGTCGATCTCGCGGACGACCTTCGACTGGGGCATCCCGGTCCCGGACGATCCGCGGCACGTGATGTATGTCTGGGTCGACGCGCTCACCAACTACATAACCGGCGTCGGCTTCCCGGACGATCAGGCGCAGTTCGCCCGTTACTGGCCGGCGGACCTGCACGTCATCGGCAAGGATATCGTCCGCTTTCACGCGGTCTATTGGCCGGCGTTCCTGATGTCGGCGGGGATCGCCCTGCCGCACCGCGTCTTTGCCCACGGGTTCCTGTTCAACCGCGGCGAGAAGATGTCGAAGTCGGTCGGCAACGTCATCGACCCGCTCGGCCTCATCGCGGAATACGGCGTCGATGCCGTCCGCTACTTCTTCCTCCGCGAGGTCCCCTTCGGCCAGGACGGCAGCTACAGCCACGAGGCGATCGTGCAGCGGATCAACGCCGACCTGGCGAACGATCTCGGCAATCTCGCGCAGCGCTCGCTGTCGATGATCGCGCGGAACTGCGGCGGCGTCCTGCCGAAGGCGGCCAAGCTGACGGCCGAGGACGAGCGCCTGCTCGCCGCTGCCGACGCGCTCCTCCCGGCCTGCCGGACCGCGATGGAGACGCAGCAGATTCACCTCGCCCTCAACGCCATCTGGGCGCTGGTAGCCGACGCCAACCGGTATTTCGCCGCCGCGGCTCCGTGGGAACTGCGGAAGACCGACCCGGCGCGCATGGAGGCGGTGCTTTACGTCACCGCCGAAATCCTGCGCCAGGTGGTGATCCTGGTGCAGCCGGTAATGCCGGCCTCGGCGGAGCGGCTTCTCACCCTGCTCGGCGTCGATCCCGCGGCCCGCGGGTTCGCTTCGCTCGGCCCGGGCGGGCGGCTGAAGTCCGGCGCGTCTTTGCCCACGCCGCAGGGCGTCTTCCCGCGCTACGTCGAAAAGGCCGAGCCCGCCTAGCCCAGCGCCGCCTCGATCCGCCGCACGGCGGCGACCGTTTCGCTCGCCACCGTATGGGAGAGCGCGAAGGCCTGCCCGGCCTCGCCGATGGCGCGGGCCTCGCGGTCATGCGTGCGGCACCATTCGACCTTCTCGACGAGGTCGCTCATGTCGCTGGCGACCGGCACGTAGTGCCGCCACGGCACGAGGTCGCCGTAGTACCACTGGCGATAGCCGTTGCCCGACGCGACCTTGATGACGCAGCAGCCGAGGACAAGCCGGACGTAGAAGTTGACCCAGGCGTTCGAGAAGCCGTCGATATCGATGGCGAATTTCCGGTTGACCCATTCTTCCTGGCGGACGAAATCGCCGAGGATTCCGGCCTGATCCAGCGCGGCAGCCGCAGCGGGGTTGTCGCGGCTGATGCGGCCCCGCGGCACCTTCACGTCGGCTCCGGCCACGCCTCGCAATTTCAGGCAGAGCCGGATGCGGGCGAGGAGGGCGGGGTTGTCTGAGTCGCAGGCCTCGACATTCGCGGGCGTGACGCCTTCGCCGCTCAGGTTGCCGCGCCAGAGGACGACATCGCTGCGCCGGTCCCAGTTATGCGCGTGCGCGGCGGCGAGCTCGCGGAAATGCCGGTGCGCGTCGGTCGAGAAGAACTGCCGGTCGGGCACCAGGATCGCATCGCCGAGCGCCGAGCAGAAGGAGAGGGCGCCAGCCTGCCAGCTGGCATCGCCGAGGTCGGCAAAGGCTTCGCGGACCGATTCGCCGGTCAGCGCGAAGAGCCGGACCATCACCGGCAGGCGCTTCCAGATCGTTCCGTAGAGCCGCTCGTCCCGGTACGCCCGCGAGAGCCCGGCCTCGACCACCAGGCGCCTGCCGTCCTTGGCAAGCCGCACGATGTCAGGCGCCAACTGGCTCCGGTCGACCATCCGCGAAAACGGCTTCAGCCGCGTCGTCGGCGGGATCGCCATGTTGATCCAGCTGAGCAGGAAGCCCCACCGTGCGATCCGGGGGATATAGGGATATTTGCCGGCAGTCTCGGCCAATCGGCTGGAATCCGTGCCTGGTGAAGCGCGGACGCTAGTGCCGCCTCCGGCCTGCGTCCAGCGGCCACCGCAATGCGCCTTCGGCGGGGGCAGACCGCGCTTGTCGACAGGCCGCAGCGCGCGGTCTAGGAAGGGCGCCGCCAGCCCGGTCCTCCCGCTCACGTTCCGCCGCATGCTTGCCGACAGCCATTGCCATCTCGACTTTCCGGACTTCGACGCCGACCGCGATGAAGTAGTCCGGCGGGCCCGCGCTGCCGGCGTCGGGCCGATGGTGACGATCTCGACGCGGGTGGCGCGTTATCCGGCGCTGAAGGCGCTGACGGAGCGCTACGACAACGTCTATTGCTCGATCGGCACGCATCCGCACAACGCCGCCGAGGAGCCGGACGTCACCACCGAGGACCTGGTCCGCATCGCCGCCGATCCGAAGGTGGTCGCGATCGGCGAGGCCGGCCTCGACTACCACTACGACAATTCCCCGCGCGCGGCCCAGACGGCGGGCTTCCGCCGGCATATCGGCGCCGCGCGGCAGACCGGCCTGCCGCTCGTCATCCATGCCCGCGATGCCGACGACGACATCGCCGCGATCCTCACCGAGGAAGCGGGGAAGGGGCCCTTCCCGGCGATCCTGCACTGCTTCGCCTCCGGCCGCGCCCTGGCGCTCCGCGGCCTCGAGCTTGGCGCCTTTATCTCGTTCTCGGGCATCCTCACCTTCAAGCGGTCGGACGAGCTGCGCGCGATTGCGGCGGAAGTGCCGCTCGACCGCCTGCTTGTCGAGACCGACGCGCCCTATCTGGCGCCCGGCCCACATCGCGGCCGGCGCAACGAGCCGGCCTACGTGGTCGAGACGGCACGCATCCTCGCCGAGGTCAAAGGCCTCGCGCCGGACGTGATCGCGGCGCGGACTACGGACAATTTCTATCGTATTTTCAATAAGATACCTCGCCAATGAGCTCCGCCGGCGTCGTCGCGACAATCCTCGGCTGCGGTTCGTCGCCGGGCGTCCCGCGCATCGGCAATGACTGGGGCGCCTGCGATCCGAACGAGCCGCGCAACCGCCGTCTCCGCTGTTCGCTGCTGGTCGAACGCATGGACGATGCCGGCGCGAAGACCGTGGTGCTGATCGATACCAGCCCCGACATGCGCGCCCAGCTGCTCGCGGCCGACGTCAAGCGGCTCGACGGCGTGCTCTACACGCACGCCCATGCCGACCATTGCCACGGCATCGACGACCTCCGCACATTCTGGATCGTCACCAAGCGCCGCGTCGACACCTATGCCGACGCCGAGACGCAGGCGCGACTGGACGAGGCCTTCAGCTACTGCTTCCGCACGCCGCCCGGCAGCAACTATCCGCCGATCCTGCAGCCGCACCGGATCGAACCCGGCGTGCCGGTCACCATCGCGGGGCCGGGCGGGCCGCTCACCTTCATGCCGTTCCGGCAGGAGCATGGCGATATCCACTCGCTCGGCTTCCGCGTCGGCGGCCTGGCATATTCCTGCGACGCCAGCGGCATCCCGGCCGATACCGTGCCGCATCTGGCCAACCTCGATACGTGGATCCTCGATGCGCTCCGCTACCAGCCGCATCCGAGCCATCTCAGCCTCAAGGAGGCGCTGGCCTGGATCGCGCGGGTGAAGCCACGCCAGGCCATCCTGACGCATATGCACATCGAGCTGGACTACCAGACGCTCCGCCGGGAGCTGCCGGAGGGTGTCGCGCCCGCCTATGACGGGCTCCGCATCGCGGTTAACCTCTGACCGCGGATTTTCGCCCTTTGCCGACACTCACAGGTTCCATAATATATCTTATGCGACTTATGGATATGGGCGCGCTGGCGGCCGATCCGCGTACCCGCTCTGGTATGGTCGCCTTCCCCCGATGTGAGTCGACCCGTCATGGCTGATCCAGCAGAGCCGCGCCCGAAGCGCATGGAGCCCTCGCGCGACATTTCCCGGCTGATCGAGATCATGGCGGCACTCCGGGCGCCCGTCGGCGGCTGTCCCTGGGACCTCGAACAAAGCTTCGAGACGATCGCGCCGTACACGATCGAGGAGGCCTACGAGGTCGCCGAGGCGATTGCCGAAAAGGATATGCGCGAGCTCTGCGTCGAGCTGGGCGATCTGCTGCTCCAGGTCGTCTATCACGCGCGGCTTGCCGAAGAGATCGGCGCCTTTGCCTTTCCCGATGTCGTCGAGGCGATCACGCGGAAACTCATCCGACGCCATCCGCATGTCTTCGGTGACGAGGTTGCGCGCGCCGCCGGCGCCGCGAAAGGCTTCTGGGAGAAGATCAAGGCCGACGAGAAGCGCGAGAGCGCGGCGGTCCGCGGCGGCGAGGCGGGGGCGCCCGGGTTGCTCGACGGCGTTCCGGCCGCCCTGCCCGCGCTCGTCCGCGCCATCCGCCTTCAGGAGAAGGCCTCGACCGTCGGGTTCGACTGGAACGACCCGCGCGCCGTGCTCGCCAAGATCCGCGAGGAGATCGGCGAGATCGAAGCGGAACTCGACCGGGCGGCGCCGGCGCGCGAGCGCGTCGCCGACGAGATCGGCGACCTCCTCTTCGCGGTCGCCAATCTGGCGCGGCATCTCAAGGTCGATGCCGAACAGGCGCTGCGGGGGACTTCGGCGAAGTTCGTGCGGCGCTTCCGGTCGATCGAGGCCGCCCTGGCGGCGGAGGGCCGGAGCCCCAGGGACTCGAGCCTCGCAGAGATGGAAGCGCTCTGGCAGAAGGCGAAAGCCGCCGGCTAGTGCAACGGCTCGGCCGCCGGAAAGACGCGCCGGAATTTTGCGGCGTTTTCCGACCGCACGCGCACCTCGGCAACGATCGCGCCGTCGCCGCTGTCGCTTCGCTTCAGCACGTCGCCGAATTCATAGAGCCGGTGGAGAAGCCCCAGCGCGGCGCCCGTCAGCGCGACGCGATAGACGCCGCGGTCGCGCGAGACGATCCCTTCGATCGCCGTGAGCAGTTCGGGCATACCCTCGCCGGTCAGCGCCGAAATCGCGATCGGCGGCGGCGCGTCGGCCGCCGCATCCCCCACCGCCGCGAGGCGTGTCCGCCGCTGATCGGGGGGGATGAGGTCGACCTTGTTCCACACTTCCAGCACCCTGCCCGGCTTCGTCAGGTCGATGTCGAGGTCGGAGAGCACCGACGCGACATCGCGCGCCTGCGCCGCCGTGTCGGGATGGGCGATGTCGCGCACGTGGACGATGAGGTCCGATTCCGCCACCTCTTCCAGCGTCGCCCGGAACGCCGCGACCAGCATGGTCGGCAGGTCGGAGACGAAGCCGACCGTATCGGACAGGATGATCTCGGTTCCCTCGGGCAGCGTCACGCGCCGCAGCGTCGGATCGAGCGTCGCGAACAGCTTGTTGTCGGCGTAGACATGGGCGCTGGTCAGCCGGTTGAAGAGCGTCGACTTTCCGGCATTGGTGTAGCCGACCAGCGCCACGGTCGGCTGCGCTGACCGGCGGCGGTTGTCGCGCTGCAGGCGGCGGCGGGTGACGACCGTTTTCAGCTCCTGCTTGATGCGGTCGATGCGCTCCTCGAGCGCCCGCCGGTCCGCCTCGATCTGGGTCTCGCCCGGCCCGCCGAGGAAGCCGAAGCCGCCGCGCTGGCGCTCGAGGTGCGTCCAGCTCCGCACCAGCCGGCCCTTCTGGTATTCGAGATGGGCCAGTTCGACCTGCAGGCTCCCTTCGCGGGTGCGGGCGCGCTCGCCGAAGATTTCGAGGATGAGGCCGGTCCGGTCGATGACCTTGGTCTTCCACGCCTTTTCGAGGTTGCGCTGCTGGACCGGCGAAAGGGCGTGATCGACGATCGCGAGGCCGACCTTCTCCGCCGCGACGCGGGTGCCGATCTCCTCGACCTTGCCCTTGCCGAACAGGGTTGCCGGGCGGAGTTCGGAAAGCGGCACGGCGGACGAATCCAGAACGTCGAGGTCGATGGCGGCGGCGAGGCCGGCCGCCTCTTCCAGCCGCGCCTCGGGCGTCCGCTCGCGGGCGCGCGCCGCCCGGGCCGCGCGCAGCACGGGAACGAGCACGATCGCGCGGGTGGGGGCGCCGGCGATCGGCGCTGGGGGCGGGCTCTGCTCTTCGCCGGCCGTTGCCGTCAGTCCTGCTCGCGTGCCGGGCCGTCCTCGGCCGGCTCAAACAGCTGCAGCGGCGCGCCCGGCATGATGGTGGAAATGGCGTGCTTGTAGACAAGCTGCGAGTGGCCATCCCGGCGCAGCAATACGCAGAAATTGTCGAACCAGGTAACGATCCCCTGCAGCTTAACGCCGTTCACCAGGAAGATGGTCAGAGGTGTCTTGTTCTTGCGTACGTAGTTGAGGAAAGTGTCCTGAAGGTTCTGTGCGCGGTCCGCCATTTTGCGTCACTTTCGTGCTTCTTTAGGTGGACGGGGTTTCGTCGAAGTCCACAAGTAGCTGTCAGTCTGCCGGTAGTGAAGCCCGCCGTCACCTGTGAATTTTCGTGCCGTCCGCCTTTTCGGGCGATTGTGGCAGAAAGCCCGACCACTCCGGTGCGATTTCCGCCTGGCTGTGGAAGGCGCCGCGGAGAAGCGTCGCGACCCTTCCCGGCCCGCCGCTGCCGATCGGCCGTCCGTCGATGGAGATCACCGGCATGACCAGCGTGGTGGCGGCGGTGAGGAACACTTCCCTGGCCGTCAGCGCCTCATCGAGCGTGAACCGGCGTTCCTCGATGCGCAGACCCTCGCGCCGGGCGAGATCGAAGAGGACGGTGCGGGTTATGCCGCGGAGGATTCCGCGATCGGCCGGCCGTGTGACCAGGGCCCCGTCCGCGGTCACGATCCAGACATTGGTCGAGGCGCCCTCCGTGACGCAGCCGTCGGCATCGACGAAGATGGCTTCGTAGGCGCCGGCCTCCCGCGCCGTCTGGCGGGCGAGCACGTTCGGGAGGAGGCCGGTCGTCTTGATGTCGACGCGCGCCCAGCGGGTGTCGGGGACCGTGACCGCAGCAACCCCGGACGCCGCCCGCGCCTCGCCCTGCGCGCGCGACATGGCGCGGCACGTCACCACGACGGAAGGCCGGACCGGCGGGTTGGGGAAGGCGTGATTGCGGGGGGCGACGCCCCGCGTCACCTGCAGGTAGACGGCGCCGTCCCTGACCCGGTTCCGCCTGACCACCTCGCGGAAGATCACGCCGAGCGCCGCCAGCGCCATCGGGAAGGCAATCCGCAATTCGGCAAGCGAGCGTTCGAGCCGCTTCAGGTGGAGGCGCTCGTCGACGATCCGGCCTGCCTTGATCTCGCAGACCTCATAGACGCCGTCCGCGAACTGGTAGCCGCGGTCCTCGACATGGACCAGTGCCTCGCGGAGCGGCATGTAGCGGCCGTTGACGTAAGCGATGCGTGACACGGATGCCCCCGAAGGCGCCTAGCCGACGCCCAGCGACTTCAGCTTGCGATGGAGCGCGGAGCGCTCCATGCCGACGAATTCGGCCGTGCGGGAAATGTTGCCGCCGAACCGGTTGACCTGCGCGGTCAGGTATTCGCGCTCGAAAATCTCGCGCGCGTCGCGGAGGGGCAGCGACATCAGGTGCTCGCCCCCTGCCCGGCCCGGCGTCGTCGGCAGCATCTCGCCGATCTCGGCCGGCAGCATGGCCGCGGTGATCGTTTCCGCCGCGTCGCCGCGCGCGAGGATCATCAGACGCTCGACGTTGTTGCGCAGCTGGCGCAGGTTGCCCGGCCAGTCATGCGCCTGCAGGACCGCCATCGCGTCGTCGCCGATGGCGCGGCCGGGAAGGCCGGTGGCGCGCGATATCTGGTCGACGAAATGCCGGACGAGCGCCGGAATGTCCTCGCGCCGTTCGGCCAGCGACGGGACGCGGATCGGCACGACGGCCAGGCGGTGAAACAGGTCCTCGCGGAAGGTGCCTTCCGCAATCGCCTGTTCGAGGTCGCGCGCCGTCGACGACACGATACGCACGTCGACGTTGACCCGGTTGCTGCCGCCGACGCGCTGGAACGTCTGGTCGACGAGCACACGCAGAATCTTGTTCTGCGTCTCGCGCGGCATGTCCGCGACCTCGTCGAGATAGAGCGTGCCGCCGTGGGCTTCCTCGAGCGCGCCGACGGTCCGGGAATGTCCGTTCATTGGTTCCGTGCCAAAGAGGGCGTGTTCCATCCGCTCGGGCGTGATCGTGGCGGCGTTGAGGACGATGAACGGGCCGGCGGCCCTTCCCGACAGCTCGTGAACCGTGCGCGCGACAAGCTCCTTGCCGGAGCCAGACGAGCCGGAAATCATGATGCGGCTGTTGGTCGGCGCGACCTTCTCGATGAGCTGCCGCAGGTGATTCATGGCCGCGGACTCGCCGATCAGCTGGCGTGCGTCCCCTGCCCGCTCGCGCAGGTCCTTCACCTCGCGGCGGAGCTTGGAGGCTTCCAGCGCCCGTTCGGCGACCAGGAGCAGCCGGTCAGACTTCAGCGGCTTCTCGATGTAGTCGTAGGCGCCCCGCTTGATCGCGGAAACCGCCGTCTCGATGTTGCCGTGGCCGGAGATCATCACCACCGGCAGGTCGGCGTGCTCGCGCTTGATCGTGTCGAGCAGCGTCAGGCCGTCGATGCGGCTCCCCTGCAGCCAGATGTCGAGGAAGACCAGAGTCGGCCGGCGGCGCGCAATCTCGGCCACCGCGGCCTCGGCGTCGGCGGCGACGCGCGTAGCATAGCCCTCGTCCGAAAGGATGCCGGCGACCAGTTCGCGGATATCGGTTTCGTCGTCAACGATGAGGATGTCGGATGGAATGGCCATGGATCAGACTGCGACCGCACTCTTCGTTGGAACCTCTGCCGCCGGCCCGACCGGCGCCTGCGCGACATCCGCCCGCGGCAGCGTGATCCGCATCATCGCGCCATGGCCGCCATCGGCGACTTCCGGCGCGTCGAGCAATTCGACGCGCCCGCCGTGTTCCTCGACGATCTTGGAGACGATGGCGAGGCCGAGGCCGGTGCCCTTCTCGCGGGTCGTCATGTAGGGCTCGAGCAGCCGGTGGCGATTCTCGGTCGGCAGCCCAATGCCGTTGTCGATCACATCGACGACGATGCTGTCGGAGGTCAGCGCTCCGGCGACGGTAATCAAGCCCCCGGTCTTTTCGCGCTCCGCCGGCGGCAGGGCGGCGATCGCCTCGGTCGCGTTCTTGACGAGGTTGGTGATCACCTGCCCCATCAGGCGGGTGTCGAAGCGCACGATCAGCGGCTCCTCGGGGAGCACGGTCCGGAACACGATGTCGGGGTGGGCAACCTCGATCAGGAAGACCGCTTCGCGAATGGAGGACGACAGGTTGCCGATCTCGAAGGCGGGCTTCGGCATCCGCGCGAAGGACGAGAACTCGTCGACCATGCGGCCGATATCGCCGACCTGGCGGATGATCGTCTCGGTGCACTGGTCGAAGATCTCCTTGCCCTCCGTGATGACCTTGCCGAAGCGCCGACGGAGACGCTCGGCGGAAAGCTGGATCGGCGTCAGCGGATTCTTGATCTCGTGCGCGATGCGGCGCGCCACGTCGGCCCAGGCCGAACTGCGCTGGGCGGCAACCAGGTCGGTGATGTCGTCGAGGGTGATGACGTAGCCCTGCAACTCGGCGCCGGTCCCCTCCGACGTCACCCGGACGTTCAGCATGCGCTGCCGGCCGCCGCGATTGATCGTAATCTGGTCGCGGTGCTCCGGCCGGCGGTCGCGGAGCGACGACGCAACGATCGGCGCCAGCTCAGGCAGCAGGTCGTCCACCCGCATGCCGAGCAAGCCGGACTGGTTGCCGAGGAGGCGGAGCGCGGTGCGGTTGACGATGGTGACGCGGGCCTCGCGGTCGATGCCGACAACGCCGGCGGTAACGCCCGCCAGGACGGCCTCCGAGAAGCGGCGCCGGCTCTCGGCGTCCTGGTTGGCCGAAATGAGGTCGCGCCGCTGCGCTCCGAGCTGCTTGGTCATGATGTTGAACGTTTCGCCGAGGGCGGCAAGGTCGCCGTCCGACCCTTTGGTCGGAACCCGGACTTCGAGATCGCCCTGCGAGACGGCGCCGGCCGCATCGATCAGGCGGCGGATCGGTGAAACCAGCCGGTTGGCGAGGCTGATGCCGAGCCAGATGGCCGAGACCAGAATCACCAGCGTGACTCCGAGGAAAAGCAGGCCGAAGGCGATCTGCAGGTTGAACCGTGCTGCCTCCAGTCCGCGGTATTCCTCAAGGCTCTGATTGGTGGTCGCGATATAGCCCAGAATCTTCGGGTCGACCGCCCGCACCACATAGACATAAAGGTCGTCGTAGTTTGCCAGCTTCTGGACGTCGGCCATGAAGCTCGCCGGGCCCGGAGGGATCAGCACCGGGTTCGCCGGGTCGGCCTTCGCCTTATCGATGGCGGCCGGGGGCGGCGGCGGAAACAGACTCTGCGAGCCGACATCGCCCTGCGCCATGATCGACCGGTCGCCGCTGACGAGAAACAGGCCGGGCAGATCGCGGGTATGGGAGATCTGGGAGACGTATTCCTGGAAGCGGTCGACATCCTGGAGAAGGAGCGGCCGGGCGCGCTCTATGTCGGTCTTGACCGACGCGACGACGCGATGGAGTTCCTCGACCTGTGCGGCAAGGAATGCCTGGGCGATCTGGACCGAGTTTTCGACGATCGACTTGGTGCGCTGCGAGAACCAGGTATCCAGCCCGCGGTCGAGCGTAATGCTGGCAACCGCGGCGAGCAGCAGGGCGGGAAGGATCGCGATCACGCTGAACAGGGTGACGATCCGGATATGCAGCCGGGCCGCCGCCCTTCCCCGCCGCCGGGCGACGAGCAGCGTGCCGATCTGCCAGCCGACATTGCAGATGAGGGTGATGACGAGGACGCCGTTGACGATGACCGCCCAGAACACGACCTCCTGGTCCGGCTTGATCCAGGTCATGCCCATGAGAATCAGGAACGTCACGCAGGCGGTGGTCAGCGACAGGATGACGGTCACAAAGCCAGTCACCCGCACCAGCCGCTGAAAATCCCAGCGGCGCGCCGGGCGGCGGTCGGCGTCGGCATGGGAGTCGGCTGTGAGAGGCGGGGATTCGACCGTCATGGTCCGTTCTGTCTGGAGGCAGCTCGTACCCTAGACAGAATTGCAACAACATTGTGATCGAAAAGCAACAGAGCGTGCGGCGGCAGAGCGTTACCGACCGCTGCGGATCACCTGGATATCGAGGTCGCGGATCTTCTTGCGGAGCGTGTTGCGGTTGACCCCGAGCAGCTCGGCCGCCTTGATCTGGTTGCCGCGGGTGGATGCCAGGGCCGCCGAGATGAGCGGGTTTTCGACCTCCCGCAGGATGCGGTGGTAGAGCCCGGGCGGCGGCAGGGCGGAGCCGAAACTTTCGAAATAGCTCGCCAGATGGCGCTCGACCGAGGTGGAGAGCGTATCCTCGCCTTCGCCCGCAGGCGCGGCCGGCGCGATGGCCGGCTGGTCCAGCTCCGTCTCGATGATGTTCTCGGTGATCGTTTCCTGGGGATAGAGGGCGGCAAGCCGGCGGATGAGGTTTTCCAGTTCGCGGACGTTGCCGGGCCAGCGGTAGCGCTTGAGGCGCTCGACGGCCGCGCTCTCGATATGCTTGGCCGGAAGCCCTTCCCTCGCGACCAGCGCGAAGAAGTGGCGGACGAGGTCCGGGATGTCCTCGCTGCGCTCGCGCAGCGCCGGCAGGCGGATCGGCACGACGTTCAGGCGGAAGAAAAGGTCCTCGCGGAAGAGGCCCTGGTTGATGAGGATGCGCAGGTCCTTGTTGGTGGCGGCGATGATGCGCACGTCCGTCTTGATCGGCGTGCGCCCGCCGACGGTCGTGTATTCGCCCTGCTGAAGGACACGGAGAAGCCGGGTCTGGGCTTCCATCGGCATGTCGCCGATCTCGTCGAGGAACAAGGTTCCGCCTTCGGCCTGCTCGAACCGGCCGGCGCTTCGCGCCTGCGCGCCGGTGAAGGCGCCCTTCTCGTGGCCGAACAGTTCGGACTCGATGAGGTCGCGCGGGATCGCCGCCATGTTGACCGCGACAAACGGACCGCTGCGCCGCTTGCCGTAGTCGTGGAGGGCGCGGGCGACCAGTTCCTTGCCTGTCCCCGACTCGCCCGAGATCATCACGGTCAAATCGGTCTGCATCAGCCGGGCGAGCACCCGGTAGATGTCCTGCATGGCCGGCGAGCGCCCGACCAGAGGGATGTTCTCCCCGCTCTCCTCGGCGCGGGTCTCGGGACGACGCGCCTTCGGCTCGGACAGCGCACGGCCGACGATCGCGATCAGTTCCTTCAGGTCGAAGGGCTTCGGCAGGTACTCGTAGGCGCCGCGCTCGGAAGCGCGGATCGCGGTCATGAACGTATTCTGCGCGCTCATCACGACGACCGGCAGGTCGGGCCGGAGCTTCTTGATGCGCGGCAGCAGGTCGAAGGCCGTCTCGTCAGGCATCACCACGTCGGTGATGACGAGATCCCCCTCGCCGTCGCTGACCCAGCGCCAGAGCGTCGCGGCATTGGAGGTGAGCCGCACGCTGTAGCCCGCCCGCGACAGGGCCTGGTTGAGGACCGTCCGGATGGCGGCGTCGTCGTCTGCAACCAGAATGCTGCCGAGCGGCATGGTCAGTCGTCCTTGTCCCTGGCGGTTGAGGCATAGGCGGGCATGAGCACGCGGAACACCGTCCGGCGCGGCTGCGATTCGCATTCGATGACGCCGCCGTGGTCGCGGATGATCTTGGCGACGAGCGCGAGGCCAAGGCCGGTGCCGTTGGCCTTGGTGGTGACGAACGGGTCGAACAAATGCGGCACCATGTCCGGGGGCACGCCTGGCCCGTTGTCGCGCACGCAGAATTCGAGCGGCAGGGTGACGCGGGTATTGCTGCCCGGCACCGACAGGCGAAAGCCCGGCTTGAAGGCGGTGGTGAGCACGATCTCGCCGTCCGGCGCGTCGCCGATCGCCTCGGCGGCGTTCTTGACCAGATTGAGAAAGACCTGAACCAACTGGTCGCGGTTGGCGAAGACGGGCGGCAGCGAGGGGTCGTACTCGTCGCCGATCCGGATCGAGCGCGCGAACCCGGATTGGGCGAGCCGCCGCACGTGGTCGAGCACGATATGGATATTGACCGGCTCGCGTTCGATCGGCCGCTCGTCGGAGAATACCTCCATGCGGTCGACCAGCTTCACGATGCGGTCGGCCTCGTCGCAGATGAGCCGGGTGAGCGCGCGGTCCTCGTCGTCGACCGATGTTTCGAGGAGCTGGGCGGCGCCGCGGATACCGGAGAGCGGGTTCTTGATCTCATGCGCGAGCATCGCGGCAAGCCCGGTAACGGTGCGCGCCGCGCCGCGGTGGTTGAGCTGGCGGTCGATCTTGTCCGCCATCGTCCGTTCCTGGAGGACAAGCGCGATGCGCCCCTGCCCGTCGGCGCTCTCCGTTCCGGACACCGGCGAGGCGTAGATGTCGACGATGCGCTCGCCCCCGTTCCGCGGCGTGCCGATGTCGACGCGATACTCGTTGACCGCCGCCATCCGTTCGCGGACCTGATCGATCAGGGAGAGAAGCGGGCTGCCGAACGGGATGAAGTAGGCCAGCGGATGCCGGCGCAACACGTTCTTCGACGCCTGGAAGAAGTTCTCGGCCGCGGTATTGGCGGCAACGATCTCGCCGCCCGTCCCGATGAGGAGAAGCGGGTGCGGCAGCGCATCGAGGAGCGCCCCGGCGACGGGATCGACCCCGGCGAGCGCGTCGCCGGGTCTCGTATCCAGATCCAGGCCGGCCGCGAGCGTCACGCGGCGCTCCGCAGTTCGGCGTCCGCATCGGCAAACAGGCGGCGGAGAAGCGCCTTCACCTGGTCCGGGGAATTGCTGGTGAGGATTGCCCCGCGGCTCGCCGCACTACCGGCGCCGGCGGCGGCCATGTACCAGCCGAGGTGCTTTCGCGCGACGCGAAGGCCGAGCGGCGTGCCGTAATGCGCCAGCATCGCCTCGTAATGCCCGAGGACGAGATCAGCGAGGACATCGCCGGCCGGAGCGATCGGTACGCTTCCGGTCGCGGCGAAGGCAGCGAGCTGCCCCGGCAGCCACGGCCGTCCGTAGGCACCCCGGCCGAGCATCACGCCGTCGGCGCCGGAGAGCGCCAGGACGCGCTCGAGATCCGCCGGCCCGGTCACGTCGCCATTGGCGATCACCGGGATCGACACGGCCTCTTTCACCGCGCGGATCGCCGCCCAGTCGGCGGCGCCGTCGTAGAACTGGCAGCGGGTGCGGCCGTGAACGGTGACGAGCCGCACGCCGGCCGCTTCCGCCCGACGCGCGAGTTGCGGCGCGTTGAGGCTGGCGCGGTCCCAGCCGAGGCGCATCTTCAGCGTCACCGGCAGCGGCGTGGCGGCGACTGTCGCTTCGATCAGGGAGAGGGCATGATCGAGGTCGCGCATCAGCGCCGAGCCGGAATAGCCGTTGGTGACCTTCTTCGCCGGACAGCCCATGTTGATGTCGATGATGTCCGCGCCGGCATCGGTCGCGGCGCGCGCGCCTTCCGCCATCCAGCGCGCCTCACGGCCGGCCAGCTGGATGACGTGCGGCCCCTCGCCGGTCCGCTCGGCGCGCATCACTGTTTCGGGATGGCCTTCGACCAGCTGTTCGCTGGCCACCATTTCGGATACGACGAGGCCTGCGCCGAAACGCGATGCGAGGATACGGAAAGGCTTGTCCGAAACGCCCGACATCGGCGCCAGGAAGACGCGGTTGGGCAGGCGGACATTGCCGACGTCGAGGGGCGTGGCGAGCACGGCGATCTGCATATTCGTTAGGCACATCGGTTTCTGCTCATATCTTAATCAGATTGCCGGCGGCGGCAAGCCTCTCCATGCCACTGCCGTGAGGCCGTCGCCATGAAGATCGCCGCGCTTATTGTCGCCGCCGGGAAGGGCACGCGCGCGGGAACCGGCGAAATCCCGAAGCAGTACCGCACGATCAGCGGCAAACCGGTGCTCCGGCACTCGCTCGACACGTTCCTCAGCCACCCCGCCGTCGACAACGTGCTCGTGGTCGTCGGGCGCACGGACGGTTCGCTCTACAACGCTGCTGCGCCGCAGCATAGCCGTCTCCTCCCTGCCATCGTCGGCGGCGACACCCGCCAGGCGTCGGTTCGCAACGGCCTTTCCGCCCTGGCGCGGGTCCGGCCCGACGTCGTTCTCATCCACGACGCGGCGCGGCCGCTGGTCTCGACGGCGCTCATCACGCGCGTGATCGAGGGGCTCACCACCGGCGAAGCGGTGGTGCCGGCGGTGCCCCTCGCGGACACGCTGAAGCGCGCGAACGACGATGGCCTGGTTGTCGAGACGGTGGCGCGCGACGGGTTGCATGCCGCCCAGACGCCGCAGGCGTTCTACTTCGATGCAATCCGGGCGGCCCACGAGGAAGCCGCGGCAAGCGGCATGGAATTCACCGACGATGCCGGACTTGCCGAATGGGCCAGCATTCCCGTCACGCTGGTCCCGGGAGATGCAGCCAACACGAAACTGACGACGCCGGAAGACTTCGCCGAGGTGGCGCAGCGGCTTGCGACGCGCGCCGCTTTCGAACTCGGCGACGTGCGCGTCGGCGTCGGCTACGACGTGCACGCTTTCGGGCCGGGTGGCGGGATCATGCTCGGCGGCGTGCCGATCCCGCACGACAAGGGCCTCCTTGGCCATTCGGATGCCGACGTGGCGCTGCATGCGCTGACGGACGCGGTGCTCGGCGCGCTCGGCGAGGGCGACATCGGCGTCCATTTCCCGCCGTCCGACCCGAAATGGCGCGCGGCATCCTCGGACCGCTTCCTCGCCTTCGCCGCGGAGCGCGTCCGGCAGAGGAACGGCATCATCGCGCATCTCGACCTCGCCATCGTCGCCGAGGCGCCGAAGATCGCGCCGGTGCGCGAGGCAATGCGAAACCGCATCGCCGCCATCTGCGACATCGGCGTCGACCGGGTGGCGGTGAAGGCCACCACCAGCGAGGGCCTCGGATTCATCGGCCGCTCGGAAGGCATTGCGGCGATGGCGACCGCGACCATCCGTCTGCCCTTCGTGTTCTGATGAGCACCTCGTCCGCCGCCGAACTCCTCGCGGGAGAGGTCATCGCCGCAGCCAGGGCGCGCGGCTGGCTGATCGCGACCGCCGAGTCGTGCACGGGCGGGCTGGTTGCCGGGGCGCTTACCGACATCGCCGGCTCGTCGACGGTGTTCGAGCGAGGCTTCATCACCTATTCGAACGAGGCGAAAACCGAACTCCTCGGCGTGCCGGCCCCGCTCATCGCCGCGCACGGGGCGGTCAGCGAGGAGGTCGCGCGCGCCATGGCGGCCGGCGCCATCGCCCATTCCCGCGCCGACCTCGCCGTGTCGGTCACGGGCATTGCCGGGCCGACCGGAGGATCGCCGGAAAAGCCGGTGGGGCTGGTCCACTTCGCGATCGCCAGGCGCGGCATCGAGGGGCGCGCGCTCCGCAGGCTGTTCCCGGACGGCGGGCGGGCAGCGATCCGGGCGGCGGCGGTGGAGGAGGCGCTCGAGCTGCTGCTCGACGCGCTGAAAAGCTAGACGCCAGCCGCGGGCTCAGTGGATCATGTTCGCCAGGAACTCGCGGAATTCAGCGGTCGAAAGCACCGCAACGCCGGTCACCCGGAGGCCGAGCGCCCCCTCGCCGCGGTCCGTGAACTTCGCGTCGGTGATCCGCACGTTGTAGGCGCGGATTTCGGGTGGAATGAACAGGATCAGCTGGTCGCGCAGCTGGTTGACGGCGGATTGCGCGAGGCCGCGGAAGAACCGCTCGATGCCGATGACGGCCTCGATCTTGCCGACGACCGAGCTGGTCGATGGCTGGGCGCAGGTGACCGTCGGGATGAACTCGACCTGCCTGCCGCCCTCGTCGACCCGTGTCGAGACGTCAACGCAGACGGTCGCGTTCTGGACGAGCGTGCGCGCCCGAACCGGCTTGGTGTTCAACCGCAGCGTCCGCTTGAGAACCGGCGTCCGCAAGCATGTCCAGCGCTCGTAGTGGACCCCGCCGGTCAGCCGCGCCCGGTCGCCGACGACACCGATCCGCGAGGAATGCACCGTCACGTAGTCGCCGCAGCCCTGGTTGATGACCGGACCGTCGAGCAGGAGACCGATCGAGTGCTGCAGCTCGGTGAGGTCGCCGTCGACGAGGATGTCTAGGGTGATGACGCCGCCGACGTTCTTGCCCTTGAAGGAGGGCGTATAGCGGACACCGACGGTCTTGCCGTCGAGTTCGATGACGTCCTTCTGGACGGGAAGCGAACGGAATCCGTCCGGCGCCGCGGAAGCGGCCCCGGCGCAGACCTCCATCGCAGCCAGGCCCAATGCCAGACACGCGACCAGCCGACGCGACGGCATGCGCGCGAGACCTCCCAACCAGGCGCTCTGCCGACATTCTACCACCGGTGGGAACGCGCGGGGAGTTGCGCCTCAGACCCCGTAAACGGCGTCCGCCCTTTCCTCGAAGGCCTCGGCAAAGCGCCGGAAGGCGCGGTCGAACACCGCGCCCATCAGGGTCGACAAGGTCCACGAGCGGAACTCGTAGTCGAGCGAGAAGTGAACGACACAGTCGCCGCGGCCGCGCGGCTCGAAGCGCCATACGTTTTCGAGGTAGCGGAAGGGGCCGTCGAGATATTCGGCCTCGATGCGGAGGTTGTCGCGGTCGAGCGTGACCCGCGTGGTGAACGATTCGCGGATGAGCTTGTAGGCGATGGTCATCGTGGCGATCAGGATTTCGCGCCTGCCCTCGGCCTTCCGGGAGCGGACCACCAGCCGTTCGCAGAGCGGGAGAAATTTGGGGTAGGCCTCGATGTCGGCGACCAGGTCGAACATGTCCGTCGCCGAATGGCGGACCTGGCGCGTCGTCGTGAAGTGCGGCATCCGCTCGCGGATCAGGCGCCCGCCCGCGCCAGACGGGCAGCGCGGAGCCGGGCAAAGTCCTCGCCGGCGTGGTGCGAGGAGCGCGTCAGCGGGCTCGCCGAGACCATCAGGAAGCCCTTGGCGTAGGCAATCGTCTCGTAGGACTTGAACTCGTCGGGCGGAACGAAGCGGACGACGGGATGGTGCTTCCGCGTCGGCTGCAGGTACTGGCCGATGGTGATGAAATCGACGTTGGCCGCGCGCAGGTCGTCCATCAGCTGAAGCACTTCGTTCCGCTCCTCGCCGAGGCCGACCATGATGCCCGACTTGGTGAACATTGCCGGGTCGAGTTCCTTCACCTGCTGCAGCAGGCGGAGCGAGGCGAAATAGCGGGCGCCGGGGCGAACCGTCAGGTATTTCGACGGCACGGTTTCGAGGTTATGGTTGAAGACGTCGGGCCTCGCCGCCACCACCCTCTCGATCGCGCCGGGCTTGCGCAGGAAGTCCGGGGTCAGGACTTCGATCGTGGCGTCGCTGCGCGCGCGGATCGCGGCGATCGTCCGGGCGAAATGTTCCGCTCCGCCATCGGCGAGGTCGTCGCGGTCGACGGAAGTGACCACAACGTGGTGCAGGCCGAGCTTGGCCACCGCGTCGGCGACCCGCGCCGGCTCGCCGGCATCGAGCGGCAGCGGCATGCCGGTCCGGACGTTGCAGAAGGCGCAGGCGCGCGTGCACGTGTCGCCCATGATCATGAAGGTCGCGTGCTTCTTCGACCAGCACTCGCCGATATTCGGGCAGCCGGCTTCCTCGCAGACCGTGACCAGCTTGTTGTCGCGCACGATCGACGCCGTCTCGCGATAGACCGGGGAGCCCGGTGCGCGCACCCGGATCCACTCCGGCTTGCGGGCCACCGGCGTATCGGGGCGATGCGCCTTCTCGGGGTGGCGGAGCGCCCTCCCCTCAACATTGTCCAGAACGACGACCATCGCGACTCACCGTCCGGCGGCGTTGGCGAAACTGCCGCAGATATAGGCGCTTACCGGCAAAAGAACCATTGCCCGCCGCGCAAGGCAGACCGCCTTCTCACGCCCGGCGGCGGCTGAAAACCGCGACGATCCCCGCCACGATCAGGCCGAGGAGCAGCCCGACGACGGCGCCGATCCCGGTCGCGACCAGGATGGCCTTGCCGCCCTCCACGTTCTCGCCGTTCAGGGTCACGGTGGCCATTTCGGGCGCGATCAGCTTGATGACGCCGACCGCGGCGCCGAGCAGCGTGACGATCACGAACGTCGTCCAGAAGGCGCGGCGGGCCGGGGTCATGGCGCGATCTCCGGTCGGGTCAGATGATCGCCGGTGCGATCAGAAGGACGATCACCGCCCCGACCAGGGCTACGACCAGCCGGTCGAGGAAGGGGTTGCCGGTATTCAGCTTCAGGCGGAGCAGCTGCGCCAGGAGACCGCCGACGACGGCGCCCACAAGTCCACAGCCAAGATAGAAAAGGGTACTGCGCGCCCCGCCCGAGAAGCCGGCGGCAAGCAGGCCGACGATGAGCCCGGCCAGGACCCAGGATAGGACGAACTGAATCTGCCTGTTCATGCCGCGCTCCCCCGCCCGGCCACACGAAACCGGCGCTCTCCTTCCGAATCTACCTCGTCCGTCCTCCGGCTCAAGTCCGCGCCGGCGCCGCTCCGCGCAGGCGGGCGCTCAGCGCGCCGAGGAAGCTGCCGATCCCGAGGATGAGGGCGACAAAGACCAGCGCGCCGCCCACCACCGGGATCAGCCCGACCAGCGCGATCACGATCGCCCCCAGCGCCAGCAGCCCGAGCGTGCGCCAGAAATGGCGCGGCAGCCCGCTCCGGTTGAGCACCCAGTCGGCGATGCCGAGCGCCGCCGTCGCATGACCGATGATGAAGAGGAACGGCATCAGCATCAGAAGCCCGATCGCCAGCGGGATGCCGACACCGGTCAGCGCAACGAGGCCGGCAAGCAGCGGGATGGCGACGAGCGCGAGGATGCCGCCGCCGATCCCCCAGAACGGCCGCGCCTGCACCCGGTCCGCCGCATCGTCGAACGCGCCGCGCGCAAAGATGATCAGTCCGAGGCCGGCGAGGATCGCCGTGCCGGCAATGAAGAGGGCGAACCAGAACATGCCGGTGCCCGGTTGAACTCCCGGATTGCGCCACCAGCCTTCCCGCGCCTGATGCACCTGGGCGCCGTTGATTTTCGCGCCCGGATCGATCGTCGCGGTGGTCGCGCCGATGAAAATGAGGTTTCCCCCGATGAGCGCGTTCGGCCCGATATTGACCTCGGCGCCGTCGATCGTCAGGTCGCCGTCGGCGCGGCCGTTGAAGGTGATCCGCGCCCCGGCGAGGCGCACCCGCCCCGCGACATGCCCGGTGAAGGTCACTTCGGCCCCGGCCAGCGCGGCGGTCCCCTGGACGTCGCTGGTGGGCCCGAGGCTGACGCGCGCGCCGCCGGCGCGGATGTCGCCGCCGGCAATCAGTTCGGCATCGATCACGCCGCCCGCCAGCCACATGTCACGCCCGACCCGCCCGCGGAGCTGGATGCGCGCGCCGGCGGCGACAACGTCGCGCCCCACCGTGCCGTCGATCGACACGTCGGCGCCCGCCGCCCAGACATCGCGGCCGACAGTCGCCTTGAGGCTGAGGAGGGCGCCGGACGCGGCAACTTCATCGGCCTCGCCGGTGATGTCGACCATCGCCCCGGCGGCGGTGATTTTGCCGCCCGAGCCGACGAGGCTCACCTTCGCGCCATAACCTTCGAGGCCATTCTCGGCAAATGCGAGGGCTCCGCCCAGCGCCAGGGCGCCGAAAATCGCCAGTGCCAGGCCCTTCCGGCCCCGGCCGCGCCCTTTGATTGCCATGTGTTTCCTCCCGCCGCGGGGCGAATATAGACCCGGCGCGGGGGAAAATCTGCCTTTAACGCTAGACGTGGATGACGCGGCCGTAGGCGGCGAGCACGCTCTCGTGCATCATTTCGGAGAGCGTCGGGTGCGGGAAGACCGAGTGGATCAGCTCCTCCTCGGTCGTCTCGAGGTTCATGGCGACGACGAAACCGTGGATCAGTTCGGTCACCTCGGCGCCGACCATGTGCGCGCCGAGGAGCTGGCCGGTCTTCCTGTCGAAGATGGTCTTCACCAGTCCGTCGGGTTCGCCGAGCGCGATCGCCTTGCCGTTGCCGATGAAGGGGAACTTGCCGACGCGGATATCGAAGCCGGCGGCTTTTGCCTTCGCCTCGGTGAGGCCGACCGACGCGATCTGCGGGTTGCAGTAGGTGCAGCCGGGGATCTTGGCCTTGTCCATCGGGTGCGGCTTCAGGCCGGCTATCGCCTCGACGCAGACCACGCCCTCGTGCTCGGCCTTGTGGGCGAGCATCGGGGCGCCGGCGACGTCGCCGATCGCGTAAAGGCCGGGAATGTTGGTGCGCCCGTAGCCGTCGATGACGATGGTGCCGCGCTCCGTCTTGACGCCCAGCTTTTCGAGTCCGAGGTTTTCGATGTTGCCGACGACGCCGGCGGCCGAAATCATCCGGTCGGCAGCGATTTCCTGGCTCTTGCCGTCCTTGCCCTCGATCACCGCGGTGACCGAGTCCTTGCCCTTGGTGAGCTTGGAGACCTTGGCGTCGGTGATGATCCTGATGCCGGCCTTCTCGAAGCGCTTGCGGGCATGCGCCGCGATCTCCTCGTCCTCGACCGGCAGGATCTGCGGCAGGATTTCCACCACCGTCACTTCCACGCCGAGCGTGCGGTAGAACGATGCGAACTCCATGCCGATCGCACCCGAGCCGACGACGAGCAGCGACTTCGGCATCCTCTCCGGCACCATCGCCTCGAAATAGGTCCAGATGAGCTTGCCGTCCGGCTCGAGACCGGGGAGCGCGCGCGGCCGGGCTCCGGTCGCGACGATGACGTGCTTCGCCTCGTACTCGCCGGCGCCGAGCGCGCCCTTCGGCGGATTGTCGCCCGCCTTGACGCTGAGCTTGGTCGCCGCGGTCAGCGTCGCCGTGCCCCAGATCACGTCGACCTTGTTCTTCTTCAGGAGGAACGCCACGCCGTTGGAGAGCTGCGTCGCCACCGCCCGCGAGCGCTTGACGATCGCGCCCGCGTCGAAGCCCGCCTCCTTCACGGTCAGCCCGTAATCCTTGGCGTGCTCCATGTAGTGGAAGATTTCCGCCGAGCGGAGGAGCGCCTTGGTCGGGATGCAGCCCCAGTTGAGGCAGATGCCGCCGAGATAGGATTTCTCGACCACCGCGGTTTTGAGGCCGAGCTGTGCGGCGCGGATCGCGGTGACATATCCGCCCGGACCCGAGCCGATGACGATCACGTCGTAGGAATTGGCCATGACGGACTCCGTGGACTACTGGCCGCAGATGGCCTTGTCGTAGGCGATTGAGAACCGGCGCGGGCCGACTACCGGCTCTGCGCCGGGCAGAGGCTCGACATCGACGGTGTGCGCGACGACCGAGCAGCGCGCGGTCCGGATTTCGTAGGTATCCTCGGCCGTCACCGCCACCGAGATGATCGGGTCGCCGCTGCCGAGCGCCTCGGTGAGTCCGAGGTCGGCGAGGATCGCCTGCAGTTCCCGAAGCCGCTGCCAGTAGGGCGCGAGCGCGGCCGAGGCCGGCGCCGCGGCGAGGCAGAAAAGGGCAAACGCCGGCAGCAGAAGGCTGCAGCCTCGCTTGGCGCGCATCGCCGTCTTCCCCTGCAATGCCTAGCTTTGACGCTCGAGTGCGGAAAAGCGCCGCTTGATCGCATCGACCTCGTTGCGCAGGTGATCGACTTCCGTCGTGTGGCGCGAGGTGATGCCGAGGTTGAACGACAGATAGCCATTCATTTCGGTCAACCGCTCGGTGTTGTGGGCCAGTGTGTCCTTCACGGTCGTCATCTCGGTCTTGACCACGGCAACGTCGGCTTTAAGCACCGCAATGTCGCCCTGGATGCGCTGAAGAATCGGCATGATCGCGTCGGTGGCATCAGCCATGGCAAAGGCTCCCGCTTCCGCCAGAACATAAGTGCAGACGGATCGTCACGCCAGCATCCCGGCGGGTTTCTCGATCAGGGCCTTGAAGGCGCCGAAGAGCTGCGCGCCGAGCGCGCCGTCGACCGCGCGGTGATCGGTGGAGAGCGTGCAGGTCATGATCGTGCGGATCTCGACCTTGCCGTCGCGCACCACCGGCGTCTCGATGCCGGCGCCGACGGCGAGGATGGTCGCGTGCGGCGGGTTGATCACCGCGGCGAAGTCCTTGATCCCGAACATGCCGAGGTTGGAGACCGCCGAGGAGCCGCCCTGGTATTCCTGCGGCGCCAGCTTCCGCTGGCGGGCGCGGGCGGCGAGGTCCTTCATTTCGATTGCGATGTCCGAGATGCGCTTGGTGTCGGCGTGACGGACGACGGGGGTGATGAGGCCGCCAGGGATCGCTACCGCGACGCCGATATCGGCGCGCTTGTGGTGGAGCATACCGCCTTCCGTCCACGTCACGTTGGCGTCGGGCACGCGCATCAGCGCCATGGCCAGCGCCTTGATGATGAGGTCGTTGACCGAGACGCGCCAGGCCGGCTTGCCGTCGACCGTCGGCGCGGCGGCGTTGATGTCGGAACGGAGCGCGAGCAGCGCGTCGATCTCGCAGTCGAGCGTCAGGTAGAAGTGCGGGATCGTCGTCTTCGCCTCGACCAGGCGCCTGGCGATGATCTTGCGCACATTGTCGTGCGGGACGATGTCGTAGCTGCCCGGCTCGAAGAGCTTCAGGACCTGCTGGTCGCTCATCCCCATGGCAAGGGGGGCGGCCGCAGGCGCAGGAGCGGCGGCGCCCGGCTTTGCCGGCGGCGCGGGAGCGGCTTTCGCGGCGCCGCCCGCCTTCGCCGCCGCAATGTCGGCCTGGACGATGCGGCCATGCGGCCCGGAGCCGGTCACGGCGGAAAGGTCGATGCCGGCTTCCCTGGCCAGACGCCGGGCAAGCGGCGAGGCAAAGACGCGCCCGCCGCCTCCGTTCATCCTTGCGTCGGCCGGCGCGGCGGGTGCAGCCGCCTTCGCGGCCGGAGCCGCGGCAGGCGTTGCTGGCGCTGGCGCTCCTGCGGGAGCTGCCGCTGCCGTCGGTGGAGCGGCGGGCGCGGCCCTGGCCGGCTCCGTCGCCGGCTTCTTCTCCGCTTGCGGTGCACCCTTGGCGGCGGCGCCGGCGCCCATGGCCGAGGCGTCCTCGCCCTCTGTCAGGAGCACCGCGATCGGCTGGTTGATCGCAACGTCCTGCGCACCCTCGGGCACGAGAATCCTGCCGATCGTGCCTTCGTCGACCGCCTCGAATTCCATCGTCGCCTTGTCGGTCTCAATCTCGGCGATGACATCGCCCGACTTAACCTTGTCGCCCTCTTTCTTCAGCCATTTGGCAAGGTTGCCCTTCTCCATCGTGGGCGACAGCGCCGGCATGAGAATGTTGATCGGCATCTATCGGTCTCCGGCAAACAGGTGCTGCGGACTCTCGTGGAATCCGAGCGGAGGATCGAGGGGCCACAGATCGGCAAGGGGCAAGGCGATGGCCTCGAATGGCGGCACGTTGGCGATTTCGTCTGCCTGCCAGGTGCCGACAAGCGACCAGCGGCCGTCCGAAAGGGCGAAGGCTTCCAGCAACTGAAAGCGCGGATCGATCAGCCACAGGTGCCCGACACCGGCCTCCGCATAGATGCGCCGCTTGCCGCCGCGGTCGTGCCGCTCGGTGGCGACCGACAGCACTTCACAGACCCAGTCCGGCGCCAGCTCGAAATAGTTGGTCTCCGGGTAGCCGCTGAGGCGCGCCCGCCGCCAGCCAGCGACGTCCGGAACCACGAAATGCGGCCCAAGACGAAGCTCCGGCTCCGCAAAGAAGACCCAACCGCCCGGACCGCCGCGACCCTTCTGAAACGGTCCGGCAATCGCCTCGGTGAGCGAGGCGGCCGATGCGGCATGCCGCGGCGAAGGCCGCGGGTGCGTCAGCAATTCCCCGTCGATGATCTCCGCGACGAGATGTGGCGGTGCCGCCTCGAGGTCGGCATAGGTCGCCGGCTTCTTCCCGGAACTGCCCATCGCTAGTGTTCCCGCCGCTTGCGTTCGCTGGTGACGCCCATGTCGGTCGGGTTGGCGAGCTCGGATTCGAACATGTCGCGGATGCGTTCGAGCGCGTCTTCCGTGCTCATCACGCCTTCCTTCTCGAAGACCCGCGCCGCGTGGCGGGCGATATCGACCAGCAGCATGCCCCACATCGACGGGTCGTCGAAGGCGCGGGTGAACGAAATGGACAATCCGCCGTCGGCGACGAAGGCGCGGAGCACCTCCACGGCATCATCGTTGGCGAGAACGTCCGGCGGGATCGGCTGCTCTTTCGGCATGGGTGCTCCCGTCGGACTTCGTCGTCCGACTATGACTGCTTCCGCGCGGCCGGCTTCTTTGCCGAGCGCCTTGAGGTCGCCTTCGCGGCCGACTTTGCGCCCGCGGACTTTCGCGCCGGCTTCGCCGCCGCCTTCTTGCCCGCCCTGACGATGCCGACCAGGCGCTCGAGGTCGCGGGAGAGTTTCGACAGGCCCTTCTTCAGGTTGGCGATATGCACGCTCGCCTTGTCCGCGGCAGGCCGCGGCCGCGTCTTCTTCACGCCCACCCCCGGGATGAGACCCAGCGCCTTGTCGAGCATGCTTTCGTCGGCCATCGGAATCTCCTAGCGGTAGGTTACTGATTTCACGGCTTCGATCACTTCGGCGACCGAGGGCAGCGCCAGCTTCTCGAGGTTGTGGGCATACGGCATCGGCACATCCTTGCCCGCGACCTTGAGGACCGGCGCGTCCAGGTAGTCAAACGCGCGAGCCATGATTTCGGATGCGATGTGCCCGCCGAGCGAGTTGGTCGGCCAGCCTTCCTCGACGGTGATGCAGCGGTTGGTCTTCTTCACCGACTCGACGACGGTGTCGAGGTCGAGCGGACGGAGCGTCCTGAGGTCGATCACCTCGGCCTCGATGCCCATGCCGGCCAGTTCATGCGCGGCCTTGGTTGCGTAGGACATGCCGATCCCGAAGGAGACGATGGTCACGTCCTTGCCCTGACGGGCAATGCGCGCCTTGCCGATCGGCAGCACGTAGTCGACGAGCTTCGGCACCTCGAAGGACTGGCCGTAGAGGATTTCGTTCTCGAGGAAGACGACCGGATTGGGGTCGCGGATCGCCGCCTTGAGGAGGCCCTTGGCGTCCGCCGCCGTGTAAGGCTGGACGACCTTCAGGCCCGGCACCATCGAGTACCAGGCCGAATAGTCCTGGCTGTGCTGCGCGGCGACGCGCGCCGCGGCGCCGTTCGGGCCCCGGAAAACGATTGGGCAGCCCATCTGGCCGCCCGACATGTAAAGGGTCTTGGCCGCCGAGTTGATGATCTGGTCGATCGCCTGCATGGCGAAGTTCCAGGTCATGAACTCGACGATCGGTTTGAGGCCGGCGAGCGCGGCGCCGACGCCCATGCCGGCAAAGCCCTGCTCGGTGATCGGCGTATCGATAACGCGGTTCGGGCCGAACTCGTCGAGGAGCCCCTGCGTGACCTTGTAGGCGCCCTGGTACTCGGCGACTTCCTCGCCCATGACGAAGACATCGGGGTCGCGGCGCATCTCTTCGGCCATCGCGTCGCGGAGCGCCTCGCGCACCGTCATCGTCACCATCTCGGTGCCGGCCGGAATATCCGGATCGGGCGCGAGCTTCTCGCGCGGCGCAGCGGGTGCGGCAGGGGGGGCCGGCGCGGCCTGGGGCGCCGCGGGCGCCCCGGATTTGGCCGGCGCCTCCGCCTTAGCCTCGCTCGAACCGTTCGCCCCCGCGGAGGGCGCGGCGCTTTCACCGTCACCGGCAAGCACGGCGATCGGCGTGTTGACCTTCACGTTCTCGCTACCCTCGGGAACGAGGATCCTGGCCATCGTCCCTTCGTCCACGGCCTCGACTTCCATCGTCGCCTTGTCGGTCTCGATCTCGGCGATGACGTCGCCCGCCTTGACCTTGTCGCCTTCTTTCTTCAGCCACTTGGCGAGCTTGCCCTCCTCCATCGTCGGTGAGAGCGCGGGCATCAGGATGTCGATCGGCATCGGCGGTAGGGTTCCTATCTCGCTTTCGCGTTCGGGTCGGACTGGTAGATACCGAAGATGTTGCCTTCGGTATCCTTGGCATAGGCGATCCAGGCCAGGCCGGGAATGGCGTCCTTCGGCACGGCGATCGTCCCGCCCGCCTTTTCCACCTCGGCAATCGTCCGGTCGATATCCTCGACGTCGATCGTGCACGGAAAGGCGGCGACCGGTGCCGGCGCGTTCGGGTCCGGGTTGGGCCCGCGGCGCCTGACCAGGCCGCCATTAATGCCGGTGTTGTCACCGCTGCCGGTGGTGATCAGCCAGTAATCGACGGGCCCGGCATATTTCTGGAACTGCCAGCCGAACAGGCCGCCATAGAAGCGGATCGCCCGCTCCGGGTCGGCGGCGTGGACTTCGAAGTGAACGACGCGGCGCATGCCCCTGCTCTGTCGTCCCTTAGTGGTAGATGTCGGTCCACAGCTCGGCGGGGTCGGGCTCCTGCCCGCTCTGCGCGAACTCGGCCGCCTCGGTCACCTCGTCGCGCACGCGCTTCTCGATCGCCTTCAGCTCGTCCTCGGTCGCCCACTTGTTTTCGATCAGGCGATGCCGCACGGCCTCGATCGGATCGTGCTCGTCGCGGTACTTGTTGACCTCCTCGCGCGTCCGGTACTTGGCTGGGTCCGACATCGAGTGGCCGCGGTAGCGGTAGGTGAGCATTTCGAGGATGTAGGGTCCCTTCCCCGCGCGGCACCATTCGACTGCCTTGTCGCCGGCCGCCTTCACCGCGCGCACGTCCATGCCGTCGACCTGCTCGCCGGGAATGTTGAACGAGACGCCACGGCGCGAGAAATCGGTCTGGGCGGAGGATCGGGCGACCGAGGTGCCCATCGCGTAGCGGTTATTCTCGATGACGTAGACCACCGGCAGCTTCCACAGCTCCGCCATGTTGAAGCTCTCGTAGACCTGGCCCTGGTTGGCGGCGCCGTCCCCGAAGAAGGTGAGGCATACCCGGCCGTTCTTACGGTAGCGGTTGGCGAAGGCGATGCCGGCGCCGAGGGGGACCTGCGCCCCGACGATGCCGTGACCGCCGAAGAAGTTCCGCTCGCGCGAGAACATGTGCATCGAGCCGCCCTTGCCCTTGGAATAGCCGGTGCGGCGGCCGGTGAGTTCGGCCATGACGCCCTTGGCGTCCATGCCGGCGGCGAGCATGTGGCCGTGGTCGCGATAGCCGGTGATGAACTGGTCCCCCTCCTCGACCGCCATCTGCAGCCCGACGATCACCGCCTCCTGGCCGATATAGAGGTGGCAGAAGCCGCCAATGAGCCCCATGCCGTACATCTGGCCGGCGCGCTCCTCGAAGCGCCGGATGAGGAGCATCTGCTCGAAGGCGCGCTTTTCCTGCTCGGCGGTGAAGGTCGGCTGTGCGGTTGATCTGGACACCGCCAGCGTCGGGCGGGGCGCGCCTACGTCCTCAGGAATCGCTTTTTCAGCCTTAGGCTGGGCCTTGGGCATCGAGTCCACTCCCTGTCCGGCTTGCCGCATTCTGATTTGGTGTTGAAGGTAGCCGAAGGCGAGGGTCAATCCAAGGACTGCGCCGAGCACAAGGCTGCAGACCTAGTATGCTTATCAGACATAGATTGGTTGCAGCGCAGCAAAATCTCTGCCGTTACTGCCCGCTTTGCTGCGATGCACCGAAAGTGATCACGACTTCGTCTGGGCGCAGCAAGTTTAGCTCCGCCCGGGCCTTCGTATCGACGAGGTCGGCATCGAGGCTTTCCGGGCGGAGCATGGCGACGCGCTTTTCGAGATCACTCCGCTCCTGGTGCAGCTTGTCGAGATCGGCCTGAAGCCGCGCCGCCTCTCCGGTCATGCGGTCCATCGCCCACATGCCGTATGATCCGGTGAAGGCGTGGTAGCCGAAGTAGCCGAGGAACCCGGCGGTGAGGAGAGGCATCCACAGGCGGCGGAGGGGAGACTGGCGGCGCTGGCGGGTAATCATGACGCGGTCCCGGAATCCGCCCAACATGGCCGAACAGACTTAACGGAGCGTTGCGGAAGAGGCGACTCTCGCGACCGAGGGCGAGGCTTCTATCTGGTCCTGCGCCCGAAGGTTGGGCGGCCCTGGCGCGGCCCTCCATTGCCGTCAGACGCAGCCGGGCCTTGCCCGGCCTCCGTCGATCGGAGCGCGAGGTAGCGCGCGATCACTTCGTCGGCGCGGAGGCTCCCCTCGCCGCCCGGTGCCGGTGCGTCCGGACCGTCGCCGTCGTTCGCGCCCGGCGCACGCGGACCCCGGAACATGCGGACGACTTTCCAGACAAGCGGGATGCAGAAGAGGAGCCCGAGGACCGCGAGGCCGAGGAGCGTCGGACCGAGGCCGATGTCTTCCGCGTCCTTCACCGAGCCGGCCGTGTCGAGAAAATAGTAGAGGAGACCGCCGCAATAGAAGACGGGCAACAGCGCGCCGATCACGCCGAATGCTGATTTCGCCGATGGCATTTGCCTTGTCTCCGCCGACCCGAGGTGGACGCGACCTCAGCACCAAAACCTAAACACCGGGTTGTTCCCGGCGCGGAAAACGCCGGCGCCCTCCGGGACTCGGCACGGCTCGCGACGTCACGCCACTCGTGCTTCCGGCTGCCGGCCGGCGGGGCGGTACATCGCCACGCGATTGCGGCCGGCGGCCTTGGCCTCATAGAGCGCGCTGTCGGCCATGGCGATGAGCAGGTCGATCGTGCTTCCCGGCTCCGGCCGGACGACCGCAACGCCGACGCTGATAGTGATTGCCCCCGGCTCAAGCTTGAGCTCGCCGAAGGGCAGTGCTTCCACTGCGGCGCGCATCCTCTCGCAGTGCCGGAAGGCTTCCGCGTCGGTCATGTCCGGCATGCCGACGATGAACTCCTCGCCGCCGTAGCGTCCGAGAAGATCCTGGCTCCGCCGCGCGAACAGGGACAATTCCTGCGCAACCAGTTTCAGGCAGATGTCGCCGACCTGGTGGCCGTAACGATCGTTGAAGAGCTTGAACCCGTCGATGTCGATGATCGCCAGCGCGATCGCTGTCTGCGAACGGATGGCGCGCCGCCATTCGCCGGCCAGATAGGCTTCGAAGCGCCGGCGGTTGGCGATTCCGGTGAGGCTGTCGCTGGTGGCGAGCGTCCCCAGCCGGTCGGCCATCGTATTGAAGCTCGCCGCCAGTTCGCGGAACTCGACCGCGGAAGTGCCGACCGATGCGCGCGCCGACAGGTCGCCCTCCGAAAGCCGCCGCGTCGTGTTGAGGATGGCGCGGAGCGGACGCAGGAACGAGAACTCGCCGGCGAGCCAGGCGAGGAACAAAGTCGCGAGTGCGACAGCGGCGGCGGTGAG